>Ga0224512_10001178_pt1 | contig 25816 bp, 20 predicted proteins | sample SF_May12_sed_USG_4_FD_169103 | JGI IMG/M metagenome (GOLD analysis project Ga0224512, IMG submission 169103) | Sediment microbial communities from San Francisco Bay, California, United States - SF_May12_sed_USGS_13 | ecosystem: Environmental > Aquatic > Marine > Sediment | place: USA... | reverse complement strand
CGACGGGTGAGTGTGGCTGACATGGTGTTTCCTTTCCGTATCCCGCCGACCTTCGGCGAGTACAGCACCACAGTCGCTCACCGGCATCACAGCCCCATCTCAACGCATAACAGCCAGATAACAGCCCGACATCGCCAATGATCACAGCGGATTTCGAGGAGTGGCCCCCGTTGCAACGACCACCGGAGCGCCCAACCTTGCGCCGCGATCCGGGATAGTCCCGTTGAGTAACCCTGGGTTGACCGATCAGCAGCGAGCGTTCAGTCGCAGGCGGAGGTCAGCGGCTCGTCGCCGGGGACGTAGCGGTCCCACTCGTCCTGAGTAAAGCCCCGACCCACCACCTCGCAGGCCTTCTCGATCCACCGCTCGGGGTTCAGCGGCGCCTGGAGGAGCTTTCCGGTAGCGAAGAGCCACATCGACTCGGTCTCGGGGTCGTACCACGAGGGCGATCCGCGCACAGCGCCCTCGCCATCCCAGATCAAACCTGCCCAATCACGACGCTCGACGCCCCACAGCCGAACGGTGCCGTCGAAGCCGGTGACGGCGAGCAGTTCGCCATCCCGACCGAACCCGAGGTTCGCAACGCCGTCCAACGTCGGCACCAGTTCGATCTCTCCGGTCGTCGTGTCGATGAGTAGCAGGCGGCGCCCCTCCGCGGCGACGGCCAAAACGCCCTTCTCCGACAGATTGACGATGTTGTACATCTCATGTCCGACCTCGATCTCGGACACCAGCATGCCCGTCGCATCGTACGTCGACAGTGGCCCAGTCACGGGCGCGAAGTGAACTCCGCCGTCCAGTGTCGGATGAACGACCTCGATCGTTTCGTCAGCAGGAATGCTCTGCACCAGCCGGACCGCATCGGGTTTGAGATCGATCACTTCGACAAAGACGTCGCCATCGGAATCCTCGGTGATGATCGACCACATGTCTCCGTATCGTGTCCCGCCACGGGCCGAGCCTCTCAGTTGGACGCTCTCGACCATGATGCCGTTCTCGAAACGGCCGAAGAGGCCCTCGGCGTCGATCGCAGACACACCCACCGTCTCCGGATACGCCTTGATCGGCTGGAACCGACTGCCGTCGGCCTTGCGCAGCGGAACCGACGACCGGCCACCAGTCATGAGGTCGACGACTCTCACCTCACTGGTGGAGAAATCCACGCCACCAGCTTTGCCATCGTTGAAGGCGAATTCGGTGAATGCGTCTTCGGCATTCCAGGTTCGCTCGATGAGAGCGTTGCTCGGGTCGAAGTCGTAGATCTCCATGCTCTGTCGCGAGTTCATCACCGCGATCCGGCCGTCTGGTAGAGGGCCGTACCCGAGAAAGTCCCTCATCGGGATAGAAACACCGAGCGGACCCAAACGTCGATCGATCAACTCAGCATTGCCATCGGTCAGCACAATCACTCGTCCGTCGGGGCGAACGCCGATCGAGTTGATATTCGACGCAGCACCGCTTTCGACCGTCGACACGATCTCCTCGGTCTCGAGGTCGATCGTGATGATCGAACCGTCCGACATGCCCACAATGAGTTCACCGGCGGAATCATCGAACACGACCGGCCTGGGAATAGCTTCGGTGTCGATTGAAAAGACCTGCTCGCCGGTCTCTCCGTCGAGCACGACGATTCGCCCCGCGCCGCGTACAGCCTGCGCCCCGGAGGACTCGAGGAACGCGAGCGGAACGGCGATGTACCGCCCGTCGTCGGTCATGGCGGCGTTCCACCAGTCATCGTGCCCTTCAATCGCTGGACCGACCTGCCCGCCCGTTGTGGCGTCGAGAAGCCTGATCACGCCTTGGTCGTCTTGGAAGAGCGCTCGATTCAGTGGCGTGACGTCGAGCAACAGCGCAAACATCGGGAACTCCGGTTCGAGTGCCACATCCCAGCTCTCTCCGAAGTCTCCGAACCAGATTCGGTCTGGCGGCAGTGCCGTGCCAAACCATCGACTGGTGTCGGGGCTCCCGAACCACGTCGAGCAGGGAACTGGCGGCGTGCCATGTTCCGTGATCTCCCCGGTCAGCAGGTTCCGACTCACCGCCTGGCCGTTGACAACCGAGAACTGCAGGCCGTCGTCGCTGACGAACACCGGACGCTGGCACTCGTCTTCGGGATCGACTAGGGGCGGATAGGTTGCGACCAGATTCTCGGTTGTTGAGCCCAACGCGTTGAGGACTGCCTGGTCCGCTGCCGGGCCGGGTTGGCGACGCGCTGCCTCGAGCGCGAGGAGCAGAGCGACTGTCGGCTGCTCTCTGGTGAGGGCTGCTGAGCGGGCGACGAGAGTCTGCAGTTCGGACTCGGCGACGGCGTCGAGCGCCACCTGGGTCTGTTGCTCGGCAACCTCGGCCTGGGCCTCGGCGATGCTGGCCTGAGTTCTCGCATCCTCGGCGGCGATCTCGGCCCGCTGAGCCTCGTCGTTGGCCCGGTTCTGCTGAACGACGGCGATTCCACCGGCGATCACGGCGATGACCAGCGCAGCTGCGACACCGGAAACGAGACGGCGGAGTCGCGTGACCCGGGACTGCTCTAGGCGCCGGGCTTCCACTGCGGCGGCGTTCGACGCTTCGATGAACTCGAAGTCGAGCGGACGGAGTCGTTCCGCTCCCGTCGCGAGCAGTTCGTTCGCCCGTTCGAGTCGGGCGCCGCGGTAGAGATCTGCCGGCTGGCGTCCCGCATCGACCCAGGCGGTGGCGGCCGTGGCGGTGGCGTCGAGCGACAGCAACAGCTCGCGGTCCTCGGCGAGCCACCCGACCAGACGAGGCCATTCGCGCAGCAGCGCCTCGTGCGCCACCTCGACCGTCGGCTCACGAGTGGCCGGGTCACGGTCGAAGCTGAGCAACCTGGCTTTTCCGAACCGATCGAGCACCCAGCCGACGTCGGCATCGTCACCGAGGTCGGACACCTTCACCCGGCGACGCAGATCGGCGGCCGACGGGTCGGTCATCCGTCCGAGGGCTCTGCGCGCCGCCGCCTTCTGCGACGCAGTGCCGGACTCGAACACTGCTTCGGCGCGGGCTGCCAGGGCACCGCTGAGCCCACCCAACTCCTCGTAATCGGTGACTGTCATCCGGTTGCCGGCCCGACGATCGAACAACTCGCCGAGCATGTATTGGAGCATGGGGAGCGGTGAGGGCTGACTGACCGTCTCGGCGGCGATCCGCGGCACGAGCCCGGACTCGAACTCGACCCCGACACGTCGAGCCGGCTCGACGATCGCCCGCTCCAACTCATCCGGCGCCAACGGGGTGACATCGACCGCCGTCTCCTTGAGAATCGGAGCGAACGTCGGGTGCTCGAGTGGTCGGTCGTAGAAATCGGCCCGAAGCGTCACGACGAGACGCAACGGCGAGGTCGGATCCTCGACCGCGACGGCCAGGGCGTCGAGGAAGGCGTCGGCGGACTCGGCTCCTGGACCCGCGAAGACCTCCTCGAACTGGTCGATGACCAGCAGCACCCGATCGTCGTCCGAGGCCACGCATCGGCGCAGGCCGCGCAGCAAGCCCCGCTCGCCAGAGTGGAGCTGACCGAGCAAGGAATCCGGTGGGTTCATTGCGATGCGCAGCAGGGCCGCCTCGAGCGACTCGAAGGGATCGGCACCGGGCACCATCGTGGTCACGAACCAGTCGTCTGATCCGGCGACCGCCCCGGCCCGCAATGCCGGTGTGAGCCCGGCCCGAACAACCGAGGACTTGCCTGAACCGGACGGCCCGACCACGACGAGACAGCGCGACCCGATCGTGTTGCCCGACAAACGCTCGACGAGCTCGCTGACCAGGCGCTCACGCCCGAAGAACCGGTCGACGTCGCCGTCGTCGAAGGAACGGAGGCCGATGTACGGGTTGGGGACGTCGGCGCGGGTGGCGGTCACCCGGCCGATCTCCGCCGCCATGTTCGCCGTCTCGAGCGCGGCGAGGAAGGCCTCCACCGACTCGAACCGCTGCCCGGGTTCCTTGGCCGTAGCCCTTGCGACCGCAGCCGAGACGGTGGGCGGAACGTCGGAGCGGACCTCGATCAGCGGCGGATAGTCGAGGTTCAGTTGTCGGTGGATCAGTTCCTCGGCCGACGAGCTGTCCGGGAACGGGAGGGCGCCTGCGAGACACTCGTATACGACGACTCCGAGGCTGAAGACGTCCGATGCCGGGCTGAGCCGCTCGCGCCGGATCTGCTCGGGAGAGGCATAGGCGGGTGAGCCCGGCGAGAGCGCAGCCTCGGGGCCGCTCGACTCGGCGACCTCCAGGGCGATCCCGAAGTCCGAGAGAAAGGCGTTGCCCTGCTCGTCGAACAGGATGTTGCCGGCCTTGACGTCACGATGCACGACGTTGCGAGCGTGAGCGGTCGACAGCGCATCGCCGATCTGGCGCGCCATGGCGAGTGTCTGTTCCAAGGACAGGGGGCCGCCATCGAGCCGACGCTCCAACGTCCCACCGCGCAGCCAACGCATCACCAGATAGGCGGAGTCGGGGTCTCGCCAGTAGTCGATGAGGGGGACTATGTGGGGGTGTTCGATCTGGGCGACCAGGTGCGCCTCTGCCTCGAACCGCCTGATGAACTCCGGCTGTGAGGCCAGCTCGCTGCGGATCTGTTTGATCGCCACCTCCCGATTGACAGACGGCTGGATGCCCCTCCACACGACCGAGAAGGCGCCGGTTCCGATCTGTTCGATGAGTCGATAGCCACGCAACGGCCTGCCCTCGTCCGCAATATCGAGCGACGGATCTCCGGTCAACAGCGCGTCCTCGAGGTCGATGATCGCCTGCGATGGTTCGAGGCCGCTGACGTCGGCAATCACCCTCCGGTGATCCTCGATCACTCTGAGTGCTTCGGCCGTTCGACCGCTGCGGTGGAGCGCCAGGGCGTATTGACGGGCGGCTCGTTCTCTCAGACCGTGTTCGGACGTGAACGCCGCCAGCTCACCGGTGATCTGGGTGTGCCTCCCGAGCGCGAGCGCCGCCTCCCACCGTTCTTCGAGCGCTTCCAGCCGATCGAGGTTGAGACGCTCGACCTCTGCACGCACCCAATCGAGGTCCTCGAGCTCCCGGAACGGGTCACCGCGCCACAAGCCGAGCGCCTCGTCGAGCAGCCGTTGGGCGGTCTCCGGATCGTCGTGGTCACGCGCCGCACGCGCCCTGGATCGAAGCAGGGCAAACCTCGTGTGTTCGACGGTCTCCTCCGGGGCAGCGAGCCGATAACCAGACGCTTCGGTCTCGATCCACGCGCGGATCTCCTCGGGAAACGAAGCGCGGAGACGCGACACGTAGGTTCGGAGCGGCGGCGCCGTCGTGTCAGGGCGATCGGCGTCGGTCCAGAGATACTCGGCGAGCCAATCGATGTCGACCACGGTGTTGGCCCGGATCGCCAGCAGGGCGAGCAGCCTCCGCTGCCTCGCACCACCGATGGAGACCGGCCCGTCACCGGTGTCGAGACCCATCCCGCCGAACACCCGGATGAGCGGTGTGTTGTGCCCTTCAGTCTCCATCGCTGGAGCGCCTACCTGTCCCATGCCGCCAACAGTGGTCCAGTGACCTTACAGCGGGATAACACAGGCCGACCGGTGAGGCGTGGACAAGTAGATTCGCCGTCACCCGGCATTGGCGACACAGAAAGGGGCCGTGGCATTGGCCGTGACGATCTCGTTCGCCGACGGCGATGCCCTGCTCTCGTGGGGAGGTGTCGCCGACGCCATAGCTGATGGACATCGCCTACCCCGAGCGGAGATCGGCGACACCGTGCTCCGGCGGCCGCCGGACACGCTGCTCTCCCGGTCCGCGTGGATCGACGGCATGGGCCTCCTCGTCAAGACCGCGACCGTGTTCCCGCGAAACGCCGAACGGAAGCTCCCGGCGGTCAACGGTGCCGTGCACCTCTACTCGGACACAGACGGCACCCTGGAAGCGTCGATCGACTTCCATCTCGTGACGAAGTGGAAGACGGCCGGTGACAGCCTTCTGGCAGCCCGACTGCTGGCCCGATCCGACAGCCGGCACGTGCTCATCGTGGGCGCGGGGACTGTCGGATGGTCGCTCAGAGAGGCCTACGGATCGCTGTTGCCCGACGCCGACTTCTCCGTGTGGAATCGATCGCCTGATCGTGCAGCGCAACTCGCTGCATCGTTCCCGAACACCGAGGCCGTGGGCGATCTCGCTTCGGCGGTGGCGGCTGCCGACATCATCTCCTGCGCAACCATGTCGACGGCGCCGATCATCCGGGGCGAGTGGCTTCGGCCCGGACAGCACGTCGATCTGATCGGCGCCTACCGGTCGGACATGCGTGAGGCCGACGACGCCGCGCTCGTCCGGTCACGGATCTTCGTCGACAGCCGGGACACGACGATCGACCACATCGGCGAGCTAACCGACCCGATCGGTCGCAGCGTGATCGCTCGCGACTCGGTGATCGCCGACTTCTACGACATCCCGACGGGGTCGTTCACGAGAGCTGACGTTGGCGAGATCACCCTGTTCAAGAACGGCGGGGGCGCGCATCTCGACCTGATGATCGCAAGACACATCCTCGACATGTGGCAAGTTGACTTCGAACGTAGAAACGCCCCGGATGAACCGGGGCGTTTCTGATCGGTGAGATCAACGGGTCACTTCGAGAGCTGGCCGCGGATCGCTCCGGCCGGATACTCGGCGTTGTGGACGTTGATGTAGTAGTTCTCCGGGTTCTGACGGATGTCTTTGATGAGACCCTCGTCGAAGCCGCCGACACAACCGTCGAACGCCACCGGGATCGGATCGGGGATGACGAGGTCGAAGAAGAACACGACGATCGGTCCATTGACCCCGGCCGCCGCACGGTGGATGTGAGCTCTGGCTGGAGACTGGATGTCGGCGACCTCGAGATCCCAGCAGATCTCGCCTTGGCCCTGATTGAGTGTCAGGTGCATAGTCCCGGTCCCGTCCGGGTCACCGGCGGCCACCTCGTTCGCACCGTTCATCTCGGCAGTGAGCGGGCGTCCGCCCGCCGCAGCGGGGATCGCTGCGATCATCATCAACACTGCGGTCAGAACACCCAGCGTTGTGAGTCGGCTCTTCATGGTCTCTCTCCTTCTCCCAGGACGGCCGCGTGCCGTCTCGACCACTAATACGCACGGGAGGTCGCTGCGGTTCACCCATCTGCGATCGCGCCGCCGGCACCATGGTCCATTCGCGAAAGTCCAGGCGCGCCTCGCCGACAGGGCATCCATCGCGTGACCCAGGAGGGCCATCAGGAACACCGCCTGATCGGTTCGGGTTCGAGTCCCGACTCGCGAACTCAGCGGGTCACGACATCGACGACGTCGCCGAGCTCTGCTACGACGTGGTCGAGTTCGAAGTCGACGGCCGGATGTTCGCCCCGCGGGTTGTACCAGCACGTGGCGATGCCATACCGATGGCCGCCTGCCATGTCGGACGTGAGACTGTCCCCGACCATGACGGTCGCCGAGCGAGCGGGTCGTCCGAGACGCTCGAATGCGATGTCGAAGATCGCTCCACCCGGCTTCGACGTGGCGACCTCCGATGAGATGACGATCGCGTCGAAGAACCGCTCGATTCCGAGCCTGGCGACGCGCGCTCGCTGGACATCGGAGATGCCGTTCGTCACGAGGCCCAGTACGGCGATTGCGCCGACCGCTTCGAGCATCTCGATCGCCCCCGGGTACAGCTGACCGAAGCTCCCGAGGCCCTCGACGAACACCTCGCCCATCGCTCCGGGATCGGCTTCGATGCCGGAGAGCTCGTTGAACGCTTCGAAACGCTTCGTCCGCACGTCGTCGGCCATCAGCGTTCCGGCCTCTACCTGTGCCCACATCGCCAGATTGATCCGCCGATAGGCGTCGAACAGTGGCTCGTGGTCGGCCACACCTGCGAAGCGCATCGTATGGGCGAACGCGGCTGCCTCCGACTCGTCGGAGTCGAGCAACGTGTGGTCGAGGTCGAACAGGACGGTCGAGTACGGCACGACGGGAGCGTATGCATGCCTGCGAGCCGACACGAACTCCGGGCTACATTCGACCCGGTGGCACGCAAGGACATCTCACTGACCGACGAGGAGCTGTCGGAATTCCTCGAGGCAGGGCACACCCTTCACGTGGCGTCGATCGACGCCGACGGCTTTCCGCACCTCGCGCCGATGTGGTACGTCGTGAGGGACGGGAAGATCACGTTCCGCTCGTTCACCAAGTCGCAGAAGATCGTCAATCTCAGGCGCAACCCGAAGCTCTCCGTTCTCCTCGAGTCGGGTGAGACATACGACGAGCTCAAGGGTGTGATGATCCGGGGAACCGCCACGCTCGTCGAGGACCGGGCCACCGTGCTGTCGATCTACGGGACGATCGCCGCCAAGTACAGGATGGTGGGCGGCCGATCGGCGGAACTGGACGACGAGGCGCTGGAAGCGGCCTTCGGGTCGTATGCCGAGAAGAACACCGCTGTGTTCGTGGAGCCGCTCAAGGTCGCCAGCTGGGATCACTCCAAGCTCGGTGGCGCGTACTGACATCAGCGACGTGTGTTCTCGTCGATCCGGCGCGACGCCAGCACCCTGGCGTGATCGCCGCCGGCTCGCCCACCCAGAACCACATCGAGGAAGGTCTCGTGGTCGATCTTCAAGAGCCGACTGGGAGCGGATGCAATGACGTCTGCCGTGCGTGGCTGGGGATGGATGAGCGCGATCTCGCCGACCAGATCGTGCCGCTCCAGTCGGGCCACCCGTGTTCCGTCGATCATCACGTCGATCTGGCCGCTCACGACCACCCATGCGGCGTCCACGACGTTGTCGCCCTGGGTGATGAGGTGCGCACCGGGTTCGAGGTCGACTTCCACACTCGCTCTCGCCAGATACTCCAGCGCATCGGCCGGGACGCCGTCGAAGGCTGGAGTCTCGCGGAGAGTCCCGATGATCTCCTGCGGGATCACCGCTCGGGTGTCGATGTCCCGGAAGGCCCGATTGAGGAGCACGAACGTCAGCGGCAGCAGGGCTCCCGTGATCACGATCGCCGTTGAACGCCGAAGACGAACACCAGCAACGGGACGAGGACTGCGCCCAGTGCCTGGCCACCGGAGTCGAACGCCTCGGAAACCCCGTACATCCGCATGTAACGGTCGGGAGGTGTGATGCGCTGGAGGAGCAGGCGCTGGACGACCCGGTGTGCAGGTCGGAACACTCCCGCGAGGGCGAGCAGCGGGAATGCCTGAGGCACCAGCCCGAGGACGGAGATGAATCCCCCCCCCGGCCTAAAGCGGCGGCACCGAGCGCACCCCGGAGTCGGACACGTCCGAGCAGCGAGACGAGCAGCAATGCGCCGACCAGCTCACCGACGCGGATCAGCGAAGCCAGGTAGCCGGCACCGTCGTCGCCGAGGCCGAGCAGCTCGATCGCCTCGAGGACGACCACGACGTCGGTGGCTCCGGAGAGCACCGAAGCCGACGTCTTGTAGGCGAGCATCGCCTTTGCGCCTCGGACCTCGAAGACACTTCGGTGGACGCGATCGGGTCCGGTGCCGACCACCTCACCGGTGCGGGGAGACAACGCGAGCCCGACGAGGCTCAGCGCCACCATTCCCAGGAAGACCGCCTGAGGTGCCAGCAACCCCAGGATCACGCCGGTCAGCGCCGGCCCGAGCGTCGCCCCGACCGCATCGATCCATCCGGTCACGACCATCGCGGCGGTGACGTCGGCAGTGTCCTCGGCGTGCACTGGCACGACCGCGAGGTGAATCGGCCTGGCGAGCGAATACGAGAGGGCTCGGAAGGCGGCAGAGCCGATCACCAGGCCGAGCGAACCCGTCGCGACCGCCACCGCTCCGCCGACCAGACCCGCGATCATCCAGATGAGCGCGAACCGCATCGGCGCCACGTGTCTCCGGTCGATGAATCTGATCACGAGCGGCACCACGACGGAGGGAGCGAGCTGGGCCGCCGCAGCCAGACCGGCGACTGCACCGCCTCCGGCCTCGAACGCCACCAGGATCACGGCGAAATACGCGGCGTACTCGACGACCGATACCAGTGCATAGGTGACCAGCGCCCGGCGCATGGGAGCGTGGGGGCGATCGCCCTCACCAGCGTTCTCCGCCGGCTCATGAAAACGGTCGACATACGCGGCATGAACGCCGGAGCCTACGGTCCCCTGCCGCTAGCCAAGCGATACCGAGTTGAGGTCGTCTGCCACGATCAGTCGCCCTGTGAAACCGCCCGCTCGGATTTCACGGGCGAACGCCTCCTTGTCGGACTCGGTCTCGGGCACCGGGAGGAGATGAGTGAGGATCAGGGTGCCGACATCGATCTCGGCGGCCTGGCGACCGAGCAGGCGGGTGTCGGCGTGATAGTCGAGAATGAAGCGCCTGTGTGCGGGCAGCGCCTCGATCGGCTCGAAACGCATCGCCTCGTGGACGAGGACATCCGCTCCGCTGGCCAGCCACGAGACCTCTTCACAGACCCGGGTGTCGCCGCTGACCGCCACCACCCCATCGGCGGTCTCGATCCGGTAGCCGACGGCGCCGGACACCGGCTCGTGCCTGACGCCCGCCGCCAGCACCCGCACGCCATCGCCCACCCAGACCTCTGTCGGCTTCACCGGCGTCGGGAACGCAATGACATCAACTGCCGGCGAGGTGGCGCGACCGCTGTGCGACCGGCGAACCTCGACGTCGTCCTCCCATCCGGTCAACACACCGGCAGCGAACCGAGCACTGGGTCCGGCCGGAGCAACAATGGGGAGCGCCGGCGCTTCGTCTGTTCGATCCATGACCCACCGGGTCAGTACCAGATCGGCGAGCCCGACGACATGGTCGCTGTGGTGATGGGTCAGAAACACCGCATCCAGATCGGTCGGCCACAGACCCGCGCCTGCCAGCCGCTGCACCGTCGACCGGCCGACGTCGAACTGCAGGGCGCGGTCGCCCACCGTCAACAGGACGCCGGGCCCTGCACGGTCGGGGGAAGGGACTGGAGACCCTGTCCCGGTGATGACGACGGATGTGGCCACGGAGGGCCATTCTGACATGTCTCGTCCACCAGGGCTTGGTCGAGAGGAGCTCGAGCGATTGCCTCCAGTATTTGCTGCGCTCGCTGCATTCACGCTCCATACTCCTGACCGTGGAGATACAGAGATCCCCTGAACTCGAGGCCGTCGTTCGCCGCCTCTGGAAGGCCTTCGCCGAGGGTTCGGCTCCGGCCCTCGCCAACCTATTGAGCGACGACCCCGCTCTCCGCTTCGTCCTCAGCTCCGACGACAGTTGGTTCGGTCAAGCCGACACTCTTGCGACACTCTTGGCCGAGCGTGGCGGAAGGATCGGCGTCGAGCGAGTCGAGTTCGATCGAATCGAAGCATTTCAGGCGGGCGACGTCGGTTGGGCGGCCCTCCAGGCCACGACTGCGTTGTCGACCGGTGAGACCCTGAGCTTTCGACAAACGGCTGTGTTCGCCATCCAGGACGGGATCTGGCGTATCGTGCAGAGCCACACGTCTCGGGGTGTCCCAGACCAGGACACGTTCGGGTACGACATCGCCGCCGGACTCGCCGAACTCTTACGCTCGCTCACGGAGGAGGAAGAGGAAGACATCACCGAAGCGGTCGGCGCCAGCGGACTCGTGACGTTGATGTTCACCGACATCGAGGGCTCAACGCTCCTCTCGCACGAGGTTGGCGAATCCGCGTGGATCGACGTGGTCCAGCGGCACTTCAACGAGATCGCCCGGATCGTCGAGGAATGTGACGGCACAGTCGTCAAGACCCTGGGCGATGGTGCGATGGCAGCGTTCTCGACCGCTCGCGGTGCAGCCGATGCTGCCATTGCCATCCAGCGGTCCCACAACAACACCGGGATCGCCGTGCGGATTGGCATCCACACGGGCGAAGCAGTCGCGGTCGGTGGCGACTTCGCCGGAATCTCGGTTGCGAAGGCTGCTCGGGTCGCCTCGGCTGCCGGCGGTGGAGAGATCCTCGTGTCTTCGGCAACGAAGGAGCTGCTCGCCCGCTTCGAATACTCGATGGGCGAGGAGCGCAGTGCCGAGCTGAAAGGACTCCCGGGAACGCACCGCCTCATCCCTCTGATGTACTAGCCGTCGGGAAGGCGACCCGAGGTGGGCGAGAACACACGGCGCACATCGACTCGAAACCTGCGCCCGTTAGATTCGTAGCACCGTGGAGCACGACCGATGACAGAGATCGCCATCCCTCTCACTGTGGCGTTCGCGCTCGGATTCGCCGTCCAGCAGATTCGTCTGCCTCCGCTGGTCGGCTACCTCGTAGCCGGGTTCGTCCTCCACGCCTTCGGTTTCGAGCCTGACCCGGCGATCGACACCATCGCCGACCTCGGCGTGCTGCTGTTGCTGTTCGGGATCGGCCTCAAGCTGAAGCTCTCCACCCTCGCCAGACCGGTGGTCTGGGCCGGAACATCGATTCACCTGCTTGCATCGACCGTGGTGTTTGGCCTGCTGCTGGCCGGTCTGGGCCTCCTCGGCGCACCACTCGTCGACAGCCTGGGCATCGGCGAGGTGGCGATCATCGGCTTCGCTCTGGCTTTCTCCAGCACCGTGTTCGCCGTGAAGGCCCTCGAGCAGTTCGGCGAAGGGTCGTCGTTGGCCGGTAGTCTCGCCATTGCGATCCTCGTGATGCAGGACATCTTCGCCGTCGTCTTCCTGGTCGCCGTTGGAAGCACGCCCTCGTGGTGGGCCATCCCGGTGGTGGCTGCGGTCATCGTCGCCCGACCGTTGTACGCCTGGCTGCTGTCGAAGACCGGCTACGAGGAGCTGTTCCTCCTCTTCGGTCTGGTGCTGGCGATCGGGATAGGTGCCGGAAGCTTCGAAGCGGTCGGACTCAAAGCCGACCTCGGCGCGCTCATCGTGGGCCTGACGTTGGCGAACCATCCAAAGGCGCGGGACCTGTCCGCCACGTTGCTCGGGTTCAAGGACATCCTGTTGATCGGGTTCTTCCTGTCCATCGGGCTCGGTGGGCTCCCCGACCCGTCCACGCTGCTGGTGGCCGGAGTGATCCTGTTGATGCTGCCACTCAAGACACTCGGCTACATGGCGGTGCTGTCTCGATTCCGCCTACGCGCACGCACGACCTGGCATGCCTCGATCACACTGGCGAACTTCAGCGAGTTCGGGCTTATCGTGGTCGCCGTGGGCGTCGAGGAAGGACTGTTGGAGCCTGTGTGGGCCGTCGTGATTGCCGTGATCGTCGCAGCCTCGTTCGCCATCGCGGCGCCGCCGAACACGCTCCGCTACGACCTCTACCGGAGGTTCCACGATCATCTCCTCCGCTACGAACGGACGCCGATCCACGACGACGACGCCATCATCGATCCCGGCGATCCCAAGGTGCTCGTATTCGGCATGGGACGGGTCGGCTCCGGCGCGTACGACGAGCTCGAGGTTCACGAGGTCGGTGTCGTCCTCGGCGTGGATCGACGGGCCGAGGTCGTCGAGAAGCACCGACTGGCCGGCCGAAACGCGATCCGGGGTGACGCGTTGGACTCGGACTTCTGGGAACGCGTCCGCCTACACCCGGGGATCGAACTGGCCCTGCTCGCCATGAACGATCATCGGGCGAATCTCGAGGCCGTTCGCCGGATTCGCTCGTACCTGCCGGACATCGCCATCGGTGCGGTGGCGAGCCACCCCGACGAGGTGGCCGAGCTCGAGGCGTTGGGCGTCGACGTGGCCCGGAACCTCTACGAGGAAGCCGGACAGGGGCTCGCCGACGATGCCTTCAATGCCATCCCCGGTCTCGCCAACAACGATCCACACTGAAGGCACACTCCGACCGTCATCGCCGGGGCCGACCCGATCGAGCGGCGGTCAGTAGCCCAGCGCGTCACACGCCATCGTCAGCACCGTGCGGGACTTCTCGACGATCTCGTCGATCTCTGCTGTGCCCGCGATCAGCGGTGGTGAGTACTGGAGGATGGCGTCCCCTCGGTTGTCGGCCCGCGCCAGGAGCCCCACCTCCAACAGGCTGGGCTTGAGATTGTCGACGACCAGCGTGGCCGCTTCCTCCTCGGTGAACTTGATCATCGACTCGGGGTCGCGCATCAGCTCGATGGCGTAGAAGTATCCGGTGCCCCTGACCTCCTTGCAGATAGGGATGTCGAGAAGCGACTCGAGACCCGCCCGGAAGTAGCCCTCGGTCTCTGCAACGTGCTCGACGATGCGTTCCGATTGCATCACGTCGAGGTTTGCGAGCCCGACCGCGCAGCTCACCGGATGCCCCCCGAATGTGATGCCGTGGAGGAACGATCCGCCGGCTTCTCGGAAGGCGTCTGCGAGGAACGGTCGGGTGATCACTCCGCCGAGAGGGAGATAACCCGAGGTGACCCCCTTGGCGAAGGTGATCATGTCGGGCAGATAGTCGAACTTCTGACCGCCGAACCACGATCCGAGTCGGCCGAACGCGCAGATCACCTCATCGGAGACGAGGAGGACGCCGTGACGATCACAGATCTCCCGCACACGCTGCCAGTAGCCCGGTGGAGGAACGAAGCAACCGCCGGAGTTCTGGACCGGTTCGAGATAGACGGCGGCGACGGTCTCTGGGCCCTCGCGCAGGATGGCGGCCTCGATCTCGTCGGCGCACATCAGGTTGCACGAGCCGGAGCACATCGTGCAGTGGAGCGCGTTGGTGTTGGCGACATGCGTCGTCTGCTTCACGAGCAGCGGCTCGAACGGATCCTTGTATTTCGGGATGCCGGTGATGGACAGCGCACCGAGCGTCGTCCCGTGATAGCTGGTGTGGCGGGCCACCACCTTGGTCCGCTCGGGTTCGCCCTTCAGGAGGTGGTACTGGCGTGCCATCTTCCACGCCGACTCGACCGCTTCGGAGCCCCCCGTCGTGAAGAACACGCGGTCCATGTCTCCGGGTGCGAGCTCCGCGAGCCGCTCGGCGAGCTGGGCTGCCGGCGGGTGGGCGCTGCCCCATATCGGGTAGAACCCGAGCTGCTCGGCCTGCTTCGAGGCGGCGTTTGCCAGTTCGGTGCGGGCGTGCCCGATCTGCGTGACGAACAGGCCGGCGAGGGCATCTAGGTACTTCTTCCCGTTCTCGTCCCACACGTAGCACCCGTCGCCACGTTCGATGATCGTCGGCGCGTTTCCACCGATTCCGGCGAAATGAAGCCACAGGTGGTCGTTCGCCATGTCGGAGATGATGCTCATCGGTGTTCCTCCTGCTCGGGGAAGGGTCGCCACCCGGGATGTGACAGCATCATCGGGTGCCCCAGTCATAGGTTTGTTTCATCAGCTTGAGATAGGTGAGCGCCTCGACCGACTCGACGCCGGGGATCTCCCGGATCCGATTCAGCAGATCGAGGAGATGCTCGTTGTCCTCGCACACGACCTCGATCATCACGTCGTACCGCCCGGAGGTGATGACCACGTAGTCGGTCTCTTCGATGGCGGAGATGGCGGTCGCCGCCTGCTCGAGATCTCCGACGACGTCCGCACCGACGAGGGCCTGCACGTTGAAGCCGAGCATCATCGGATCGGTGACCGCGACGATCTGCATGACCCCGTGTTCGATCAACGCAAGCACGCGCTGGCGGACGGCTGCCGCCGACAGGCCGACGACAGGCCCCAGCTTCGCGTAGGGGATCCGGCCGTCGTCTTGCAGGTGCCCGATGATCGCCTTGTCCGTATCGTCGAGTTGGACGTGGTTACTGTTGTCACCGAGGTCGCGCATCACCCGAACTGTATGCGATGGCGACGATCGGCGACCGCGATTCGATGGAAATTCGGTCCTCAAACCATCGAATCGCTTGCCGACACCACACGTGAGATGCATACTCGGTCGACCGAGGCGGAGAAACGATGGCGCAACCCCACCCCCGAGACTTAGACGACACCGCCCTGACCGAGCTCGTCTATGTCACGATCGCCCCAGAGCACGCCGAGGCACTCGAGGAGCTGGAGCGAATCAGCTTCCCGACCGTTGCGCCGAGAGAGCTCACCTCGGTTGCTACGATCCACATGCAATGCGACCGGTTCCCGGAGGGCGGGTTCGTCGTCATGGACGGGGACCGGATCGTGGGGTTTGCAATGGGGGTCTTCGTGGACTTCGACCTCGACGACTTCCAGCATCACATCGACGAAGCGGTCGGGCCCACAGGGGCCGAGTTCCACGACCCGAACGGGACCTGGTACTACGGAACGGACATCGTCGTCCATCCCGACTACCGGGGCAGAGGGATCGGGCGACGTCTCTACGAACTGAGGAAGGAACTGGTCCGCCTGTACAACCGGGCCGGCATCATCGCCGGAGGCGTCATCCCCGGGTTCGCCGACCACAAACACGAGATGAGCGCCGACGAGTACGTTCGAAGGGTGGCTGCCGAAGAGTTGTACGACCCGACGCTGAGCTTCCAGCTCGCCAACGGCTTCGAGGCTCGCGGCGCGATCGCCGGCTACATGAAGGACGAGGCCGTCGACGACCACGCCAGCTTCATCGTATGGCACAACCCGGAGCACGATCCCGAGGCGTTGGAGCGGGCTCGCCATGACTGATGTGTGGCGATTCGCCCAGTTCACGACCTTCTGCGGGGTCCCGTCGGTCGGCCTCGAAGCGCTCGACGGCGTCGACGTGGTCATCATCGGTGCGCCTCTCGACTGGGGGGCGAGCTACCGGGCAGGAGCCCGTTTCGGACCGAAGGCGATCCGAGAGGCGGATTACCTGGATCCCGACAGCCGACGTCCGCATCTCCCGACCGGCATCGATCCCTTCGAGGTGATGAGCATCGTCGACGCGGGTGATGTCAAGGTCGCCCCCGGCTATCTCGAGGAGGGACTCGATGGCATCGCCGACGCCGTTGCGACGATCGCCGCGGCCGGAGCCGTCCCGATCGTGCTCGGAGGCGACCATTCGGTCACCTACGCCAACGGCACGGGCCTGGCACGTGTACTTGGGGCCGACACGTTCGGGCTCATCCACTTCGACGCCCATGCCGACACCGGCGAGACGGCGGCGTTCGGGGCGCTGCACGGCCACGGGACACCCATGCGACGCCTCGTGGAGTCCGGGGCCGTCCCGGGTCATCGCTTCGTCCAGATCGGGCTCCGGGGTTATTGGCCCGAACCCCATGTGGTCGACTGGATGCACGACAACTCGATGCAGACGTACATGATGAGCGAGATCGTCGAGCGCGGGCTGAACGCCGTGGTCGACGATGCCGTCGCCGCCTGCACCGAGATCGACGCCAAGGGTGTGTTCATCTCTGTCGACGTCGACGTCGTGGACCCCGGGATGGCTCCCGGTACCGGCACACCGGAACCGGGCGGGCTGCTGTCGCGGGAGTTGCTCGACACGGTGCGCCGATTGGCCCGCGAGCTGCCGGTGGTCGGCGCCGACGTCGTCGAAGTCGCTCCCCCGTACGACGGCCCGGGCCAGATCACGGCGTTCCTCGCCAATCGCGTCGTGCTCGAGATCCTCAATGGCATGGCCGAGCGAAGGAGCCTGGCGTGAGGCTCGAGGGAGCCAAGACCAGTCCGTTGTGGTGGGATGCCGTCGAGGCCAGGGCGATCCGCCCCTCGCTCTCGGGCGACCGCTCGGTCGACGTCGCGATCGTCGGCGCAGGCCTCACCGGACTGTGGACCGCCTACTACCTGGCCGGCATCGACCCCGGTCTGCAGATCCTGGTCATCGACGAGCGTCATGTCGGCTTCGGAGCATCGGGTCGCAACGGTGGCTGGTGCCACGCCCAGTACCCCCTCGGGATCCCCACGCTCGCCAAGGACCACGGCGCCGACCTCGCCGCTCGTCATATGAAAGCCCTCTTCGCCACCGTGGACGAGGTCCACCGGGTGACGAAGGAAGAAGGCATCGACTGCCACTTCCAGAAAGGCGGCGTGTTCGACACCGCACGAAGCCCGCTCCACCTGCAGCGCGCACATGAGCACGTCGAGGAGTATCGAGCTGTCGGGCTCGGGCCCGAGCACATGCGATTCCTCGAGGCCGACGAGGCCCGGGAGATGATGAATGCCACGAACACCCTCGGCGGCACATGGTCTCCCCACGGCGCCGCCATCCAGCCTGCCCTCCTCACGCACGGTCTCGCCGCCGCCTGCGAACGCCGCGGCGTGACGATCCTCGAGGCGACACCGGCGACGGACATCTCGACGGGTCGGGTCACGACACCGTTCGGCACGATCACCACAGAGATGGTCGTGCGGGCAACAGAAGGCTTCACGGCCAGACTCCCAAACCTGCGGCGGCGAATGGCTCCCCTGTATTCGCACATGATCGCCACCGCACCGCTGAGCGAGGACATGTGGGGAGAGATCGGGCTTCACGACAGGCCCACGTTCGGAGACTTCCGAAACCTCATCATCTATGGCCAGCGGACGGCCGACGGCCGGTTGGCGTTCGGCGGCAGGGGAGCTCCGTACCATTTCGGTTCGTCGATCGACGACAGCTACGACGCCCACGATGCGGTCCACACCGAGATCGCCCGGGTCCTGCTCGAACTGTTCCCGCAACTCGCAGGGACGGAGATCACCCATCGCTGGGGTGGAGCCCTTGGAGCACCCCGCGACTGGAGGCCCTCCGTCTCGATCGACCGGGGCCGGAAGGTCGCCTGGGCGGGCGGGTATGTCGGCGATGGCGTCAACACGACGAACCTGGCGGGCCGCACGCTCGCCGATCTCATCTCCGAGCGCGAGACGGACCTCACGACGCTCCCGTGGGTACAGCACCGGTGGAGGAACTGGGAGCCCGAGCCGCTCCGCTGGCTGGGCATCAACGCCGGGTTGTGGATGGCACGTCAAGCCGACGCCTCCGAGGAGCGAACAGGAGCCCCATCGAGGCTCGGAACCTTCGGAAACTGGCTTCGCGGCAAGACCCGATAGGCCTTTATACACTCTCCGATCGGCCGATGGGAAGAGGTGACCAGTCACCCTTCGATCGTGGACGCCGCCGGAACCTCCGGGCCCGACATCGAGGCGTGCATCGCCGATGTTTTTCCGCGGGTGCTCGAATCCAGCGATCAACGGCTCCACAAGTACGCCGAACAGCTGATCCCGCTGGTCGAAGGCGGGTACAACGCGCTGCAGGACTGGCTCTCGGACGGCGAGTTCTCGGACGAGGCGGCAGAACGGCTCGGAGAGGTCGCCTGGCTGGCGATCAACCAGGTGCCACTCGACATGATCGACGAGCTCGAGGTGGCCTTCATCGTCACGGCGGCGAAACACTTCGGCTCCGAGCCACGCGTCCTGGAAGGCGCCAAGCGGGTCGCGCTCTCCTGGTATGAGGGATTCTGGCCATTCGAGCATCCGGCTGCGGTAGCCCAGGCGGCCCGATTCGGGCTGCTCGCGAACCACCTCCCTGCCCCGGTGTTCATGGCCGGGAGCGACCAGCGCATCACGTTCAGCAGTTTCGAGCTCGACGCGCTCCTGGATGTTCCTCAAGGCGAGGTCGAGCGCTTCACGATGTCCGAGCTCTTCGAGACGGAACTGAACGTGGGTGCAGGCGAGCCGACGTCCGTCGTCACCGAGATCGGCGGCAAGCTCCGCTACTTGACCATCACCGTGCTGCCGACGGTCACCGAGGAGGGGACCGAGTACTTCGGCTTCGTCGAAGACCGCACCCGTGAGGTCGCCCTCGAGCAGATGCGCGACGGCGTCGTGGCAGCCATCAGCCACGAGCTCCGAACACCACTGACCGCCATCATCGGGTACCTCGAACTCATCACGAGCGAGGATCTGCCGCCCGAAGCCCACGAGAGCTCGCTCGCCATCGTGAAGAGCGAGTCAGAGCTCCTCCTGCGCCTCGTGTCCGACATCGTCGATTTCTCGAAGCTGACCGCCGGCGCGGCCGTTCTCAAAGCCGACCGCTTCCTGGTCAGGCCGGAGATCGAAGCCGCCATCAGACGCGTGTTTCCGGACACGGATACGACCCCGTCCGTGGACGTGCCGGAGGATGTCGCGATCCACTTCGACCGAGATCGCTTCGGGCAGCTCCTGACGAACCTGCTGACCAACGCCAGGCGGTACGGCGGACCGAACATCGAGATCTCGGCTCGACGCGAGGGGGCGGGCATCGACCTGTTCGTGAGAGACGACGGTGACGGCATCCCGGAAGCCGAGATCAAGACCATCTTCGACCCGTTCGTGCAGGGAACCCGCCAGCATCGCGGCGAAGGAGCCGGACTCGGCCTGGCGATCTGCGCAGGGATCATGCAGTCGGCCGGCGGCGCGCTGAGCGTCCGCAACGACCCCGGGGCCGTGTTCCGGGCGTACTTCCCGCACTGATTCCGGCGGTGGCGGGACCCTACGTTCCGGGGAGTTCGATCACCATCGTCTGGAGATCGGTGAACTCCTCGATCCGACCGCGCCCCCAGCCGGTGTCGGTGCCTGCGGCACCGCCGAACGGCTGGAACGTCTCCCAGAAGTCCGTCGAATCGTTCACGACGACCGTTCCCGCCCGGATCCGATCGGTGTACCAGAAGGCCTTCGCCAGGCTCGTGGTGAACACGGCCGCCTGCAGGCCGAGCCGGGTGCGGTTGGCGATCGCAACGGCATCGTCGTCGTTCGCCGCACCGATGATCGGCACGACCGGCCCGAACGACTCCTCGCTCGACAGGCTGCTCTCCTCGGAAACCCGGTCGACGATGGTGAAGTCGTAGTACAGGTCGCTGGGATGCCCACCGGCACGCCCGCCGCCGACGAGTATCTCCGCACCCCGCTCTGATGCGTCGGCCAGATGGCGATCCATCTTGGCGGCAGTCGCTTCGTTGTTCAGCGGCCCCATCGTGGTCGCCTCGTCGAAGGGGTCGCCCAGCCTCACGACTTCCGATGCCGCGACCGCCGCCTCGACAAATGCATCGTGGACGTCCTCGACCACGATCACCCGCTCCGTGGCGCAACAGACCTGACCGGCGTTGTAGTAGCCGCCGTAGACGGCCGCCTCGGCTGCCGCCGCGACGTCGGCGTCGGCTGTGACGATCGTGGGACCGTTCCCGGACATCTCCATGATCGAACGTTTGATGCCCATCCGCGAGAGGATCTTCCGGCCCGTCGCCGACGATCCGGTGAAGCCGATCGCATCGACGCCATCATGGGTGACCAGCGCATCCCCGACGTCCGCTCCCCCCGGGATGATCGAGACCGCTCCCGGAGGAACTCCCGCCTCGTCGAACGCCTTGGCGAGCTCTAGGAGCGCCCACGGCGTGTGGATCGGCGGCTTCACGATCACGGCATTTCCGGTTGCGAGCCCGGGGCCGATGTACTCCAATGGGATCGTCACCGGGAAGTTCCACGGTGTGATCGCCGCCCACACACCAACCGGACGACGGAATGTGAACATCCGCTTGCTGCGTGCAGACGTGGGTATCACCTCGCCCGCCAGACGCTTGACGTCCTCGGCAGCATTCGAGAAGTACTCGTTGGCCTCGGCGATGTCATCCAACGATTCGGCGTGATAGGGCTTGCCCTGCTCCAAGGTCTGGATGCGAGCGATCTCTGGGATGAGCGGTTCGATCGCCGACGCGATCCTCAGGCACAGGTCGGCGCGTTCGAACGCCGACCAGTGACGCATCTCCTCGGTCGCGGAACGGGCGGCAGCGACCGCCCGGTCGATGTCACGGACAGAGGCGATCGGGACATCGGCGATGTGCGCGCCGTCGATCGGGGAGATCAACGCGTGGTGTGAGTCCCCGGTCCCGGACGTCCATTCACCGGCCAGGTAGAGGTCGAGCGTCTTGGGCATCGCGGGGACTCTATCGAGATTCGAGGCACCGGGGGTCGCCGCGAGGCAGACTGTGAATCCTCATGCCGAGAGCAGACCGCCGAGTGATCTTCGACCGCATGACGTCGACGCTGCGCATGCGGCGACGGCCGCGGAACACCCTGCACCGCCCGCAGCTCGAAACGGACCGCCTTGTCTGACGGCGCTCGCGGTCGACGCCCACTGCTGTTCAGCAATAGCAGCATCCTGGGACACCCCCTGGGCACCGCAGTCCGGGTGTCGGACGGCCGGATCACGGACATCGGGCCGGTTGCCGAGCTCGAAGCGACGGCGTCGCGCAACACCGAGCGGGTCGATCTCGCGGGCGGAATGCTCTCGCCGGGTTTCCAGGACTCCCACGTGCACCCACCGATGGGCGGCCTGCAGCGTCTCCGATGCGACCTGGAACCGGCAGAGAACCTCGATCACGCAATCCGGATCATCACCGACCACGCGGCGCGCGGCGAGGGTTGGCTGCTCGGCGGCGGCTGGCGCTACGGATGGTTCCCACATGGCAACCCTCCGGCTGTGCTGCTCGACGACATCACCGGCCGGCCCGTCTGGTTGATCGTCGCCGACGGGCATTCGGGGTGGGCGAACCGCGCCGCGCTCGATCTCGCAGGCATCGACACCGACACACCGGATCCTCCTGACGGTGTGATCGTTCGCCGTTCCGATGGCATCCCTCAAGGAACACTGCACGAAGGGGCCATGGATCTCGTCGAGGGTGTGCTCCCTCCCGACGATCCCGCCGACATCCGCAGGGCCATCCTCGAGGGTCAGCAGTACCTGCTTTCGCTGGGCATCACCGCCTGGCAGGACGCCTGGGTGACCCCCGATGTCCACGACGCCTACGTCGAACTCGCTCGATCGGGGGACCTGCGCTGCCGGGTGAGAGGGGCGCTGTGGTGGGATCGGGCACGGGGCATCGAGCAACTCGACGAGCTGATCGAACGATCGCACGACGGCACGGGCAACTACGTGCCGGGCACGGTGAAACTGATGCTCGACGGCGTCTGCGAGAACTTCACGGCCAGCATGCTCCACCCGTATCGAGACGGTGATGGGACTCCTACCGGCAATCGGGGTCTCGATTTCATCGAACCGGAGGCCCTGCTGGAGACCGTCGCTGCAATCGACGCCGCCGGAATGCAATGCCACTTCCACTCGCTCGGCGATCGAGCGGTCAGGCATGCCCTCGATGCCGTCGAGCACGCTCGTCGGGTCAACGGGACGCAGGACACCCGGCCTCATCTCGCCCACGTCCAGCTCATCGATCCAGACGACATCCGACGTTTCGCCCCGCTCGATGCCACGGCGAACATCCAGGCGTTGTGGGCGTGCTTCGGCTCGATCATGACCGACCTGACGATTCCGTACCTGCCACCCGACCGCGCAAGCCTCCAGTACCCCTTCCGGAGCCTGGTGGACTCGGGCGCCGGCCTGGCGATGGGTAGCGACTGGTCGGTCAGCACCCCCGACGTCCTCCAGCAGATCGGCGTGGCGACGACCCGGACCAGGCCTGCCAAAGGAATCGAAGAACCATTCCTCCCCGAGCAGCGCATCACCGCAGAGGTGGCACTCGCCGCCTTCACGAAGGGATCGGCGCGCGTGAACTTCTTCGACCACGACAGCGGCGCCATCGAGCGGGGAATGCGTGGGGACCTGGCCGTGATCTCGGGCGACCCTCGTCGCGAGGATCCATTCGAATTGATCGTGACCATGACGGTGCTCGAGGGCGCCGTCGTCCACCGAACCTGACCAGAGAGAAAGCGAACATCGGATGCCGACCTCCCGACAGTTCATCGGAGGTGCATGGTGTGACGCCGGCGGATCCACCCCGGACGGTGCGGGTTTCTTCTACACGCCGACCGTGATGACCGACGTGCCTCCCGGCGCCCCTGCGCTCACCGAGGAGATCTTCGGCCCGGTGATGCCGGTGATCCCGTTCGACGACATCGATGCGGCGCTCGGGGCCGCCAACAACTCGGTGCAGGTCGGGCTCGCCTCTCATGTCTGGACCAACGACCTGGAAACGGCGTTGCGGGTCTCCGAGCAACTCGAGTTCGGACTGCTCGGAGTCAACGACTGGAACCCCCAATCGACCGAGGCCCCATTCGGCGGGATGAAGCAGTCCGGCCTCGGTCGAGAGGCCGGGCACGAGGGCCTGCTCGAGTACGTCGAGCCCAAGACGAGAGTGATCGGCGTGAGCTACTAGCCGTCACTGTGTGGCGACGACCTCCAATTGGCCAGGTGCGGCAAGTTGAGCCTGTTCTGAGCGTTCAGCGATTTCCCACCCCATGGTGGGTGCGGAAGATCCGTCCGCTGTCGGTGCGTATCGTGAGAACGGCAACGAACGGAGAGAAGAGATGAGCACTGGTGATAGGGCGCTGCGGAAGCGCGCTGAACAGATCGCACGGAACCGCGCCGATGCTGCGGACACGCATCTGAAGTCGCTGATCAACAAGCCAGAGGATGAGATCCGCACCGATCTCACGCGCTGGCTCAGAACCAACGGCTGGAAGTTCACTCCCAAGCAGATGGATGAATGGGTGGCGGAACTCGCCAAAGGTGAAGTGCCCAAGCTCACCGGCCGAGCGACATAGCAGGCTCCACAGAGCGGGGTCTGAAGGAATGGTCCCGCGAGAGGCGTCCGCTCGCGGAGTCCGCTGCGCCTGGCGGTCCACCCCCCTTCCACCTCATGGGCCGTTCTGGTCGCCGGGTCGTCGAGTCGGCCGCGCGGTCGCGCCCGGGCGAATCGTCTCCCTGCGACCGGGGCACGAGAGAAGCCACGTCCCGGGGTGGTTGCGCAACCTGAGGTGAGTTGCTGGGGAGCCTCGTCGAGGCTCCCCAGCAACCTCGTTTCAGCTCTTCGCTCTGGCGAGTTCGTCCGTGAAGTTGATCTCGTAGTTGCCGGTGTCTTCGATGACTTCGAGCCCCGGCGCTGACTCGGTGTCGGCATAGAAGTCGACGACTTCTTGCTCGATGAGACCCTGCTCGATCGCTGCTCCGTTCGGCGAGCCGTAGTAGTTCCAGTTCGTGAGGGCGGCTCCGTTCTCGGCATCCAGCAGGAAGTCGATGAACGTGTGCGCTGTGCACACCGACGACGCATCCGTGGGAATCGCCATGTTGTCGATCCAGAGCGTCGCTCCCTCCTCTGGGAGGATGTAGGTGTACTGGTCGGGGTTGTCGGAGTCGCCGATCGCCACGATCATGTTGCCCGAGTACCCGTGCGCCACGGCGACCTCGCCGGCGACGAGCGCCTCGTCGTACTGGTCGGAGTCGAAGGTGGCGATGCCGGACTTGGCCGCCGCGATCAGATCGGCCGCTTCTTGCAGATGCTCGATCTCGGTGTCGTTGAGCGAGTATCCGAGATACTTCAGTGCAGCGCCCATGGCCTCGCGTGGGTCGTTCAAGACCGACACACCGCCGGGGAATTGCGAGGTGAGGTCCGGGTCGAACAGCAGCGCCCAGCTGGGAGTGAAGTTGTCGCCGACCGCCTCGAGGTTGACGCCGAGCCCGGTGGTGCCGTACTGGTATGCCACCGAGTAGGCGCCGTCCGGATCGTATGGAAGGCTCTGGAAGTCCTCTGCGAGGTTCCCGTAGTTGGGGATGGCGTCCTTGTTCAACTCGACCAACAGTCCCTCGTCGATCATGATCCCGACCATGTAGTCCGATGGGACGATCAGGTCGTAGGTCACACCGGACTGGATCTGTGACAGCATCGCCTCGTTCGACTCGTAGAACGACTCGGTGACATCCACGCCGTATTGCTCTTCGAACGCGGTGATCAGATCCGGATCGATGTACTCCGACCAGTTGTAGAAGTTGAGGTCACCGTCGGTGCCTCCCGCTTCACAGTCTTCCGCCGAGGCACCGCCCGCGTCGTCCGAGCCGCAGGCGGCCAGGACGACCGCCAGCACGGTGATCAACGCCAACAGTGTTCTTCTCTCAGGTTTCCTCAAGTGGTTCCTCCTCCGTTGTTGCCACGGTTCCGGTGCCTCGCTGAAAGAACAGCGAGATCAGCACCAGCGCCATGGACGCTGCCAGCATCACCGTGCTCACCGCATTGATGAGGGGGGTGACACCTCTTCGCACCAGCCCGAACACGTACACGGGAAG
>Ga0224512_10001177_pt1 | contig 25819 bp, 25 predicted proteins | sample SF_May12_sed_USG_4_FD_169103 | JGI IMG/M metagenome (GOLD analysis project Ga0224512, IMG submission 169103) | Sediment microbial communities from San Francisco Bay, California, United States - SF_May12_sed_USGS_13 | ecosystem: Environmental > Aquatic > Marine > Sediment | place: USA... | reverse complement strand
CTGATCCTGTTTCAGCTCCGCCGAGCAGTGATCGACTATTTCGGCAATCAGGTCGGATAGCGCCAGCAGGGCTTCCTTTTCCTGCATCAGGTTGGCGAGTTGGGCGATCGCGTTTACGACCGGCTCGAGGTAGTTGATGGTGCCGTCGTAACTGATGGTCCAGCGGGCGAACACCAGCGATATCTGTTCGATTTCCTTGCGCTTGTGCGGCAAATCGAGCCGTTCCATCAGGTCGACCAGCTTGAGCAGCAACACGAAACCGTAATCGCTTATCTCGGTCGCCTCGGCCGCGTCGATAATACGGTCCTCGTTGGCGCGCAGGTTGACGCTCGCGACGATATTGAAAAATTCCTCGAACTTGGCCAGCAGGTTGTTCAAGCCGCGGCGATAGTCGTCGTCAAGATACTCGTCGAGCTGCCGGGGCAGATTCAGCAGGTAGTCTCGGGCATCCTTGAGCGATACCATCGCATCCATTTTATGTCGTCTCCGGGCTCGGGCTTATAGCGACCGGGAAATCGCGCTAACCAGCCCCGGTCCCTGATATATCAATCCAGTGTATAACTGGATGAGCCTTGCACCAAGTTCGAATCTCATTTTTGCCTCCTCGACCGAATCGATGCCGCCAACCGAGATGATCGGGATATCGTCGCCCAGTTCCTCGTAAAAAGCGCTCAGGATCTGCCGTGATCGATCTCGCAGCGCGGCTCCACTCAGGCCCCCTGTTTCGGCAGCCAGCGCGAGATCCTTAACTCCGTCGCGGGCAACGGTGGTATTGGTGGCGATTAACCCGTCGATGCCGTATTTCCTCAGTATTTGCGCAATCCCCGGAATCGTCCCGGGGTCGAGGTCGGGGGATAGTTTGAGCGCCAGCGGACGGCGGTACTGATGGCGGTCCTCGAGTTCGCGGCGCAACTGGGCAATACCGGCCAGCAAGGCTTCCAGCGCGTCTTCGTTCTGCAGGTCGCGCAGGCCCGGCGTGTTGGGCGACGAAATGTTTATCGTGACATAGTCGGCCCTGCTGTAAACCTTTTCCAGCCCGATGCGGTAGTCTGAGAGCGCCTGCTCCACAGGGGTGCTGAGGTTTTTACCGATATTGATGCCTAACACATAGTCGCGTTTTTTATCTCCGACCCGTTCGAGCAGGTAGTCGATGCCCTTGTTGTTGAAACCCATGCGATTGATCAGGCTATGATGCCTCGACAACCTGAACACCCTGGGTTTCGGATTGCCGGGCTGCGGTTTTGGCGTGACGCTGCCGGTTTCGATGAAACCGAAGCCGAGCGTGGCCAGGCCGTCCAGGTAGTCCGCGTTCTTGTCGAGGCCGGCGGCGAGGCCGACGGGGTTGGGGAATTCGAGGCCCATCACCCGGACGGGTTTGTCGATGCGCCTGTCGGGCAGTAATCGGTGGAAACGCTGCAGCAGCTCGAGGCCGAGGTCGTGCGCGAGCTCGGGGTCTATTGCAAATAACAGCGGTCTTACCAGCGGGTAAAGCATTAGCTCGATGCGACCAGGGCAAGCAGTTCGGGGTATTGTTCGAGGTCCGGCAGCGTATCGATATCTCGCACGGTTTCAAGCAGGCTAACCCGGTAGTTCAGTTTTCTGGCATTGCTCAGGGTCTGCTTCAATACCTTTGCTGAGCTCCACGACACCGATCTGAATAGCGCAGGATTTGCCTCGGTGCAGCCGATCAGCGCAAATCCGCCATCGGCGGCGGGTAATAAAACCAGCTCGTGATTCGCCAGCGCCTGGGCCGCCTGGCGCAAATGCATGGCGGAAAGATCGAGACAGTCCGTCCCTGTAATCAATGCGCCATCGGGATTGCCCGCAAGTAATTCCTTGAGCGCGTTTAGCATGCGCTTGCCCAGGTCCGGGCCTCGCTGGATGCTGTGCTGCTCTTCGTGAAAAATCCGGTCGTCGCATTCCTCGCTCAGAAAGACATGGTAATCCAGGCCCGAAAGGCGCGCCACGTCCAGCGTATGCTCGACACAGTAGCGGTAAACGCGCGCCGCCTTGGTGGCGCCAATATCGGGAATCAGCCGCGTCTTGACCATCCCGGCGTAGGGTGGCTTGGCGAAGATACCCACCGGAATCATGAGCCGGGCCCGCGCTGCGGGTAATAGATTTTGTGCAGTCGAGCGGGATCGACGCCAAGCCAGAAGGCGAAGCGCAGCAACCACATTATGACGATCGTTTTGACAATCCCTTTTTGCTGCCAGCGCCTGCTCGAACTGGTGACGAACGATTTCAGCCTGACCGGTGCAGCCAGGCTGCGCGCCAGTTTGCTGATCGCAACGTCCTCCATCAGGGGTATCAGCGGATAGCCGCCTATCGATTCGAAGAAATCCCGGTTGAAGAACAGACCCTGATCGCCGCCCGCCACTTTGGAGGCGCCGCTGCGCAGGTTGATCGCGGTCTCGAGGACGCGGTACACGAACGCATCGCCGCTCAGGCGCAGGCTGAAAAATCCCCATTTTGCGTCGAGTGGGATGGTATCGCCAGGGTCGGCCGGCAGTTCACTGTCGGCATGCAGGAACAGCAGCAGGATGCCGCGCGCGGACCGGCTGGCGGTATTCATTTGCAGGGCCCGGCCGGCCGTGCTGGTGACGACCTTGCAGGGATAGCGATCGGCGATTTCAAGACTGCCGTCGTTACTGCCGCCGTCGCTGACGATTACTTCGCAATGCTCTCTTATCCGGGGCTGTGCAAACAGCTTCGCCAGACTTTGATCGAGACAGTCCGCTTCGTTCAGAATCGGAATGATAATGCTGACGCGGGGTCGCTCAGGCAAGAGCTCCGCCACAACTGCTGCCCTGGCCGGCAGTGCAGCCGTAACAGTGGTCCGCGATACTGACGGGAATATTCTCCAGGCAGGTTTTCAGTACTTCGCTGACATGAAGCTTGTGCCGTTTGACCGGGTGGCGGATATTCATGTTCAGCATCTGGTTGAAATCGCAGTCGTAGACGTAGCCCTCCCAGTCGATGCTTAGCTGATTCAGGCACATCAGGCCCTGTAAGTTTGCCGCGCTGAACGAATCCTTGAGCAAGTTCATGTAATTCTCGAATTCGCCCTTCGACAGCAGCGTGCTGCCAAAACGCGCAATCGGCATATTGGTTATCGTGAACAGCTGGTTGAATACGATATCGAACTTTTCGGCGAGAAATTGCTTGTAATCCTGCTCCAGCCTGTCCTGGGGTGGCGGCAAATACGGGCCAATGGGGTTGTAAACGAGGGTCAGAGTGAGATTGCCCCCTTCCGTGCCATAACCGAGCTGGTTGAGTCGCTTCAGTGCCTGCATGCTCTTCTGGTAGACGCCCTTGCCGCGTTGGCTGTCGACATTGTCCTCCATGTAGCAGGGCAGGGAGGCCACGATCTGCACCTCATTTGCGGCGAGGAACTCTGCGGTGTCCTCGTATCCGGGCTCGAGCAGGATGGTCAGGTTACAGCGATCGATTACGTTGATTCCCAGCTTGCGCGCGGCTACCACGAGTTCCCTGAACATCGGATTCATTTCCGGCGCGCCGCCGGTCAGATCGAGCGTATGCACCGATGGTTTGGACAGCACTTCGAGAATATGGCCGATGTTTTCCTGCTGCATCAATTCCTTACGCGTGGGGCCCGCTGCGACATGACAGTGCAGGCAGGACTGGTTGCAGAGGTAGCCGAGGTTAACCTGCAGGATTTCCAGTGAAGCCCGGCTAATATTTGGGAAGTCGGTGGTTTTTAGCAGGGGCCAGGTATCACGCATTGTTATATTCTTGGTTATTGATCCTCGGTAGACTCGCAATATAACATAGAGTTCAGATTCCTACAGTTGCGCCCGGGGAGGCCTGTATAAACAATAGCAATAACCTCGTGGCCTGCGGTGTGGCGGTAGTCGTAACCCACCAGCAGCGCGTATTGTTCGGCAAGCGCGCTGCAAAATCAACCGGGGTCGAGTGGCAATTGCCGGGTGGCTGGATCGAGCCCGGAGAGTCACCGCGACAGGCGGCCCGCCGCGAAGTACTGGAAGAGACCGGATTGCAGATACTGGAGCCCCGTTTTATCGGCGTGACCAGCAATGTATTTTCCGCCCATAATCATTCTATATCGTTGTTTTTTGAGGCAGAATGCGCCGATAGTGAGCCGTTGGCGATAGGGGAGACCGACAAGTGCAAGGCTTGGCAATGGAGGCGCTGGGCCGCGGTGTCCGCTAACCTCTATTTACCGCTGCGTCTGTTCAAACAAACCGATTATCGTCCGTTTTCGAAAGATCGGCGAAAAACCTATGCATCAATATAGATTTTCACAGTGATTTTATGGGCTTATCACCGATAAACTAGAATTAAATTTAACTATACTGCTATAGTTCCTTAAGTGCGCGATTCATAAATAATAAATCATTAATGACAGTAGAATTCGATATTGCTAGCGATCAGATCGATGGTGCCCGCGACTATCAGGAAGACGCTTATATGGTTAACCAGCTGGGTGAAGCCGAAAACGGCGAAATCTGCTCGCTGATTATCATGGCTGACGGCATGGGTGGGCATGCCGCGGGCAATGTCGCCAGCAACATGGTGGTTGCGACATTCAATAAAACCTTCCAGGCAAAATTTCCTACGACTGAAATCGCAGAGGTATTAACCGACGCGTTGAATCGATCCAACGACCAGATCAGGGCGTCGGTCAAGGAAACCCCGGCGCTGCGCGGCATGGGTTGCACCATGGTCAGCGCCTATGTACAGAATAACAAGCTTTACTGGGTCAGCGTCGGCGACAGCCACCTGTACCTGATTCGCGACCGGGAGCTTATCAAGCAAAACGCCGATCACAGCTATGGCGCCTACCTCGACATGATGAAAGAGCAGGGCATGGAGATCGACGAGCAGGCCGGCATGTCGCGCAACATGTTGATGAGCGCGATGACCGGCGAAGAGATCAGCAGCATCGATGTCTCCGAATCCCCGATCAAGCTGCGCCCCGGTGACCGCGTCATCGTCGCCAGCGATGGCCTGGATACCCTCGGCGCCGGCGCAATCATTCAGTATTCGTCCTGGTCGTCGACGGCAAAGGAATGCGTTTATGCGTTGCTGAAAGCAGTCGAGGACGCGAACAAGATCAACCAGGACAATACCACCCTGATCGTGATCGATGTCAAGGAGCGCGAAGCTCGTCGCGAAAGCGAAGCGCCGGTGGAAGTCGTTCCCGCGGAACCGGTTTCGCGGGTTGCAGATGTATATATTCACGAAGAACCGCAGGAACCCCGTTCTTACAAATGGCTGGTCTGGCTGATTGTGCTTGGCGCGCTGGGTGGCGGGGGTTATTTCGCGTGGCAACAGGGCCTGGTAGACGACGCGATGCAGAAAGGCAGCGAGCTGGTCGAGTCTACGACGCAGACCATAGAAGCCGAGCTCCAAGCGGAGGCTGAACCGGTGATCGAGACGCAGCCCGAACCCGAACCGGTGGTTGAAGCGGAGCCGGAACCCGTGGTCGAACCCGAACCGGTTTTTGTCGACAAGGCCGACGTGTTCAGGGACCGCCTGCAATCCGGCGGTTATAGCCCGATCATGATCAAGGTGCCTGCCGGAAAATTCCGCATGGGTGGAGCGTCGGCTATCGTCGCGCCTGACGAAACGCCCCGGCACGATGTCAATATTCAGTCGTTCATGGTCTCCGTGTACGAGGTGACGTTCGAGGAATATTATCGTTTTGCACAGGCCACCGGTCGCAGGAAACCGAAGAATAACGGCTGGGATGTGAAAACCTATCCGGTCGTCGACGTATCCTGGGATGATGCGATCGCTTATACCAAGTGGTTGAGCAAGCAAACCGGCAAGCGCTACCGCCTGCTATCCGAATCGGAGTGGGAATACGTGGCGCGCGCCGGCACCACGAGCTCGTTCTGGTGGGGCACCAAGGCCGGTGTCAGTAACGCGCACTGTTTCGACTGCAAGAGCGATTTCAGCACCAGCAAGCCGGCCAAGATAGGCACCTACAAACCCAACGCCTTCGGCCTCTACGACACTGCCGGAAACGTCTTCGAGTGGGTGCATGACTGTTACCATCGAAATTACCAGGGTGCGCCCGACGATGGCTCGGTCTGGGAAGGAGGCGACTGTGACGTACGCGTCGTTCGCGGTGGCGCTTATCGCAGCCCGGCCAATTCGATGCGCGCCGAAAATCGCGAGACTTTCAAAAGCGACAAGGGCCAGTACAATGTCGGAATTCGCGTCGCGCGCGACCTTTAATGCCGGGAGTAGCGCGGTAAACGCCTGACACGGGACCGATACATGATCGACTGGCAGGGTATCGAAACGGTGCTGCTCGATATGGACGGGACGCTGCTCGATCTGCATTTCGACAACTTCTTCTGGCAGGAGTACCTGCCGCTGCGCTACGCCGAGATCAAGGGCATTGATCCGCTGGCGGCGAAAAACCATATCGTTGAACAGACTCGGAAAATCGAGGGCAGCCTCAACTGGTACTCGACAGACTACTGGAGCGAAATGCTGGAAATCGATGTGGTCGGATTGAAACACGAAGTCAGCCACAAGGTCGCGATACGGCCATTTTGCATCGATTTTCTCGATGCCCTGCGCGCCGCCCGCAAGGACGTGGTCATGGTAACCAACGCTCACCACGATAGCCTGGCGCTGAAAATGGAAAGGACCCGGATCGCGCACAAATTCGACCGCCTCATCACGGTACACGAATTTTCGCTCCCCAAGGAAGACCCGCAATGCTGGCACGAGGTGCACCGGCGTCATCCCTTCAGCGCCGATAAAACCCTGTTGATCGACGATAACCTGCATGCGCTGCAATCTGCTCGCGAGTATGGTATTGGTAACCTGCTGGCGATATATCAACCCGACTCGCGGGCGCCGCGCCGCGACATCATCGATTTCGATGCGATCCACTCTTTCGACGAAATCATGCCTATCGAGGAGGCAGTCGGTGACTAGCGAGCATACCGAGAAGCTGACCGGAGGTTGTCTTTGCGGCGGCGTGCGTTACGAAATCACCGGCCGGTGCAGAAATGTCATCAACTGTCATTGCGAGAATTGCCGCCGCACCCACGGGCATGTCGCGGCCTATACCTCGGTGCGTCAATCCGATCTGAACTTGACGACCCGGCAAACGCTGCAGTGGTATCACGATCGATCGCCGGATACCTACCGCGGCTTCTGTAACCGCTGCGGATCAAGCCTGTTCTGGGATGCGCGCGACGGCAAAAACAAAATGGCGGTTGCCGCGGGATCGCTGGACGATGGTTCAGGTTGAAAACTATCGGCCACGTGTATGTTTCCGAGGCGGGTAAATACTATGAAATCGATGACGAGCTGCCGCGCTTCGAAGGCGGCAACAGCGGGGCGCTCGAGGGCGCCGAGAGCGGTTGACCTTGGCACTGGAATGAGTTAAAAGTTTTGAAACACAACTGAAGATGCGAGTCGTATCGGCGTCGATAGCAAGAGTCTGGGCTCGCGATTTATCTTTGACTACCCCGAGTACAGGATAAATTATGTCAAAACCGGAGAAGTTCGATCCGTTTAGACGATCGGTCGGTCATGTGCTCGACATCATTGGTGAGGGCTGGTCGATACTGATTATTCGAGAGGCGTTTCTCGGCACGCGGCGTTTCGAGGAATTCCAGGGCCGACTCGGAATAGCCCGCAATATACTGACCTCGAGGCTCAAGAAACTCTGCGCCAACGCAATCCTGGACCGGGTGCCGGTGAAGGAGGGCGCCAAGCGGCACGAGTATATACTGACTCGAAAGGGCAAGGACATGATGCCCCTGTTGATAGCATTGACCCAGTGGGGAGACAAGTGGGTGTTCGGCGAAAATAACGAGCCGGTGATTTTTCGCGATCGGGAACGGGGCGAACCCATATCGCAGGTCCAGGTTTGTTCGTCCAGAGGAGAAGCGTTGCGCCCACGCGATATCAAGGTGACGGCGGGCCCCGGCGCAACCCCCGAGGCCAGAGAGCGTATCGAAGAACTGAACAGAAATGAGTAATCCAGAAGATTCCCGGCTCGAGTGTCCAGTCGGTGAAGCGAGCTGCAAGTGGCTGGATCAGATCGTCGAGCTGCGCAGGCAGGTTGACGAGCTGTCAGAGCTCGTCTCCACCGATGCGTTGACCGGCCTGTTCAACTTTCGCCATTTCAAATCGATGCTGCAGGCGGAGATGGACCGTTCCAAGCGCAGCGGAATCCCGACCAGCCTGGTGATGGTCGACCTCGATCACTTCAAGTCGGTAAACGATACCTACGGCCACGAGGTGGGTAATCAGGCGCTCAGGCATCTTGCCGGTATCCTGACCAGCGAGGTCAGGACGACCGATATCGTCTGTCGTTACGGGGGAGAGGAATTCGCGATGATTTTTCCGGAGACCCATCTGAATCTGGCGGTCAAGGTGGCTGATCGAATACGCGAGGGAATTGCGTCTAGCCCGATTCCGGCGGAAGGCGGCGACATCAGGCTGACCGCGAGTATGGGCGCCAGCGTCTACATGAAAACCAGCGTACTGGACATCGACGACTTCATCGACTCGGTGGACAAGTACCTGTACGAGGCCAAGCAGTCAGGGCGCAACTGCATCTGCCATATCGATTACGCCGACCTGCGCTCGGTCACCGAGGTAGGCGTCGACGAACGTGCCATGCTCTTCAAAACCGACTAACCAGCTTCCTGTCTCCAGATAAATACGGGGACACAATACCTAACTTATCGATAGTCAATCCACCAGACTCGCTTCCGGTAAATAATTGTCTGGTCCCGGTAATAATCGAAAAGTCGAGTATTGTGTCCCCGGAATTATTGGGGTGAGCACAGGATACGTTATCAGGATTCGGCGTTGTAGCGCGCGATCGAGTCGACAATTTCGCGCTTGGCGTCCTCGGCTTCGACCCAGCCGTCTATCTTGACCCACTTGCCGGGTTCCAGGTCCTTGTAATGATCGAAAAAATGCGCGATCGAATCGAGCAATGCCTTCGGCAAATCGCGCACCGTGTGCATGTGCGTATACAGATTGGAAAGCTTGTCTACCGGCACCGCGACAATCTTGGAATCCTTGCCGGCCTCGTCGGTCATGCACAGCATGCCGAGCGGCCTGACCCGTATCACCGCGCCGCTGATTACCGGAATCGGCGTCACCACCAGCACGTCCACCGGATCCCCGTCTTCGGACAGGGTGCCCGGGACGTAGCCGTAATTGCAGGGGTAGTGCATCGCCGTGCCCATGAAGCGATCGACGAACATCGCGCCGGTTACCTTGTCGACCTCGTACTTGACGGGATCGCTGTGCGAGGGAATTTCGATGATGACGTTGATGTCGTTCGGTACATTGATACCGCTGCTAACCCGGTCCAGAATCATTGTTAAGCCGCCTTGTCAAGGGAGCCGGGATTATAACTCAATGGCCCGCATTGAACAGCCGGTCGCATTCTGTCCCCGGCAAATCGATCCACATTGTCAAAGGTCGAAGTCGCCGAGTTTCCTGTCTACCAGCTCGTTCTTGAGCACGACGTAGCGCGGCATGCCGCGTTCGTCGTAATCGGGATAGGCTTCGCCCTGGATCAACGGGTAGAGATACTCGCGGCATTTCGCGGTGATGCCGAATCCATCCTCGGTGATGAAATCCATCGGCATGGTTTTTTCGACGTTGGCGACGTCGGCCAGGTTGGCGCTGCCGATCTGCCACTGGTACGGATTGGACGACAGCCGCTCTATGGTTGGCATGATGGCGTTCTTTCCGGCCAGCGCCATTTCGACGCCGGCCTGGCCCAGCGCGTAGGCTTGCTCGAGATCGGTGGCGGAGGCGATGTGACGGGCGGAACGCTGCAGGTAGTCGGCAACCGCCCAGTGGCACTTGTAGCCGCGCGCCTCCTTGACCATGTTGGCGACAACCGGGGCTACGCCGCCGAGCTGCGCATGACCGAAGGCGTCGCGGGTACCCTGCTCGGCGAGGAAGCTGCCGTCGGCGTTGCGCGCGCCCTCGGAGACCACGACGGTGCAATAACCGTGGGTTTCGACCTTGCTGCTGAGCGCGGCAATAAACCTGCCGTGATCGAAATCCACCTCGGGAAACAGCACCAGTACCGGAATTCCGTAGTCTTCGATCAAGCCGCCGGCGGCCGCGATCCATCCGGCGTGGCGCCCCATGACCTCGAGAATGAATACCCTGGTCGATGTTTTCGCCATGGAGCTGACGTCGAAAGAGGCTTCCAGCGCCGATACCGCGATATACTTCGCCACCGAGCCGAATCCCGGGCAGTTGTCGGTTATCGGCAGGTCGTTATCCACGGTCTTGGGGATATGCAACGCCTGTACCGGGAAGCCCATGGTTTCGGACAGCTGCGAAACCTTGAAGCAGGTGTCGGCCGAGTCGCCGCCGCCGTTGTAAAAAAAGTAACCGATATCGTGCGCCCTGAATACCTCGATCAGGCGTTCATACTCGCGCCGGTTTTCCTCCAGGCTTTTCAGTTTGAAGCGGCAGGAGCCGAAGGCGCCCGCCGGTGTATTTTTGAGCGCGGCGATATCGGCTTCCGATTCGCGCGAGGTGTCGATCAGCTCTTCGCACAGCGCGCCGATGATGCCGTTGCGGCCGGCAATCACCTTGCCGATGCGGTCGGGATTTTTGCGGCTGGTTTCGATGACGCCGCAGGCGCTGGCGTTGATGACCGACGTGACGCCGCCGGACTGCGCATAGAAAGCATTTTTCAGGCTCATGATTCTTTCTTCCAGTCGATGTAAAAATCCGCATTCGTGACCGCGATGCCACCGATCCCTGCCGCTGCCCGGCGCTCACTGGTGCATACGCAAGACTAGTGGAATCGGCACGATGGTCGGCAAATTCGAAATCTGAAACGCAGAATACCGCAAAAAATCGGAAAAAACATTGACCCGGGGGAGATATAAAAAAGGGTAGCGCAAGCGCTACCCTTTCGATGCCAGGCAGTTGTCGGGTTAGCTCAACAGCGGTGCGATAACCAGGCTGACGATGGCCATGACGTTGATCAGGATGTTCATCGACGGGCCCGACGTATCCTTGAACGGGTCGCCCACGGTATCGCCGACCACGGCCGCCGCGTGCGTCGAGGTACCCTTGCCGCCGAGATTGCCTTTTTCGATAAACTTCTTCGCGTTATCCCAGGCACCGCCTGCATTGGCCATCATCAGCGCCATCAGCACACAGCTCAGCAGCGCGCCGGAGAGCATGCCGCCGAGCGCCTCGGCGCCGATGATAAATCCGACCAGCGGCGGTGCGCTTACCGCGATTACGCCGGGCACGATCATCTTTTTCAAAGCAGCGGTGGTTGCGATATCGACACATTGCGCGGTGTCGGGCTGGGCCTTGCCTTCGAGCAGTCCGGGGATTTCACGGAACTGACGGCGGATTTCCTTGATCATTTCAAACGCCGCGTCGCCGACCGCGGTCATCGTGATCGAGGCGATGATAAACGGGATGATGCCGCCGATGAACAGTCCGATCAGAACGTCCGGGTTGTTGAGCTGGAGCTGGAAATCATCGATGTTGATGGCCACGGTCTCGATATAGGCGGTAATGATTGCAAGCGCCGCGAGCGCCGCCGCACCGATCGCGAAGCCCTTGCCGATCGCGGCCGTGGTGTTGCCGAGTTCATCCAGCGAATCGGTAATCTTGCGCGTCTCCGGACCCAGGCCCGCCATTTCGGCGATGCCCCCGGCGTTGTCCGCAACCGGCCCATAGGCGTCTATCGCCATCGTAATGCCGACGGTCGCCAGCATGCCGACCGCCGCGATACCGACCCCGTAGAGCCCGGCGAAGGTACTGGCCACCCAGATGATGCCGCAGATCGTCAGGATCGGAATGGCGACCGACTGCATGCCGAGCGCGAGTCCGCTGATCATGACCGTCGCCGGTCCGGTCTCGCCGGATTTTGCGATATGTTCTATCGGCTTACCCGCGGTGTAATACTCGGTAACCAGCCCGATGATAATACCGCCTACCGCGCCGGCGAGCACGGCGATCCAGATTCCGCTGACCAGACCCAGCATCGATATTACGAAGTAAGCCAGTGCGATGAACAGTAACGAAGACCCTATGGTGCCCATACGCAGGGCTTTTTCGGGCGACTTGTTCGCGTTGACCTTGACGATCAGGATGCCGCCGATCGAGCACAGCAGGCCCAGCGACGCCATCGCCAGCGGCAGGTACATCATCGCCGCCTGTCCGCCCAGCGCGTCGGTTGCGGCGAACGCCATGGTCGACGCGATCGCGATCGACGCAATCATCGCGCCGCAATAGGATTCGAAAATATCGGAGCCCATGCCCGCCACGTCGCCGACGTTGTCGCCGACGTTGTCGGCGATGACGCCCGGGTTGCGCGGGTCGTCCTCGGGAATGCCGGCCTCGATCTTGCCGACGAGGTCCGCGCCAACGTCGGCGCTCTTGGTAAAAATCCCGCCACCGACACGCGAGAACAGTGCTACGACCGAGGCGCCCATTGCAAAGCCATGGATCGCGTGCAGCGATTCAATGCTGTCGGAGAAAATGTAATATACGATACCGAGCCCGAGCAGCCCGAGTGAAGCCACCGCCAGGCCCATGATGGAGCCGCCGTAAAAAGCAACCGTCAATGCCGCCGCGGCGCCGTCGTTATGAGCGGCGGTCGTCGTTCTGAGGTTCGCGCGGGTGGCTGTATTCATGCCGATGTAGCCGGCCGAGCCGGAGGCCAGGGCACCCATCAGGAAGCAAAACGCGGTTCCCGGGCCGAGAAATTTATATAGCAGGACCAGCAGCACCGCGGCGAACATGGCCAGCATCTTGTATTCACGTTTCATGAATACCATCGCGCCGAGATGGATTTGATGGCCTATCTCGACGACCTTGCCCTCTCCCTCGGGATATTTTTTGACTGCCGCGTAGGTGATCGCGGCCGCGACCAGTCCAAAGGCGCCGATGACAGGCGGCAAGAGGTTGTTAAACTCCATACTGATTCCCCAAGATAATGTGGTGATATTTTTTGGTATTTTGGCCCCGCCGCATGCCGGGGCCTGAAAAATCGCGTGAATCATATCGGGTTTTAACGGCAGATTGAAATTTCTTTACATTTTTTCGGACCTTTTTTCGGTATTTTTCTGCTATTGTCGCAACATCCGCCAATGATCCTGAGTTCCGAAGGTAAATTCCGTTTTAATGTCGAAGCGAGAGCAGTTAAAGGACGATTTCCTCGAGAACCGACTGATCAGGCGCCGCCTGGTGCTTGCCGCGATAATTACGCTCGTCCTGCTCAGCCTCGTGCTCGGCAGGCTATACGTGCTTCAGGTCGTCGAATACCAGCATTTTGCGACGCTTTCGGACAGCAATCGAATCCGTATCAAGGCCCTGCCGCCCACCCGTGGACTGATATTCGACCGCCGTGGCGTGGTCATGGCAAACAATTTGCCGACCTACCGTCTCGAAATCGTGCGCGAGCAGGTGGACGACTTCGAACAGACGCTCGCCGAGCTCATGCAGTATGTCGATTACAGCGACCAGGACCTGAAGCGTTTCCGGCAGTCGTCCGAGCGCCGGCGCCCGTTCGAGAGTATCCCGTTGAAACTGAATCTTACCGACGAGGAGGTCGCGCGGCTGGCGGTGAATCTGCACAAGCTCGAGGGTGTCGAGATCAACGCCCGGCTAACCCGTAACTATCCGCAGGGCAGGCACGCGGTACATGCGCTCGGTTACGTCGGCCGTATCGACGAGCGTGACCTCAACGAAGTGGACGAGGTCGACTATGCCGGCAGTACCCACATCGGCAAGCTCGGGCTCGAAAAATTCTACGAGCACGAGTTGCACGGCACCGTCGGCGTGCAGCAGGTCGAGGTCAACGCCAATGGACGGACCTTACGGGTGCTCAGCGAGTCGCCGCCGATCCAGGGCAATAACCTGCATTTGACGATCGACTCGCGCTTGCAGCGGGTAGCCGAGGAAGCGTTCGGCGATCAGAGCGGTGCGGCGGTGGCCATCGACCCCAATAACGGCGAGATACTGGCGCTGGTGTCGATGCCGATTTTCGACCCCAATCTGTTCGTCAACGGCGTCAGTTTCGAAAACTATAACCAGCTGCGCGATTCGCCCAGCCGCCCGCTGTTCAACCGCGCCCTGTCGGGGCAGTATCCACCCGGATCGACTACCAAGCCTTTTTACGGACTGGCCGGCCTGGAGACCGCCATTGCCAATAAAGAACAGGAGACCTACTGCGTCGGTTACTACCTGCTGCCGAACGAAGAACGCAGGTATCGTGACTGGAAAAAGGAAGGCCACGGCGCGACCAATATGACCAAGGCCATCGTCCAGTCCTGCGATGTTTATTTCTACGACCTGGCCTACCGGCTTGGCATCGACCGCATGTCCGCGTTCATGGCGCAGTTCGGCTTCGGCGTAAAAACCGGAGTCGACAGCACCGGGGAGCGCAACGGTTTGCTGCCGTCACGCGAATGGAAGCGTCGTATCGAGGGCATGCCCTGGTTTCCTGGCGAAACCCTGATTACCGGGATCGGGCAGGGCGCGCTGCTGGTTACGCCGATTCAGCTTGCCAATGCAACCGCGGGATTCGCGCTGCAGGGGATAAGATATCAGCCGCACCTGGTCAAATCGGTAGAAAAGATACCCGAATACAGCCTGGTCGATATCGCAAGCCGCGTTGCCGGTCGTTACGAAATATTGAAACAGAATAACTGGGAACATGTGCACAATGCCATGGTAAAAGTGGTGCATGGATTGCGCGGCACCGCGTTTCGAATTTCCCGTGGAATGAAGTACAAGGCCGCCGGTAAAACCGGTACCGCGCAGGTCTTCGAGGTTGCCCAGGACAAAGAATACGATGAAGAAACGGTTGCCAACAAACTGCGCGATCACGCTCTATTCATCAGCTACGCACCGGCCGAAAAACCGCGTATCGCGGTTGCCGTGATCGTCGAGAACGGCGGTCACGGCAGCTCGGTGGCGGCGCCGATCGCGAGACGAATCATGGATGCCTACCTGCTGGATCCGTCATGAACCAGGCGTTCGACTCTGACTCCGTTTCCATTACGCGCAGGATCATGGATGCGCTGCGTCTCGATCCGGTGCTGCTGTCGTTGCTGCTCATTCTTGCCCTGTTCGGCAGCATGGTGCTGTACAGTGCGAGCGGATCCGATACCGCGGCGGTCATCCGCCAGGGGATCCGAATCGCGGTTGCGTTGTTATTACTGGTCGCCGCGGCCAACGTCCCGCTACGCATGTTACGCAAGATTTCGGTTTGGCTTTACCTGGGCGGGGTCGCGCTACTGGTCGCGGTAATGCTCTTCGGCGAGGTCGGCAAGGGCGCGCAGCGCTGGCTCGATCTGGGCTTTATCCGTTTTCAGCCTTCGGAGATGCTCAAGCTCGCGGTGCCGATGATAGTCGCAACTTACCTGTCAGACCGGGTTTTGCCGGTTGGTCTGAAGGAATTGATCGTCTCTTCGATACTGGTGATGATCCCGGTCGTGCTGATCGCGCGACAGCCGGATCTTGGCACCGCGATACTGGTTGGCAGCGCCGGGTTTTTCGTGCTGTTTCTGGCCGGGGTGCGCTGGCGTATAATAATCAGTCTCGGTGTTTTATTTTCGGCGCTGGCGCCGCTATTGTGGAAGTTTGCGCTGCATGATTACCAGCGTAACCGTATATTGACCTTGCTGGATCCCGAGAGCGATCCGCTCGGATCGGGCTATCACATAATCCAGTCGAAGATAGCGATCGGTTCTGGAGGCGTCTACGGCAAGGGGTGGCTCAACGGCACCCAGTCGCAGCTGGATTTCATTCCCGAGAGATCGACCGATTTCATTTTTTCGGTATTTGGCGAGGAGTTCGGGTTTTTCGGCAGCGTCGTGTTGATACTGATTTACCTGGCGATCATATACCGGGGGCTTTATATTGCCGCGCATTCGACGGAAAATTTCGGGCGTCTGCTTGCCGGTGCGCTTAGCCTGACTTTCTTTGTCTATCTGTTCGTGAACACCGGTATGGTTGCGGGTATGTTGCCGGTAGTGGGTGTGCCGTTACCATTGATCAGCTACGGCGGTACGTCTATGGTGACCCTGATGGTCGGTTTTGGTTTAATAATGTCGATAAGATCGGCAAGGCGATTTCTGGTTTGATGAGAAAGATTACTATTATTATTATCGGTGCGGTGGCGACATCCCTGGCATTTGCTGCGGAAATTCCGGATGGCGATTACCAGGGTCGCAGCGACGTCAGCGCTTTCGTCGAGCGCATGGCCCAGCAGTCCGACTATACCGAAAAGGAACTAATCGGCCTGTTCGCGCAGGTCGAAAAGCAGGAACACCTGTTCGAGAAACTCGACAAGCCGGCGGAAAAGGAGCTCGACTGGTACCAGTATCGCCGTATTTTTCTCAAGGACACACGGATTGAAAGCGGCGTGAAGTTCTGGCGACAACATCGCGACCTGCTGGCAGCCGTCAGCGACAAGACCGGGGTGCCGGCCGAGATCATCGTCGCCATCATCGGCGTAGAAACTTTCTACGGCGTGTACAAGGGCAAGGACCCGGTTTTCGATAGTCTCGTGACGTTGGCCTTCGACTATCCGCGCCGCGCCAGTTTCTTCATGCAGGAACTAGAGCAATTCCTGCTGCTCGCCAGGGAGCAGGGCTTTAATGCCCGGGACCTGCGCGGGTCCTACGCCGGCGCCATGGGAATGCCGCAGTTTATATCGTCCAGCTATCGTAACTATGCGATCGACTTCGACGATGATGGCCAGACCAACCTGTTCGACAGCATTCCCGATATCGCCGGCAGCGTCGCCAACTATTTTGTCAGGCATGGATGGCAGCGCGATGGGCGCGTTGCGCGTCCGCTGACCGCGGCGGCGAACAATTCGATCGACGCGCTCGAACCCGGCCTGAAGCCGGTCTATAAATGGGCGGATCTGAAGCGTAGCGGGCTGGCATCGGAATTCGAGATCGGCGAAGACACGCCGGTGGCGCTGGTCAGATTGCAACAACGGGACCACGCGGAATACTGGGCGGGATTCCAGAATTTTTACGTGATTACGCGTTATAATCACAGCGAGCTCTACGCAATGGCGGTATACCAGCTGGCCAGGCTAATAAGCCACCAGTATAAAAAGACGGCATGAGGTTCAAACTCCCAGCCCTGATGATTGTTTCGCTAACGCTGGGCGCCTGTAGTTTCGGCGTTCCTGTCGGCGACCGCGGCCAGGTGCCGGCAACGGGAGTCCCGGCGACGACCAAGTCGAAAAATGGTAACCCGTCCTCGTACGTCGTGCACGGCCGCCGTTACCATGTGCTCGACAGCGCCGACGGCTTCGTGCAGCGCGGTATCGCCTCGTGGTATGGAATAAAGTTTCACGGCCGTAAAACCTCGAGTGGCGAGATATACAACATGCACGACATGACCGCGGCGCACAAGACCCTGCCGATACCGGTTTATGTGCACGTCAAGAACCTCGACAACGGGCGCAGCACGGTAGTGCGAGTTAACGATCGTGGTCCATTTATCCCGGGTAGAATAATCGATCTTTCATACGCGGCGGCGAAGAAACTGGGTGTCAAGGGGCCGGGTACGGCCAAAGTCGAAATCGCCGTGCTCGACCAGGGTGAATCCAGGCCCACCAGCGTGGTGCGCACCATTCCGCTACCCGATCAGCTGCAGGACACGCCTTTATTCATCCAGATGGGCTCTTTTTCGAACCAGCTCAACGCCAGTAACCTGATGCAGGATCTGCATGCCGCGAACGAATTATCCGCTCGTATATTTCACCTGCAAACCGCTGAAGGGCTGTTTTACCGGGTTCGGGTCGGCCCGCTGTACGATATCGACGAAGCCAATGCCATCGTCCGGCGTCTCAGGGACAAGGGTTTTCAAACCGCACGCATCATAGTGCAGGACTGAACCGATAGGCCTTGAGAGCCATAGCCGTGATCGTTACAATCGCGACTCCTGACTAATCCCCCGACGCATCGAGCCAATATGAAAATTGTTTCGTTTTTTCTCGCTATTCTGACCGTGACGCTCCCCGTGACCGGATGGGCCGCGGCCAAGCCGATCCCGAATCCCCCCGCGCTCGATGCCACCAGTTACTATCTGGTCGATTTCGATTCCGGCCAGGTGCTTGCCGAAAAAGACCCGGACAAGCATATCGAACCGGCCAGCATTACCAAGTTGATGACCGCTTATCTCGTCGACAAGGCGATTGCCGATGGCGATATCGCGCTCGAGGACGAGGTCACCATCAGCGAAAAAGCCTGGCGCATGCAGGGCTCCAAGATGTTTGTCGAGGTCGGCAAACAGGTATCGGTCGAGGAATTGTTGAAAGGGCTTATTATCCAGTCCGGAAACGATGCCAGCGTCGCGCTTGCCGAACATATCGCCGGCTCGGAATCTGCTTTCGCAGGTTACATGAATCACCAGGCAAAGTTGCTTGGCATGGACAACACCAATTTCGTCAACGCGACGGGCTGGCCGCACCAGGACCACTACAGCAGCGCGCGGGATATCGCGACTCTGACCCGGGCGGTTATCCAGGAATTTCCGCAATCTTACCGCTATTACAAGGAACGCGAATATACCTTCAACAAGATACGGCAATTCAATCGCAATCGTCTGCTGTGGCGCGACGAAACGGTAGACGGCGTCAAGACCGGCCACACCGAGTCGGCCGGATTTTGCCTGGTGGCCTCGGCCCAGCGTGGCGACATGCGCCTGATTTCGGTCGTGCTGGGCGCCGATTCCGACAAGTCGCGAACCCAGAGCAGCCAGTCGCTGCTGAATTACGGATTCCGTTTTTACGAGACCTACAAGCTTTATCGCGCCGAGGAAGTGCTGAAAACGGCGCGCATCTGGTACGGCGATCAGGAGCAGGTCAGCATGGGTATCGGCAAGGATATTTACATTACGATTCCGCGCGGCCGTTACCGCGACCTGGACGCGTCGATGGAGATAGATCGTGAAATTTCCGCCCCGGTTTCTCGCGGGCAGCAGCTGGGCCTGGTCAACATCAAGCTCGACGACGAGCTGCTGCTGAGCGAGCAGATCGTCGCGATGCAGGCCGTCGATCAAGGGAGTCTTTTCGCCAGGGCCATGGATAGCATCAAGTTGATGTTCCGCTAGTGGCTGAAGCGATGAGTACGGGTGAATCCGGCCTGGCGTTGATCGAGTATCCGAGCCGCTTTCCGCTCAAGGTATTCGGCAACCATACGGCCGAATTCGAAGCGATCGTGCTGGCGCTGGTCAGGGCAAGATGCCCACAGGCCGAGCACATCGAGGTGCGTCGCCGCGCCAGCAAGGGTGGCAAGTATCTCGCTTTGACGCTTACCTTTACCGTTTACAGTCAACAGCAGCTGGAAGAAATTTACCAGGACCTGTACGACTGTGAGCACGTCGTGATGTCGCTGTAGGCGGGCATGGCCCAAGCCCGCTGCCTGGTCAGAAACCTGGGTCGCACGGACTACCGGGAAACCTGGGACGCGATGAAGGAATTTACCGAACTGCGCCGACCGGATACGCCGGACGAACTGTGGCTGACCGAGCATGCGCCGATTTTCACCCAGGGCCTCAACGGGCGCGCAGAGCACCTGCTGGCGCCCGGAGCCATCCCGGTGCTGCAGATCGACCGCGGCGGCCAGGTCACCTATCATGGTCCGGGGCAGCTGGTGGTATATTGCCTGCTCGACATCGCGCGTCTCGGACTCGGTGTCAAGAGCCTGGTTGCGAGGATCGAGCGGTCGGTGATCGATCTGCTCGAGGGTTACCGGATCGTCGCGGATACTAGACCGGGAGCGCCGGGGGTCTACGTAGACCAGGCCAAGATAGCGGCGCTTGGATTGCGCATTCGAAAAGGATGTTGTTATCATGGCCTGAGTCTCAACGTCGATATGGACCTGGAGCCATTTAGCCGCATCAATCCCTGCGGTTACCGCGGGCTCGCGGTAACGCAGTTGCGCGACCTGGGCGTCGGAGACGCCAGCGACGTGGTAGGGCGCAAACTGGCGGCAATACTTATAGGGAAACTCGGTGAAGAAAAATCAGGTAGTTCAGGGAGTTAAGCTCAAGGGCGCCGACAAGGTCGCGCGCATCCCGATCAAGGTCGTGCCTTCCACATCGGTGCAGCGCAAGCCGGCGTGGATTCGCGCCAAGGCTCCGACCGGAGACCGCGTCAGGCAGTTGAAAGCGCGCTTGCGTGAAAACAGCCTGTATACCGTTTGCGAGGAAGCTTCCTGTCCCAACCTGGGCGAGTGCTTTTCCAAGGGTACGGCAACCTTCATGATCATGGGCGATATCTGCACCCGGCGCTGCCCTTTCTGCGATGTCGGGCACGGCAGGCCGAATCCCCTGGATATGTCGGAACCGGTCAATCTTGCGAGGACTATTCACGCGATGGGCCTGCGCTACGTCGTGATCACCTCGGTCGACCGCGACGATTTACGCGACGGTGGCGCGCGGCATTTCGTGGATTGCATCGTCGAAACGCGCAAGCTCAATCCCGATATCAAGATCGAGATCCTGACCCCGGACTTTCGCGGGCGCATCGACGTCGCGCTCGAAATCATGACCCAGGCGCCGCCCGACGTCTTCAACCATAACCTGGAGTCGGTGCCGTCGTTATACCGCAAGATCCGTCCGGGATCCGATTACGAGTGGTCGCTGGACCTGTTGCAAAAATTCAAGCAGATGCATCCCGCGGTGCCGACCAAGTCGGGCCTGATGCTCGGGCTGGGCGAAGAGATCGACGAAGTCAAGCGGGTGCTGCGCGATATGCGCGAGCATGACGTCAACATGTTAACGCTCGGACAATACCTGCAACCCAGCCTCGATCATCTCGCCGTGGAACGCTTCGTGACGCCCGCGGAGTTCGACGAACTCGGGGCCTACGCCGAATCGATCGGCTTCGACCAGGTGGCCAGCGGTCCTATGGTGCGTTCTTCCTACCACGCCGACCTGCAGGCCGAATCCGTCCTCAACGCCTGACCCGTCGAAATCGGCGCTTTTTCAGCATCCGGCCGAATTACGGGCTCTGATCCCCTCGAAGGGCGAGTATGGAGTATTTAATAAGGCACTGGATGCCGACGATAAACAGCCTGGATATCTTCGAGCACCTCTTTGTCAAGCTCCAGCCCCGCGGCGCCCAGGTTCACGGTGAGCTGCTCGATGCTGGTCGCGCCGATGATGCTCGAGGTTACGAACGGGCGTTGATTGCAGAACGCGATCGCCATCTGCGCCGGCTCGATGCCGTGTTTTGCGGCAATCGCCAGGTACTGATCGACCACCGGCCAGACCGAATCGTCGACACGCCCGTACAGGTCGGGATAAATCGTAATGCGCGAGCCCGCGGGCCTCGCGCCGTTGTGGTACTTGCCGGTGAGCATGCCGCAGGCGAGCGGCGAGTAGGGTAACAGGCCGACCTGTTCGTGATGCGATAATTCGGCCATATCGAGATCGTGGCTGCGGTACATCAGGTTATATTCGTTCTGCAGCGAAACCACGCGCGGGAAATTATTGGCCCCGGCGATCTGCAGGAATTTCAAGCTACCCCAGCAGGTCTCGTTGGAGAGCCCGATTTCGCGGATCTTTCCGGCCGCCACCAGTTCGGCGAGGAATTCCAGGGTCGTATAAATATGGTCCAGCGCCTCTGCCGTATCCTGGCGAGTGGGGTCGTAACGCCAGTTGCGGCGAAAATGATAAGAGCCGCGATTTGGCCAGTGCAGCTGATACAGATCGATATAATCGGTTTGCAGTCGTTTCAGACTGCCTTCGATGCTGCCCCGGATTTTTTGCGGGCTGATTTCGATGCCGTCCTGCAGGTAGGAAATGCCCTCGCCGGCTACCTTGCTGGCGAGGATTACCTGGTCGCGTTTACCGGATTTCGCGACCCAGGTACCGATAATCTCCTCGGTACGGCCTGCGGTTGCGGCAGACGTCGGATTCGACGGGTAGAGCTCGGCGGTATCGATGAAGTTGACGCCGTGATCAAGCGCAAAGTCGATCTGTGCGTGCCCCTCGGCTTCGCTGTTCTGGGTGCCCCAGGTCATCGATCCGAGGCAAATCTCGCTGACCTCGATGTCGCTGCGGCCGAGCTGCCGGTAACGCATCAGGATTTCTGGTTGTAGTTCAGGTCCAGGATTCGCTGGGTGTCCTGCTCCAGCTCCTCGAGACCCAGCTGCCGGTAAGCCTGCAGCTGCAGCTGCAGCGCAGGCCTGATAACGCTCGAGCCCTGGTAATTCTGCAGGATATAGCGGGTGCGATTCGCGACCGCGACCCAGGCCTCTCGTTCGGCGTAATAGCTGGCGATTTTGTAATCCGCGCGGGCCAGTTCGTTGCGCAGGTAAATCATGCGTTTACGCGCATCCGCGCCGTACTTGCTGTCCGGGAAGCGCTGTATCAGCAGTCTGAAATCGTTGTAGGCGTTCTGCAGCAGATTCTTGTCATAGGCTGACAGGTCTCGTTCCGACAGCACGTCGAGTATCGTGCCGCCGCGCTCGAAATTCACCAGGCCTTTCAGGTAGTAAGCGTAATCGACCGACTCGTGGCGGGGGTGAAGCTTGATAAAGCGTTCGAGTGCGGTCAGCGCCGAATCGGGCTCGTCGAACTTGTAATATGCATAAGCGACGTCTATCTGCGCCTGGGTGGCATACTTCCCGAACGGGAAACGCGATTCCAGGGTTTCGTAGTATTCGATCGCGGTCAGGTAATTCTCCTTGGCGAGTTCGCTGCGGGCCGCGTTGTAAAACTTTTCCACGGTCCAGTCGGCAGTAACGTCGATTTCTTTTTCCGGGCCGCAGCCGACCAGGCCGAGTGCAATGACGATGTAGATAATAAAACGCATGTGGGTGGCTATTTTGTTAAGATCGAATCAGGTATCGAGCGACGAGGCAGGCAGTATAACCAGCGCATGAAATTAATTCAGCAAAGTTTCCAGATAGAAAAACAACTGGCCGGAAACCGCCTCGATCAAGCGCTGCAAAGGCTGCTCCCCGACTATTCACGCAGCAGGATCCAGCAATGGATTCAGCAGGGATTCGTTTGTATCAACCAGGAGCAATGCAAGCCCAGGCAAAAGGTTTTCAGCGGAGACCTGGTGGTTCTCGACGTACCCGAGCAAAACCAGATATCAGACCTGCCGCAGGCGGTCGAGTTCGCCATTCTCTACGAGGACGAAGATTTGTTCGTCATCGACAAACCGGCAAACCTGGTGGTGCATCCTGCCGCCGGTCATCGGGATGGAACCCTCGTGAACGGCCTGTTAGCGCGAGATCCGCGGCTGGAGCAGCTACCGCGTGCCGGTATCGTGCATCGGCTCGACAAGGACACCACCGGCATCATGGTGGTGGCGCGCAACCTCAGGGCGCACAGCTGGCTGGTCGAACAGCTGCAGGCGCGCCTTGTCAGGCGGGAGTACGTCGCTATCGCCCAGGGCGTTATTACCGCTGGGCGCCGCATCGAAACCGGGATTGCGCGCCATCCGCAAAACCGCAAGAAGATGGCGGTAGCGGAGCGGGGCAAAACGGCGATTACCCATTTCCAGGTGGCGCGCAAATTCGGTCATTACAGCCTGATCCGGCTGCAGCTCGAAACCGGCCGCACCCACCAGATTCGGGTGCACATGGCTTATATCAATCACCCGTTGCTGGGCGACGCCGTCTATGGCGGGCGCATGCGTATTCCGGCGGGGGCGGATGACGAGTTGGTGGCGGTGATCCGGGGCTTCAAACGTCAGGCCCTGCATGCCGAGCGGCTGGGCTTTATGCATCCGCGAAGTCGCGAGCCGGTAAGTTTCGAGGCACCGCTGCCGCGGGATTTTCGGCAACTGCTCGACGCGCTGGAACAACATGATTGAAACCATCCGGCCGCAGTGGCCCGCGCCCGCCGCGATTCGCGCCTGTTGCACGACGCGCGTCGGTGGCGTGAGCGAAGCCCCGTTCGACAGCCTGAACCTGGGACTTCACGTCGGTGACATCGATGCCAGGGTTATCCAAAACCGCGAGCGCCTGCAGCGGCAGTTGGAGCTGCCGACCGAACCCGTCTGGCTTCGCCAAATCCACGGTACGCAGGTCGTGGTGCCGGGGCAGAACCGCGGCCGTGAAGCCGATGCCGCGATAACCCGGCAACCCGGCGTCGTCGCGGTAGTGCTGGTCGCGGATTGCCTGCCCATCCTGCTGTGCAACCAGGCAGGCACCGAGGTTGCGGCCGTGCACGCGGGCTGGCGTGGCCTGCAGGCCGGCGTGATCGAGGCCACTCTCGACAGGATGCAATCACCCGGCGATCGGTTGATGGCCTGGATCGGTCCCGGTATTTCACAGCCATTTTTCGAAGTGGGTGACGAGGTGCGTACGGCCTTCGTCGATTCGATGCCTGGCGCGCGGGCCTACTTTCGCGAAAATCGCAATCACCGCTGGCAATGCGACCTGCCCGGTCTCGCCGAACTCAGGCTTAATCAGCACGGCATCGCGCGGGTTTTCCGCGATCCGCATTGCAGTTATCGCGATGCCGGTATGTTTTACTCGTATCGCCGCGATGCCACCACCGGGCGCATGGCGGCGTTGATCTGGATCAGGTAATTGCGCGCCCTCCGGCCTTGAAAAAGAACATAACAGTCTTACATAACCCCATAATTTTTAATGTTTAGAGGACTGCTTCAATGCGTATGGATCGCTTGACCAGTAAATTTCAGGAAGCCCTGTCTGACGCGCAGTCGTTGGCGGTAGGGCGAGACCACCAGTTCATCGAACCGGTGCATTTGATGATTGCCCTGCTCGATCAGCAGGGCGGCTCGGTGCGCCCGCTGTTTGCGCAGGCCGGGGTCAATATCAACATGCTGCGTTCGCACCTGGGCGAAATGCTGGAAAAATTGCCCCGCGTCGAGGGTGCCGCCGGCGATCTCCATATTTCGAACGCGCTCGGCAAGTTGCTCAATGTCACCGACAAGCTTGCGCAGGAACGCAAGGACCAGTTCATATCCAGCGAGCTGTTCGTGCTCGCGGCCATGGATGAGAAGGGTCCCCTGGGCGAGGCGTTGAAAGCGTCGGGCGCCAGCAAGCAGGCCATCGCCGCCGCGATAGACGGCATCCGCGGGGGCCAGGCCGTCGATAACGCCAACGCCGAAGACCAGCGCATGGCGCTCGAGAAATACACCGTCGATCTGACCGAACGCGCCGAACAGGGCAAACTCGATCCGGTTATCGGACGTGACGAGGAAATCCGGCGCGCGATTCAGGTGCTGCAGCGACGCACCAAGAACAACCCGGTATTGATCGGCGAGCCCGGGGTCGGTAAAACCGCGATCGTCGAGGGTCTCGCGCAGCGCATCATCAACGGCGAGGTGCCCGAGGGACTGAAGAAAAAGCGCGTCCTGTCGCTGGATATGGGCGCCCTGATCGCCGGCGCAAAATTCCGCGGCGAGTTCGAGGAGCGCCTCAAGGCCGTATTGAACGATCTTTCCAAGCAGGAAGGCCAGATCATCCTGTTTATCGACGAGTTGCACACCATGGTCGGCGCCGGCAAGGCCGAGGGCGCGATGGATGCCGGCAATATGCTCAAACCCGCGCTGTCGCGCGGCGAACTGCACTGCATCGGCGCCACCACGCTCGACGAATACCGCCAGTATATCGAAAAAGACGCCGCGCTCGAACGGCGCTTCCAGAAGGTGCTGGTGCAGGAGCCCAGCGTCGAGGATACGATCGCGATCCTGCGCGGCCTGAAAGAACGCTATGAAGTGCACCACGGCGTAGACATCACCGACCCGGCGATCGTCGCCGCCGCGACCCTGTCCTACCGTTACATTGCCGACCGGCAGTTACCGGACAAGGCGATCGACCTG
>Ga0224512_10001176_pt1 | contig 25832 bp, 20 predicted proteins | sample SF_May12_sed_USG_4_FD_169103 | JGI IMG/M metagenome (GOLD analysis project Ga0224512, IMG submission 169103) | Sediment microbial communities from San Francisco Bay, California, United States - SF_May12_sed_USGS_13 | ecosystem: Environmental > Aquatic > Marine > Sediment | place: USA... | reverse complement strand
GGCCTCGCCGAGGACGACCCGCGCCCGGGCGCGGCGAGCGAGCGGTCGGACGGGGATCTCCAGATCTCCCGCGCGATACTGTCCCGCCACGAATCCGGGGACCATCCCGGAGTAGAGCGCGGTCTCGCGATCCACGACCAGGGTCAGCCGTGCTCCGGGCTCGGGGTCGCGCGCCCAGGCGCGCAACACCTCGACGTGGGCGTGCCCGGCGCCCACCAGAACCACCTCGCGATCCCGGCTCATCGCGGTGTTCGTGTCTCCAGCGGCTGTGCGGCGACCATTTCCGGGAGCTTCCCCCGACCCGGACGGTGGACGATAATCGCGTCCGTCGCCAGCGGCTCGACGCGGCGCCCCTCCGCGGTTTGCGACGACGGCGTGCGGCGAGGCGCCGCGGGCCCGGGGCGGGTATTTTGAGATTCAATCCAATAGGCTGCAGCGGGATCCCGAGGCTGGGCCCGGAGGCCTCGATCGGGGAGGTCCGATGGAAGACGGACGCTACGACGTCATTGCGATCGGCTCCGGCATCGGCGCCCTCACCGCTGCCGGCGTGCTCGCCAGGCTCGGGCGCCGCCGCGTGCTCGTGCTCGAGCGCCACCACGTGCTCGGGGGCTTCACCCACCAGTTCGAGCGGACGCAGGGCCGCACCTGGGACGTCGGTGTCCACTACGTGGGAGATCTGCACGAGGGCTCGTCGGGGCGGGCCGTCTTCGACTACGTCAGCGAGGGCGGCATCCGCTGGAACCGGATGCCCGAGCCCTTCGAGCGCTTCGTCTACCCGGACTTCCGCTTCGACGTGTACGGCGACGAGGAGCGGTACCGCGCCGACCTCGTGCGCCGCTTCCCGGAGGAGCGCGCCGCCCTCGAGCGCTACTTCCGCGACCTGAAGCGCGCCGCCGCGTGGGGACTCCGGCGCTTCACGGCCGGCCTCCTCCCCGCGCCGATCGGGCCGGCGCTGCGCTGGACGGGCTCCTTGTCGAGCGCGCTTCCCCTCTCGACGACGAAGGACTACCTCGACCGTCACTTCCGGGACCCGCGGCTCAAGGCGCTGCTCGTCTCGCAATGGCGGGATCACGGGCTGCCGCCGGACCGCAGCGCATTCCTGAGCCACGCCATCATCGCCACCCATTATCTGAAAGGGGGTTACTACCCGGTGGGCGGCGCGGGCTCCATCGCCCGCGCAATCAAGCCGGTGATCGAGGGCGCCGGCGGGAAGTGCCTGATCCGGCGCGACGTGAAGCGACTCCTCGTCGAGCGGGGCCGGGTGGTCGGCGTCGAGGCCGTGCACCGCAGGGGCGGACGTGACCACAGCGAGCGTTACCTGGCCCCGATCGTCCTCTCGAACGCCGGCGCCCACAACACCTACTCGCGGCTCATTCCCCGCGAGCTGGCGGGCGCGGTGCCCGAGAAGATCGAAGCGCTGGGGCCGGCGCCCACCGCGGTCTCCCTCTACCTGAGCTTTCGCGAGAGCCCGGCCCGACTCGGGTTCCGGGGAGAGAACGTCTGGATCTCCGAGGACTACGTGCACGACGCCCAACGCGAGAGCGAGGACGCGCTGCGCGGCCGCCCGAGCGGCTGCTACCTCTCCTTTCCGTCGCTCAAGGACCCCGAGGCCCGGGTCCACACGGCCGAGATCCTCGTCCTCCCCGCCTACGAGCCCTTCAAGCGCTGGGCCGATCGTTCCTGGCAGCAGCGCGGTGAGGAGTACGACGCGCTCAAGACCCGGATGGCCGACGGAATGGTCGACCTCGTCGACCGCCACTTCCCGGGCTTCCGGGACCTGATCGACTACCGTGAGCTCTCGACACCGTTGAGCATCGAGCACTTCGTCGCGAGCCCGCGCGGCGCCATCTACGGTCTGCCGGGAACGCCCGAGCGCTTCCGGCAGGACTGGCTCGGCGTTCGCACCCCCGTGAAGAACCTCTTCCTCGCCGGCTCCGACGTCTACTTCCATGGGGTGATGGGCGCTGCGATGGGCGGCGTCGCCGCCGCCGGCGCGGCCCTCGGAGCCTTCGGCTTCGTCCGCGCCATGACCGCGATCCGGGCGAGTCGCGGGAAGCGGCGGTCGTGATGAAGGCGCGGCGTGAGGCCCGGAGCGGGCCGCGTCAGTCGCCGCTCAGGATCACCCAGGCTCCGACGGCGATGAATCCGAGGCCCGCGACCCAGCGCAGGATCTTGGGGCTGACGAACTCGGAGACGAGGGCGCCGGCCAGGACGCCGAGCGCCGAGGTCAGGACCAGCGCGCTGGCGGAGGCGGCGAACACGGTGAGCTTCGGATGGCTCGCGTCGGATGCGTAGAGAAGCGTCGCGAGCTGGGTCTTGTCGCCGAGCTCCGCAACGAAGATGGTGGCGAAGACCGTGGCGAAGAGTTTCAGGTCCATGGCGTTTCTCGTGTCCTCCCGATCAGCGCCAGCCGCGCGGGTTTTCCCGGAACCGGGTGCGCCACGCCTCCAGTCGCCCGCGGAGCTCGCGGGTCCGCTCGGGATGCGTGTCGGCCAGGTTGTAGGCCTCTTCGGGGTCGCGATCCAGACGATAGAGCAGCGGCCAGGCGCCCAGCGTGGGAACCGACTCTGCCGAGCCCGGAGGCCGGTAGTCGCGGCCACTCGCGAGCCTCCCAGCCGGCGTGTCGGTCTTGTCGAGGGGCGCCGGCCAGACGTAGTGGCTGTTGCGGTCGATGTACTTCCACGGGCCGACCCGCACCGCCTCCACGTCGTAATCGTGGAAGAAGAAGAGCGGCCGCTCGCCGAGGTCGGCGCGTTCCCCGGCCAGCACCGGCCACAGATCGACCCCGTCGATGACCCGGTCGGCCGGCAGCGTGAGGCCCGCCAACCCCAGGAAGGTCGGGAAGAGGTCGATGTTCATGGCAGGGACGTCGCTCACCGAGCCCGCCGGAACCCGGCCGGGCCACCACGCGACGAAGGGCACCCGGAAGCCCCCCTCGTAGCTCTGGCCCTTGCGGCCGCGGAGCCCCCCCGGGCTGCCCTCGAACCAGGGCCCGTTGTCGCTGGTGACCACGACGAGGGTGTCGTCGGCGAGGCCGAGACGCCGTAGCGCCGCGACGATCTCCCCGACGCTCCAGTCGAACTCGGACACGGCGTCGCCGTACGGCCCGGCCGACGACCGGCCCGCGAACCGCTCGGAGGGGAAGAAGGGCTGGTGGGGATCCTTGTGCGCGACGTACAGGAAGAACGGTCCGTCCCGGGACTCCTCGATGAAACGCACCGCTTCCGCGGTGAAGAGCGCCGTGTAGTGAGTCTGGTCGAGGCCGATGTCGGGCACCACCTCGACCCGGTCGCGCCAGAAGGCGACGGGCCAATCGTCGTTGGACATGTTGAAGCCGACGAAACGGTCGAAGCCGTGGTGGGAAGGGTGGTACTCGGGAAGCTCCGTGAAGTCTCCCAGGTGCCACTTGCCGACGGCCATGCTTCGGTAGCCGGCCTGCTTCAGCGCCTCGGCCAGCGTGATCTCCGAGGGCGGCAGGCCCGCGACCGCGTTGTCACCGCCCGCCATGTCGACGGCGCCCAGCTTGGCGAGCACCATCGCCGCGCGCCGCATCAGCCGGCGTACCCGGGTGTCGCGCGCGGCCGGCATCGCCGTCATGATGCCGCTGCGCAGCGGGTAGCGTCCCGTGAGCAGTCCCGCGCGTGAGGGGGAGCAGAGCGGCGCGCTGGCGTAGAACTGGGTGAGGCGCGTTCCCTCGGCGGCCAGGCGGTCGACGTGGGGCGTCTTGATCGCTCGGGTTCCCTGGATTCCGAGATCGCCGTAGCCCAGGTCGTCGGCCAGGATCACGATCAGGTTGGGGCGGAGAGGCTTGCCCGCGGGCGCGAGACGCACCTGGTGCTCGACGGGCTCGGCGGCCTTTCCGGGATCGCGGAAGACGTTCTTGTCGATGCCCGGGTCGACGGGTGCGAGCGCCGCGCGGACCCCCCAGACCCCGAGTGCGGCGACGATCAGAAGCAGGACGAGCCGGCGCGACACCCGTTTCGTGGGACCGATCATCTCCGCTCCCACTCGCCGTGTGCCGCGAGACCCTCCGGCATTCGTCGCATGCAGCGAGGCCCGGAAAGGCCCGGCCGGCTCAGCGTCCGGGGCGCCAGTTGCCGTGGAAGCCGCCGGGCACGCGGTGCGGCAGCCGGACGGTCGCCAGGGGCTCGCCAGACACGTTCTCGGCGTCGAGGACGAGGAGGTCGCTCCGATTCTCCTCTCCGCGGTAGACGACCGCGAGCAGGACGCCCTCTCCCTCCGCGGCGTTCTCGCTGCGGGGCACGAAGATCGGCTCGCCCGAGGCATCCGACGCACCGAGATCGTGGGACTCGCAGACGCCGGACGCGACCTCGTAGCGCAGCACCGCGTTCGTTCCCAGGAGCGGCAGGGTCGAAGCCGTGCGCCCCTCGCCGGCGGCGTAGCCGAAGCGGTAGGCGTGGCCGGTGCGGCGTTCGTCGAGGCGCGGGAACTCGAGGGCACGGTCGTCGAGGGGCTCCTGCTTGAGCGTGCCGGCGTCGAGGTCGAGGGTCCAGCGTACGAGGTGCGCGGGCGCGAACTCGATGTCCTCCCCCGCGCCTCCGACGGGCACGCGCGCGTACTGGGCCATTTCGGCGACCACCCGGCGCCCGTCCGTATGGGCGTTCATGGCATGGAACGCGAAGCAGGGGTCGGTCTCGAACCAGACGACGTCTTCGTTGCCGCCGTCGCGCGGCATCACGCCCACGTGGGTGCCGAGATCCGGTTCCCAGCCGAGGACGCTCTCGCCCCGGGCGGCGCGCTCGACGCGGAGCGTGGCCGGGAAGATCGGGAAGATCACATGCTCCGGTGTGGTGATGAAATCGTGCACCATGCTCGGAAAGGGAACCGTGATCTCCTCGTTGCGGACGAGCTTGCCGTCGGCGTCCGCCGCCCGGTAGACCAGGTAGGGAGGCAGCGCGTCGTAGCCGAAGGCGAGCATTTCGCCGGTCTCCGGGTCGATCTTCGGGTGGGCCGTGAAGGCGCCGTCCACCGTGCCGTCGGGGGCGTCGATGCCCAGCGCATCGGCGACGCCGGGGTCGATCGGCTGCCGCAGCGCACCCTCGAAGTTCCAGACGCCGAGGGTCTCGAGGCTGTCGGGATCGAGCTCGACGGGGGCGAGCCCGCCCTCCACCAGCGCCAGCAGCCGACCTGCGTGCCAGACGATGTTGGTGTTGCTCGGTCCCATGCGGACCCCGCGCGCCCTCGGGTCGTTCTCATCGGGGCCCGCGAACGCCGCGAACAGCGCCTCTCCGGCGTCGCGCTCCAGCTCGAACTTCGGCGTTCGCACCCAGCGGTTGCGGTAGTGGCACTTGCCGTCCTCGATCCGGAAGGCGTGCACCATCCCGTCGCCCGTGAAGAAGTGGTAGTCGCCGCGGGGCGCGAACTGAGGGTTCGGCCCATTCCGGTAGAGGGTGCCGTGGAGGTCGCGGGGGATCTCACCCACCACCGGGAGATCGTGGATCTCTCCCTCCATCGGCCACGGCGCCCAGAGGCCGCTCAGCATCGGGTGGTCGGGGAAGGGGCGGCTCATGGTGGGTCCTCCGGGGCGCGCGAGCGCGTGTCGGCGGCCATCGTCGGGGCGTTGGTTGCCGCCGTCAAGAGCTCTCGGGCAGCCGGGCCGCGTCGTCGAACACGTCGCGCGCGTTCGCCACGACGGCGGGGCGGATGCGAGCGGCTATGCTAACGGCCGATCGTCGACGGGGGGCGGTGACACGGAGGATCCACGCGATGCCGGATGCGTTCTGGAAGCTCGATGCGACGGACCAGGCCGAGCTGGTGCGCTGCGGCGACGTCCAGCCGAGCGATCTGGTCGAAGCCGCGATCGAACGCGCCGAGCGTCTGAACCCGCGGCTCAACGCCGTGATCACGACGCTCTACGAGAAGGCACGGGCCGAAGCCGCCTCGGGCCAGCTGCCGGACGGCCCGTTCCGCGGGGTGCCCTTCCTGCTCAAGGACCTCATTCTCCAGAGCCGGGGCGACCCCCACCATGCGGGCGCGCGCTTCCTGAAGGACCTCGGCTGGGTCTCCGACCACGACACCCATCTGGCGGCGAAGTTTCGAGCCGCCGGCTTCGTGTTCCTGGGCAAGACCAACGCGCCCGAGTTCGGACCGCTTCCCACCACGGAGCCCGCTGCCTACGGACCCACGCACAATCCGTGGAACCTCGAACACTCGCCGGGAGGCTCGAGCGGCGGCTCCGCCGCGGCGGTTGCGGCGGGCATCGTCCCCGCCGCCCACGCCAACGACGGGGGCGGCTCCATCCGCATCCCCGCCAGCGCCTGCGGTCTCGTGGGGCTCAAGCCGACTCGCGGGCGCACCTCCCTGGGTCCCGACCTCGGCGAGAACTGGGCGGGGGCCGTCGTCGAACACGTGGTGACGCGGTCGGTTCGGGACTCGGCGGCGATCCTGGACGGGGTCGCCGGGCCCATGCCGGGCGATCCTTACTGGGCGCCCCCGCCGGAGCGACCGTTCCGCGACGAGGTCGGAGCGTCGCCCGGCCGACTTCGCATCGGACTCGCCACCAAGGCCCTGAATCCCGATGCGAGCACGCACGCCGACTGCGTCGCAGCGGCCGGCGAGTGCGCGAGGCTGCTCGAGTCCCTCGGACACCGGGTCGAGGAGGCGCATCCCGCGGCGCTCGAGGACCCGGAGCTCTTCGGCAACGCCGGGCGCATCACGGTGGCGGGGGTGGCGCGCGACATCGAGAGCTGGGGAGCGAAGATCGGGCGGCCCCTGCGCCCGGAGGACGTGGAGCCCTACACGTGGTCGCTCGGGGAGATCGGCCGGCAGCTTACGGCGACCCAGTACCTCGAGAGCGTCGAGGCCGTCCACGCCATCGCTCGGCGCGTGGCGGAGTGGTGGACCGAGGGCTGGGACCTGCTCCTCACGCCCACGCTGAGCGAGCCGCCGCCGCGGCTCGGCTCGTTCCAGCCCACGGCGGAAGATCCCCTCGCCCCGGGTCGGCGCGCCATGGCGGTCTGCACGTTCACGCTGCCGCTCAACTTCACCGGCCAGCCGGCGATCTCGCTGCCGCTTCACTGGAACGCCGCGGGACTCCCCATCGGCGTCCAGCTCGTGGCGGCGTACGGACGCGAGGATCTGCTGGTCCGCGTGGCTGCGCAGCTCGAGCAGGCCCGGCCCTGGAAGGATCGCTGGCCCCCGGTGTGCGACTGACGCGCGCCGCCGCGCCCGCGCCGTGCTGGGTCAGTCTGCGGGCGCCAGGCGCGCGGGCGAGAGCTGCTCCGGGGCGAGCCCCCGCGCCGCCAGGTCTTCGGGCAGCGAGCCCTCCGCGATCAGCGCCGCGGCCGCCCGGGCGGCGGCCGGGGAGGTCATGATCCCGAAGCCTCCCTGGCCGGCGAGCCAGAAGAAGCCGGGGAGATCGGGATCCATTCCGATCACGGGCGAGCGGTCCGCGACGAAGCTGCGCAGGCCGGCCCAGCGGCGGCGGATGTGTTCGATCTTCAGGGTCGTTGCGCGCTGGACGCGGTCGACCGCCAGCGCCACCCCGTAGTCCTCGGCGACCGCGTCGCAGGGCTCGGACGGGGTCTCGTCGCAGGGGGAGGCCAGCAGCTGGGCGCCCTCGGGCTTGAGGTAGAACGCCTCGTCGGCGTCGATCACGCACGGCCACGCGCGGATGTCGCTTCCCGGCGGCGGGTCGAAGGTGATGATGGTGCGCCGCAGCGGGCGCAGCCCGATCGGCCGGGCGCCGGCCAGGCGGCCCACCGCGTCGCACCACGCACCCGCCGCGTTCACGACTACGCCCGCCCGGAAGCGGCGTCCACCGGCCTGGATCTCCCAGCCGTCGCCGCTGCGACCCAGTCGCGTGACCTCTCCCCGCGTGACGATCTCGCCGCCGCCGCGCCTCAGCCCGCGGAGAAAGCCCTCGAGCAGCCCGGCGACGTCGATGCTCAGGGCGTTCGGCTCGACGACGGCGCCCGCCACGTATCCCTCGCGAAGCGCGGGGCACAGCTCGCGCGCCCGCTCCACGTCCACCGCGTGCAGGTCTGCCCCGGAGGCCCTGCCGGCTGCCAGCGCGGTCGCGAGGCTCTCGCGCTGGTCGTTGCGCCCGATCCAGACGACCGGCTTCGGATGGACCAGGGGATGGGGTGCGAAGCCGTCGGGCGGCTTCTCGAGGAAGGTCCGCGCGGCGCTCGTGAGCCGGCGGACGACGGCGTTGCCGTAGCTCTCGACGAGGAATGCCGCCGATCGCCCCGTGGTGTGGTGGCCCGGCAGGGGCTCGCGCTCCAACAGCACGACCGAGCCGCGGGCCGCAAGCTCGTAGCCCGCCGACGCGCCGGCGATGCCGGCGCCGATCACGGCGAAGTCGTAGGTGCTCATCGGCGCGTTTCTCCGGCGGCTACCCCGTGGATCGCTCCGTCGGCTTCCAGCCCTCCCGGCAGACTCGCAGCCAGTTCTCGCCGAGGATCCCCCGGATCTCCTTCTCCCCGTAGCGGCGCCGCAGAAGCTCCTGCGTGATGCCGGGGGCCTGCTCCAGCTCGATCTGGCGCATGTCGCGGTAGCCGGCGTCCGGCGGGTACATCCCGGGCATGCGCGCCACGAACGCCTCGAAGGTCTCGATGTCGTAGACGTAGTCGAGGGCGAGCCCCACGTGCTCGGGCCCCACCCGGTTCGCCACGTGGTCGATGTGGTCGACGAGCCGCTCCGGCGTCGCCCCGGCCCCGCCGAGAAACGCGCTGAGCCCGGTGATTCCCAGCACGCCGCCCTTCGCGGCGCACGCCTCGATCTGGTCGTCCCGGACGCAGCGCGGATGCGCGCAGAGCGCGTGGGCGTTCGTGTGCGACACGATGACGGGCGACGCCGAGGTCTCGATCGTCTCCATGGTGGTGCGGTAGCCGGTGTGCGCGCAGTCGACGATCATGCCCACCCGGTTCATCTCGCGGACGAGGCGCCGCCCGAAGTCGGTCAGACCGGTATCGTCGGACACGTGACACCCGCACCCGACGCGGTTCTTCTCGTTGTAGGCCATGAGGGCGTGACGCACCCCGAGCGCGTGGAAGAGCTCGACCCAGCCGAGCTCGTCTTCGAAGGGCGTCGTTCCCTGGAAGTGCAGCCCGATCGCCAGGGCGCCCGCTTCCCGCGCGCGAAGCACGTCGTCGGTCGAGCTCACCAGCACGCAGGTCGGGAAGCGATTGCGGACGAAGCGGCGGTGCTCGGCGATCTGCTGCGACGCCGCCCGGAAGTCCATGCCGTCGATGGCGAGGGTGATCGAAAGGCAGTCGAAGCCCGAACGTGCGGCGCGGGCGAAGAGCTCGGCCTTCCGCTCGGGACGCCCCGGCGTGAGGATCGGAAGCGTCATGTCCCAGACCAGGGCGTCGGCGTGCAGGTCCGCCGCGTCGCTGGACACGCCCCAGCGGCTCATCGCGGCTCCTCCTCGCCCGCCGGGTCCACGGCGAGGGATCGCGCCCCGCCGGGCTGGATCTTGTAGTAGGCCATGATGGCCTTCTCGAACCACGCCGCCGGCGCAACGCGCTTGACCGCGACGGCGAGCTTCTGGACGAACATCCCGGCCAGGTAGCGCGGTCTCGGCGCGGGCTTCGCCATCACCTTCGCCAGAAGCCCGGCGAGTTCCTCGGGATCGGCACCGTTGCGCTCGTCGTGCTCCATCACCGCGACCGCGGTCCGGCAACGCTCGCGATACGCTGGATTCGTCCGGCTGTCCGCCGTGAACTCCCGCCTCTCGGTGAAGCCCGTCCTGAAGTCGCCCGGCTCGAGCAGCGTGACGCGAACTCCGAAGGGCTTCAGCTCCATGCGCAGCGCGTCGGTCAGCGACTCGAGCGCGAACTTGGAGGCCGAGTAGAAGCCCTGGAAGGGAATCGTGACCAGGCCTCCGATCGAGCTGACGTTCACGATGAGCCCCGTCCCCCGCCGCCGTAGCGTCGGCAGCACGGCGCGACAGACCCGCAGGACGCCGAAGAAGTTGGTCTCGAAGAGCTCGCGAGCCTCCTCCGGTGTCGTGTCCTCGACGGCCCCGGCCAGGCCGACGCCCGCGTTGTTGACGACGACGTCGAGCCGGCCCTCCCGCTCGACGACGAAATCGACGGCGGTGCAGACGGACGCGTCGTCGCGCACGTCCATCGGGATCATCGCGGGAAACGACCCGCCCGCCCCCGGCGCGGGAAACGCGGCGCGGCGGCTCGTTCCGTAGACGCGGTAGCCGAGCCGACCGAGGTGCTCGGCGCAGGCCTTGCCGAAGCCGGATGAGGCGCCGGTGATCAGGACGACCTCTGAAGCCACGCTCGCACCTCCCGCGGTGGTTCCAAACCCCGAGGGCAGCATAACCGCGATCCGGGCCGGGGTCGGGACCCGGGGCCCGGAGCCGCGGCTCGCCGCGGGGACCCCGGCCGGGATCCGCCCCCACGCCGGTCGATGACATCCGGCTCCGGAAGAGACAAGATGTGCACGGTGCTCGGCGGCCCGAACCGGGCGCCGTCGGGGACGTCCGGTACGCCGCGGGGGCCTGCGAGGTGCCCCGATCGAGCCGATCGTGCCGGGGCCGGATCGGATCGGATCGCCCCCTCGGACGAACGCAGGAGACCGGACATGACGGCGAGTGCGACGACGGCGAACGAGAAGCTGGAGGCGAGCTGGCGGGCTGCGCTCACGCGTGAGGAGATCGACGGCCTGCTCGAGTTGGACGACCCGCACTCGTGGCTCTCGATCGGGTTCAACTGGGCGGTGGTGTTCGCGTCGTTCGCGTGGGTGGCCGTCTGGCCCAACGTCGTCTCGATCCTCGTCGCCCTCGTCCTGATCGGCGGGCGCCAGCTGGGTTGCGCCGTCCTCATGCACGAGGCCTCTCACCGCACGCTTCTTCGCGATCGCCGGCTCAACGACTGGGTCGGGAACTGGCTGTGCGCCTATCCGATCTGGAGCGACCTCCACCCTTATCGCCCCTACCACCTGAAGCACCACGCCAGGACGGGGAGCGCGGAGGATCCGGACATCGCACTGGTGCGGCCGTTTCCGATCACCGGGGCGAGCTTCCGGCGCAAGGCGTGGCGCGATCTCTCGGGACAGACCGGTCTCAAGTTCGCGCGAGGGGCCTGGAGCCGGACCTTCGCGCGCTACCGCGACGACCCGGTCGCCCGGCGCGCCGCCCAGGGGGTCGTGATCACCAACCTCGCGCTGCTGGGCCTCCTCGGCGCCTTCGGCCGGCCGGAGCTCTACCTCCTGTGGGTCGTGGCCTGGTTGACGACCCACACTTTCGTGACGCGCGTCCGCTCGATCGCCGAGCACGCGCTCACGCCCGATCCCGAGGATCCGGTCGGGAACACGCGGACCACGCTCGCGCGCTGGTGGGAGCGGCTCTTCTTCGCGCCCAACCGCGTGAACTACCACCTCGAGCACCACCTGCTGATGACGGTGCCGCACTACCACCTGCCGCGGATGCACCGCCTGCTGCGAGAGCGCGGCGTGCTCGAGCGGGCCTGTCTGGAGCGCGGCTACTGGCGGATCCTGAAGCGCGCGGCGTCGAAGCCCGAGGGCGGTGGCCCGCGGGACGAGGAGGAAGGGGGCGACCTCTTCCACGTCAACGGGCTCTGATCGGATCGAGGAGGCTGTGAGCCGTCGACTCGCCACCCTGCTCAGCCCCGGATGGCTCCTGAGAGCGGCGGCCGCTCGTCGCATCCGGGTGTTCAGCCTGGCCGTGATCGCGACGCTCGCCTTCCTGATCTTCCCGGCCTGGAACACCTGGAATCTCTACCGAGCCTCCGCGAGGGTCTCCGGCCAGGAGCTGCGGCTCCAGCACTTGATCGGGGTCGTCGTCCACCTCGACGAAGTCCTGACCATGTCGGCCCGCATGGCCGCCGTCACGGGCGACCCGAGATGGGAGGAACGCTACCGGCGCCACAAGCCCGAGCTGGACGCCGCCATCGAGGAGACGATTCGGCTCTCCGCCGGGGCCTACGCGGCCGCCGCCGGACAGACGGACGCCGCCAACCGCAACCGGGTCGCCATCGAGAGCCGGGCCTTCGCCCTCACGCGCGAAGGGCGTCGCGCGGAGGCCCAGGATCTGCTTCTCGGCGCAGCGTACGAATACAACAAGCGCGCCTATGCCGATGGCATGGCGGCGCTCACGGCTGCGCTCAACGATCGGATCCGGAGGGACGTCGCGCGGTCCGAACGCTGGTTCATCGGAGCCGGCGCGCTCACGATCATCAGCGCCGCGGCGCTCGTGCTGGCCTGGGTCGGCGTCGTCGGTCTGATCTGGCGGCATCTGGTTGCGCGCGAGAAGGCGGAGAAGGATCGCCGCTACCTCGAGGCGCAGCTCGAGCACGTGCAGAAGCTGGAGAGCCTCGGGGTGATGGCCGGCGGCATCGCCCACGACTTCAACAACCTGCTGACGCCGATTCTCGGGCACATCGGCCTTGCGCTGAGCGATTTGCCGCCCGATTCGCCGACGGTCGCCAGGCTCGAGCGGACCCGGGAGGCGGGGCGGCGTCTCTCCGAACTCACCAGGCAGCTGATGGCCTACTCCGGGAGTGTGGCTCTCGATCCACAGCCGCTCGACGTCACGCAGCTCGTCGGGGAAATGACCGACCTGTTGAAGTTGTCGGTCTCGAAGAAGGCCACCCTCCGCTTCGACCTCGACGAAGGTCTGCCCGCCGTCGAAGGGGACTCCTCCCAGATCACGCAGGTGGCGATGAATCTCGTCACGAACGCGTCGGAAGCCCTCGGACAGGAGAGCGGCACGATCGGCGTGCGTACCGGGCTCGTTCGGGTGGAGCGCAGCGACCCAGCCTGGGCCTACGTCCACGAGGGTCTGCCGGAGGGCCCCTACGTCTGTTTCGAGGTCTCGGACTCGGGCTGCGGAATGGACGCGGCCACCCGTCGGCAGATCTTCGATCCCTTCTTCACCACCAAGTTCACGGGACGCGGCCTCGGTCTCGCGGTGGTCATCGGCATCGTTCGCGGGCACCGCGGCGCGATCCGCATCGAAAGCGAGCCCGGTCGGGGCAGCACCTTCCAGATCCTTTTCCCCTGCACCGATCGTGCGGCGGAACCCGTTGTCCCGAAGCGGATTCCCGACGAGCGATGGCACCGCACCGGTACGGTGCTCGTCGTCGACGACGAACCCGACGTGCTGGAGCTCACCGAGGAGATGCTGCGCCGCACCGGCTTCGCCGTTCTCGGCGCTCAGGAAGGGCGCGAAGGGGTGGAGATCTTTCGCAAACACGCGCGCGAGATCGAGGTCGTGCTTCTGGATCTGACGATGCCGGGCATCAGCGGGGAAGAGGTGCTGCGCGAGATCCACCGTATCCAGCCCGATCTGCCGTTCGTGCTCATGAGCGGGTACAGCGAGGAGTTCGCGGTCTCCCGCTTCGAGGGGCGGATTGCGTGCTTTCTCCACAAGCCCTTCACCCAGGAGCAGCTCGCCGACGCGCTGCGTGCGGCGCTGCGAGAACCCGGTTGACAGGACCGCCTCCGATCCGGACCGCGACGCCTCCGGGCGGACGGCCGCCGATGAGCGATTCCCCGCGACGGCGAGTCGGTCCGGACCCGATGGCTCTCGATCGTCGGGCCTTCGTGAAGCTGGCCGCATGCGCTCCCGCGCTGGCGCTGCCCGGGTGCACGGATCCGGAGCGATACACCGACGAGGATGCGGCGCGGCTCGAGGCGCAGCGGCGCCTCGAGCGCGAGCGATCCGGCCGGGGTCCCTACGGCCCGCGTCGCTACCGCGGCTACCGGGGGCTGGCGGAGCTTCCCTGGTTCGAGCTCGACGCGCAGGGCCGGCTGCGCTGCGTCGCGGAGGGCCTGCCGCCGGCGCTGGACGTCCACGCGCACCTGGGCATGTCGCTGCTGCTGGCTCCCGAGATCGACCTGCAGGCGAGCACGCCCCGCGTGCATCACATCCTCGACTGCGACGCCGAAGATCCCGGCTGCCCGCTCGATCTCGACGTCTACATCAACGCGAACTTCCGGCCCGAGGATCTGCGCGCGCTGCGCCGCGGCGCCATCAGCCAGATGCTGTGGGGCAGCGCCGCGGCGGCGACCCACACGATCCCGAACCTGCTGGAGGAGATGCGGGCCACGCGCGTGGAGCGGGCGCTCGTCCTTCCCATCGCCTTCGGCCTGCCCTTCGGCGACGATCTCAGCGAGCGCTGGCTTCGAGCGATCTCCGAGGCGGGAGCGGGCGGACGACTCCTCCCGGGCGCCTCCGTTCATCCCCGGGATCCCGAGGCCGTCGTCCGTCTGCGCAGCTACGCGGCGCGGGGCGCCCGCGCCGTGAAGCTCCACCCCGCCATGCAGCGTTTCTTTCCGGACGCGCCCGAGGCGGAGCCGATCTACGAGGCGTGCGCGGAGCTCGGGCTCCCGGTGGTCTTCCACGGGGGGCGGGCCGGAATCGAGCCGACCTACACGCATCAGTTCACGCTGATGCGCCACTACGAGGGAGCGCTGCGCAACTTCCCCGAGGTGCAGTTCGTGATCGGGCACGCTGGCGCCCGGGACGTCGCGGACGCGATTCCGCTGGCGCAGCGCTACCCCAACGCCTGGCTGGGCATCCACGGGCAGGGCGTGACCACGCTCGACGAGATGATCCGGCGGCTGGGCGCGGGTCGGCTGCTCTTCGGCAGCGACTGGCCCTTCTACCACCTGGCGGCGACCCTGGCGAAGGTCCTGATCGTGACCGAAGGGCGCCCCGATGCTCGCTACGCGATCCTGCGCGGCAACGCCGATCGCCTGCTCGGGGTTGGCTAGATCGTATTCGGCGAGCACGTCATCCCCCGCTTCATCGACGACCGGGCGGGGGCCCTGACCCGAAGCGGCCGGCGGAGCATCCCGGGGCGCTGCCGGGGCGCCCCGGCGGGGCCGGGGCCCGGCGCAGGCCGGGCGAATAGAGACCGACTCCGCTGCGTCCAAGCCGGCGGGAGACGCGAGCCCGAATGCGTGGCAGATCGATGAGCATCTGTGCCAATCTCTGCGCGGCGCAAATCGGGATGGGGTTCGGAGCGCCGACTCGGCATCGGCTGGCACGACAGTGGCTACCGGACCCGTGACTCGAGGATGGCGCCGATGGGAGTCTGGCGGCCGCTCTCGGGACGCCGCAGACATCGCGGTAACGGACGGCCGCGAACAGCCTCGTCGTGAGGCGTCTTCGTCAGAAGGACAAGGAGAGGTAAATGCGTAGGGCATTGATCGGGATCGTGGCCGCGATGGGCATCGGGCTGATCGCGGGCGGGGCCAGCGCCGCGGAGGGCGATCACACGTACGTCGGGGTGAAGAAGTGCCGGACCTGCCACAAGAAGGAGCTGATCGGGAACCAATATGGCGCGTGGAAGGAGGCCAAGCATTCGAAGGCGTTCGAGACGCTCAAGGGCGACGAGGCGGTCAAGATTGCCAAGGAGAAGGGACTCTCCAAGCCGCCGCACGAGGCCGAGGAGTGCCTGAAGTGCCACGTCACCGCCTACGGCAAGCCCGCGTCGGCCTTCGCCAAGGCGCCGCTCAAGGCAGCGGACGGCGTGCAGTGCGAGTCCTGCCACGGGCCGGGGAACGATTACAAGAAGAAGAAGACCATGTCGGACCGCGAGAAGTCGATGGCGGCCGGAATGTGGGAGCCCGGCAAGGACGAGAAGATCTGCACCGGCTGCCACAACGACGAGAGCCCCAGCTGGGATCCCGCCGAAGGCTTCGATTACGAGGCCGCCAAGGAGGAGATCGCTCACGCGATCCCCGAGGACGTCAAGGGCAAGTACATCGAGATCGAGAAGAAGCTCAAGGCGGAGAAGAAGGCGAGCGGCGGGGCCGACGACGAGGAAGACGAGGAAGACGAGGATTAGGCGCCGCCCGCAGCGCCCACGATCCGCCGCCCGGTTCCGGCGGCGGATGGAATCGTTGGAAGATCGCGGCAGGCGAGGCGTCCGACTACCGGCGCCTCGTCTGCGCCCGCGGGCCGCTATTCGTAGACGTCTGAGCCTCCGGTGTGGCACTCGGAGCAGAGCGAGAACTCCTCGATGGTCTCGAAGTCCTCGGGGTGGACGAAGGCCAGGCCTTCCTCGAGGTTGACGTTGACCTGATCGATCTGGTCCCCCTGGGCGAGGATCAGGTGGCACTTGTTGCAGGTGGTGAAGATCGTGTGCCCGGTCTCTTCGGCCTGCATGTCTTCGTTGTGGCACCGGAAACACCCCGGCGAGTCCAGGTGGCCGATGTTGTCTGGATAGGCCGACCAGTCGGCCTGCATCTCCGGGAAGATCGATTGCTGATAGATCTCCTGGATCTTCCGGATGGCCGAGGTGAGCTCGGCGCTCCGCTTGCCGATGAACTCCGGGTACTCTTCCTGGTAGTACTGCCGTACCGCGTTCGCGATCCCCACGACTGCTGCGTCGACCCCGCCGTAGGCAGTGGACAGCGCCTTGACGGCCTGCACCTTGATGTAGGGAATGTCCCGCGAGATCTGACCTTCTTCGATCGCGCGATCGACGGAGAGCACCGGCGTGGGATACTGGTGCGCCGGACGGTTGTGGCAGTCCATGCAGTCCATGGTGCGCCGCTCCCGGGTCGCCAGCTCGTCGTCGCTCAGGTCGAACTCCTGGTTCCGGTACTCGGTGACGCCCCCGTCTCCGCGCTCGACGCGAACCCAGGCGATTTCCTGCCGGCTCTCGTCGACGGGGATGTACTCCACCTTGTTGGCGATGAGCATGTGGTAGTGGATCCCCGAGCCCTTGAGGAAGGTCGTCTGCTCGCCTCCGATCTTGATCAGCATCCGCATGTGATGGACCGAGTTCTCCTCGTTCGAGAGGGAGTAGGCGCGGACGAGCTCCTTGAAGCCGGTGAACTTGCGCCGCCAGTGGCACTCCTCGCAGGTCTCCCGCGCGGGGCGCAGGTCGTGAATCGGGGTGGGAATCGGGCGGGAGAAGCTGTTCACGGCGACGGCCCAGACCTGGCGCAGGCCCGATAGCTTGGATTTGACGAACCAGTCCGCGCCCGCGCCGATGTGGCACTCGGCGCAGCGAACGCGCGCGTGGGGCGAGGCGTTGTACCGGACCCACTCGGGATTCATGACCTCGTGGCAGAGCTGGCCGCAGAAGGCGACCGACTCCGTCGCCTGAAACGACTTGTAGGAACCGATCCCCGTCAGCAGGACGACGAGCGAGCCCACCACGAGGAAGCTCAAGGCCACGTAGCGGTGGTCCGCCAGGTTCAGGTCGAACCGGTACTCGGAGAGCGCTCCGGGGTGCATGCCCGTCTTACGGGCTCTCCGCGTCCGGATCATGCCGATCGGAACGAGCACGAACCCCGCGACGATCAGAACCGTGAACAGGAGGTAGAGCACGCCCAGATAGGGCGTGGTCTGACCGCTCACCAGCTCGAAGGCGAACAGGAAGCCGCCGGAGAGGAATCCGACGAAGAGCAGTCCGATTCCGGCGAAGGATAACCAGTTCCGCCAGTAGCCGACTCCACCGCGGTCTTGCGAGTTCTCCAAGCTGCGCTCTCCTTTGAAGCGATCAGGAAGCGATCGATCGCGTGCTTCCGCGCGCGCGGAAGGCCCCAGCCCGTCCAAGCCGAGCTACATCGGGACGATAACGTAGGGAACGGCCAGAACGATCCCCAACCCGGGGGCAGACCGCCTCGGCTCAGCTCCCGGACCCGCTCAGCGCGTGCTTGAAGCGCTGGAGACGGGGATCGGCCTCGTCGAGGATGCGGCTCAGCCAGTCGAGGGTGTAGGCGCTGTCGAAGTCGCGGCCCTGGGCGTACAGAACCTCGCCGATGTCCGTCCAATCCTTGGGGCGATCGAACAGCACCTTGAAGATCACGAGGTCCTCGGCGCTCAGGATCGAAAGCGTGTCTCCGTCGCCGAAGGGGACGCCGCGGCAACGCTCCATGCAGCGGTCGTGAAGGGGGTCGTACGAGAAGAAGAGGTCCACCGGCGTGTGCTCCCAGATCACGCGGACCTGGCCGTCGCGCTCGATCTTCGCGCGGTTGCGCCGGTCGCCGGTGCGGACCCCGAGCGCGGCCATCACGCGCAGTGCGCGCTCCGCCTCCTGCGATGGCAGGAAGATGTTGAGGTCGATGTCGACGGTGCCTCGGGGCGTGGCGTAGTAGGCGAGGGCGAGGGCCCCACCGAAGGCGTGCGGGATCTCGTGTTCGCTGAGGGCGCGCTCGAGCGCGACGATCTTCTCATCGAGAAGCCCCGCGTCCATCCTTCAGGCGGCCTCCCGGGCCGTGCTCCGGAAGCGCGGGAAGCGCTTGCGCGTGCGCGTCCGCACGCGGCCCCGCGCGCGGACGATCCGGTCCGCCACGCGCAGCAGGCCGCGCAGCGCTTCGCCCCGGCGCGCGTCGCTCTGGCCGATCCACTCGGCCACCTCCCCGAGCGGGGCGGGCACCGGTGCAGCCGGCACCGCGGCGAGCGCCTCCTTGAGAAGCGTCACCAGCACGGGGTCGATCGGCTCTCCCCGCCGGAGTCGGCCGAGCAGCTCCCGGGCCCCCCGGCTCTGGGGTCGATCGGTGACGGGCACGCCCCGAGCAGCGGCGCGTGCGATCAGCACCGCGGCGTCGAAGGGCCGCTCGGCCCGGCGCGCGGCGCGCTGGAGCAGCTCCGGGGAGAGCGACCCGCGAAAGCTCGCCAGCGTGCGCGAGCGGGGCCCCCCGGCGGTGGAGACCGCCTCGCGGATCTCGACCCGGCCGTCCCTTCGCCGCACCAGATAGGCCATGCCCGTGTCCCCCGCGCCCAGCGCCTCGGTCCCCGCCTCCGGGACCGGGACGTCGGCGTCCCGGTCCCGGAAAAGTGGCTAGCTGCCACTAATCTTAGTGGTTTTCAACCACTAATGCCAGGCGCCAGGCGCCGGCGCCGGGCCGTGGGCGCGGCGCTTGCCAAGCGTTGGAGCGATGAGCCACGATGCGCAGATTCGCCAGCCGAGACCGGGAGGTTCGACCATGCAGACCGTGAGCGGTGGAGATCAGGTGGCCCGCATGCTGGCTGCCGAGGGCGTGGCAGTCGTCTTCGGGATCATCGACGGCTCGTACTTCGGTCTCTACTCGAGCTTCGGGAAACACGGGATCCGGCTCGTCTCACCCCGCCACGAGAGCACGGCGGCGCACATGGCGGGCGCCTACGCGCGCCTCACGGGCAAGCTCGGCGTCTGTATCGCGAGCAACGGCCCCGGAGCCGCCAACGTGCTGCCGGGAATCGCCGTCGAGAACGGCGAGGGCAATCGGGTGCTCGTGATCAGCAGCTGGCGGCGGACCGGCATCGTCGGGCCCGACCGCGGCGGCGCCTACCAGTACTTCGACCAGGTGGCCGTCACGAGGCCGATGACGAAGTGGACCGGTGCCGCCCGCTCGTTCGATCGGCTTCCCGAGGTGATGCACCGGGCTTTCCGGGTCTCTTACCAGGGCCGGCCGGGAGTCGTGCACGTGACCGTTCCCGAAGACCTCCTGAACGGTTCCTTCGCGTCCGCGCCGAGCGTCGTCGAGCCCGCGCGCTACCGGCGGACCGAGCCGCTGGCGCCCGCGGCGAAGCTGGTGCGTCGGTCCGCCGAGCTGCTCGCCGGAGCCGCCCTGCCTCTCATCCAGGTGGGCAGTGGCGTGGTGCACGCCGGCGCCGGGAACCTCGTCGAGGAGCTCGCGCGGACGCTGCGCGCTCCGATCACCAGCAGCTGGGGAGGGCGCAGCGCCGTCGACGAGCGCCTGAAGAACGCGATTCCGCTGCTGCCGCCGCTGGTGAACGAGGTGCGCAAGGAAGCGGACGTGGTTCTGGCGTTGGGGACGCGCTTCGGCGAGACGGACTGGTGGGGCAAGGTCCCCTACTGGGGCCGGCCCGACGAGCAGCGCGTCATCCAGGTGGACGTCGATGAGGAGATCCTCGGCGTGAACAAGCCGGTGGACGTCGCCGTGCTCGCGGACGTCGGGATCTTCCTCGAGGCCCTGCTGGCCGAGCTCAAACAGCACGATGTGACGAAGCGGCTCGCCGACCGGGAAGCGAAGCTCGACGCGTGGGCGGCGACGAAGAAGGGGGTACGCGACTTCCTGCTCGCCATCCCGACCGCGGAGGACCGCGAGGCGATTCACTCGGCCCAGGTGCCCCTCATCTGCCGGGAGTTCTTCCCGGACGACGCCGTGCTCGTGATCGACGGCGGCAACACCGCCGTCTGGACCAACCTGTTCCACGAGAACCGCGTGCCCGGATCCCTCTTGAGCACCTTCAAGTTCGGGATGCTCGGCGCCGGGGTGGGTCAGGCGCTGGGCGCCAAGGTCGCCTGCCCGGAACGGCCCGTCTACTGCATCCTCGGCGACGGCGCGATGGGCATGCACCCGCAGGAGATCGAGACGGCGATCCGGAACGAGCTCCCGGTCGTCTACCTGGTTCTCTGCGACCGGCAGTGGGGCATGGTCAAGCTCAGCCAGGGCATGGCCCTCGATCCCGCCCAGATGCTGGAGAAGAAGGTCCTGCCGCCGGAGCAGACCATCAACACCGACTTCGAGGAGATCCGCTTCGATCGGCTCGCCGAGAGCATGGGTGCACATGGGGAGCGCGTCTCCCAGGCGTCCGAGCTCGGGCCCGCGCTCGAACGCTGCCAGGCGAGCGGGCGCTGTGCGGTCGTCCACGTGGACGTGGATCGGGTTGCGCACCTGTGGCCGCCGGGCCTCGACGTGTTCAAGGCCATGCACCTGGAGCCGGAGGAATGAGCCCTCACACCGGGGCGTTCGCGGGCCGGTGACGGAGGGGCGCGACGTGGGCGAGCCGACGCCGTCGCACCGCGTCCTGATCACCGGGGCCTCGGGTCTCGTCGGCAGCCGGGTGGTGGAGCGCCTCGCCGCCGATCGCAGCGGCATCGACGCCGTGGTCGCGATGGACCTGCGCGAGGTTGCCGAGCCCCGCAGGCGACCCGGGGTCGAGTACTGCACCGGCGACATCCGGGACCCCGACCTCGCGGAGCTCCTGCGGCGCCACGGCATCGACACCGTCGTACACCTCGCGGCCATCGTGACGCCCCCCAAGCAGAGCTCCCGGGAGCTCGAGTACTCCATCGACGTGCTGGGTACGGGCAACGTCGTGGAGGCCTGCCTGCGAGCCGGGGTTCGCCGCTTCATCTACACGAGCAGCGGGGCGGCGTACGGCTACCACGCCGACAACCCCCGGCTCCTGCGCGAGACGGACCCGCTGCGGGGGAACGAGGAGTTCGCCTACGCCCACCACAAGCGCCTGGTGGAGGAGATGCTGGCGGGCCACCGGCGCGATCACCCGGAGCTGGAGCAGCTGATCTTCCGCCCCGGGACGATCCTGGGGGAGACCGTCGCCAACCCCATCACGGCCATGTTCGAGAGGCGCGTCGTGATGGGAGTCCGCGGCTCCGACGCGCCCTTCGTGCTGATCTGGGACGAGGACGTGGCCGCCTGCATCGTCCAGGGCATCCGCGAGGGCGCTGCGGGGATCTACAACCTGACCGGCGACGGCGCCGTCACCCTGCCGCAGATCGCACGCCGACTGGGCAAGCCCTACGTGGCGCTGCCCGCCTTCCTGCTCCAGGGCTCCCTGTGGGTTCTCCAGGCGCTCCGACTGTCGTCCCGGGGGCCCGAGCAGGTGAAGTTCCTCCGCTACCGACCGGTGCTGAGCAACGAGCGCCTGAAGTCCGAATTCGGCTTCACGCCGTCCGCCACCAGCGAGGAGTGCTTCGAGCGCTATCGCCGGGTTCGCTTCGGCGACGAGGCCCGAAGCTGGGCCTCCGATCGGAGCGTGGTCATCACGGGAGCCGCGTCCGGAATCGGCGCCGCGCTGGCGCGGCGCTTCGCGCGGGCCGGCAGCCGGCTCGGGCTGCTGGATCTCGACGGCGCGGGTGTCGAGGCGCTCGCCAAGGAACTCGAAGGGCAGGGCGCCGATGCGCTGCCCCTGCGCTGCGACGTGACGGCCTTCGAAGAGTGCCGTGCGGCGATGGGCGCGATCGAGGCGGCGTTCGGAGGCATCGACGTCCTCGTGAACAATGCGGGGATCACCCAGCTGGGTCGCTTCGTGGACACCGACGTCGAAGTCATCCGCCGGGTGATGGAGGTGAACTTCTTCGGCTCGGTGTCGTGCACGAAGGCGGCGCTGCCCTCGCTGCTGGAGCGGCGGGGGCGGATCGTCGTCCTCTCCAGCGTGGCCGGGTTTTCGCCGCTCGCGACGCGCAGCGGCTACTCGGCGAGCAAGCACGCCCTGCACGGCTTCTTCGAGTCCATCCGGGCGGAGCACCTCCGGGATGGGCTGCGCGTGACGATGGTGTGCCCGTCCTTCGTCGACACCGGCATCGGGGACCGCGCCCTGGGACCCGACGGAGGTCCGGCGCCCCGCGAGGCGCGGACCGGCGTGCGAGGCGCCATCCCGCCCGAACAGATCGCCGACGCCATCTTCGACGCGGCCGGCAGGGGCCGCCGCCTGCTGGCCGTGCCGATGTCGGCGCGCGCCTACTACTGGATCTCGCGGCTCGCGCCGGCCCTCTACGAGCGGTTGATGGCGCGGCGCACGCGCGCTTGAGACGGGTCACTCGATTCGGCGGCGGACCGTCGTGAGTGCGATGCGGCCGGGCGCGGAAGAGGTGCTCCCGGTCCACGTCAAGGCCGGGTTCGCCCTGGGCGACCACACGGTCAACATCCAGCTCGCGACCGTGTCGCTCTTCTTCCTGTTCTTCCTGACCAACATCGCTGGATTGCCGCCGTCCCAGGCCGGTCTGGTGCTGCTCGCGGGGCGGGCCTTCGACGCCTTCACCGACCCGATCATGGGTCGCATCTCCGACCGCACGCGCTGGAGGCTGGGCCGGCGCCGCCCCTACTTCCTGATCGGGGCCGTTCCCTTCGGCGTCACCTTCGCCCTGCTGTGGTCCGACAGCGGGGTCCAGGGCGAGGCTGCGATCTTCCTGTTCTACACCGCGGTCTACGTGCTCAACACGCTGTGCTCGACGGTGCTCGCGGTGCCGTACATGGCGCTCCTGCCGGAGCTCGCCCTGGGCTATCACGAGCGGACCTCCATGAACACCTTCCGGTCCGTGGGCGTGGTGCTGGCCATCCTCGCCGCGGCGGTCGGGATGCCCAGGCTGGTCGACGCCTTCGGGGGCGGGGCCCCGGGTTACGCGGGCGCGGGATGGGTCTTCGGGATCTGGGTGGCGCTTCCCTGGCTCGCGGTGTACGCGGTGACCTGGGAGCGCCGCGAGTTCCAGAAGTCGAGCGGCATCGGCTTCGCCGCGGGCGCCCGGAGGCTGGTGCAGCACCGCAGCTACCGGATCCTCTCGGCGCTGTTCCTGTCGTCGCGCATCTCCGTGGACGTCAGCGGAGCCATGCTCATTTTCTACTTCACCTACTGGGTGGGCCGGCCCGAGGACTTTCCCATCGCGCTGGCGCTGCTCCTCGCGGGCGTGCTCGTCTCGCTTCCGTTCTGGCTGCGGCTGGCTCGACGCGCCGACAAGCGCGTCATCTTCATCGCGGGGGCGTTGACCTGGAGCGCGATGCTGGTCGGAATCCTGCTGGTCCAGCCGGACCAGCCGCGCTGGGTCGTCTTCGCCTTCTGCGGGCTGTCGGGAGTCGGCTACGGCGTGGCCGACCTCATGCCGTGGTCGATGCTGGGAGACGTGATCGACGAGGACGAGCTCGCTACCGGCGAGCGCCGCGACGGCATGTACGCCGGCTTCTTCACTTTTCTGCGCAAGCTCGGCGGCGCCATGGGCGTGGCCCTCGCCGGGTTCGGGCTCGAGCTGTCGGGCTTCGAGCGGGGCGTCGACGCGCAGGGCGAGACGGCCATCCTCGCGGTGCGGCTCCTCACCTCGCTGGGCCCGATCCTCTTCCTGCTCCTCGCGGCCTGGATCGCCCTGCGCTTCCCGCTGACGCGGCGGCGCCACGCCGAGATCGTGAACCAGTTGGCGGTGCGGCGCGTCGCTTCGGAGAGCTGAGCGCGCTGCGCGAAGGAACGCCGGGAACGAGCCCGATCAGTAGCGCTCCGCCTTCGAGATGATCTCGTTCATGATCTCACGCGTACCGCCCCCGATCGGGTAGAGGCGGGCGTCGCGATACAGGCGCTCCACGACGGTCTCGCGCATGTAGCCGGTGCCCCCGTGGATCTGGACGGCCCGGTCGCAGACCCAGCAGCACATGTCCGTGGCGGTGTTCTTGGCCATGGCCGCCGGTGCGACGGCGGGATCTCCGGCGAGGTGGCGGGTGACGCACTCCCCCGTCAGCGCCCGGGCGGCCGCGATGCGCGTCGCCATCTCCGCCAGCTTGTGCCGCGTGACCTGGAAGCCCGTGAGCGACTTGCCGAAGGCGCGGCGCTCCCGCGCGTAGGCCACGCTCTCGCGGTAGGCCAGCTCGGCGATGGCGACGCACTGGGCGGCGAGCATCAAGCGCTCGGCCACGAAGTTGACCATGATGGCGCGAAATCCCTGGTTCTCCTCCCCGATCCGGTTGGCCACCGGCACGCGGCAGTCGTCGAAGGCCAGCTCGGCGGTGTCGCTCGCCCACCAGCCGGTCTTGCGCAGCTTCTTCGAGACGCTGAAGCCCGGCGTGCCCCGCTCGATCACCAGCAGTGAGATGCCCCCGTGGCCCTCGCCCCCGGTGCGCACGGCCGTGGTGACGAAGTCCGCGCGGCAGCCCGAGGTGATGAAGGTCTTGCTGCCGTTGACGACGTAGTGATCCCCGTCCCGCGCGGCGCGCGTGCTGATCCCGGCGACGTCGCTGCCGGCGCCTGGCTCGGTGATGCCCAGGGCCGCGATCCGCTCGCCGGCGAGCACGGGCACCACGAAGCGCCGCTTCTGCTCATCGGTACCGAGCCGGACGATGGGCGGTAGCGCGATCGCGTGGCTCCCGAGGCCGATGCAGGTGCCCACCGACTTCCCGGCCAGCACCATCTCCTCGTCGGCCACGAAGGCGTGGCCGATGTCGCCGCCGGAGCCGCCGAGATCCTCGGGGTAGGCGATCCCGAGCAGACCCGACTTCGCCAGGCGCGGGTAGAGCTCGCGCGGGAACTCCTCCGCCTCCTCCCACTCGTTGGCGTGGGGCGCGATCTCGTGGCTGGCGAAGCGCCGCGCCTGCTCCCGCAGGGCGCGGTGCTCGTCGGTCTCGAAGCCGTATCCCCGCATTCAGCGGCTGCGCGCGCGTGCGAAGGCGGGGCGTGAGGTGCCGGCGTCGTACCAGCGCTGGACCTTCGCGAAGCTCGAGAAGTCGAAGCCGACGAACTGCGCCATCGACAGGACCGAGGCGACGTTCAGGTCCGCGATCGTGAAGGCGTCGCCGAGCAGGAACGGGCGCTCGGCGAGCGCGTCGTCCAGGACGCGCAGGGGCTTCTGGATCGCGGCCTCGGCGGCCTTCACCGTGTCGGCGTCGCGCTGCGCCTCGGGCAGCATGACCTTGTGTCGCACCATGTCCATCAGCGGGGGCTCGATCTCGCTCATGCCCCAGAAGCTCCACTGCACGGCGCGCGCTTCGTCGTCGGGCGACTTGGGCTGGAGACCCCCGTCGTACTTCCGCGCCAGGTACAGGTTGATCGCCATCGACTCGAAGAGCGTGACGTCGCCGTCGACGAGGGTGGGGATCCGCCCGTTCGGGTTGATCTCCAGGTACTCGGACTGCTTCGAATCCTCCAGGAAGTTCGTGGGCACCAGCTCGTACTCGACGCCCACCTCCTCGATCGCCCAGATCGAGCGAAGCGCGCGCGACATCGGGACGCCGTACAGCTGGATCACGGTGATCTCCTTTCTCGTGAGGCCCCCCAGTCTACGGTAACGGCGCTGCGGGGCGCGGCAGCGCCGGTCACCACTCGCCGACGTTCTCCATCGACGCCCAGGGCTCCTCGGGCGGCAGGGGCTGGCCCATCTGGAGCAGCTCGATCGAGATGCCGTCGGGCGAGCGGACGAAGGCCATGT
>Ga0224512_10001175_pt1 | contig 25868 bp, 24 predicted proteins | sample SF_May12_sed_USG_4_FD_169103 | JGI IMG/M metagenome (GOLD analysis project Ga0224512, IMG submission 169103) | Sediment microbial communities from San Francisco Bay, California, United States - SF_May12_sed_USGS_13 | ecosystem: Environmental > Aquatic > Marine > Sediment | place: USA... | reverse complement strand
CCGGTCGCTCCCGTGTCGGGTGGCACTCGCTCGATGGGTAAAGTGGCTAAACCAGGTCGGCGTTAGCGAGGACTGCGTCGACATTCTGCTGTAACGGCAGCATGCCGGAAAGAAGGCCGTCCGATTGTCGCTTGCCGGCTTCGTAGTCGTGCACGCAGCGCAGGACGACGGGCGAGCGCAACGTCTTGCGCCGGTGCTCGATATCTTCGCGCGTCATCCAGCAGCGGGCGACGATGGTGTCATCCAGTATGCGTTCCTCGTCGCAGCCGAGAAGTTCCGCCGTGAAGACAAGTCGCAGGAATTGCTGCCGGGACTGTGGGTGAATCCAAAGGTATACGCCCACCAGTTCGCCACATGCAATGTGACACCCGGTTTCCTCGAGGACTTCGCGAACCACCGCAGCTTCGGGTGATTCGCCAGCTTCGATATGGCCGCCGGGCTGATTCAGTACGATCTGGCCCGTTGCATGCTCTTCAACAAGCAGGTAGTTGCCATTATCTTCGACGACGGCGGACACTGTCAGGTCTGTTGGATACATAGACTGTACGGGCTTCGTTGCCCGCCTATTTTGTTAGATACCTAGTTGACGGAATTCCAATTCCACTTCACTTGCGAGCCAGATCTCGTCGAACATCTTGCCGTATAGTTTCGCAACTGCCGGCTCGTAGGTATCGGCGATGCCTTCCCAGCGGCTGGCCTGCAAGCGGTAAACAAGAGCAATTTCATCTGCGATACAAAATGACTCGGCATGCGTTCGCAGGTCCTCGCGAACGTGCCGGAATTCGATATACGTATTAAGGCGTCGGCCCAGGTGAACGAAATTATTGCCGTTCTTGATGGCGCGCGTCGGGTCCGCAATTAACACCCGAATGCGCGCGTAGGCTTGTGACAGAACCAGACGTTTGATGACTTCGAGAAAATCCGGATCGTCATAGATGCCGGGCTCGAGATCATGCGTGAAGATCGACACCTTGCGACTGGCTTGACGCGCGACTTCGATGACGGCCTGGCGCATCTCCTCGCGCGTGGAAATAACCCACCGCTTGCCTTTTTCTCGTGCCTCTTCCATTTCTTCTGTAGTGATTCCGGGCTCTGGCAGACCTGTCGCAGGACTCATATCTTACCGGCCGGCCGAGATCTGCTTTGCCAACTGCGTCACGTTTTAGCCTGCTGTCGATTTGCCGCGAATCAATCGCATCCATTGCGGGACAGGCGCTGCGAAGGATTTGGGGCTTTTGCTGGCGGCCCTGGTTTTTTTTACATATGGTCGCCAAGCCGCACAAGTGTTGCGGAGTGGATGCCCGGTCTCAGATTTCCCGGGCCATGTCGGCCGCCAGCCCGATATACGCGTCCGGCGTCAGTTCGATCAGGCGCTGCTTTTCGGCCTCGGGAATCTCGAGCGAGCGCACGAATTCGTGCAGCAACTCTCTGCCGACGACCTGGCCCCGCGTCAGCGTTTTGAGCTTCTCGTAGGGTTCGGGTATTCCATAACGACGCATCACCGACTGCACGGCTTCGGCGAGCACCTCCCAGGCCGCGGATATGTCTGCCTGAATCGCCGCGTTGTTGACCTGGAGTTTGCCCAGGCCCTTGAGTGTGGATCGCAATGCGATCACAAGATAGCCGATGGCAACGCCGAAATTGCGTTGCACGGTTGAGTCTGTCAGATCTCGCTGCCAGCGAGAGATCGGTAGTTTTTCGGCGAAGTGGCTGAGCATCGCATTGGCCATGCCGAGATTCCCTTCCGCGTTTTCGAAATCGATCGGGTTGACCTTGTGCGGCATTGTCGAAGAACCGACCTCGTTCTTGGCGACTTTTTGTGTGAAATAGCCAAGCGACACATAGCCCCAGATATCGCGGCAGAGATCGACGACAATCGTGTTGTAGCGCACCAAGGCGTGCGCGTATTCCGCAGTCCAGTCATGCGGTTCGATCTGCGTGGTGTAGGGGTTGTGATCGAGACCGAGCGATGCGACAAATCGCGCACTGACATCTCGCCAGTCCGTATCCGGATAAGTGAAGACGTGGGCATTGAAATTGCCGACCGCGCCGTTGAACTTGCCGCGAATCTCGAGATTCTTGAATTGCTGTTGTGCGCGGTAGAGTCGCGCAACCACGTTGGCGAACTCTTTTCCCAGCGTAGTGGGGCTTGCCGTCTGGCCATGCGTTCGGGCGAGCATTGGTGTCGTCGCGAATTCCCGGGCCATGGCCTGCAACTTGGCGCGCACCTGACGCATTTGCGGCAACAAGACGTCCTGTCGGGCCGATCGCAGCATGAGTGCGTAGGCGAGGTTGTTGATGTCCTCTGATGTGCAGCCAAAATGCAGAAAATTCTTGAGTGGCCGAGTTTCGGGCCCATCTCCAAGACGTTCGCAGATAAAGTACTCGACGGCTTTAACATCATGATTCGTCGTTGCCTCTATGTCTTTGATCCGTTCGGCATCGTCGAGAGAGAAGTCGTCCACAATATGGTTGACGACGTCTTTCATGACGGTGGACAGCGGCTCAAGCTCATGCACCGACGCCTCATCGGCGAGAAACTGCAGCCAGCGTACCTCTACCAACACCCGGTAGCGTATGAGGCCGTACTCGCTGAAAATATCGCGCAGGTCATTGACCTTGTCGGCATAGCGGCCGTCGGCAGGCGAGAGGGCTCTCAGCGTGGAGACTTTCATGTGACTGAAACCAGTGTAGACTTGCGCGCGAATCGTGGATCATACATGCGCGGGGGCGCGCGGCATATAGTTCGGAGTGAAGCAGGCAATGAGCAACAAGGCATATCGAATCGAGCATGACAGCATGGGCGAACTGCAGGTTCCCGAGGACGCGTTGTGGGGCGCCACCACCCAGCGGGCCGTCGAAAACTTCCCGATCAGTGGCATACCCATGCCACGGCAGTTTATTGCGGCGCTCGGGCTGGTTAAATGGGCGTCTGCCGGTGCAAACGCAGAGCTGGGATTGCTCAAGAATGACGTCGCGATAGCGATCCAGAAAGCCTCATTGGAAGTCGCGGGTGGTAGCTACGACGAGCACTTCCCGATCGATGTGTTCCAGACAGGCTCGGGCACGAGTTCGAATATGAATGCCAACGAGGTCATCGCCCATCTGGCATCGGCAAGCCTGGGTGCGCAGGTGCATCCGAATGACCACGTGAACATGAGTCAAAGCAGCAACGACGCAATCCCGACCTGTGTTCACGTCAGCGCTGCCGTTGCGATTCACGAGCATCTGCTGCCGGCCTTGCGGCATCTGTCGGCAACGCTAAAAAAGAAGGCCGATGAGGTCGGCGACATCGTCAAGACAGGTCGTACGCATCTGATGGACGCAATGCCGGTAACGCTCGGCCAGGAACTGGATGGCTGGCGGGCGCAGATCGATCATGCGGTGGAGCGCCTCAATGACACGATGGGGCGTTTGACCGCGCTGGCGATGGGTGGCACGGCGGTGGGTACCGGGATCAATGCGCATCCGAAATTCGGTGACAAGGTAGCCGTGCTGCTCGGTGAACGTACCGGCATTGACTTCAAGTCCGCCGAATCGAAGTTCGAAGGGCTCAGCAGCCAGGATGCTGCCGTGGAGACCTCGGGGCAGTTGCGCGTATTGGCTGTCAGCCTGACGAAGATCGCCAACGACCTGCGGTGGATGAATTCCGGGCCGCTCGCCGGCATCGGTGAGATCGCACTGCCGGCGCTGCAGCCCGGTTCCAGCATCATGCCTGGCAAGGTGAATCCGGTGATACCCGAGGCAGTTGCGCAGGTTGCCGCACAGGTCATCGGCAATGACGTCACGATCACAATGGCCGGGCAGTCCGGCAATTTCCAGCTCAACGTCATGATTCCTGTAGCCATCTACAACTTGCTACAGAGCGTCGAGCTGCTTGCCAACGCCAGCGTGTGCCTCGCCGACAAGGCGATTGCCGGATTTGAGGTGAACGTCGACAAAATCAATGCGGTCGTTGGCAGGAACCCGATCCTCGTTACCGCGCTCAATCCGGTTATCGGTTACGAACTGGGCGCAAAGATCGCGAAAAAGGCCTATGCCGAGGGCAGAGCGCTAAAAGACGTCGCCAAAGAACTCACGGACCTGTCCGATGACGAACTCGATCGGCTGCTCGATCCCGCAGCCCTGACTGAAGGTGGCATTAAGAACTAGGTGTCCAGTTACCCCATCGACGCTATGGCCACCCCAGAAGACATGACTGCCGACCAATTGCGCGCCCGGCTGGCGGATACGCAAAAACCGGCAGATCCGACTGACGTGGTCTTGCCCCCCGGCAGCGAAAGTTGGCCGCGGGGCATGCGCGAGCAGCTTGTATCGTCGCTGAAGCCAGCAGGCGTGCTGATTCCGGTGGTCGAGCGCAGGGGCTCGGGGCTGTCGCTGCTGTTGACGCAGCGCGCCGCCGAACTCAAGCACCATGCCGGCCAGGTCAGCTTTCCAGGTGGCCGCATGGAGGCGGATGATGCAGACATCGAGGTCACGGCTTTGCGAGAAGCGCACGAGGAGATTGGTATCGCCGGGGGTGATGTGACGGTCATCGGCTATCTCGCGCCAATGCCGACGATCACAGGCTATGCGGTAACACCTGTCGTGGGGCTCGTCGACGGTGCGGTCGAACTTCGTCTGGACAAGACCGAGGTCGAGTACGTATTCGAGGTGCCGCTGGCATTCCTGCTAGATCCCCGCAACAAGAAAATGGTGGAGCGTGACGTGGACGGCAGATTGGCGACGCTGGCGGAGTTCCACTATGACGGCGAACGCATCTGGGGCGCCACGGCATTTATTATTCTAGAGTTCATAAAAAATATTAAAAATAAATAACTTATGAGTGGTATTGAGAAATTACTCGAAGTAATGGCCAGCCTCAGAGATCCCCGCGAAGGCTGTCCATGGGACCAGCAGCAGGACTTTTCGAGCATCGCGCCGTATACGGTGGAAGAGGCCTACGAGGTCGCGGACGCCATAGCACGCGATGATCTGGTCGGCCTCAAAGACGAGCTTGGCGATCTCCTGTTTCAGGTCGTATTTCACGCTCGCATGGCCGAAGAGGTTGGTTGTTTCGACTTCGACGACGTTGCGGCCGATATCGCAGAGAAAATGATCCGGCGGCACCCGCATGTCTTTGGCGATGAAGAACAGCGGAAATCCGGCCCTTCCGAGGGCAGCTGGGAGGAGATCAAGGCAACCGAGCGCGCCGCAGGCACGGATTCAAGCGCTCTTGCCGGTCTGGCGCTGGCACTTCCGGCCCTCAGACGGGCTCAGAAGCTGGGCAAACGGGCTGGCAATGTCGGTTTTGACTGGCCGGACCGGCAGGGTGTTCGCGCCAAGATCCGCGAAGAACTGGACGAACTCGAGGCCGCCGTGGGCACGCGAAGTACCGCCGATATTCATGAGGAATTCGGCGACCTGCTGTTTGCCGTCGTCAATCTGGCCCGGCACCTCGACGTGGACGCGGAGCAGGCCCTGGCCTCGGCCAATCAGAAGTTCGAGCGGCGGTTTCGCGATATGGAGCGTGCAATTGCCGACACCGGCAAGCCGCTCAGGGAGCACGCTCTCGAGTCCCTTGAGATGGCGTGGCGAGCCGCCAAAAAACGCGTCGGCTAACGCTCCGAACCGACCTGAACAGCAACTAAACGAGTGGCCTGGTTCTATTCAGCGAGTGTTCATTGCCTGTGATCTAAGCTTTATCTCAAGCTGGCAGAAGGCCGGTTGGAAGCTTGGGAAGGAGCAGGATGATGAACAGCAAACGAACGATAGCAGGACTTGCCGCAGCAACGATGTTGCTGACGTTTTCAGTTGCTGCCAACGCGCAGCGGCCGATCTATGACTACGCGAAGGTGATCAGTTCGCAGCCGATCATCCGTTACGTTACCGTCAAGACGCCCGTGCGCGAATGCTGGCAAGATACCGCCTACTACACGACCTATCACCGGCCGCCTGGCGCGGCAGGCAGCACGCTTGCGGGCGCGATTATCGGCGGCGTCGTTGGTCATCAGTTTGGCAGCGGCCGCGGCAATGACGCGGCAACCGTGGCCGGGACGCTGATCGGTGCGGCTATCGGTAACGATGCTGCACGGCGCCGTGCAGGTGCCGGCTATGGCCCGGTAAGGTATTCTCGCCCCGTTGAGCGTTGCGAGACGCATTATCGCAGCCACCGGGAGGAGCGCATCGATGGCTACAACGTTGTGTATCGCTATCAAGGGCAGCGTTATGCGACCAGGATGCCTTACGATCCGGGTTCCAGACTCAAAGTTCGCGTCGATATTCGGCCGGCCGGATGAGACACGGTTCATTGCAAAACATCAATTGTCGTACCACACTCCGTGGCGACGATTGACGAAATGCGATAATCGGATACAGGATGAATCTTGTGCGATTGCTACCGACAGTTCTGCTGGGGTCTATGCTGGCACTCACTCCGCTGGGTGCCAGTGCATATGACCTCGAGGACGCGCTGCGCGACCTGCAGGAGCAATATCAGGATGGGGCGAAGCCTGGCTATCGGGTCGCGCAGAACAATGGCGGCAAGAGCCTGTCCGAAGCGGTCGAACAGGTTCGTCGGCAAACCAAAGGTCGCGTTCTCAGCGCAGAGACAAAGGTAAATGACAACCGTGAGGTGCACCACATCAAGGTGCTGACCAAAGACGGCAAAGTGAAAACCCACAAGGTCCAGGGTCGCAAACGAGGCTGATCGTCATGCGCCTGCTCGTAATCGAAGACGATGCAACGCTGCGCGAGTCGCTTGCGGCAAAGCTTGCTGAAAGCGGCTTTGCTGTCGAGCAGGCCGGCGATGGCAAGGAAGGCCTGTACTTTGCACTCGAATACCCGATTGACCTCGCAATAATCGATCTTGGTCTCCCCGAAGTGTCCGGACTCGACATCATTCGAGAAGCTCGTAATCAGGGCAAAACCTATCCGATTTTGATCCTTACGGCGCGCGATCGCTGGCAGGACAAAGTCGACGGTCTCGATGCCGGCGCTGACGACTATGTCGTCAAGCCGTTTCATGTCGAAGAGGTCACCGCCAGAGTCAACGCACTGCTGCGCCGTAGCGGTGGGTGGGCGTCGTCGACGATGACCGCGGGTCCCGTAACGCTCGATATGTCGCGCCAGGAGCTGACAGTCAAGGACGCGTTGATCGAACTGACGAGTTTCGAGTACAAAATCATTGAGTATCTGATGATCCGCGCGGGCGAGGTCATATCCAAAACCGAGTTGACGGAACGACTCTACGATCAGGATTTCGAGCGCGACAGCAACGTGATCGAGGTATTCATCGGCCGGCTGCGCAAGAAGATGGACCCTGACAATACGATTAGGCCTATCGAGACGCTGCGCGGTCGCGGCTATCGGTTCGCCCTGGAACGCGGCCAATCCGGCTGATGTCTTCACTCAGCGCACGGCTACTGATTTCGGTTAGTGTGTTGCTGATATTTTTTTTCGGCGTGACGATTGTCGTACTCGATTCGGCATTCCGCAGTGCTGGCGAGCAGGCCCAGGAGGACATCCTCGATGGTCACCTGATGGCATTGCTCGCAGCCGCCGAACCTTCGGCGCAAGGTGTACTGGAAATGCCGCCGGACTTGCACGAGCCGCGATTTGGCAATATCGATTCCGGCCTATACGCGGAGCTGCGCGACGATCAGGGTAACATTGTGTGGCAATCCCGCTCTGCGCTCGGCTTCGACATGCCGAATGGCCCGCGGCCACGGAGCGGGGTTCGGTTATTTCTCGAGGAGACCCTCGCCGATGGCATGCCACTGCTGACGCTGACGCTTGCCGTTCAGTGGGAATTCCCGGACGGCGAGTTACGCCCGTTTGTCTTCAAGGTTGCCGAGAGTCTCGATTCTTTCAACGCCCAAATCGCACAGTTTCGTCGCCAGCTGTTCGGCTGGTTTGGTGCTGTTGCACTCATCATGCTGCTGTCGATTTCGATCATGCTGCGGCGCTTGTTGCGTCCGCTGCGCCGAATCGAGAAAGAGATCGTCGAAATCGAGGATGGCCAACGCGAATCGCTGTCCGGGCAATTCCCGACCGAATTGACAGGCGTTGCCCGCAACTTGAATCTGCTGATAGATAGTGAAAGAGCACGATCGGAACGCTACAAAGTCACGCTAGACAATCTGGCGCACAGTCTCAAGACACCACTGGCCGCAATGCGGGCTCTGTTGAATCAGGACAAATCTGACGAATTTGCCAAACGGTTCAACGAACAGATCGATCGTATGGATGAGATCGTGCGTTATCAGTTGCGCAAGCCTGCAGCTTCGCCGGCTGACAAATTCGCGCTAACGCTGGTGCCCGTCAAGCACGAAGTCGAGCGTCTCATCGACGGTCTCAGAAAGGTTTATCACGACAAGCAACCGGCGATCGCCGCCGAAATTGCCGATAACATGCAATTTCGGGGTGACAGCGGTGATTTTCTCGAGATCGCCGGCAACCTGCTCGACAACGCCTGCAAATGGTGCAAGCGGCACGTGCTTATTACGATTCGCCCCGCGTCCGGCGCCGGCGGAATGTTCCTCGTCGTCGCAGATGACGGGCCCGGAATACCGGCTGATGCGGCCGAAGCACTTCTGCAGCGGGGCACCCGGCTCGACGAGTCAACGCCCGGTTATGGAATCGGCCTGGCCGTTGTCAAAGAACTCGCCGAGTCTTACGGCGGCCGCCTCGATATCGGCCAATCGAAGCTCGGCGGTGCGGAATTCCGGATTACGATTCCTTCTTCTTAGCCAGGTGCAGGAACGGCTCGACGAACTCGAGCGGTAGCGGGAATACAATCGTGTTTGTCCTCTCGTTCGAGATTTCCTTTAGCGTCTGCAGGTAACGCAGCTGCAGAGACTGCTCCTCTGAAGCCAGGATCTTGGCTGCTTCGGAAAGCATCGTTGCCGCCTGTTTTTCGCCCTCGGCATTGATGACTTTGGCGCGTCGCGCGCGTTCGGCTTCGGCTTGCTGGGCAATTGCGCGAATCATGCTCTCATCGAGGTCGACATGTTTTATCTCGACATTTGAAACCTTGATGCCCCAGTTGTCCGTGCGTTGATCGAGGAGATTCTGAATGTCGGCGTTGAGCTTATCGCGCTCGGCGAGCATATCGTCGAGCTCGTGTTGGCCGAGGACCGATCGCAGCGTCGTTTGCGACAACTGACTGGTCGCTTCGAATACATTGGCGACGCGAATTATGGCTTTTTCGGGATCGACAATGCGGAAATAGATTACCGCATTCACCTTGACCGATACGTTGTCACGCGAGATTACGTCCTGAGTCGGTACATCCAGGACAACGACACGCAGATCTACCTTGGTCATCTTTTGGATGCCTGGTACAAGGATGATCAGGCCGGGGCCTTTTACGGTCTGGAAGCGGCCAAGAAAAAAGATCACGCCGCGTTCATACTCTTTCAGGATTTTGATCGTGTTATAGAGGACGACAATCAAAAGTGCTACGACGACTCCAACGACTGTAATCGGCATTACGATTTCCTCATCAATTTGGTGTTGTTGAAAGGTCTATGTTTGTAGTTGTGCGCCGCCCGCATCGCGCTCTGCGATCGGTTCGACAACGACGACAAGCCCATCCATATCGGTCACTCGGACTTGCTGGTCTTTGCTAATTGGTACCGTACTTCGGGCCGTCCAAGCCTCACCTTCGAGCCAGACGTTACCTTCCCCGGAAAAGTCCGCCATCGCGGTGGCGACTCCGCCAATAATCGAATCGCGGCCCGATACCGCGCCGCGCCGCCTCAATTTCAGGATGAAACCGACGAGCCAAATTATGAGCAGGGCAGCAACCACGGCCAGGCCGATCACAAATACCAGTGAGATGCCGAAACCCGGCACGCCGCTATCGAACATCATAATTGCACCAAAAACGAACGCAGCAATGCCACCGAGCCCGAGCGCACCGAAACTGGGGGCGAACGCCTCCGCTGTCATCAACGCGAGACCGACAATGATCAAGGCAAGACCCGCGTAGTTGACAGGCAGGACCTGCAGCGCGTACGCAGCCAGCAAGAGGCAGATGACGCCGACTACGCCAGGCACTATCGCACCAGGATTCCAGCCTTCGTACATGAGCCCGTAGATGCCGATCAGGCCGAGCAGCAATACGATTTCCGGGTTGGCGATGGCTGAAAGTATCTTGATGCGCCAGTTGGGTTCGTATTCCTCGACCACAACGTTATTCGTTGCCAGCGTAATCGTCTCCGAGTTGACCTGCACTTCATGCCCGTCTATCTGGGCCAGTAGCTCGGCACGCGTCGCAGCGACGAATTCGATGACGTTTTGTTCCAGGGCCTCACGAGCGGTCAGCGTCGCAGCATCGCGCACTGCCTTTTCAGCCCATTCGGCGTTGCGACCATGTCGTTCCGCAAGGCTCCGAATCTCGGCGAGCGCGTCATTGAGCACCTTGCGCTTGAGGTCCGTGCCAGCAGGAGTAGCCGGCGCTGTTTCATCTTCGCCTTCGCCTTCGCCTTCGCTTTCGCCCTTATCGTCCGGTGTCGCGCCATCGCCGGTCAGCGATACCGGCGTGGCCGCGCCCACCCGAGTGGTCGGCGCCATGGCGGCAATGTGGCTCGCCATCAGGATGTAAGTGCCCGCGCTCGCTGCGCGCGCACCGGCCGGGGTCACGTAGGTTGCGACAGGAACCGACGAACCGAGAATGGCCTTAATGATGTCGTCCATCGGGGCCATCAGCCCGCCAGGCGTGTCGATTTCGATGATGATCAACTCAGCGTCAGTCTCCTGCGCGTACTCGATCCCGCTGATGATGTAGTCGGCGGTTGCGACGCCGATACCCCCCTCTATCTCCAGAACAACCACATTGCTCTGGGCGCTCGCAGTGCCGGCGACCACGCTGAGGAGAAGGGCTGCAAAGACGGCTATGGATTTCATCATCTAATGATAGCATTGCGCGCATGTTCATACGCTTCGTAACAACAGGCGGCACGATCGACAAGGTCTATTTTGACGCGCTGAGCCAATTCGAGGTCGGCGATTCTGTGATCAAGCACATCCTGACCGAGGGCCTCGTGGAGTTCGACTACGAAATTGTGCCGTTGTTGCATAAAGATAGCCTCGATATCACGGACGAGGATCGGGAGTGTATACACGATTTTATTGCGGGCGATGACGCCACGCACTACGTAGTTACGCACGGCACCGATTCCATGTCGGAAACAGCCGCGATGCTGGCCGACCTCAGCGACAAGACCATCGTTCTGACTGGCGCGCTGACGCCTGCACGATTCAAGACGACCGATGCCGTGTTCAACGTCGGCATGGCCGTGGCGGCCGTGCAGATTGCGCCGCCCGGTGTCTATCTCGCCATGAACGGGCAGGTATTCGTCGCCGGCCATGTCCGCAAGAATCGGGCCGAAAACCGCTTCGAAGAGCTATAAATCGAAGCTGATTCCCTGTGCCAGCGGCAGGTCTGAGCCCCAGTTGATCGTATTCGTCTGCCGGCGCATATAGGCCTTCCAGGAGTCCGATCCGGCCTCGCGGCCGCCGCCCGTCTCCTTTTCGCCGCCGAACGCACCGCCAATCTCGGCGCCCGATGTGCCAATGTTGACGTTGGCGATGCCGCAATCGGAACCGGCATTGGAGAGGAAATACTCCGCGTGTTGCAGGTTGTCTGTGAAGATCGCGGACGACAACCCTTGTACGACACCGTTTTGCATTGCGATCGCCTCGTCCAGCGTGTTGTAAGGAATCAGGTACAAGATCGGGCCGAATGTCTCGGTCTGCACTATCTCCCAATCATTCTTCGCGAGCGCGATAGCCGGAGAAATGAAGTTACCGGCCCCTTCGATGGTCTCCCCGCCACACAGGATTTCGCCCCCGGCTTCGCGGACTTTTGCGCATGCTGCCTGCACCCGCTCAATTGCAGACTCATCGATAAGAGGACCCATAAGCGTCTTCGCGTCGAGCGGATTGCCGATTCGAACTTGCGCATAGGCTTTAACCAGCGCGCTCTTGAGTTCCTCCAAGCGCGACTGATGCACGATGACACGCCGTGTCGTCGTGCAGCGTTGGCCGGCTGTGCCCACCGAACCGAACACAATGGACGGGACGGCAAGATCAAGGTTTGCAGCTGCGTCCACGATGATCGCGTTGTTGCCACCCAGTTCCAGCAGCACTTTACCCATGCGCGCTGTGACGCGTTCACCGATCTTCTTGCCCACGGCGCAGGAGCCCGTGAAGGAAATCAGATTGATGCGTTCGTCATCCACGAATTTCTGCGCAATCTGGTTACCTGCATCGTTGAACAGGAAAAACACGGGTGGCAGACCTTCTCCAGCGAGCGCCTTGTTCACAATCTTCTGCACGGCGACGCCGCACAGAGGCGTTTTGGGCGATGGCTTCCAGATATTGATGTTGCCGCAGATCGCGGCGAGACAAGCATTCCATGCCCAGACAGCAACCGGAAAGTTGAATGCCGTGATCGTGCCAACCAGGCCGAGCGGATGCCACTGCTCGTACATTCGATGTTGAGGCCGTTCCGAGTGCATAGTTTTGCCATACAGCATTCTTGACTGCCCGACGGCGAAGTCGGCAATGTCGATCATCTCCTGCACCTCGCCGTCACCCTCTGCTTTGATCTTGCCCATTTCGAGCGTGACGAGACTGCCAAGCGCATCCTTGTTTTCGCGCAACGCGTTGCCGATTAGCCGCACCGCATTGCCGCGAGCCGGGGCTGGAATCCTGCGCCACTCCAAAAACGATTCCCTGGCGGCCGTGACAAGCGCGTCGTACTCGGTGGCGGTCGTCGAACGGACGCTCGCGATAATTTCATCCGTTGCCGGATTCACAGATTCGATCAACTCGGCCGACTCATCGGCGCTGTGTTCACCGCCGTGCCAGGTACCCGGATTGACGGCGTCAAGGCCGAGGCTGTCAAGTATCTTGTTCATGATCCTAGTCTCCCGTAACGCGCTGATGGCCGGTCTTGCCTCGCGCAACCAATTCCGCCGATTCGATATTGGTGCCGCCGTGCGCGTAGATCTCACCAAAACGATTTTCGAGGATGTCGTTCAAGCTAAACTGTTCCTGTGCCACAAAACCCTCATAACTGCCCGGGTTCGACAGCACAAGATCGAGGACGCTACAGATGCCGCCCGCTGTCGTTATCTGAATCGCCGACCACAATCGTCCGGCGACGACTTGTGGGTAAATCTTGTTCACGTAGTTCTCTTCCCGAAGCTCTCCATCCTGCATACCGGTAACGGCGGCATAGATAACGACGACATCCTGCAACGTTTGCGGCACGGCATTCTCGAGAATGCGTTTTAAAGTCGTGCGATCGCGATTTAGTTTGAGTCCGTTCATTAGCAACCGCATTTGCTCACAATGACCGGGATAACGAATGGTCTTGTAGTTCATTGTGTCTACCCGGCCACCGTAACTCTCACCAAGTGAACCGAGACCGCCCGACGTGTTGAAAGCTTCGTAACGGGTGCCGTCGATCTCGATCATCTCGAGCCCTTCAAGCGGCAACACATCGACTTCGACACCATCGACGATGCTTCGGCAAAGATTGCCATATTCATTGATGACGCCATCGGTCGACCACGTCAGTGAATACTTGAGCACGTTGTTCGGATGCTGCGGCAATGCGCCGACACGCATCTTGACGGATTCGAGGGAATCAAAATGCTGGATCAACTCGTTGGCCACAATACTGATGAAACCCGGTGCAAGGCCGCACTGTGGTGCAAACACTTGCTTCGATCCTTGCGCCAGGTCACGCACGGCTTCGGTGGCCGCGACATCTTCGGTAAGGTCGAAATAATGCAGGTTTTCGGCTCGTGCGACTTCCGCAACAGCGAGGTTGCAGTAGTAAGGCAGGCCCGAAACAACTGCCACAGGTTTGTGGTTGCGAATATGCTTCGTCAGCGCTTTTTTGTCAGTGGCATCGAGTTCAAATGGAGTGATGTTGGCGCTGCCATGGGCGCTGGCGACTTCGGCGGCGACGCCAGGTTTTGAGTCGGCCAGCTGGACCCGATAGTCGCCGCATTCGGCGAGCAACCCGGATATTAGGACACCGATCTTGCCGGCGCCGAGTACGAGAATGTCCTGCATGGAGACTGCTCCGGAAAACAAAAACCGCCGAGCGGTCGGCGGGAATATGGCGCGCATTGTGCCAATGTCCCGACGGGCTTGCCACATGCCTCTAAACCGCTGATTACGCGAGAAACTTTTGCAGCGTTGCGGCGCAGCATGGCATAGTCCGCGGTCGCAAGTACGATTTCTACTGTGCAGATATAGGAACTAATGTGAGCAGAACAATCGGCAAGACGGACTGGCACCCGGCGAGCTGGCAGAGCCGGACGGCGGCGCAGCAGGCGCGCTATCCCGATCAGGCAGCTCTCGATCGCGCGGTGGCGGATCTGAGCCGCCTGCCGCCGATCGTTACCTCATGGGAGGTTGACGCACTCAAGGATCACGTTGCCAAAGCCCAGCGTGGAGAGGCGTTTGTTCTGCAAGGCGGCGACTGCGCTGAGACATTTGATGAGTGCACGTCGGAGAACATCGTCGACAAGCTCAAGATTCTGCTGCAAATGAGCCTCGTCATGCTGTACGGACTCAAGAAGCCGGTGGTCCGGGTCGGCCGCATGGCCGGTCAATATGCCAAGCCGCGCTCGGCGGATACCGAAACGCGCGACGGCATGTCGTTGCCGAGCTTTCGCGGTGATCTCGTCAATCGCAGCCCATTCACGGTCGATGATCGCATTCCGGACCCGCAGATGATTCTCCGCGGTTACGAACGCGCTGCGTTGACGTTGAACTTTGTTCGTTCTCTGATCGATGGCGGATTCGCGGATCTGCACCACCCGGAATATTGGGATCTCGGTTGGGTAGGTCATTCGGCGATGGCTGACGAGTACCACGAAATCGTCAAGTCGATATCCAACTCACTCGATTTTCTCGAAACCATATCGGGCGAAGCTCTGCACCGCACGCAGCGGGCCGACATCTATGCCGCGCATGAAGGTCTGCATCTGCTCTACGAGCAGTCACAGACACGCTACCTGGATCGTCGCGAGCGGTGGTACAACCTGACGACTCACTTCCCCTGGATCGGCATGCGAACTGCAGCAATCGACGGTGCGCATGTGGAATACTTTCGCGGTATAGCAAATCCGATGGGCATCAAAATCGGCCCAGGCATGACGCGGGAATGGTTACAGGAATTAATTGCGATTCTGAATCCGAATAACGAGCCGGGCAGGCTAACCCTGATTCATCGCTTCGGCGCGAAAGCGATCGAAGACTGTCTGCCGGACATGATTAGCGCTGTGCGCGAGACGGGTTCGCCGGTACTTTGGGTTTGCGATCCGATGCATGGCAACACGGAGAGCACGGCAGACGGCACGAAGACGCGCCGCTTCGACAACATCTTGTCGGAACTTGAGGCCGCGTTTCGCGTTCATGAGTCGATGGGCAGTTATTTGGGCGGTGTGCATCTCGAGCTTACGGGCGAGAACGTCACGGAGTGCACCGGCGGTGCGCGCGGCCTGACCGACGGTGATCTGGCGCGTGCCTACAAGTCCACGGTCGATCCGCGGCTCAACTATGAGCAAGCCATGGAAGTCGCAATGCGTATCGCGGGTCTGCATCACGCCGGTGCCAAGGTTGCACGCCAAACCGATTAATTGCGGGCCCGCAGTTCTTCCCAAGCGGTATCGTTATCGATAACGCGTGTCTCGCCGGGTTTCAGGCCGCCGAGAGACCAGGGTCCGACAGATTGCCGAATGAGCCGCAGGGTCGGCAGCCCGACAGCGGCAGTCATGCGGCGGATCTGACGATTGCGGCCTTCCGCAAGGCCGATTTCGATCCAGCAGTCCGGCACATTCACGCGATGACGGATCGGTGGGTCACGCGGCCAGAGTCCGGCGGGCGTATCGATGAGTCTGGCAAAACGTGCAGAAGCGGGGCCATCCCGCAGGGTCACACCGTGTTGCAGTTCCTCGAGCTGCGCCGGCGTTGCGCTGCCCTCGACCTGTGCCCAGTACTTTTTGACAATTTTCGATTTGGGCCGGCTGATGCGGGCCTGCAGCCGGCCGTCGTCGGTCAGCACCAGCAGGCCCTCGCTGTCAAAATCGAGTCGTCCTACCGCGTAGACGTCTTTTTCGGTGACAAATTCCGCCAGGGTCCGGCGCCCCTGGTCATCGCGAAACTGACTCATGACGCGATAAGGCTTGTTCAGAAGCACAAAGGGCATGTCGACCTGCACCTGTCCATCAAAAGTTTTTCGGCAGCCGTGATGACCGGTACAATGCACGCCTTTTGCGGACCGGCCATCTGCCGCGGGTGAGAGATACCATGCAGTACGATCATATTAGTATTCCCGGCGACGGTGAGGCCATCACCGCCAATCGTGACCATACCCTGATAGTCCCGGATTATCCGATTGTGCCGTTTATCGAGGGCGACGGGATCGGCATCGATGTCACGCCAGTGATGCTCGACGTGGTCAACTCGGCCGTCGCGCGGGCCTACAGCGGCAATCGCGAGATCAAGTGGATGCAGGTCCATGCGGGACAGGCGGCCGCTGAATTGTATGGCGATACGTGGTACCTGCCCGATGAAACGCTGCATGCACTTACCAAGTATATCGTGTCGATCAAAGGTCCTCTGACGACGCCCGTGGGCGGCGGTTTTCGCTCCTTGAACGTCTCGATACGGCAAACGCTCGACCTTTATGCCTGCGTTCGTCCAATTCGTTATTTCCCGGGCGTTTCGACGCCGATGAAACAGTCCGACCTCGTCGACATGACGGTCTTTCGTGAGAATACCGAAGACATCTATGCCGGAATCGAATTCCCGACGGGATCACAGGAAGTACGCAAGCTGATCCTCTTCCTGCAGACTGAGCTCGGCGTGACCAAGATTCGGTTCCCGGCAAGTTCGGGTATCGGCATCAAGCCCGTGTCGCGTGAAGGTTCCGAGCGGCTGGTTCGTAAAGCCATTCAGTACTGCATTGAACGCGACTACCGCTCGGTATCGCTCGTACACAAGGGCAATATCATGAAGTTCACCGAGGGCGCGTTCTGTCAGTGGGGCTACGATGTTGCGAGGACAGAGTTTGGCGCCACGGAGAAAGACGGCGGCCCGTGGCTTGCGTTAGTCAACCCGGCGACGGGTAACGAAATCATCATCAAAGACGTCATAGCAGATAACTTCCTGCAGCAGATCCTGATGAAGCCAGAGGATTATGACGTCATAGCAACGCTCAACCTCAACGGCGACTATATTTCTGACGCGCTTGCTGCCCAGGTCGGTGGTATCGGTATCGCGCCCGGCGCCAACATCGGCGATTCGATCGCGGTGTTCGAGGCGACACACGGTACGGCGCCCGGATTTGCCGGTAAGGACCGCGTCAATCCGGGGTCCCTGATTCTGTCCGCAGAGATGATGCTGCGTTACATGGGCTGGAGTGAAGCGGCGGATCTGATTATGAAGGGCGTCGCGAATACGATCGCCAATGGCGAATTGACATTCGATCTTGCCCGATTACGGGAGGCCATCCATCGGCCAATCCGAAAGCAGCGTCCGCAGGGCAAGAAACAGGTAGAACAGGAACTGGCGAAGCTGATACCCGGAGCAACGCTTGTCGGTACGCGCGGCTTTGGAGAAGCGGTTATCCGGCACATGGATGACTGACGCGATCTTCGACAAGGACTGCCGGGCATGTCCGCGGCTCGCCGAGTATCTTGACACGGTTGGGGAACGCTATCCGGACTACTACTGCAAACCCGTACCGCCTTTCGGCGACCAGGATGCGAAACTTCTGATCGTCGGTCTTGCGCCGGGCATGCACGGCGCGAATCGAACCGGACGCCCGTTTACCGGAGATCACGCGGGCATCCTGCTTTATCAGACATTACACAAGTTCGGCTTCGCCTCGCATCACGAGTCGCTTGCAGCCGATGACGAATTGCGCCTCATGAACTGCCGTATTACCAATGCCGTCAAGTGTCTGCCACCGGAAAACAAGCCCGTCGGCGCCGAGATCAATACGTGCAATACGTTTCTTGGCAACGAACTCAAAACGCTGCCGGATGCATCATTGCTGCTTGCGCTCGGCGGAATTGCCCATCGCTCGATTATCAGGGCGCTGGGTCTCCGGCAGGCAAATTACACGTTTAGCCACGCCGCTGTGCATGATCTTGGCCGCGTCCGGCTGCTCGATTCCTACCATTGCAGTCGTTACAACACGAATACGCGCCGGCTGACAACCGAGATGTTCGAAGCAATATTTGCGCAGGCCAGGGAGTTACTGGATAAATAGCGGCGTGAGTGACGAACGCACATTTGACGAGAAGTCTTTCCTCCCAAGTCTTACCCATAGACCCGGCGTCTATCGCATGCTGGATGCGAAGCACAAAGTCATCTACGTGGGCAAGGCGCGAGATTTGAAAAAGCGCGTCTCGAGCTATTTTCAACGTTCGCACGACTCGGTGAAAACCGCGGCAATGATGGAGCTCGTCGGCAATGTCGAAGTCACTGTCACCAATACCGAGGCCGAGGCGCTGATCCTCGAATACAACCTGATCAAGCAGCATAAGCCGCGCTTCAACGTCATTTTGCGTGATGACAAAAGCTATCCGTATATATATGTGTCCACGAATCACCACTTTCCACGGCTGCAGTTTCATCGCGGGCCGCGCAAGGGCAAAGGCCGTTACTTCGGTCCGTATCCCAGCACGAGTGCCGTGCGTCAGACATTGAATGAGCTACAGAAGCTGTTTCTCGTGCGGCAGTGTCAGGACAGCTACTTCAGCAATCGGACCAGGCCGTGTCTGCAGTATCAGATCAAGCGCTGCACCGCGCCGTGCGTCGATCTCGTCAGTAAGGAACAGTATGCGAAAGATGTCGACGCAGCCATCGACTTTCTGGAGGGCAAGAATCAGAGTGTCATCGACACGTTCGTCGAACGCATGGATCAGGCGTCCGCCGCGCAGCAGTACGAACAAGCGGCTCGTTTTCGTGACCAGATATCACGGCTCAAGGAAATCGAGGCGAAGCAACTAGTTTCACGATCGGCGCGCAAGGATCTCGACATACTCGGGTTTGCATCAAACGGAGCAATGCACTGCGTGACGGTATTATTTATTCGTAACGGTGCTGTTATCGGCAGTCGCGATCACTTTCCACGACTCGCGGGTGAGGCCGATCGACAAAAGATACTCAACGGATTCGTCGCGCAGTATTACCTGGGTCGTGATGCGCCCACAGAGATCATTCTGGATTGCGACATCGACGATCGCTCGTTGCTCGAAGCCGAACTCAGTGACCGCATGGGGCGCAAGATCACAATCAAGAGCCGCGTTCGTGGCGATCGCCTTCGCTGGCGGCAGATGGCGCGCACGAATGCCGAACAGGGCCTGAATCTGCGGGTTGCGAGCAACGCGACGATTCGGCGACAGTTTGCGGCGCTGGCCGACGTGCTGCAGCTCGAAGAGCCGCCAGAGCGCCTCGAGTGTTTTGATGTCAGCCACACCTCGGGGGAAGCGACGGTTGCTTCGTGCGTCGTATTCAATGCTGCCGGAGCGCTGAAGAGCGACTACCGACGGTTCAACCTTAGTCCGGCGGCCGCCGGTGACGACTATGCGGCGATGGCGGAGGCGCTGCGTCGCCGCTACACACGCGTCAAGAAAGGCGAGGTCGCGATGCCCGATGTGCTCTTTGTCGACGGCGGCAAAGGGCAGCTGGCCGAGGCAATGACCGTACTCGATGAGCTAGAGCTCGACTGGCTCAAAGTTATTGCGGTCGCGAAGGGACGCTCTCGCAAACCGGGCGCAGAACAGCTTTTCGTTGCGGGCGAAAAAGCGGCGCTTCGATTGCCGTCCGATTCTCCGGCGTTATTGTTGATTCAGCAGATTCGTGACGAAGCACATCGATTTGCCATCACGGGTCATCGTCACCGGCGGGCCCAAGCACGCAAGACCTCGCGGCTTGAACGAATTCCGGGGCTCGGGCCGAAGAAGCGGCGCGAATTGCTGCGGCAGTTCGGCGGCTTGCAGGGCGTAATAGGAGCGGGCGTCGATGACCTGGTCAAAGTGCGGGGAATCAGTCGCTCCCTGGCGGAATCCATATACAATGACCTGCATCTGAACGGGCACAACTAGAAGAAGGGCCGTGCGCCTTTGAAACTCAACTTCGCCATTCTGCTGACCTTGTTTCGAATCGCGGCGATTCCACTCGTCGTCGTGCTTTTCTATAGCCCGTTAGAGCAAGCACGGCCGATAGCGGCCATCCTGTTTGGCGTGGCCGCCGTTACCGACATGTTGGACGGATGGGTTGCGCGCCGCTTTGGACAAACCTCCAAATTTGGCGAGTTTCTCGACCCTGTCGCCGACAAACTGATGGTGGCCATCGTGCTGGTAATGCTCGTGCAGGGCGACCCGCTCTGGTACGTGGACATCATCGCAATGATCATCATCGGCCGCGAAATCACGATCTCGGCGCTTCGTGAGTGGATGGCGACGATCGGCGAGCGCGCCAATGTTCAGGTCAACTGGTCCGGCAAGGTCAAGACGGTGCTGCAGATGTTCGGCATCGGCTTCATGGTTTATCAGCATGAATTCCTAGGTTTTGATATCTACGGGATTGGCTTCGTGATGCTCGTGGCCGCGGCCGGCATGACGATCTGGTCCATGGTGGTCTATCTGCGATCGGCCTGGCCGTTCATTAGCCTTGACAGTGAGACGTAAGTGGCTAGAATCTCCGGCCCTGCGCGGTATACTGCGGCGCACACAAAGCGGGAATAGCTCAGTTGGTAGAGCACGACCTTGCCAAGGTCGGGGTCGCGAGTTCGAGTCTCGTTTCCCGCTCCAGATTCTTAAAAGGCCGCTCAATGAGCGGCCTTTTTCGTTCTTGCAACAGGCTAGTTCACCTGCATCAGAGCCGTGAACGGCAAGCGGGCGCTCGCAATGCTCGGATCACCGTCATGGGTCTCGGTCCATGCGAAAATCAGCTCGTCCCTGATTCTCGCAATTTGGGGCACGGCCAGTAAAGCCGCCGCCGTCGCAACCGTCACAATCGGACCCAACGAGCCATCCCGAGCAACGCGACGCACCAGCACTGTCGTGCTTTGATTACCGTTGCTCTGTAACCAGCTTACGGCAACATCGCCGCGGTCGAGCTGCGCAAGGCCGACCCGGCCCAACGTATCGCCGACGATCACGTCGATGGGCTTTGAAAATGTCTCACCACTATCGCTCGACACGCTGACCCGAACTGCCGGAGTTTCGGCGCTCGTAAACCACGCAACAGCGACGAATTGGCCGCCTGCGACAATTGCGGGTCCATTCACAGGGCAGGCGGCGATCTCCCAGTTATCGGCCGCGATCGTGCGTCCTGGCTGCCACGCGCCGTTGACGTATCGGGTCACGGCAATGTCGCGTATTTCCTCGGCCGTTCGATCGCGATACACGGCGATGGGTCCCGAGGCAGCCACTGCGACATCCGTTTGACAGCAATCGCAGGTCAGGTCGTCGACAAGCTGTTCCTCGCTCAATAGCTGTTCGGCATCAACGAAAGCTGCGCGCAGCGTCATGCCGGTTGCCGCCGGATTCGCAGCGTCCTTTTTACCGACCATCTTGCGCCCATCGAGCCAGAGCAGACCTGTCTTATTTTCATGGGGAAATATGGAAACGAAACCGTGTTCGGTCGGCGTGCCGTCGTCATGTGGCGAAATTGGGGCCGACCACGTCGCACCGCGATTCGTCGACTGAGCGACCGCGACGTCATAGGAGTACACATTCTCGGGCCGCTTCACGAGCCAGTGGGCAGCCACACGATTGCCGTTTAGCGGGACGACGGACGGCAGATCCGCCCAGTTGACGAACATCTCGACATTGGCGACGACTGTCGCAGCGGGAGACCAGTGATTCTTGACGTATCTCGCGAACTGTAATGCGTCACCGTCGGGTCCAGGCGCCAGCCAGCTCAGCACAAGATTGCCGTCGTAGTCACCGGCGAGCCGGGGGGCAGTGACGTGGCCTGCGACCGGGATTTCGAGCGCATGCAGCCCCGGACCAGCCGATGTCGACGATTTCGAACAGGCACCAAGTAGAAGAGCGGTGCCGCATGCCACGGAAATAATGAATGAGCGCATAGCCGCATTATGCGAGAACCGGAGCAAAAATACGTGTATTACGCAAATTGATTCTGACCGGCAGGACTGTATACTGCGACGCCTGCTCAGCGGTGTGTTAGCTTGTTTTGGAGCTTAACGCCGGGCTCACCTGGGGCTAGGTGGCAGAGTGGTTATGCAGCGGCCTGCAAAGCCGTGGACGCCGGTTCGATTCCGACCCTAGCCTCCATTTTTCCCTCCGCATGCCCGGGTGGCGGAATTGGTAGACGCTGCGGACTTAAAATCCGCTGGCCGAAAGGCCGTGCCGGTTCGAGTCCGGCCCCGGGCACCAACTAATTCAATCACTTCAAGATCAATTCTCGAAGGAGAATTGCTTGCTAATTCGCGTTTGTCACAGATTTGTCACCCTGCGTCACCAAGAGCTACGAGAAGTGGCTGATGGCAACGTATCGCAAACGTGTTGGGAAGAAAGGCGTTTGTTCGAGCGCTATTGTGCGCAGGGATGGCCAACTTCAACCCTCTACATTCAGAACGAAGTCGGACGCTCAAACCTGGGCAGCTGCCGTCGAAACGGAAATTGAGTAGGGCAATCAGCTGCCAACTTCGGAGGCGAAGCGCAGGACAGTTAGGGACCTTTTGGATCGCTGCAAGGAAAATGAAACCCCAAGAAAAGCTGATAGGCGCAACCCATCCAGAATCGCGGACATTTGGGTTAAGGCGCTAGGGCATCTGAAGCTTAATCGGCTGACTCCAGCGATCATTGCCGAGTTTAGGGACAGGCTGGCCAAGGATCGGGCAGGTGGTACAGTTAACCGTTATCTCACACTCTTGTCCCATGCGTGCACGATTGGCGAGCGGTGTGATATGAACGATCTCGCCTGACCCCTAATCCCCTCTGTACCGTTCGATCGAGCGGTTTTGAGCCAGAGCCGGACCGCTAGGTAAATCCCCGAATTGACAGCCTATCTACCCTCTGTGCAAGTTCTCAAAGATGCGGGCAAACCTGACGGGAGCGACGAGCACATAGCCGTCGGAGGGACCCCGTGGCCGAGGGGCAATGACAATTAAGACAAGGGGGCGGATCATGAAAATAACAACTGCACCGTTCATTAGCATTGCCTTGTTATTCTCAGCAATATCAGTTCAAGCCGGTGTGCAACGATACGTGTCAGGCACAGACTTAGTGGTTTTCGACGATGTTGCCGGAATAGCATGGATGGCGGACATGTCCGATACTTCGACTGTCTATAGTATGGACTATAATGTTCAATTGGGTGTTGTCTCTAATATGAATGCAGCCGCGTTTCACGGCCTGAGGGGATGGCACATTGCGACGGAAACAGAATTAGATTCTTTGGTCCAGAATCCACTGTCCGAGTTAGCAAACAACTTCAATTTGAGCGTATTCGGGAACACAGCTGTAGCATCGGGACGGTACGAGAATAGCATTAATCCTGCCGCGGCTAACAAACATCACCTGTTCACACTCACTCGATTGGCTTGTTGTGAGCCGTATCCGTCTGGATGGCCCTATGAAGAAACAATCGTGCAACCAGGACAGGACATTTTCTTATTTGCTGCACCGGATCCAATCACAGGCAATCCCGATCCGAATACACAAACACCCGATACCAATGCGTTCGGATTCGGTGCTTGGGTGGCTACGTCTCAGGTGTATTTGAAGGACGGTCAGCTGATTCCTAAACGATGTTTCACTACTTTTTTGGGTCGGACCGTGTGCTTGAATCCGGTGCCGATGTTAGCGAGCATAGTAGCGATTCTGACGATCATTATTTTCGGTACATATTTCTGGCGCAGAAGGAAGAAACACGGTTAATTATGATCTGACCTGCTGGGAACGGCCGAAGATATGAGTACAGCGCGGATCAAAGTTGTCCTGACAGATGGTCTGGATGGTACCCAATCGTAGCCAAATAAATCCGGCCCCGCCCTCGGCGCGGGGTTTTCGTTGACCGAGACTTTGGCAAAGGTTCTTCTGAAACCCGCATCAATGAGGGGAGGGGCTGCGGAGCGTGTTTTTCCCATACTCAGGCTAGCGTGTGGATTCGGTGTTCACTACGCGTTATGGCCCGCTAAGTACATTCCAGAATTGACAGCATTCTGCCGCTGAAGGGATTCTGACACGGATAAAGGCAAACCTGATGAAAATCAGGCACGCAATGCTACGGGTCCTCGTTTCCTCCGACGCGTCATACAAGACGCCGCCGAAGGACTCCAAGATCGCCACGCTGCCAAACATGATCATGCAACAAATTGGGTAGCAGGTGTGACCATTGTTTGCTTGCCGCGATGGAGGTTGAATCATGTTTATCCGGCACGAATGTACCGCCAGTTTTGTATTCCTCGGCGCCTTGTTTGCCACGATTTCTGCTCAAGCTTGGGACCTCGAGACCGTAGATTCAACCGGCGACGTCGGACAATATGCCTCGATTGCTGTCAGCGCGGCTGGTATTCCGCACGTAAGCTATTACGACGGTTCGGCGACCTCGCTGAAATATGCGACGAAGACGGCAAGTGGCTGGATTATTGAAACTGTCGATATTGGCAACGTCGGTCAACATTCGTCAATTGCCGTAGCCGGCGACGGCATCCTGCACATTAGTTACTACGATGCTGAAAACGGCGATCTCAAACGGGCGTGGAAAAACGGAGGTACTTGGAATACCGAATCGGTCGACACGACAGGCGACGTCGGGAAGTTCACGTCGATTACAGTCAACCCGATCAACCAACCTGTAATTAGCTATTACGATGCAACCAATCCCGCGATCAAGCTCGCCTATATGTATGGCGGCACATGGGAGATCAAGCGCGGACCTGATGCAATAATTACTAGCGCGACGTCACTGCAATTAGCGGCCATCTATCCGTATCCACTCGTGGCGTATTTCGACGGCAGCGACCGCAAGCTGAAACTCTCGATTTACAACATTGATGGCGGTTCATTACCGCCCAATACCGTCAATGCTCAGGGCTGGGGAATCGAAGAGGTTATTACATCTGGAACGACTATCGACTCGATCTCAATGGCGCTCGCCAGCAACGCCGAACCGAGAATTAGTTATGCTGAGGTGACGAACGTTGGTGGCGCGGTGCGATTTATCGAAAAAAATTGCATCGCCTCCGGTTGTCTGACCCAGACAACGCCTGATTATCCTACCGGTCAGGGCAGCTGGGGGACGCCCGACTCAGTGCAAGATATTGGTTTCGGTGCCGCCTTTACGTCACTCGTAATCAGTAGCAATGGCGATCCTCAGATCTCTTACTTCGATAGCACGGCAACCGCAGGCGGTCAAAACCTGCAATATGCAATCAAATCAGGTGGCAGTTGGACATTGGATACAGCTGACACACAGGGCAGTGTCGGATTGTATTCTGCGCTGGGATTGGACGCTCTGGGAAACCCTCATATTGCCTACTATGATGAGACCAATAACGACCTGAAATATGCACATCTTGGTGCTGCCAGTGATCCTGACATCTGTCTCGAGTCATCGCGAGTATTGAGTCGTTTTCCCAAGGCCTGGGGCATCGACTTCAAATTTTCCGCGGATCCGACATGCAAGGTCACCGATGCAGTGGTCAATCTACAGTCGGGTAATCAAATGAGTCGCGACACCAGTGGCTACTATACTTGTATACCGAGTAGCAATATGTGGTCAGGCGAGGGGACACAACAGGTCAATGTGGACGTCAACCCTGACCTCGATACCCCGCCTCCTCAGACCGGGTTCAGAGAGTGCATCAC
>Ga0224512_10001174_pt1 | contig 25878 bp, 17 predicted proteins | sample SF_May12_sed_USG_4_FD_169103 | JGI IMG/M metagenome (GOLD analysis project Ga0224512, IMG submission 169103) | Sediment microbial communities from San Francisco Bay, California, United States - SF_May12_sed_USGS_13 | ecosystem: Environmental > Aquatic > Marine > Sediment | place: USA... | reverse complement strand
GTAACCCTGGTCACCAACTGTCCATGCATCTCCACCCTGAACTGCCACTATTGAGCGAAAATTACCAAAGCCGGTTGAACCAATATCCATAATAGACCAGCTTTGTCCTCCCGTTGCTGAATAATAGGCGACATCGTTTGTAGTACTAACCCAAAGTTCGTTAGCACTTAATAAATAGATATCAGTAAATTTATCGTCACTATTTGGTGTTGGTAAAATTTCCCACGTTATTCCACCGTCGTTGCTGCGGAACGCTTCACCCCACCAGCCAACTGCATAACCAATGCTCTCGTTAATAAAATCAATATCTGAAATTTGATAATTAGAACCGGGAAGGTTACCTTGAATCCAGGTCGAACCGTAGTCAGTACTTCGGTAGTAAGTTCCGCTGACATTTTGTGCCCAGATGTTATTTCCTTCTATATCCAATGCAAAATAAGCACCCTGGAATCCTGGGGCCACAGTCCAGGTACCTCCACCATCGGTAGTATGATACAATGAACCGGAGGTATAGCTAAAACCGATCACCCAACCATCAAGAAGGGTTGTAAAGTGAATATCATCTGCTTCTGTCATACTTGAAGGTTTTCCGGCAGTAGCTGCCCAAACTAAACCACCATCTGTACTTTTATAAACCTGACCTGTTTCATCAACAACAACTACTTCATCAGGACTCATAACCTGAACAGCTCTCAAATTGTTTTGAGTAAAACTTTCGTGAATAACCCATGGAGAAAGACCATCACTGATTAACAGTGTTCCGTTATCTCCGACCGCAATTAGATTCCCGTTTGCAAATCGGTCAACATCATTAAGTGGTTGACCCGTACCGCTTGAAATCTGAAACCACGAAGCACCACTATTAGTTGTTTTAATAACAAAGCCAGAACCATAACCAAAATAACCTGTCTGTGTATTAGCAAAATAAGGCGGCGCACTATTAAAGAAACTTGGCTGCATACCGGGGGAATTAAATACCTGTGACCAACTCAAACCAGCATCTGCAGAATAAAACATATTTCCCTTAAGATCCGAAGCGACTAAATTATTTGGATCCGCTTGAGCAAATGCAATTATTCCTTCGGGTATCACTTCACCAAGATCATTCCAGGATTGACCACCATCAGTAGTTAGAAAAATACGGTCATCGTAATTTGGATAGGTACCCGAACGTCCCCATGCAATACAGACATCAGGAGATATTGTAAAAAGTTTCGTTTTCAGGCTTGCAGAAGAAACTGAGTTCCATGTAATCCCACCATCTGTTGACCTAATAAAAGTATCGTCTACTATACCAACGGCGACGCTACTTGATAAGAAGGCAACAGCTTTTGCAGCACCTGAATACACCTGTGTAAAAGAATTAGCTCCATCAGTAGTTAAAAACAGAGCCGTATCTGCCACACCAAGTCCTATCTGGCTACTAATAAAATCGAAAGCGAAGATATTGTTAGGGGAGGGTATCCAGGAGTCGCCACTATCATAACTAACAAAACGATCAAAGTTTCCTGTTGCAAGCCCAAAATTTGTTGAATAAAATTTCATAAAGTAAGTTGAACCAAGAAGGGGAAGTTGAGTCCAGTTTGTTCCCCCATCTGTTGTTCGATAATTATCATTTCCATAAGCCCAACCATACTGACTGTCCAGGAAAAAGAGTCCGTTTAACGGGTCATTCAAACTGAAAGGAATATTTCTCTGAACCCAAGTTGAACCACCATCGGTTGACTCGAACAGTGCGCCTCCATTACCGAATGAATTGTCATCTGTAGCAATAAACACATGCTCAGCTGTTGGTGCACCAACACCCATAACATCAAGGAAAGTAGGAACCGGGCTTTGTGTATTCCATTGCGCAGCAACAGGGCTGATAAATAAAAATAAAATTAAAGCGAAAAACCATTGAGATTTTATAAATATTTGGATTTCCTTTAGATGGGTTCTGGGTTTCATGTATAATTCTTCCATTATAAAATTACGTTTTATTTGACACTCATTCATTATAGTGTTTTGGCAATGAAAAAGAGGACATTCCTTTTAGAAATTACTAATAATCTTAATTAAAAAATAGAAAAAGACTAAAAAGTCCTTTTATACGAAATTTTACTAATAATTCTAACATTAGTATTCAAATAGAACAACCTTTTCACAAAGGGACTGATGAGGTGGGAAGAGATTTGTATGCTGAAATCATTTCATTAAAATCATCTTTCTCGTTTCAACGAAGGAACCCGCTTGTATTTTATACATATAAACTCCGCTCGAAAGCTTAGCAGCATCAAATATTACATCATAATTGCCGGATTGTTTAATCTCATTAACCAGTGTAACTACTTCCTCACCAATTAAGTTATAAACCTTCAAAGAAACTAACCCTTCTTCAGGTATTGAGTACCTTATTGTTGTTATTGGGTTAAATGGATTAGGATAGTTCTGTTCCAAAGTGTATTTAAGTGGGAGAATATCATCAGACTCGTCCGTTGAAGAAACACCGATACTGAATTCTCCAATCGCAATATCACTGCCAACGTAAGCCGCATCAACCGCGCGAAGTCTCCATTCATATACCCCGTTCTTGAGTCCGATTAATGACCACTCAGTAACAGCACTGATATTTCCAGGTTCAGGCAGACGAGTAAGAATAGTATTTTGAGGTCCATTCGTACCAATGGGTACATGTGTCCCATTCCTGATAATAACAATATCATAAGTTATCGCAGGACTCGGTGTGTGGTCATCAGTGGAAGGTATCCAGGAAAGGAGAACTGTATTTTCTGATTGCAATGTTGCATTCAGACCTGTTGGGATAGATGGTGCTTCATTCTGCTCTGCAACATCATTGCGATAGACATGCATCTGTGCTTCGACAAGACCATTTCCACCCGGAACAAAGTATTGCCCCGCAATAAAATAATCAAGATCACCTTCACCATCTAAATCAAACCAGGAAAAGGTGCCTCCACGGTCGCCTGTAGCCCGAGGTGCTGGAAGTGTGTTGGCTGTATCCGCAGTGAAAATCCCTCCTGAGTTAGTGTAAATCCTTGCCCGACCCTCAATATTTGAACCCGAATTATAATTACCAGCGAGAAGAATATCCATATCACCATCAGAGTCGTAATCCGCCCACGTTGCAGCAGTGAGATCGAACCAACCCTCACAAAACGGGCAGGGAATAACCTCCAGTGGAACATAGTTCTCGTCGTCGTTGCGATAAATACGTAGAACTTGATTGAAAACACCCATTACGTCTCCGACAACCAGGATATCGAGATCGCCATCCGCATCATAGTCCCCCCACTGCGCCTCACCATGATCTATCGTCAATGAATCAAGGATATCTTCACCAACAAAGACTCCGTTACCGTCATTCCTGTAACGGCGGATGAAACCATCGTTGGTCAGAGGAGCAATGTTAATGAGCAGTAAATCGAGATCCAAGTCGCCGTCATAATCGGCCCAGGCACTCTGAGCGTGTGTTGTTGGTGTGAAAACTGAATCTGTCTCGGTGAAGATCCAACCACCGGTTGCATTTGGACCATCATTCCGCATTAATGCAGTACGATAAGTAAATGTATTATCATCGAAGACGGAAGGTATTAGCAAATCGAGATCACCATCATTATCATAATCAGCCCATGTAATTGACCGAAGATCAAAGTCAGCCTGGTCATTATCCTCCCAGTAAGCAGGTAGTTCTGTATCACTGAGCGCGAGTGTTCCTGTGTCGTTCCTGTAAATCACAGTTACACCATCCGTTCCAACAGCAAGATCAAGATCACCATCGGAATCAACATCACCCCATGCAAGATCTGAGGAACCAGCAGTGAGTGCACCAAGCGGCACATCTATGTATGAGAATTCCCACTCTGCTGGTCCGGCAGGACCGTCATTTCGTATAAGAACAAGTTTGTATTCCACACTTATATTGTAAACAACATAAAAACCAAGAATTGCGATGTCAAGATCACCATCAGCGTCATAGTCAGCAGGGGCGGTTGTGACAACCCAAAAATCTTCATCCTGTGGTGTAAAAAATAGTGAATCTAATGGCGTAACTTCTGTGAAATCACCAAATGTGCCACCTGGAAGGGGCTGAACAGTTAGGATATCCATACCGATACCAGTAGCTCCGTCGTCATCCGTGACTGTCAACTCAACCCAGTAAGTGTTGGCCTCCGAGTAAATGTGGGTCGGGTTCTGTTCTGTGGAAAAATTACCATCGTCGAACTCCCAGTACCACGAAACTATAGTGCCGTCTAAATCTGTGCTCGTGTCAATAAAATCAACACTGAGTCCAGTAGCATTATATTCAAAAGAAGCTGAAGGAGGCTGGTTTAGAGGTGGCGGAGGTGGACCTGTAAAGTGCTCGATAAATCCTTGCTCACCCACGGTCCATGCGTCGCCTACTGAATTCGCGACAATGGCTGAGAAAGTACCATCATAGCCTGCTGATCCAATATCAAGGACTGACCAGCCAAGACCTCCGTTGGCTGTGTAATAGCAAGTATTTTCGTTTGTGCTTATCCATAGCTCATCGGGTCCGAGTAGATAAATGTCTGTGAGCTGATCGTTTTCGTAAGGTGTTGGAAGTACTTGCCATGTCACACCACCATCATCACTTCGAAATGCTTCTCCCCACCAGCCAACTGCATAACCGATGTTCTGGTTAAAAAAATCCATATCCCTGATCTCGTGCTGAGCGCTGGGAAGATCCCCCTGGATCCAGGTGGCGCCACCATCATTACTCCGGTAATAGCGTCCGGTAACGTTTGCCGCCCAGATATTAGTTCCCTGTACGTCCAAAGCTACATAACCTCCCCCGAATCCGTGTGCTGCCGTCCAGGAATCGCCACCATCGGTAGTGTGATATAACACACCAGGTGGATCAAAGCCCTGGCCAAGTACCCAACCATCAAGAATAGTCGTAAAGTGTATGTCTTCCGCAGGAGAGAGGTTAGGAGGCATCGAACCGGTGGCTGTCCATGTCTCACCAGCATCAACGCTCTTATAAACCTGTCCAATTTCGTCGACCAAAACTACTTCGCTTGGACTGACTACATGAACGGCCTTGATTTTGTACTGTGATATTGCTGGTTGAAGTACCCACTGTGAAGTCCCACCGGAGTTGGTTAAGATAGTTCCATTGTCTCCAACAGTAATCAAGTTACCATTAGCAAATCGATCAATATCATTAAGTGATTTAACTGTACCGCTTGAAATCTGAAACCATGAGGCGCCACTGTTTGTCGTCTTGATGACAAATCCTGAACCATAACCGAAATAACCAATTTGCGCGTCTGCAAAGGATGGTACGGCACTGCTTAAATAACTCGGTTGCATCCCACCTGACGAGTTGAAAGATTGGGCCCAGGTTTGACCGGCATCGCTGGAATAAAACATATTTCCCGCTCCATCGGAAGCAACCACAGTTTGTGGATCAGGTACTGCAAAGGAAAAGGAAACTGCATAAGCTCCCGGGTCCATTACCTCGCCAAGGTCAGTCCAAGATTGTCCACCATCTGAAGAACGAAAAATTCTGTCATCATAGTTTGGAAAGCTGCCAGTGCGACCCCATGCAAGAATAACTTCAGGGGAAACAGCCAGAAGTTGGTGTTTACCTTGAGCTGGATCTCCTAAACTCCATGTAACACCACCATCAGTAGAACGAATGAATGCGTCGTCTACTATGCCGACTGTAATTGTGGTTGACAAATAAACTACTGACTTTGCATTACCAATGTATACTGAGGTAAATGTGTTCCCTCCATCTGTCGATCTGAAAATTCCATTCTCAGATGTTCCAAGCCCATTAAAATTATCTAAAAAATCGAAGGCGAAGATATTGTTAGGCGATGGTTCCCATGAAAGCCCGCCATCCTGACTAATATTTTGATCGAAGTTCCCCGTTGCTAATCCAAAACTTGAAGTATAAAATTTCATAAAGTAAGTTGAACCGAGAAATGGAAGTTGAATCCAAGTTATCCCTCCGTCTGTTGTTCGGTAGTTATCATTACCATAAGCCCATCCGATCTGACTATCGAGGAAGAAGAGTCCGTAAAATGGGTCATTCAAACTGAAAGGAATATTTCGTTGCACCCAAGTAGCTCCTCCATCATTTGACTCGAACAGTGCGCCTCCATTATCAAATGAATTGTCATCAGTAGCTATGAAAACGTGTTGAGTTGTTGGCGCACCGACACCTCTAACATCAAGAAAAGTAGGAACCGGACTTTGTGTATTCCATTGTGCTGTTACGGAACTAGTACATAGAAATAAAATTAAAGCGAAAAGCCATTGAGGTTTATAAAACATTCGATTTTCCTTAAGGCAGGTTTTGGACTTAATGTATAATTCTTGCATTATAAAATTACCTTTTTAATTGACGATCATAAATAATAGTGCTTTCGCAATAGAAGATAGTGACATTTGAGAATAAAATTTCTATGAGAGGATTTTAGGCCGCATTTCTATCAAATAACACAAAAAACTAATCTTTTGTCTTGAGATAAATCTTAAATTTATGCGGAAAAAACTTTTTCAGAAATATTTTAATCAATAAAGTTTTATAAAAAACCCCCTCAGCGCTGTTACTGAGGGGGTGGGGAGAGGGCTATGTTTGAGGGCTATTTTGTAAGAATCATCTTTCTAGTTCTTGTGAAATTTCTATACATTTTCAATTAATTAATACTCTGCGACTAATTATTTAATGCTCCGTTGTCAATCCACTTTGCTATTGAATCGATGATAGCTGCAGAAAGCGGATCTCTGTTAAATGGCATTCGTGGAGATACTTCACCCTTAAGAATTTTTATCAATAAACTTTTTGAACTGCTGTCTGGAACTACTCTTTCAAACTGTGGGAATAATAAACTCTGTACGCTTACAAGGTTATTAAAGGAATTTCCATTGGTAAGTAATAAATTTGCCTGGTTATTTGTCGATCCATGACAACTTGAAAGAGCGCAACTTTGTCTGAATACTTTAGCTTGAATATCACTAAGCTTACTTAAAGGAGCCTGAGTACCCTGATTTGGTGAGGGTTCGGTTGGGTTATCACTTGAGCATCCCCAAAAGGTTATGAGCAAAATGATTAAAGTAGTTAATAGAAGTTTTGTCTTTTTCATTTCTTTCCTAATTTTATTGTGTTGTCACACATTTATAGTTCTGATTAGAATGGAAAGGTGACATTATTAATTGAATAACATCGGAAAGCTTATAATGGGCGAAATAAAGGGAGTTTAATTCTCAGGAAAGTCAATTAGAAGTGGTCTAGTTTTGATTTTGGAAATAAGGTTCAATATGAACTAAAACATCACTTATGTTTGAGTACTCTTTCATTAATTGATCCTTAACGATATGTGCTATTTCATGTCCCTTGTGTACTGGCAGGTTCGCATCAACTAACACATGAATATCCACGAAATAATCAAATCCCATTTTTCTTACAAAGCATTTATCAATACCCATTACATTTTCCACTTGATCGGCAACGTCCCTCACATTTTGAATAACTTGAGTTGGTGGGGCTGTATCAAGTAGTTCAAATAGGGCTGGTTTAAATATTCGATATGCATTAATTATAATAATTACAGAAGCAAAAAGGGCAGCAAAATCATCAGCAGATTCATATCCTTTACCACCGAGTAAAGAGATTGAGATACCAATAAAAGCAGCAGCAGATGTTATTGCATCGCTTCTGTGATGCCATGCATCACTTTTAACTGCAATACTGTTAACACTTGTACCGACTTTTATCACAAATCTGAATAAAGTTTCTTTTGTTACTATTACCAATACCAAAACTATAAGTGTGAATGATGCGGGTGCATGATGCGGAGTGATTATTTCATGAATGCTTTGCACAACAATAATCATAGCTGCAATAAAAATTCCTAATGAAACAGCAACTCCGGCAAATGGTTCTGCTTTACCGTGACCGTAAGGATGGTTCTCGTCAGCTGGTTTGGACGCAAAATATAATCCTGTAAGTACGATTGACGAAGTGAAAATATCTGTTAGCGATTCAATACCGTCAGCAATTAGGGCATATGAATTACCAACTATACCGGTAAAAATTTTAATTGCAGCTAAAAATGCACTGACGATTATTCCTATGAAAGTTGTTCTTACCCCTTTTGTGATATTGTTTTTATTATTGTTTTTTTCCATTTAAATAGGTTATGGGTTATCATTTACAAATTTAACTAAATCAAAATTCTCTAATTTATGCTTCCTCATAAAAAAGATTATTTGCTTCTTGGCAATTAAATAATTCTTATTTAGATTTAGTCTTAATAATAATAAAAATAATTGATTCTGCAAATAAATAGGATTTATCATTATGAAAATAATTACTCCATCGTTAGTTCTTGTATTGTTTTTCTTATTCATATCTGATTCTATTGCAGATAGAAGATATTTTGGATGGTCTTACACAGCGTATACGCTACCCCAGGGAGCCCTTGAATTGGAAGTTTGGAACACCTGGAGCATCGGAAAAGAAATGGGTTATTACTACCAGTTTCAACCTAGATTTGAATTCGAATATGGAGTTCTTGATAGATTAACAGCATCTATGTACTTCAACTTTGACCAGATTACAGCCGAGGGTAATTCTTTTCAACCAAAGAGTTTTACTTTTAATGCAACATCAATTGAACTACGATACAGATTTACGGAACAGAATGAGATTTTTATTGATCCAGCATTATATTTTGAATTTGCTTACGGTGGTGATGAAATAGAATACGAAGCTAAAGCCTTACTGTCTAAAAGGATAAACAATTTGATCGCTGTTCTGAATATTAATGGAGAAATAGAGAGAGAAATAATTGAGAGCAAAACAGAATCAAAATTTGAAGTAACTGCCGGTGCTATGTATGAAATAATACCGAGTTTTGCTTTTGGAGTGGAATTCCGAAATCACAGAGAGTACAAAGGTTTTTATGAGGAAGAAGAATATCAGGCAACTTTCTTAGGACCAACAATAAATCTTCAGACTAAAAGTTTTTATTTAACGATGAGTTTCTTACCCCAAATTAGTGGAAGTCCGGCAACTTCAGGAAATCTGGAATTAATGGGTCATGAGAAATATGAATTCAGAACTATTTTCGGGATTGATCTGTGAGAGGATTAATTACAATTGCCATCTTTGTTACATTCTTATTTATAATTTTTTCGTGCAGTCAAGGCTACATAGTAGATAAAAACGCCAGAACTGATTATTCGGAAGGAAGGGATCTATATATATCGAAATGTGGTGGATGTCATCAGTTGTTCGATCCAAATACTTATAACAAAAGTGAATGGAATAAAATTATGATGGCAATGCAGCTGAAATCAAAAATTAATGATCAACAAAAAAGTGATATAATTAACTGGATTATTGAAACTCAACAATCTGTAGAAAATGTAGAAGCAAAGAAGTAAATTGAAGCATATAATAGGCGGAAAATAAGAATATATTTATGTGAAGGTCAGATATTGACTATTTCAGTAAAAGCATTTTTTTTGCTTGAGAAAATCCACCAGCATTTAGTTCATAAAAGTAAATACCACTTGAGAGACCGACATTGGTGTTAGACAGGTTTTTTTCATTGAACTCGACTTCATAACTTCCAGCAGGCATTACATCATCGATGAGTATTGAAACTTCATTCCCAAGAATGTCATACACTGTTAGTTTAATAAATTCTGTCTTTCGAGTTTCAAATGTTATCCTGGTCGAAGGGTTAAATGGATTGGGATAATTCTGATACAAAACTATATCGCTTGGTATTATCACATCGTTTTCAACATTGGAAATAATAAAATTAAGATTGATCCCTGTAATTTGATTATTAAACGGATCAATTGTTACTGTTTGACTAATTGCATTCTCTAGTCCAATTTTTTGGGCTACCATTTCATAAGTCCCGTATGGAATGTTTGAAACTTTATAATTCCCTAATTCCTTTCCAAAGTTATAGGAATATAGGGCACCGTTATTAATATTTTTTGCGAGTATAGTAATACCTTCGAAATCCTGCTGGTCTTCAAGGGTTGAAAAAGTTATAATACCGCCAATGCTACCCGCTCCCCAGGATGAGTCTCTTATCAGAGAAATATTTTTATCAAGAATATTACTATCGATTAAAAGTGAATCTGCATTTTGCCAATAAACTGAAGCAAGCCCTTCATCATTGTAGTAACCGGGAAGAAAATTATTTGTATAAGCCTGCAAAAAGTAATAATCAGGTAATTGGATATGTACAGCATACGATCCGTCGGATCTGATAAATCCTGCAAACGTATCTATAGTGTCCAGCAATGCAGGATTCTCCTTCACCTTTGGTATTGGAACATGAGTACCGGTTCTAACTATTATTATTCCTTTGTTAACGTTTATTCCATTGGTTGAATCAATAATTTGCCCGCTTATCGAGAGCGTAGAATCATCTATCCTTTTCAAATTGAAGTCTATGGTTTTGACATCGCCTGAATCAAGCTGGACAAACTCTGCAAAAAAAGGATCATATGTGCTATCATGGAAAACTACATAATACCCATCCTTCTCAACTCCTACCGTATATGTTCCTTCGGGTAATGTCTTTGTATAATATCCAGCAAAGTTTGTCTTTGCAGTGTCCAGAAGATAAATTCCGTTATAGAAAAAGTATACTGTCGAGCTATCAACCGGATTAACGCTATCCCTTACCGTTCCATTAAATTCTCCATATTCATCTTCAAAAAATCTAATCCTCACCTCAAGCGGTTCTGGGCTATTAATCCCGTTGTTAAATACAAACATAGTGTCGGAAGTATCAGTGAGGGTAACATAATAAAATCCGCTAAGCGTCACATTCATCCTTACAGAATCATCGGGTAAAATAGTGAAGGGTAGTTGTAAATTGTTTTCGTAATCAATTATATAGATTGAATCATTGTAGGCAATGCTATCAATAGTTAAAACCGCATCACCTTTATTAATCAGAAAAGCATAATCATACCTGTTAAACAGGTCTTCAAACTCAATCCTGTTTGGTTTAATATCTAGTTCGGGCTGTGCAAAGCAGACTGATGCTAATAAAAGAAAAATAATGGTAGTTGTCTTAATATATATCATTTAATAAAGAAGGTTTTTTTAACTTAGTGCCAAGTTTAGTAATTTCGTGACAAAAATAAAGCGAGAAAAAGATAGATTATCTAAATATTTCTGGTTCAGAGCTCGATGACCTCCTAAAAAGATCAAAAGAAGGTGATTCGGTGTCGTTTGCAAAACTTTCCGGTATTGTGCGCCAGATTTCCTATTCATATTATTTATCAAAGCATAATCAAAAAAGAATCGTAAACCGGGATGATGTTGATGATCTTACCCAGAGTGTCTACCTTTCATTTGCAGAGCAGTATCAAAATATTAATGAACCTGAAAAGTGGCTGCGACGGGTTCTCTTCCTGAATTTTGTTAGATGGTATAAGGCAAACAAAAGCAGATCATTTTCTCAGCTAAAGGATAGTTTACCTGCTCATGATAATTCAAATGAAACCACAGCCATTATTGATGCTGAGAGGGTTCTATCTCTGTTAAATACATTGAGTGAAGAAAAACAGGAAATTGTAAAGTTAAGGTTCTGGGGAGATCTCAAATTCAGTGAAATCGCTGAGAAATTAAATAAAAATGAAGCTGCCATTAAAAAAATGTTTTACAGAACTTTGCTTGAGTTAAAAGATAAGTTGGAATAAATGTCACGAAAAATATGATTGAGATACTAAATGGTTGATCAACAAAATAAATGGGTATCATGGAAAATTTTGAAAAAATATTAGAACTTCTTGATAGACAAAACTTAACTGAAGAGGAAAAGTTGTCTTTAGTACAACTTGCCGATTCAGATGAAGAATTAAAATCATTTATTAGTGTTTATAAAAACATAAACTCAACACTTTCTGCTCCTGGTCATATTCCGATTGATTTGTTAACTTCTTTTGTTTTGTCTGAGAAGGGAGATGAATCTGAGAATAAATTAGTAGAAATACTAAAAGACAAAATAATGTCTCATCTTGCTGAATGTTCAATCTGTAAGAATGAATACAATAGTTTATTAAATGAATATTCTGAAATACAGGAACATGTTGGTAAATCCATAAATCGTGATTCAAAAGTAACTGTTAAGGAGAGCGATCTTATTTTGTCTTCACTTCTAAAACGAACTAATGCTCTCAGATATGCATTTGCAACTCTGGCTGTTTTTATTGTTGCCTATCTTGGATTGTTCATTATTTCAACATCAATTACTCCTGATTACAAGAAAAATATTTTTTCTGAGAATCAGGAAGATTTTTATAAAACTAGAGGCAGAACGTCACCTCAATTTCAACAGGGGTTGAATGCTATCGATAACCAGGATTACCTGAATGCGATTGAATTCTTATCGATGGATATCAAAGAACATCAGAATGAAAAATCAATCTTTTACTCACATTACATTATCGGTATCACATATATCCAAGCCTCGGAATCAGATTATCTGGGATTATTTAAATCTTATGACCGTGATGAAGTAAATCTGGCAATCGCAAACCTTAAAGAATCAATTGATAAAAATAATTCTGGTGATTACGAAAGTTTAAAACTGAATTCTTATTATTATCTTGGAAGAGCTTACCTGCTCATCGATGATAGGGACTCAGCAATTGCAAATTTCCTAAAAGTCATCAATGGTAAGGGCAAATATTCAATTGAATCCTCTCAGTTGATTAATCAGTTGGAGAATAATTGATTGATGTTACTGTTAAAATTATTCTTCGTAATTACAGCTAGCTCGATTTTAGCTTCACTGAGCTTTTTCAGAATATCTGATACCAATCAAAACAATTCTGATAGTCTTCAAGAAAATACCCATCAGTCTGAATTAACGAATAGCTATTTCGAAAAATCCTCCGAACAGTTTTATAATTACTTGAGGATAATCCAATACAATCCTATTGATAAAGAAAAAATTCAAACTGATATAAATTCGCTTAAATCTCAATATGAACGAGAATATTTAAATGCTTTATTGAATAAAAGAGCTGGAAATTTTAGTGAATCATTTGAGCTTCTGTATACTCTTCTGGCAGATTTTCCTAATCAGCTAAATTATTATGAAGAACTTTCTATACTCGCAAAGATTTCAGGAAACCTTGATAAACTATCACAATGGCTGGTTCAGAATAAAGCAAAAGCCGACGACTCTTATTATTTATACCTTGAGGCATTAGTAGAAAATCAAAATGGGAATAATTCATCAGCCATTAAAAAATTCGAGTCGTTATTAAAAAAAGGTTTAAAGACCAAGGAAATTTATTATCAATTAGCCTATGCTTACCGAATAGTCGGGAACTATGATGTATCTCTCAGGAATTTAAATAGTTCAGAAAGTCTATGCGATAACGATGATTACTTTTATCCCAAAATACAAAACCTAAAAGGAACAATCTTTTTCTTATCAGGGGAATACGAAGAAGCTAAAAAGTTTTACGAATTTGCATTGGAGCTATCTAACAAAAATGGGAACAGAGTTGAAGTAATAAAATCAACTGCAAACCTGGCAATCATAAAAGATCAGTTCGGCGAAATTTTTGAAGCAAGAGAAAATTTCCAACGATCAATTAAATTGGCAGAAGAAATTGAGAACATAGAATTACTTGCCTTTCTTCATTCAGAATTAGGAGTTTCATTTACATATACGCAAAGTCTTATTGAAGCAAGAAAACATTATGAAATAAGTTTTTCGTTATATGAAAAGTTAAAAAACAATGAAAGGCTCTCTTATCTTTCAAGCAATATTGGCTCTCTTTATCTTCAAATATCGAACTACAAATCAGCTCTTGATTACTATAATGACGGACTTAAGTACGCTGGTGAAAATAAATTAGCTCAAATTCTGAATCTCACAGGATTGGGCGATGTATATTCGAATGAGTCAAATTATTCTAAAGCACTTGAGTATTATGATCATGCAAAAGAAATTGCAGATTCAATCAAAGATATTTCCTCGCTAGTAAAAATTAATCAGGGTATAGGAGCCTTGTATTATAATATTAATCTCCCAGAAGATGCTCTGGAAACATTAAAAAATATTGATTCTGAGACTCTTGGCAATGAATTACCATTTGAATCGATAAAATTGTATTCGAAAATCGGCACAGTTTTGTCCTCTATTGATAGCTTTGTTGAAGCTGAAAAATATTTTGAAAAAGGACTAGACCTCTCCTTAAAATTTGGAGATATCTACAGTTCAATTTCTCTAAGGATTGAACTCGCCCACAATTATATTCTACAGGAAAATTACGACTCAGCTTCAAAATTACTTACTGAAGTAAACCCAGATTTGATTGAGTATGAACTGAATCAACTTATGGGCTTAAAGGAATTGTATTGGGGCAATATGTATTCTGCACAAAATAAGAAAGAATTATCTGTCGAGAAGTTTATAAATGCTTTTAGATTAAGTGAAAGTGTGCATGATTTTAGTAATCAAATTGAAGCTGCGTATCTGATAGGATTAAACTTTGAAGAGGCTAACGATTTTAGAAATGCTGAAAAGTGGTATTTAACAGCAATAGATTTAATCGAAAATATTACTTCTCCTCTGAGCCCTAATCAGGAAATTCAGATTGCTCATTTTTCAGGGCTGAATGCTGTATACAATTCTTTAGTAGAACTTTATCTTGATCACGACAAAAGTGAAGAAGCATTTATGATCGTTGATAAATCAAGATCAAGAAATACAAAGTTTAATCTTAAAAGACTTAAAGTGCTTTCACTTTTGAATGATAAAAGTAAATACAATAATCTGGTTGATTTGGAGTGGATGATTTCCTCGGAGCTCTATAATGAAGTAACAATCGACTCCTTAAAGGAAGTTCTAACAAAAGTAAAAAAAGAATTAGTCTCAACATCGGAAGAGCTGAAAGATTTATTAAATAATAGAGATTCATCAACCTTAATTGAACTTCAGGAAAATCTTGGTGAAAATGATTACATTCTTTCGGTTTACGTGGGGAAGAATTCACTAACACTCTTCAATTTAAGCTCTCAGAATTTGAATTATAAAAAATTGCCTATAAGTCGGGATAGTCTCTTATCGATGATTAATTTAGTTTCACCAATCTATCGATCGACCATGCAAAATGAAGAAATATATGTAAATGAGGATTTGTTTTCATTTAATGCGCTGGCTGCATACAAGCTATACGAAAATGTATTTAAGAATTTGCTTTCTGATATTCCAAAGGGATCTAATCTGATTATTAGTTTTCCAAAAGAGCTAATTAAATTACCAATAGAGATGTTGGTAACTGAGTGGTCAGAGGGAGAAAGTCCGTACTATTATAACGATAAAAAATTTCTTCTTGATGATTATCGTATTTCGTATACTCCTTCAGCCTCTATATATAAAATTCAAACAAGTGAAACTGAAACTAATCATAACCAGAATTTACTTATCGGGGATCCGTCCATTGGCAACGCTGAATATTCGTTAAGTGTGAGAAGCGGATTAGTCGATTTAAATTCTGGTCAATCAAGAAATATTTTGTTATATCCACTTGAATATTCGAAAGGTGAAATAGAAAGTATTGATGGTATGATAGCCAATAATACGGTGTTCATATCTCAGGAAGCAACTGAGAGCCACTTCAAGCAATATGCGCCATCGAGTAATGTAATTCATATTTCCTCCCATTCATTTCTATTGAAGGACCAACCACTTATTATTTTTTCTCAGCAGGAGGATGAACAGGATGACGGTTTTCTTGAGTTGGGAGAAATTGTTCAGCTTAATCTTTCTAGTAATTTAGTAGTATTGAGCTCGTGTCGTTCCGGTTTAGGAAAAATTGATGCCTCAGAAGGAATCTTAGGAATGCAGAAAGCATTTTTTGATGCAGGAGCAAATAGTATAGTTGTTTCTTTGTGGGACGTTAACGATAAATACACTTCCTATTTTATGAAAGATTTTTATAAGCATCTCGCTGAAGGTATATCAAAATCTGAGGCTTTGAGGGAAGCAAAATTAGACTTTATAAATAATTATTCTGCAAACCCATACTACTGGTCTGCTTTTGTCCTTTCAGGAAATCCTTCAAATATCAGGTTGCAGGAGGCTTCATTCTTTACACTCTTCCACATTTTTGGGATTTTGTTGCTAATTGGCTTTGTATACTTCGTAGTTAAAAGATTTCTTATAAAATAGAAGTAATTATCTCTTCTTACCTTTAGAAAAAACTGCTATTTAATCGATTTTTTGATTATAATAAAACATTTATATTTGTTCAAACACATGTCCCTTTATCCCATATCGAAGTACTATTATACTAAATGAATAATTAAACTTTACATTTAATATTTCAATTGATAAAGTAAAAAAAGTGTGTCACTTAAATAATCGTCTTAACTTCTTTGGAAAATCATTATGACCATGCCTGAATATGCACTGAGAGAATCAAAAACAGCTGATAAAAATTCTATCACTTCAGAACAACTGTTATTTATGGCATATAACGGGGATTTTAATTCAGTTTACTGTCAAATGGTGCGATTGACCCTTGAAGAAAGAAAAAAGTTTTCGAATAAATATATTTTGTTTGAAACAATTACAGGCAGTATTAGGAATCTATCTGAACTGAAGAATAGTCATGAAGATTTATTGGTTTACAGAGAGAAAAAATTTCTGATTGAAGTTCTGGATTTGTTTATCTCCGAATGTATTATAAAATCTTCATTTCCACGACAACTATTTCAATCCATTCTAAAAGTTTCTGAGGAACTTACCAGGTTAGCAGATTTTAATTCTGCAATTGAGTATTTAAATAAAGCAATAGCCCTGGGAGTTAACAAATTTCCTGAGTTGAAGACAGAGGTTCTGTTTAATCTGGCCGAGATCTTCAATCGACAAGGTGATTTAGTTACCTCCGAAAATTATTTGAATCAATTACTACTTCATCCGTATTTAATCACTGATCGGGATAGAGTTGCAGAACTTCTGCAAAATGTTAGTCAGTTATACTTGAAACAGGGGAAAGTTGATCGGTATAAAAATTTTCTATTTCTCGGATTAAAATATTTTTATACAAATCCTGATAATCGTAGAAAGATTTTCGAGCAGATCCGGATTACTTATCGGAGATCGATAAAAATTATTTTTAAGAGTGATGTAAACTTTAATAATAGATTTATTTACCTAATTCATTGGATATTTTTCAGACTGCCAAATTTTTCAAAACTCAAACTTGGATTTGCAAATAAACTTGCTTTAAAGGTTTTACTTGGAACGATTTATTTAATCAACTATTCACAAAAAGCAGAAACCACAAAAAACTTTGTAACGAGTAATAATGAAAGCACGGGGTCACTTTACCTGTTGAAGAGTCAGGACTATCTAACGAAAGCAAACAAAAGAAAAGCTCAAACAAAAAAAATATTAATTACTAGAGCAATGGGTGGTATCGGCGATCTTCTGATGATGACTCCCGGTATTCATGCTTTGAAGAAGAAGCATCCTAAATCGGAAATAAATCTTGCAATACCAAAAAGATACTTTTCGGTCTTTGAAGGGAATGATGATGTAAAGTTAATTGATATCGAAGGAGATTTTTTCTCTCATCTAACTTTTAACAAGTGGTATAATTTTACTGATTGTCCGGCTGCCAGAAAAGAAAGCATTTCAGCCCCTCGGGTTACGAAAAGCCGGATTGATATTTTCACTTCCGCACTTAATGTCGGTTTGTTTTCGAGAAACAAGATGTCTAAAAAGCCCCGTTATTTTGTGAATCAAAATGAATTGAATTTCGCTAACGATTTCTGGAATGATAATGAACTGGCTGAAAAAACTGTAATTGGTGTTCAAATACATTCAGATGAAACTTATCGAGATTATCATTTGATGGAAAAACTCGTTCAAAAGTTAGCTGAAAAATATCAAGTATTAATCTTCGATAGCGAAATAATAAATGGATTTGAATTTGAAAATGTTATTAAAATTCAAGATCTGACTCTTCGAAAAGCTTTTGCATTAGCTTCTAAGTGCAGTGCAATTGTAGCACCCGATTCTTCCTTTATTCATTTTGCTGCAGCATTTGAAATTCCGACAGTTGCCCTTTTCGGTCCCATTGATGGTAAAGTTAGGACAAGGCATTACCCAAATTGCAGCTATTTAAGTGCAAAGGATTTAATTGGTTGTATGCCTTGCTGGAGAAATGAATCAATACCTTGCAAACTTACCGGGATGCGAACCAGTGAATGTATGAAACAAATTCCTGTAAGTCAGATAATAAATGTTCTTGAAACGAAATTAAATGGAGAAAATGTAAATGCATAATACTAGTAAAATATGTGATGCTGCCGATTGGTTTGACCCAGAAGTAAAAATAATTATTGAAAATGAGTTAAAAGAGCCAGCAAGATTCCATAGGAAACAATGGGAGTTTGCAATGATTTTTCTCACTCTGCAAAAGTTTGGATTACTCAATCAACAAAAAGTTGGGCTCTCCCTTGGCGGTGGAAACGAGAGAGTTCTTTATTCGATAGCTAGCCATATTAAAAAACTTTTTGTAACTGATCTTTATGATGATAAAACAAGTTGGGATTGTGCACGAACGGAAGATCCTGATGAATTTATTAAAGTCAGCAAACCTTTTCCCGTTGATGGTACAAAAATTCAAGCTTTAAGAATGGATATGAGACATCTTGATTTTAAGGACAACACATTTGATTTCTGTTATTCTTCCTGTGCGATTGAACATATCGGAGATTATCAAGATTTTCTTCAGCATTTTAATGAGGTTAACAGAGTGCTTAAAGCCGGTGGAATTTATGTATTAACTACTGAACTTCAATTCGGTGATAAAACAATACCAGATGAGAATAATTTCATTTTTACTAAAGACTACATTTCAAAGTTAATTACAGATTCGGATTTAGATTTTATCTCAGATGTAAATGCTGAGCTGACAAAAAATATTATTAACTATCCTTATCCATCCAATATTAAGAATCTGGCATTTTCAGGTAATGATAATTTAAATCAGAAGATAATGGAACAGTTTCCTCATTTGGTTTTGCTCAGAGGAAATGTTCCCTTCACATCTGTTCTTTTAATTTTACGAAAAGGAGTAGTTAATAAAAAATCTGATCTCATCAGTTTTTTAAATTATGATGCCACAAAAAAATACCTTACCGAAGGTGTGGAAAGTTACCGTAGACTAATACATGAAAACAAAATTAATATTTCGCCTTTCTCGAGTCTCCCTGGAAATGTTTCCAGATTTTTCTTGGATCATTCAAATTATTTTACAAGTTCGGTTAATGCAATAAATAACGAAGAAACGATTTTCCATTCAGATTATTTCTGGTTTGGAAAAGGTAAAAGAAAAGTAAAAATAAATATCAAAGTGGATGAAGCCATACCCAATGAACCAAATATTTTTCAAATAAGGGTGCATTCATATCAAACACACAAATCATTAAATGTAGAATGTGTATATGAAAAAGATATAGTGGTTGAACGGAATATGAGTGTTAATGAAGTAATTGAATTAGACACAAATGAAAATCTTAACTATGCCTTCTTGTGTAAACTGATTTCGGGAAATATTTCCTGCAGTTCTATTTCAATAATGAGTCATTCAATAAATAAAAATAGCAAAAATTCTATTACTTCACTGGAATTAGAAGGAGTCACTGAATTATGACCAGCAGTGAATATATCGACAAACGTTCATTAAGATTTGCCTGGTATTATTCTTTAAGTCAATTGAAAGCGAAATACAGGTATACCTCTTTAGGTTTTATATGGAATTTTCTGGAACCTGCACTGTATCTTATTATTCTTAGCCTTGTTTTTGCTGTAATTAACCGGATGAATATAAGTGACTATGCCGTTTTTCTTTTTAGTGCATTGGTCCCCTGGAGATATTTTGAAAAGGTAGTTAATCTTGTTATGGAATCCCTTGTAAACGGTGAATGGTTGCTGAAAAAACTTTATGTGTCTCCATTTGCTTTTCCCATAAACCGATTGATTATGGCAAGCTTTGATTTCCTTTTTTCCATTGTAGTTGCATTTGTACTTTTTGCATTTCTTAAAGAAAACTGGACAATACATCTAATAATAATTCCACTAGCAATAATTCCCTGGGCAATTTTTGGTTTTGGGTTGGGCTTAATTTGTGCGGTATTGTACACTTTCTTCAGAGATGTTAAGCCGCTTGTTCAGATGATTCTTACACTTACATTTTTTACTTCACCGATTTTATTCAGCAGAACTGTTTTTGTACCTGATTCATTTCAGGCAAAGATAATGGATTTTCATCCGATAACTTATTTCGCGGCACTTTTTCAAAAGCCAGTTTACAATGCTGTCTGGCCATCTGAGATAGACTGGGCGGTTTCCATCTGTATTGCATTGATTTCACTGATCACAGGACTTATTCTAATTAATAAATACAAATCACAATTCTATTATTACCTGTAGTATGAATAAGAAAATAATTTTTCGTCTTGATAATGTTAATGTTGAATTTGAAAGACATTCTTTAGCTCAGAGAAGTTTGCGTAGTGCTCTAGGCCGAAAGTTAAACAGGCATAAATCTGAAAAAATTGCTGCACTGAAAAACATTAATCTCGAAATCAGAGAAGGTGAAAACATCGGTGTTATTGGGCGAAATGGAGCAGGAAAATCTACTTTGCTTCGGGTGTTGACAAAGGTAATCATACCTTGTTCTGGCAAAGTTCAAGTCGATAATTCCAAACATATTGTTCCTCTGCTTGAACTTGGAATAGGTTTTCAACCGGATCTTTCTGGAAGAGAGAATTGTTTTGTTGCCGGAATGCTAATAGGTTATTCAAAGAAAGAAATTGAAGAGAAAATGAATAGCATAATTGATTTTGCGGAATTGAGAGATTTTATTGATGAACCTGTAAAAAACTATTCATCTGGAATGTATGCACGTCTAGCTTTTGCGCTTGCGACTGATATTAATCCACAGGTTTTACTCGTCGATGAGGTGTTTGGGGTGGGGGACGAGTTTTTCATGAAAAAGTGTATGATAAGAATGCAAGAACTAATGAATAATGGTTTGACCACAATCTTTATTTCACACAACCTCGATTTTCTTATCTCGCAATCAAACCGGCTTATATGGTTCGATGGCGGGGAAATTAAACTTGACGGAAATCCTTTCGATGTGGCTGAAGCCTATCGAAATTCTGATAACAATCTGAAACTTGTAGTTTCAGGATAAATTTAATATGGTGAAAAACTATGTTCAAACAAGATCCTTCAAACACAGTCATTATTAATGCAACCAACATCGGTTATAAATTTCACGGAATTGGAGTTTATTCGCTTAACATTTTAAAAGAACTTACTAAATTGAAAACCGATTTGAACTTTATCGTATATCTCAATAAGAGTTCTAAAAGATATATAGACGAGATAAAAATTCCTGATAACTTCAGATTGAAATGGGTAAGTTCAATAATTTCACCTGACAAAAAATTTAAAGGACATTTGCTGCGATTGATTTGTTCCAATCTCATTTCATTAAAATATCGTAAGTATCTTCAATTCAATACCAGTCAGTTCGAAATTAATTTCTTTCGAGCTAACCAGATTGTTACAATTCATGATGTTATCCCGCTCCTCTTCAAAAAATATCACAAGAAGCAGTATTATTATTTCAAGATGATGTTGAAATATGGTTTGATGAATGCCCGGTATATTCTTACACCATCATTTCATTCAAAAGAAATGCTTATGAAAATTTATAATCTTCAGTCGAATAGAATTAAAACAATTTATAATGGAGCAAATACACTTCGTGCAAATTCAGTGTGCTATAAAGAGAGTAAAAAAGAAAATTTTATTCTCTACGTCGGCAGAATTAATAAAATGAAAAATATTGGCAGGCTGTTAGCTGCTTACGCAAGAATACATAATAAAATTAATCATGATCTGGTAATTATAAGCGATGATAAAGCGGCACTTGAGCATGAAATAAAAGAAGCAAATCTCAATGACGAAGCCATTGAGCGAATTGTTTTCAAAGAAAATGTAAGCGAAGAAGTAAAATTTGATGTTATGAGTAAAGCAAAATTACTTGTGTCACCTACTTTATATGAAGGTTTCGGATTACCACCAGTTGAAGCAATGGCGTGTGGCTGTCCGGTTATAGTTTCAAACAACGCCTGTGTTCCGGAAGTTTGTGGGGAAGCTGCAATGTATGTTGATCCTTACAATACGGATTCAATTTCAGACGCTATCGTTAAGTTAATTGAGGATAATGATCTGAGAACCAAATTAATCGAACGAAGCTTAAAAAGAGTAAAGCGATTCAGATGGGAATATTCTGCACAGGAACATATCAGAGTTTTTGAAAATATTTTGGCATATAAAACACTTCCTGTTGAAAAACGCGAAACTGGATTTACAGTTTTTTCAGGAAAAATTAAACCTGCTGTTTTTGAAAACTAAATGAAAGTAATTAGGTAGAAAATTATTTTCTCAAAAAATCCATTTATATTCAAAAATGATTGTCACGCCTACCTGAATAATCATAATTACAAACATCGTTATTGCAATGGGCAGATGAAAAATATGCCGTAAATAAAAAAGTTTTAGGAAAGTTCTTAGTAAGGCTTTTCTTCTTGCTATAACTATTTCTGATTTGGTAGCATCAATCAATTCATCTCTCTAACTTTTGTTTAATCTAAGAAGCTTCATTCTTTTCCTGAACAACCTAATTAGTTACTTTGTGCTTTAAGATTCTAAGTAGAACCTTATTTCTAACATATTCGACTTAAGAAATTCTTTGCTGGATATTAAAGCGGTTTCTCGTCTTTTTTGTCCAGCCTATTTTTGATGTACGCCAGATCATTTAGAATTTTAACGGATGCCAATAATAGTACCGCTCCTAAAATAGAACCAAAAATAATAATTATTCCTAATTTCTTAAATTCTCCCAGGGCTTCGAATATTTCTAAGCCTATAATTAACCCCACAACCACAGCAGATATGCTAAGAAAAATTAGAAAAAGTCTTAGCCAAATTGAATTTGTAGATTTTAAACCTTTAGGCATTGAATAACCCTTGTTTAGTAAATAAAAAATCTTTAACTAAAATTACACTATTAACTATCTAGCTGCAATAAAGCACATATTGAAAAATCGGAATACGTATCATGCTGAAACAAAGTGATGGCGAGCCCCGTCCACAAAAGTAAAAATTCTGTCCTCTGGTTTCGTTTTTTTAAGTATTTTTAGCATAAAAATATTCTTTAAGGGAATTGCTATCTTGTTGGTGATATTATTTTTATTGTCTTTTTCAATTACTTTAATTTAGTTTGTAACAGTAATTTGAAACAGAGAGGTTATTGTGAAAGTTTTAACTATACTTTTTCTTACTTTAATTTGTCTAATATTTCTTCGATGCTCAGAAGATAGCCCCGAAAGCCCACCAGCGAATTCTACTGGCAAGTTATTTGTTCAATCCAACCCCTCGGGTGCTCATATCTATTTAAAGGGAATAAATACTGGTAAAACGACTCCTGATACTATAAAAAACCTTGCGCAAGGCACTTACGATGGTTTTCTATATTTACAATATTATGATACAGCCTACTTTACAGCCACTGTGTTTAACAATACTACTACAACAATAGATAGTAGCCTTAAAGATGGATTGCCGATGGTAGAATTTTTATTTGATTTTCAAATTGCATTTAATGACGATAGTGTACGTTTCAACTTCACTATCAACCAGGATGTTACAATGGATAGTATCAAAGTTGGAAGACCGGTTAATTCAACAGGCACTTCTGTTACAGATAAGTATTCATATAATGCTAAACTGTTTGAGGCTCGGGATCAGTCTGGAAACCTTATAAAATATTACTTGCCTCCATCTGAATCCGGATTACAATATTATCCGGCGATTCAAAATAATGATTATTACTTTAGTATGTTCGGACACAAGGCATATGGTGCAAAACTTGAATTCCGATCATATTACCTGGTTCGTCTTTAAATTTTGATGAGTTGTTTATATTTGTAAAATTTCTATAATACCCACCAAATCTTTTTTTCTGAAAAGTTTTTTTCAGACTGCGCATTAGATATTTTAGCCCTTTAAATATAAAAATTATAAGGAGTGAAAATTGTTTAACAAGGCAATGGAGAATATTAGTCTGTCACCAATTGTAGCTATTAGTGAAGAAGTGAATAGAAAATCTTTAGAAACTAAGAAAGATTTTATTCTCTTTCAGCGGGGTGAAATCGGCTTTTCAACCCCTAAGTATATTGTTGATGCTATGGTGGAGGCATTGAACCAGGGATTAACCAAATACCCAGTTTCCGGCGGGCATATCAAATTAAAAAAGGCAATAATTCAAAAGCTTAATAGTTTTAACAATGTACACGGTTTAGAGCCCAATAATATTGTTGTAACTCATGGTGGTCAGGAAGGTTTGCAGCTGATGTTCAAACTTTTTGAAGGCAAAAAAGCGGTAGGATTCGCACCAGTTTGGAGCTGCGTACTAGAAAATTTCGTTCCTTATTCGAGAACTGATTTCAAGCAAATTCCTTTGGCAGAGGATTTTACTATTAATTATGATTTACTTGAAAATGAAATTAAAGATGCATCTTTTCTTTATTTAAATAGCCCCCACAATCCAACCGGGAAAATATTTAGCAGGGAGGAAGTAGAAAGAATAGTTGAAATATGCAGCAAGTATGGTGTATATATTTTATCAGATGAAGCTTATGAAAGAATTACTTTCGATGGTAAAAATCATTTTAGTCCTATGCAGTTAAATTATGAAAACATTATTGCCGTTTATACGTTTTCAAAAACTTATGCGATGACCGGATGGAGGCTAGGCTACCTTGTAAGCAGAAATAAAAAACTGACAAACATTATCAAGCTTGGAGATTATACACAAACTGCTGGTGTACCAACCTATACACAATTTGCTGGTGCCGAAGCTTTATCAAATTCAGAAATGGAGAAAAGTTCTGTTGATAGTTTTATGAAGGAATTCTCGCTAAGAAGAGATGCTTTGTATGAAGGTTTGAAATCAATTGATGGAATAAAATTACCAGGCAAACCCGAAGGAGCTTTTTACATATTTCCTGACTTCTCGGAGTTTGTGCCTAATAATTTAAGTCAGGAGGAAAGTAAGCTGCATATTTTTCATAAGCTGATAGATGCCGGAGTGGCAACAGTTTATGGTTCTTGCTTTGGCAAGTATTTCCAGAACAACTTAAGATTTTCTTATTCGACTACCAATCATCAGCAGATTGAGGAAGGGTTAAACAGAATAAGAACAGCATTGCATAAGTAAAAAGAAAAATCTGGCCAATAACCGGATTTTTCTATTGCGGCCCTATGAGGTGAATCAATTCAATAAATGGGATCATTAAAATTAGTCATCTGTTCAGAGCCTTCATTGCATGCTCTGCATATCGCAGTCCTTTTGTAACGCCAAATGGAGCTGCTTCATTTATTTTCTTTAATTCGTCATCAGATAATTTTATTTCTACTGCTGCAGCATTCTCTTCAAGATATTTTATTTTCTTCGTACCTGGTATTGGCACAATTCCATCCGATTGATGTAAAACCCAGGCGAGTGCTAATTGTGCAGTCGTGCATTTTTTACTTTTAGCAATTTCTTCAAGTTGCTCAACAAGCTTGAAATTTTGTTCAATGTTTCCTTTCTGAAACCGCGGATGATTTCTTCGGTAATCGTCAGTTGGAATTTCCTGCTCAGGTTTGAAATTACCAGATAAAAATCCTCTTCCCAAAGGTGAATATGCAACAAAACTTATTTTAAGTTCTTTACAAAGGTCCAATAGTTCGGTTTCAGAAA
>Ga0224512_10001173_pt1 | contig 25881 bp, 26 predicted proteins | sample SF_May12_sed_USG_4_FD_169103 | JGI IMG/M metagenome (GOLD analysis project Ga0224512, IMG submission 169103) | Sediment microbial communities from San Francisco Bay, California, United States - SF_May12_sed_USGS_13 | ecosystem: Environmental > Aquatic > Marine > Sediment | place: USA... | reverse complement strand
GACACGGCGCGCAGCGAAGCCATCTCTGACGGCGTCATCGTGCCGGGATTCAGATGCGGCAGCAGGCCCGTTTCATCGAGAACGGCCCGCGCGGCGTCGTGCAGGTATTCGAGGGTCGTTTCGTAACCCATCTCCGCGAGCGCCTCTCTGGCTGCTGGATAGCGCAGCTCCGGCTTCTCGCCCAGCGTGAAGAGCGCTTCCTTGCACCCCGCGTCCGCCCCTGCTCGCGCCACCGCGAGGACCTCGTCCAAGGTCATGTAGGGCGCCTTCAGCGTCCGCGGAGCCTGCGCAAACGTGCAGTAGTGGCACACGTCCCGGCACAGGTGCGTCAGCGGGATGAAGACCTTCCTCGAGTAGGTGACGACGTCGCGGAAGCCGCGATCGCGCAGCTCTTCGGCTACGGCCGTGAGCGCAGCTGTCTCCTCGATACCGGCGAGCGTACGAGCCTCGGCTGCGGTGAGGGGCTCGCCGGAGCGAGCCCTGTCCAGTAGATCTCCTATCAACATCGGTCCCCTATTGTAACTTCAGGCTCCCTAACTATATCTGCCTGAGGCAACGCCGGATACGAAGGGCCAATAGTCTTCACCCTGGAGGTAGGCATGCGCAGGAACACACTACGGATCTCGATCGCGATGGCAGCAGCGTTGTGCCTGCCCACCCTCGCCTCTGCTCAGTCTTCCTCGCTGCAGGCCGTACAGGTCGCAGACGTCCAGACGATGAAGGACAAGTTTGTCGGTTTAGCTGAGGCCTTTACGGCGGCGCAATACGACTGGCGTCCCATGGAAGGCGTGCGCTCCGTGAAGGACGTGCTCGCTCTGATCATCACCGAGTGTCATCAGATGCCGGTGGCGTGGGGTGTCCCGGCTCCGTCCGGCGCGGCCGCGGGATTCGGACCGGAAATGCAGCGCACCGGCGCACTCTCCCGGGCTCAGATCATCCGTGAGCTCGGGACCGCTTGCGATCACATGATCAATGCAGTGCGCGGCATGACGGAAGCGCAGCGCTCGGCCGACTCGCAGTACTTCGGACGCTCGATGCCCATCAGCGCCAACATCATGACGGCGACGGCGGACATGCATGAGCACCTGGGCCAGCTCATCGCCTATGCCCGGACGAACGAGGTCGTACCGCCGTGGAGCCGCTAGAGCGGATCGAGCCGTAGGAAGTATCTCGGCGGAAAGCCGGTCAGGACGCGAAAGACCAGGCCGAGTTCATTGTCCCGATTGACGCTGATGTGTTCGGCGTCGGTCACGGGGACGGCTTCGTAGTCACCGCTCGCGCCCTCTAGGGCAACCCGCACGGTCGGGTTGTCCAGGGCGCGCCGGTACCAGGCTCGTGGCCAGTGGTTCGCCGCCACATAGAGTCGGCCCCCGCTTTCCAGGCGGGATACTACACGATCGTGCGTAGTGCCCGATGCGTCCGTGGTCGTGATGACGAGTGTGCCCCCACCAGCTGGCTGGAGGGTCCCCAAGAGGGACTCGAACGTCATGACGAGACCTGCATAGGCGATCAACGAGATCACGATCCACTTGAGAGCCTTCATTGACCTGCCGCCCCCCCAAAAAAAATGGCCAGGAGGAGCGACACGGCCGGCAACAGGATGAGCATTACGGCCGACCAGCCGATGAGGATGAGCTTCTGTCGCTTCTCCAAGCCTGGCCGACCTCCCCTAGCTCGTCATCCGAATCCGGTCACCTTCCACCGCGCCGCTCCCTCCCAATCCGCACCACCCCCATACTTCTTGCCTCGCGGCCCGACGAGCTGTCCGCGCGTGAATGGCGGACGCGCTCGGCCGTTCGGTACTCCAAACAGGAACTTCGCGCCGCTCGCCTCCCGGTGCGAGCTCACGCCGATGCCTTGATACTTGAGCGGCCGGTCGAAGTCGAACGACCCGATCTCGAGCCAGCTGGTCCCGTCCACCGACCCCCAGGCGCGAGCTCTGTGACCACCCCCGGTGATGCTGAGGCGAACGAACATCAGCGTGTCCTCGGCGATGACCCACGAACCGAGAGACCGCTCACGCGCTACGGTCGAGCCGCCCTCACCCACGCGATACTGCACACGCAACGCGTGATGCTCGGCAATGCGGAACACCCCGAAATAGGGAGCGTTTCCGGCAAGTGAGGCGCGCGCGATCAGGCCGCCCTTGAGCCAGTCGTCCCCGTGGGAGTTCGCCCCGGAGATGTAGAAGTCGTAACGGTTGTCGGGATGCGACCGGCAGTCTGCGAACTGGTAGTAGAAGCTGTCTGTGTCGCCCCAGATGTCTCCCGAACGTGCCCACACCCCGCACATCTCACCCGACTCGGTTACTGAGGGCGTGTTGCCGGCCAGCTTCTGAAACGGGAAGCCCGTCCTGGGGCGGGCTGTCTGCGACCACCGATCCTCGTGGGCGTTGATGTTGTCCGTAGCAAGATGGTGGCAGTCATGCTCTACCGCAGTCTTCCATCGGCTCGCGTCGTTGATGTAGTACCCCCGACTGACGAAGCCCAGCTTCCGCACCGCGCGAGACACCTTCACATGCTTGTCGCTCATGTTGAAGAAGGCGATGTCCGGATCCTGCCCGGGGACGTCGGCCTTCCTCTCAACTCTGCTCGACAGAAACGCCGCGCACTGGCCCGGTGACCGGGACCCGCGGTAGGTCGTCAGCACTTGGGGCGGCCCGGTCAAGACGAACAGGATCTTTCCGCGGAGCTCCTCGAGCGGGGGCCAGCCCTGCTCCCGGACGGCCGCTTGAAGTGTCGTCTCCAGCGGCGCACGCTCGAGGAGGTCGCTCGGTGTATGGAGACGGTCCTTCCCGAGTTGCTCGATGAGCAGGCGGTCCAGGGCGGCGCCCGACTGCGACGCACCAGGCGTCGTGTGGAAGTCATCGCGGATATCCAGGAAGACCGTGATGACCTCATGCCTCGGGATCGCCTGCCGAATGCCGCGACACAACCGCAGGAAGTCGCTCAGGCGATGGACGGACGTATTCGGGTTGTGGGCGCCGTGATAGATGTACCAGTCGCCCGTCAGCCTACCGTGTCCAAGCTTCCCCTTGTGCAGATCGAGCTCCAACGATCGGATGCGCCAATAGACGACCTGGTCGTAGACGCCCTCCCGCCGCTCGAAGGCGTTGTGGGCCGACTTCTGGCGCACCTCGTTGTAGCGGAGGTCTGGTAGGTTCACCGCACCGCTCGGTCCAGGGAGACGAACGAGATGATAAGTTGAGACGACATTCCACAATCAGAGCCAATCTCGCACGTGACAAGACTCCACAGGCCGTTCTCGGTCGCCCTCGCGCTCGTCATCGCGACAGTCCTCGCTCCGGCGCAGGCGTACACACAGGCCTATCCACACGCTACCGAGTCCATCGGGACGGTGCGCGAGATCTATGACGGGGTCCTTTCGCCCGACATGGCGGTCACCACGTTCCGCAATATCGATCGACTCTTCCCCTCACGCGTCATCCCGCGATCGACGCGCCCCCGTGCGCTGCGTCCCGCCGTCCAGCCGCTGACGTCCGTCACGGTGTCGGACGACGGTGCCCGGTACAGCCTGGCGCAGTTCATGGAGCTCAACCGGGTCGCGGGCCTGCTCATTCTCCAGGACGGCCAGATCAAGCTCGAGCGATACCGGTTCGGGAACACGGAGCGGACGCGCTGGATGTCTATGTCGGTCGCCAAGTCCGTGACGTCGACGCTCTTCGGCGCAGCGCTGGAGGACGGCTACATCCTCAGCTTGGCCGACCCGGTCGTCGGGTACGTGCCATCGCTCGCGGGCAGTGCATACGAGGGCGCATCGGTACGCGATGTGCTGATGATGTCGTCCGGGGTCCGCTGGAGAGAGACCTACACAGACCCGACGTCGGACCGGCGGCGCCTCCTCGAGGCTCAGATCGCACAGAGGCCGGGAGGCGCGGTCGAAGTCATGCGAGCGTTGCCGCGGGCGGCCGCACCGGGGACCGTGAACACGTACAGCACGGGCGAAACGCAGGTTGCCGGAGAGGTGCTGTACCGCGCGCTCGGGGGACCGCTCTCGAACTACCTGCACGACGAGATCTGGGAACCGTACGGGATGGAGGCCGACGCGACGTGGTGGCTCGAGTCACCCGGCGGTGTGGAGATCGGCGGCAGCGGCTTCAGTGCGGTACTACGCGATTATGGCCGCCTGGGGCAATTCATCCTCGAGGACGGCGTCATCGACGGAGTGCGCGTCCTGCCCGAGGGGTGGGTACGAGAGGCTTCCACACCGAAGGTGCTCACGGGCGGGACGCCCCTGGACTACGGCTACCTGTGGTGGACTGGCACCTCCGAGGCTGAGCGACGGGACGGCGCCTTCTCGGGCGAAGGCATCCACGGGCAGTTTCTCTACATCAATCCCGCGGTGAACGTCGTGATTGTGATCTGGAGCGCTCGGCCGCTTCCGAGTGGCGGCGCGGTCGTCGACGAATGGGCCTTCTTCAGCGCAGTGAGTGACGCGCTGCGTAGCCGCTAGATTCGTTCTTCGTCCCCGTCGGAGCCCTTCCAGACGACTCCATAGAGGTCCGTTCGGCGATCCTCCCAGGCCTGTGTGATCCCTTCGTAACGGTGGCGGCGGAGCTGGTCGAGGTCGACGTCGGCCGTGACGAGCGTTTCGACGTTTGGCGTGGACTCGCCCGCGATTCCGTCTCGCGCGAAGGCATAGTCGAGCGGAGTGTAAATGCCCGACTGAGCGTAGTGCGTGTCGGCGTGCGGCACGAAGGGCAGATTGCCGGTCGTCCCGGACGCGACGACAAAGACATCGTTCTCGACCGCTCGCGCTTGGCAGCAGTACCGCACACGTAAGTAGGCCGCCCGGTCGTCGGAGGCGAAGGGCACGAACAGGATCTGGGCACCCCGCCCGGTGGCGATCCTGGCCAACTCAGGGAACTGGATGTCGTAGGATGTGAGGATGGCGACCTTGCCACCGTCTGTCGTGAACACGTTCAGCTCGTTGCCCGGCTCGACGCCCCACCACCGCCGGTCCTCGGGCGGGATGTGGAGCTTAGGCTGAGCCTCGATCGTACCGTCTCTGCGGAACAGGTAGGCCACGTTGAAGAGCCGATCGTCGATGGTCGTGAACTGTGAGCCGCCGATGATGTTGATGTTGTGTTTGACCGCGGCGCGCGAAAAGTAGTTGAGATAGCGCGGCGTCAGCTCAGCGAGCCCACGCACCACATCGGCCGGCCTGCGACCCGGCTTGAGACCCATGAGCTGATTGGTGATCAGCTCAGGGAAGAGCACGAAGTCGGCTTTGCTCTGCGCCGCCGCATCCACGAAGAAGGAGCACTGCGCCTCGAACTCCTCCCACGCGTCGATTGCACGCATCTGATACTGCACCGCGCAGAGTCGGACGGTCGAGACACGAAGTCTGCGCCGCTGCGGATCGCGCACGTAGTCGAAGTTGGTCCACTCCAGGTGCGTGGCGTAACCACGCGACGCGGTATCGGAGGGAAAGTAGTTGGGGATCAACTCGACGAGCACGAAGCCGTTGGCCACCTGCGTCGTGAGTACCTGGTCGTAGAGGCCCCGCTCGATCACCGTCTCGGCATACTCCGAGGCGGTCATGTCCTCGGCTTGGGCGCCGAAGCCGGGGATACGTCCACCAATTACGATGCGCTCGAGGTTCAGTCTGCGGCATAACTCCTTGCGAGCGTTGTAGAGGCGCCGCGCGAGATGCATGCCACGGAAGTCGGGGTCGACCATCATCTCGATGCCGTAGAGCGTATCCCCGGCGAGCGTGTGGTTACGGATGTATCCCGCGTCGGCGACCCGACTCCAGTCGTGCCAGTCCTCATAGCGGTCATAGTCGACCACGAGCGAAGTAGACGACGCGACGAGGCGACCGTTGACCTCCAGACAGATCTGACCTTCAGGAAAACGCTCGAGCTGGCTCTCGATTTGATCTTCCCCCCATGCCTGCATGCCTGGGAAGCAACGCTCCTGCATCGCGATGAGCGCCGGGTAGTCGTCCAGCGTCAATTGTCGGAGCCGGACCTTTTTCTCAAAATCTTGTAGACGTACGTTCGACGCCGACCCAGGGGTCTCTTCGCTCTCGGTCATCTAGGTCCTTCGACCCGCCATTGGGGAATCCCTGTACGATGCTCATCGACTGCCATGTCCACCTGAACAACTACTACACTCAGGAAGGCGAAACCGCGCGCCCCACCGAGGAGAACGTCCAGCGCCTCTTCGATACCATGGCCGCGAGCGGGGTCGATCACTCGGTCGTCCTCACGTCCTATAAGGTGAACGTCGACCGACCCAGCGTCGAACACGTCCTGGAGATCTTGGCGAAGGACCCGAGGACGACGGTCATCGAGGGCCTACGTTGGCGAGGCGAGTCCCGCTCCGACCTCTTCCACATGGAGGAGCGCATCCGGGATGGACTGGTAAAGGGGATCAAGCTGTACCCGGGTTACGACAAATATCCCATCAACGACCCCTCTCTGGAATCCGTCTTCCGGCTCGCGGGCAAGTACGACGTCCCAGTCATGATCCACTGCGGCGACACGTTCGCGCGGGACGCCAAGGTGCGCATGGCCCACCCGCTCCTCGTCGATGACATCGCCGTGGACTACCCCAACGTGAGATTTGTCATCTGCCACCTCGGCAACCCCTGGTTCCAGGACACTGCTGAGGTGCTCTACAAGAACGACAATGTGTACGCCGACATGTCCGGTCTTATTCTCGGCGACTTCACGTACGAGTTCGAGCGCTACCTGGTCACACGCGTGAAGGACATGATCGCCTACATGGGCGAGCCCGGCCGGCAGCTCATGTATGGCAGCGACTGGCCCCTCGTCGAGATGGGACCCTACGTGAAGTTCCTCGACACGCTCGAGTTCGACGACGAGTCCTGGGAGAACATCGCGTGGAGGACGGCGGCCACGCTCTTCCGCATCGACGTTTCGGAGCTGGGAGGAGAGCGGCTGGCCTAGATCCGTAGGAGCCGGTTCACCTTGATGACGAAGCCACGGTTGTTGAGCGTCGACCACCGGTCCATGACGTCGGTGTTTCGGTCTTCCGTGTAGACCAGGAAGAGCTCACTTCCCGGCGCCCACTCCCAGCGGAAGCGGAAGTTGCCACTCACGGTGTTGCTGCCCGAGTTGTACTGGGCGAGTCCACTGACGTACGCCCGAGGGGATAGGGTGTAGGTCAGTCGGGACACCACCACGTGTTGGTCGTAGGACGCCCCCCCGACCTCGAACCAGTTGAAGGAGACGCTCGGCTCGAAGGAGATCCGGGGCGTCACTTCGACGCGACCGCCACCTAGCCCGGCCGAGGTAAGCGTACCTCCGTAGAAGTCGCCCCGACTCACGGACAGGCTGGCCCGGATCCGCCACTGAGGGCCCATCTGGTAGCGCGCGTCCCATTGGCCGAAGGAATACTCGCCAGGCGCGATGCTCGCGCGGGAGATCGATGCCGTATCGAGCAGGTTCTCCTGGCGATACGAGTACCCCACGCTGATACGGTCGCTGTTCTCGAACTCGATGCTGGACTGACCGCCGAGCTCCCGGCTCTCCCAGATACCCGTGCGCTCGCCTTCCAAGTGGCTTCCGTCGCCGGAGAACGTAAGCTGCCGAATCCAGGAGGCCTGGGGCCGTGGACTGAATCGCGCTGAGCCCGTCCATTGCCGAAAATCACGCCGGCGGACAAAGCCCATCTCGGGGTTGAAGTCGTCCCCGACCACCAAGTGGCCGACCTGTGCACCGATTAGGTCTGCGTCGTAGGAGACCTGACCTCGGTAGCTCACATCTGTCTCGGTCAGGCCATCGGTGTGCGTCTGAGCGTAGTAGCCGAGCATGCTCAGATCGTCCGTGAGCCCGAAGAACGCGTCAGCCCCCCAGGCTTGGTTCGAGCCCTGCCCACCAACGGCCCGGGAACGGTTCTCGAAGAGGACACCTAAGGCACTCCGGGCGAAGATGTCTCGACGGAGTCGGAAGACGGAGAAGTTGGTCGACTCGGCTCCGATGTCGCCCACTTCTTCGGTCTGGATGCTGACCACGCCCACGTCGAAGGCTCCAACCTTCCCCGTCACGCGTCCGCCACCGATGATCGGAACGATCTCCCCCCCCTGGATGCCGATGCGGCGGCTGTAGAAGAGCGTCGGGGCACCCCCGCCGCGACCGCCCCCACCGCCCCCGAAACCGCCGCCGCCGACCGCCCCCGCACCGAAGTCGAAGATGCCCCGGCTCTCGAGGAAGAATTCACGCTTCTCGGGGAACGAAATCGAGAATCGAGTCAGGTTGACTTGTTGCTCGTCGACCTCGACCTGCGCGAAGTCCGTGTTGTACGTGAAGTCCGCCGTCAGGTTCTCCGTGATGCCGTACTTCACGTCCAGCCCCACGTCGCCATACTCGTCGTTCGAGAACGGCTCGGCCGCCAGGCGATCGGTTCTCAGGCCCGCGATGCCGTAGGGTTTGACCTCCAGATTGCGGCTGGAGGGCGGCGCCTCGATGCCGACCAACGTGCCATACATCGAGACCCGGAACGTCGCTCCGGTCCCCGAAGCGCCCACCGAGATCGGTAGCGCTCGCAGGAAGATCCACTCGTTCCTTCGGAGCACCGAGCGGCGCATCTGTATGCCCCAGACCTGATCACGGCCCGGCCGGTAGCGGAGCGAGCTGAAAGGAATCGCCATCTCGACGGACCACCCTCCCTCGAACAGGGCCGAGCGCGTCTCCCAAAGAGGGTTCCAATCCATGTTCGGATTGCCCTCGTTGGTGATCTGAAAGTCTGAAAAGCCTCCAATAGCGGTGGCGCTGAACGCCAGGGCGTTCCGGCGATCGTAGTACGTATCGAGAAAGACGGCGACGTGGTCGTTCGAGCGAAGCTGCGCGGCGTCGCGCCTCATTTCGTTGGCGATCCAACCGTCAGGGCCCGCGCTGTCGTAGACCTTGGCCGAAACGTAGACGTTGTCGTCGTCGAAGGAGATCCACGCCTCGGTCCGTTCGCTGGGGACTCCGTCCTCCTCCGGGACCGCCTGCACGAACGCGTCGATCGGCTCGATGCGGGAGTAGAAGGCTTCGTCTAGGACTCCGTCGATGTCGAGCGGCTCGGTGACTCGGAAGGCACGGATCGTCGCTCCCTCCTGGCCGCGCTGATTGATCGACGCGTTGCCCGTAGGAGCCGGCGGATCATCGATCTGAATGGCGCCTTCTGCAGGGACCTGCGCAGTCGAGGCAGACGGCACCAAGATGAGTACAGTCAGCGCACACAGGGCAGAGGGGGCCATCAGGCGTCGAAGAAGAGATGACATCAGGGGCAGGGTTGGAGGTACGCTGTCGCTAGAACGGAAAGAACCGTGTCACGGGACGGGCGCCAGGGGAAGGACCGTCCCAACTTGTCTCCTATTGGGGTCCCACCTACTCTGGGTTTAGACACGGCGCATTGGCTCGGCGTTGGGGTCGGCTCGGTCCAACAAGACGTGAGGAGGAACCACATGGACGCTCCGACGAGGCGTTCGTTTCTCATGCACTCGGCTACGGGCCTCGGGGGTGCCTGGATCGCGGCCAACTGGCCAGCCATCCTCGCAGCCGAGGAGTACGTTCGGACCGAGGCCGCCACCCCGCAGGTTCGCTTCGCGTTCTTCACGCCGGAGCAGGCCGTCGAGGTGGACGCGATGGCCGCGCAGATCATTCCGACCGATCACACGCCGGGTGCCCGCGAGGCTCGAGTCGTGCACTTCATCGACCGCGCCCTCGTGACCTTCGAGCGGGACCGCCAAGCCGACTATACCAGGGGACTGCACGACCTGGCCCGCCAAGCCAACCGAGCCTTCCCGAGTGTTTCGAAGTTCTCGGATCTGATCTACGACCAGCAGATCCAGGTCCTGACGTCGATCGAGGATACGCCGTTCTTCAACCTCGTGCGCACGCATACGATCACGGGCTTCTTCGCGAGCCCGGTGCACGGCGGCAACTTCGACAAGGTCGGTTGGGAGCTCGTCGGCTACGACGATTCGCTCCATCACGAGCCACCTTTCGGCTATTACGACGCCCTCCCCAGCCCGGCGAGTCGAGCAGCCACGGGAGACGCGCAATGAGACGCTACAGTCCGCAGCAGCAGGTCGACTTCGTCGTCATCGGGTCGGGGGCCGCCGGCGGCATCATGGCCAAGCAGCTGTCGATGGCGGGCTTCTCCGTGGTCGTCCTCGAGCAGGGCGGCTGGGGCAAGTACGGCCGCGAGCACGAGTACAGCAAAGACGAGCTCCTCAACCGGTATCCGAGTGACGAAGACCGGTTGATGACCAACCCGCGGACGCAGCCCAACACCTTCCGGCGCACCCCGAACGATGAGACGGGCCCCGGGTCGCACTCGTATGGATGCGTGGTCGGAGGCGGGACCGTCACGTACGGAGGGAGCAGCTGGCGACACCTGCCGTGGGAGTTCAACGAGGCCAGCACGGTCGGGAACATCGAGGGAACCGGCCTCGCCGACTGGCCAATCACGTACGACGAGTTGGAGCCATACTACACCCAGGCCGAATGGGAGATGGGCATCTCCGGTCTACGCGTGGACTCCCCTCATGTGGCCCCGATGTCGAAGGAGTATCCGGTACCACCGGTCCCCCTCAAGTCCTCCGGTGCGCTTTTCAATCGTGCCGCGGACAAGTTGGGATTGACCGTCGTACCCGGTCCCCTCGCGATCATCACTCAGCCCTACATGGGCCGGAACGCATGTGTGCATTGCGGCATGTGCTCGGGGTACGGCTGCCACGTGCGCGCCCGCTCGAGCTCAGCGGTCACCGTCATCCCCCTGGCTGTCGAAACGGGAAACTGCGAGGTCCGGGTCCGCAGCTACGTGCGCGAGATCGCGACCGACAGCAGCGGCAGGGTCACTGGCGTGACCTACTTCAACGGGCTCAGGCAGGAGGTCTTCCAACCAGCCCGCGCGGTCGTACTGTCGGCAAACGCAGGTGAGTCGGCGAGGCTCCTGCTCATGTCGGCCTCGAACCGCTTTCCGGATGGTCTGGCCAACTCGAACGGTGTGGTCGGGCGCTATCTCATGCTCGGCAACACGTACAGCGCCAGCGGGCTGCTCCCGCAGCCGTTGAACGACTACAAGGGCGTCGTATCCGGAACGGGCATCGTGGACTACGTGCCGACCGACCCTGCGCGCGGCTTCTACGGCGGCGGACGGCTGACGTCACGCGGCTACGCGACCCCCATCAGCTATGGCCTGGGCGGGCTCAGTCCTGGTGCACCGCGATGGGGCGCCGGCTACAAGCAGGCGCTCAGGGACGAGGCGAATCACCGGATGACGATTACGTCCTTCGTCACCCAGCTACCGCTCGAAAACAACCGAGTCGACCTCGACCCCGAAGTGAAGGACGCGTGGGGCCTGCCCGCCATGCGGATCACGTCCCAGAGTCACCCGGACGACATCAAGGCCCTGGAGTTCTTCCGGCAGAAGTCGATTGAGATTCTCGAAGCGGCAGGGGCCTCCAACGTCTGGGCCGGACCCGTTCGTGACAGCCGCGGAAGCGCCCACAATCGGGGCACATGCCGCATGGGCGACGACCCACGCACCTCCGTCGTGGACCGGTATCACCGGGCGCACGACGTGCCGAACCTGTTCATCGTGGACGGCAGCAATCTCGTCACGGGCGGTCGTAATCACCCGACCATGACGATTCAGGCGCTGGCGTTCCGGGCGGCCGAGCACCTGGTGCGGTCGGCGAGAGCGGGGGAGGTCTGAGCGGGGGCCGGAGCCCCCGCCAGATCCTTACATCCCCGCCAGCCCTCGCACGGCGTTCGCCAGGGCGCGGACCTTCGTGGCATCGGAAGATCGGCCCGCCTCGCCCGTGAGCGCCGCGGCTAGGGGGGTGAGCGTCCCCTGCCGTGCCGCGCCGGAAGCGCTCTCCGCCGCGGCTAGTTCCCCACGAACGGACTCGATGCGAGAGGCCGAGAGGCCACCCGAGCGCTCCAACTGATCCACGTATGCCCGCGCGAGCGCAAAGGTCGTGGGCCAGACCAGTTGCGGCTGCCCCTGCGTGTTGAGGTGATCGAGCCGCACCGTCTTTGCGGCGTCGATCTCGTTCTGACTCAGGAGCGGACTCGGGGTGAGCTCGAAGATGTCGAGCCCGCGGCCGATCTCAGAGCTGACCAGCACTCCGTTGTACCAGTAGACGGACCAAGTTCCGCCAGTTCCTCTCCGTTCTGCGTCCATGGGACCGCGATCATGGAACGCGATCTCGACAGCGTGTGTCGGGTCGGTCCAATCGAAGACGGAGACACCACCCTGGTACCAGGACTGAGCCATGATGTCACGCCCCGGAACTGGAATCAGCGAGCCGTTGTGCGCAACGCAATTCTCAGCGGATGTCTGCACGGCTGGCAGCTTGTAGTAGCTGTGGAAGCGCATGCGACGGTCTTCGATGGTGAAGAAGGCGTTCGCGCCCCACTCCATGGGGTCGGTCGCGCGGCACTTGGGCTGGCCGCCCCCGCCCCACTCGTCGGTGAAGAGCACCTTCGACCCGTCGTTGCTGAACGTTGCGGAGTGCCAATACGAGAAGTTCTCGTCGCTCACCGCGTCGATGCGCACCGGATTGATGGGATTGCTGATGTCGATGAGCATGCCGTAGCCGCCGCAGGCTCCGCCGGCGAGCCCGATGGCGGGATACACGGTGATGTCGTGACACTGCGTAGGACCGGGCTGGGGTCCGTTCACCGCTGCGGTCCTCTCCGCTACGACCTGATCGAGGAATACCCGAAGGGCGGCGCTGTCCGCCGCAGTAGGCGCGCCGGAGCCCCCCCGTGCAGCGACGACCTGGCCAAGTAGGTCATCAACCTGCCGCTGCCCGAGCACCTGCGGTGCATCGGGCACCTCGAGGATGAAGGCGCCGGCAGCGCGGGCCCGTTCCACCTCAGCGAGCTCCTCAGGTGCCAGCCCGTGCTCCGGCGGCGCCACGAGGCCCGCGAAGATGCGCGGCGAACTCACGATGGCTGCCTGCTGCGGGGCGGCTAGGGGCACGCGGATCACCTCGATCCGGAAGAGCGCCGAGTTCGGATCCTGTTCGAGCGGGGCAGCCGAGCAGCCGCTGAGCTCCTCAGGGGACCGCACGACGGACGACCCGGACACGTAGATGTAGACGTTGGCTGAATCGTTCGGGTCTTCGAGCAACGTGTGCGTGTGGGAACCGCGGCACGTCTGCACATTGTGGATGTAGCGCGGGTTCGTGATGTCGCTGATGTCGAAGATGCGAATGCCACGGAGGCGCTCGGGGCTTACAGCTTCCTGGACGCCTGTGGCCCCACAGTCCAGTCGACCCCCGAGGCCCTCACCCGAGACGAAGAGCAGATTCCGGTACACCGAAACGTCGCTCTGCGACGCCGGGCACACGAAGCTCGTCACCTGAGACGGCCTGCTCGGAGTCGAGATGTCCCAAACGATCACGCCGTTGTAGTTGCCCTGAATGGCGTAGTTGTCCTTGAAGGCCAGGTCGGAGTTGGTCGCGCCGACGAACTCCCGAGGCGGAGGGGTCGTCGATAACAAACTGAGGTTCCAGATCGCCTCCCCGGCATCGAAGATCCCCGGAGAGAGGCCGACCCTCGGATCAGGGGTCGGCACGGTGCTGGCTGCCATCTCGGCAAGCGACATGGCCGGGGCACCCGAACCGGACGCGCAAGCCGAAACCATCACGGCCACGGTGAGCGTCAGGGCCAAACGACCCTTGGCGGTCACGGAAGGGATAAATGTCATCGTTGCGTCCTCGAACTGGAGGTTGTCTTGGGTGATCACTGTCGGCGGTCCTCTCTTGGCAGGGCCTCGAGCATTCGCTCCATACGGTCGATCTCGCTCGCCTGATCCACCTGGATGTCGGAGGCGACCTTGAATACCGTGTCGCCCAAGGCAGCGCCGTCGGTTGCGAAGAGCTCGTGCACCATGGTGACGGCACCACTGTGATGCTGAATCATATACGTCAGGAAGAGCCTGTCGAACTCCAGTCCTCGGGCAGCATCGAGCTCGCGCATTTGTTCTGGGGTCAACATGCCGGGCATGACGCCCATGTCATGCATCGGCTGACCACGATCGGCGAGCCAGCCCCGCATCGTCGCGATCTCGTCTTGCTGTGCGTTGATCGTACGCGCTGCCAACGTCTGGATGGACGGGCTCGCATCATGCGTGGGCGCCATTCTCGACATCACCAGGGCTTGGGCATGGTGGCCGATCATCCCGGTCATGAAATGCACGTCGGCTTCGGTGAACCGCGTGAGCGCGCTGTCGGCTCTGGCACGATAGAGCGCCTCGAGCTCCGCGAGGTCCTCGCCGGAACGAGTGGCGGGCGTCGGCGCGATCTGCGGGGGCGCCCCTGCCCCACCGCAGGCGTGCATGCTCAGGGCGACGACGACACCGGCCGCAGCCCTCTTGGTCTGTGAAGCCTTCATCTGCTGTCCTTCCATCCCATCAACAGGCCGGTCCGGGGTACCCTATCCTGGCAGGCGTGATCCCGCCAACCTGGCACCCCTCCTGGGCCCTGCCTATCATGACGCGCCGGGGCCACGGCGGCCTCGCCCTCAAGCCTGGATGCCGATGAGGACCCCACTCGTGTTGTGTCTCGCCCTCGCAATGATCGCTTGCGATGCCGAAGCGCCCCCCGCGGCCGAGGCCAACAGTGCAACGGCGCCCCTTCGCGCCACCGTCTCCATCGAAGAGGTCATGCGGTACATGATCGACCCGCCGGCTGACGCCATTTGGGAGTCCGTCGTGACGATCGTGACCGACGAAGGCATCGAGGAGATCGTGCCCGAGTCAGACGAGGACTGGGAAGTGCTGCGTGGGCATGCCGTCACTCTCGTCGAGTCGACGAACCTGCTGCTCATGGAGGGCCGCAGGGTCGCCGAGGAAGGGGCCGTGTCCGAGCTACCCGGAGTGGATCTGGAACCCGAGCAGATCGAGGCGCTGCTCGCAGCGAACCGACCCGCGTGGACGGCACTCACGCTTGGGCTGCGTGACACCGGCCTGCAGGCGATGCGCGCGATTGAGGCGCGCGACCTCGATGCCCTGCTCGTAGCCGGTGACGTACTCGACCTGGCCTGCGAGAACTGTCACATACAGTTCTGGTATCCAGATCTGTCGGGACAGACCAGGGCTAACTGAACGGTCCGCCTAAGTGGCCTTAGGGCCGAATCGGGCTCCCGTCCGGCCGCGTAAGCTGGGCGCAGCAAATACCATTCGTCCCCGGCGCACGTGACGGCTGACCGACGGCCTTGATGGGATCGCCAGCGCGGATCGTCTCGGGGGTCCAGCCCGAACGACGCATGCTCACCGCCGCACCCATCTCGACCTCCCACTCCACGACCTCACCGTCCGCGTTCTCACCATCGATGAACAGGAACGAGTGTGGATTGCGGAAGACGAACCTGGCCACCGTGCCGACCGCCTCGACGCTCTTGGTGTCGTCGTAGAACGGCGCACTGGCGTGATGCGCATTTGCCGGCGCGCGGGAAATCGCGAGTCCCACCGCGACGACGACGCCGAGCGTTGCCATCCAGAATAAGCGCTTCACCACATCACCTCCATAGCGTGACTGCACTCCGAGACAAATATCGGTCTAGTTGTACCGCGGCACCATGAACCTGACGGAGCGGCGTGCCTCAATGGCATCGCACTCGTACGGATTCAGCTTGTAGCCCTCGCGCGCTGGGAGCCAACGCGTCGTGTATGACGCCGGTTCCCGAAGGAAGAGCGGATCCTCGAGGGTGAGGGTCATGTTCAACTGGTCTTCGGTGGCCCAATACAACTCGGTCACCTTCTTGAGCTGTGACGACGGAATGCCGTTGTAGTCGTCGAAGCCTGTGATGTCGAACACGAAGTTGGTCGTCTCCACCACCAGCGTATCGCCCTCGTAGCGACCTACCGAGAAGCCCTGAACCGTGTACTCGTTGGGTGGCGGCTCACGGCCGTCCAGCCACACCGTTCGGAGCTGGTCGTCCTTCTCGTATCGCAACAGGACACGATCGGGCCACTGCACGACCTCCATGTAGTACGGGTCGTACTGGATGGCAGGCGAAGCAGACGGGACACAATCGTATTTGGGAGCGATCGCCTCATCGAAGATCGATTGAAACGCGAGCGCGCGCTCGTTCAACACAGGGAAATTCTCCCCTGGCACCCACGGCGCGTTCGGACCGTTGATGCGGCGTACCCGGCCGCCCCCGTCCCACACGCCGGTGAAATCGGGAAGGTCCGATGCCTCCGCTTGCGCGTTCACCCGCTCCGGGGCCGTGACGGACGCGACCGCGAGCATCGTGGTGCACGCGACCATTGCCACGTATCGCCGAGCACATGCTCGGCCGTAAGTGTCCCTCATCGGCCTCCTCCTCTGCGGAGCCATTCCTCCGGGACGCCATTCTACACCGATGCGGTGCGCGCCGATAGCGTGAGAGGGGGCACCGCCATCGGTCGGCCCAAAAGAGCTGCTCTCAGCCGGCCGACCTCATGTGCGCCGCGATGAGATCGCCAGCGCTGATGTACCGAGTCACGATCGACCTCACCGCCAGTCCGAACCCCTCGAGGTCTGTGGGTTTCCGGCACACCTCAGTGGCACCGAGTGCTCGCGCCCTCTCCTCATAGTCCGGACGCGGCGACGCCGTGAGCACGACGACCGGAAACTCTGGCTTGCCGAGCGTCTCACGGATCCATTCGAGCACCCCGAAGCCATCGACGACCGGCATCTCCAGGTCCAGTAGGACGAGGTCGGGGGTCGAGGTCAGCGGGGGATCCTGGAGGGCCGCAATGCCGGCGAGGTAGTCGATGCCCTGCTGACCGTCTTCGGCGATGTGCACCTCGAGGCCCGGTGTCGCCCTACGGGCAGCGACCCCCACGAGGATCGCCTGATCGCTCGCGTCTTCGATTACGAGCAGGGTGGGGGCACGTTCAGCCACGTTGAGCACCTCTCCAGTACGATGTCGCGTGTCTGGGGGGGCACCTAAAAGATTGGAGGTATCGCGTCGTATCGCCAGGATTGCGACGGCAGGCCAACGGCACGCGAGCTACTGAGCCCGGATTCCACGCGTACACAACACGTAACAGAGCCTCGACGCGAGCTCGAACTGGGGCACGTCCCTCAACTCTGGTGAAATGGAATCGAGGATGTGACACAGGAGCAGCGTGCCGAAGGAGTAGCGTTTGCGCTGGTCCGGATCGAAGCCAGCCTCGCCCATCACGAACTTGTGCCGCGGACGCACGTTCTCGTGACGCGCGTCGAACCGCAGTCGGCCAAAGCGGCTCCTACACTCTTGCACGACCGCCGCCATGCTCTCCGTCGACGTCGACCCGCGTAGGGCGCCCAGGCTCGAGAAGTCGGTAAGCTCGCGCACGATAGAGACGCGACGTAGCACGCCCGCTTCGGTGAAATACAGGTCCAAGTTGGCCATCCACTGGATCGCCTCGGCGATCGCGGGGCCGTCGCGGCGCGCTTGGGCGTCCGCGGCGTTCACACTAGACCTCATCACGAAGTCCGCTGGGGGCTTGCAGTACACCGCGACCACCTCCGATTCGTACGGAAGGTGGACGCTCCCGTCGCGTAGGTCGGCCGTCAGCCCGTCTTGGTCGAAGGCCAGCGACGAGACGAGGTTTGGCCACGGGAGGCCGCCTAGCCGCGCCCCGTCGAGAACGGAGACCGTCAGTCCCGCGCCCCGAAGGGACGCCGCGAACTCGGCCGCCTCCCCCGCCTCGGATGCCGAAAGTATCTCGGGCGCGGGAAACGAGACCTTCAGACGCGTGCCCGCTGCGTCCAAGCCGAGAAGGGTCGCGGCCGCGTCGACATCGACGTCCCCGTGGGGCGGATCCGAGACGACGAGCGTTGGCGTCTCCATCGACTACCGCACCTCTTCCGCGATCTCGTCATAGAAGCCCGGAATGCTGCGTGTCATGAACAGACCACTCTCGGCCATCGTCCAGGGTAGGTCGGTCGTCACGATGCGGCGGGCGGCTTGGTCGCGCGTCAGGCCACCTCGAATCAGCCCGGCCATGTGCGCGCGAACCTGCTCCATCTGGTTGCGAAATGCGATCACGTCTTCGCGCGTCATCACCGACCCGTGTCCTGGAATCGCCGTGTCGAAGTCGAGCGCCAGGGTGTTGTTCATCGTAGTGACCCAGCCTCGGCTGCTACCACCGTTCGCGTAGTCGATGAAGGGTGCGGTGCCGTGAAGGAGATCACCACCCTGCACGGTGCGAAGGTCGGGATAGTAGACAACCGCATCCCCGTTGGTGTGGCCGGTGCCCATATAGAACGCCCGCACCTCCACGCCCCCGAGGTAGACGGCCGTCTGGTCGGTGAAGACAACCCGAGGCGGCGCATCCTGGTTGCCCCGAACCATGTTGTCGCGCGCGTTCTGATGGGCAATCACTTCGGAGATACCGATGTAGCCCACATTACCACCGGAGTGATCGCCGTGGTGGTGCGTGTTGATCACATAGCGAACGGGCAGGTCGCTAACGCGGCGAACGAGCCGCTGAATTTCCTCGAAGTTCTGCGGATACTTGTCGTCGACGAGGATGACGCCTTCCGACGTCACGCGCACACCGACGTTTCCGCCGCTCCCGAAGATGGCATACAGCCCGTCTTTCACGGGCTCGATCGTCAGCGCGTCCTGGGCCTCCGTGTCCGACACCCCTAAGGTCGCGAGCACGGCACACAGCAGCGCGCGCTCTAGCAGTCTGTTCATCGCCCCTCCTGTCGACAGAAGCAGGCAACTTCCGTTCGCTCGGCCCGTCCGCGCAAGCGACTGTGGCAGGACGTCCTGCTAGGCGACCCGGGTCGTCACGCCGCCGGCGCTGGTGGCGGGACCTGTTCCGCGGCCGCGACTCGTACGGGCAGCTCCGCCACGACAACGTCCGCCGACGCATAGATCACCGCCGAGCCAGCGGCGAGCGCTGTGACGACGCCGTTTGAGTCCACGGTGGCCACTGCGGAGTCGGAGGACGACCAACCGACCGCGACGGAGCCTACGGTGAGCCCGAGCGCATTCGTGGCGAACGCGGCGAGAGAAGCCGTCTCGCCCTCAGTCAGCTCGAGGGCCTCGAGCGAGCCGGTCGTCGGCCCCTCCAGGGTAATCGTAAGATCCACGGCGACATCGTTGATGCTGACGATCGTGGAGGTCGACTCGCAGGCCAGCGCGATGGTCGCGAGCACCGGGAGGACAGCGATCCGGAACCGACGACCTCGTAGTCCGAGATTCATCTTTCGTGCTCCGAAGCGAGACCGGGCCGCCAGTCTCGCCTGACTGAGTCAGGGGTCGCTGGCGGCCCGGCCGGCCTGGTGGTCGAATCGACCACGACAGCCCCGTAGCTCTGCGTCACCGTCTTTCGACGAGTTTGCTCTTGGCAGCGTGTAATCGCGCGTGCGGCCCTGCGCGACGGACCCGTGGTCCAGCCAGATGCGTGCCAGGACTCCCCTTCAGACCCCTAACGTATTGCGGCATCATTGCTTACAGTTCTTCGAGTTCACCTTTCACGAGTGGGGCCTCGCCCCTCGGCACCCTGCACGGTTTGCCGCGGGACAGGACTTCTGTACCGCGCGACCGAGAACCAGCGATGCGAATCCTGAAAGGCAGCCACGCCGGCCGTGCCCTCACCTCTCCCGGGGGGAAAGTCCGACCTACGCCGGAGGAGGTACGGGATCGGTGCGTAGAACTCGTGGAAGTCGAGCTGCAGGACGCGCGCATCCTGGACCTCTTCGCAGGCTCGGGAGCGCTCGGCCTGGAGGCGCTGTCGCGGGGCGCTCGGTCGGTGGATTTCGTCGAGAACGGCTCAGAGGCCCTCCACTCCCTGAAGGCCAATGTCGCAGCGCTCAAGGAGCGTCGTCGGTGCCGTATCTTCAAGAAGGACGCGCTTCCCTGGGTCGAGAAACTCCCCGTCGGAGCCTACGCAGTCTGCTTCATGGACCCACCGTATCAGTCGCGGAAGCTGGACCGTGTCCTCGAACGCTGGACGGCTGTCCCCTTCTCGAACGTCTTGGTGATCGAGCACGACGCCGAACACAGGATCGAGGGCCACGGCAAGCGTCATGACTTTCCGGGACCGACACGAGTCACCATCCTGAGAGTGTAGTCGGGAACGGCAGAGGCCCCACGACGGTTGGAAGGGCATGACGAGAGCAACGAGCGTACTCCTGGTCAGGGAGTGGGAGGCCCAGATGTCGGGCAGCGGCTGCTGCGGGCGTCTCGAGGGCGACTTCCTTCACTGCGAGGGCCAACCGGTCGCCGCAGAGCGCCGGGCCGTCATGGAGCGCATGGGACCGCTGTACCGGTCGCTTCGGGAGCGCTACGGCGAGGCGATCGACCTCGATGTGGTCGATCCCCGCAACGTCAGCCTGTTCTTCCTGCTCCTCAGGGACTTCTGGGCGTACCGCGTGGGCTTCGGTGAGGCGCTGCGCACACTGACCCGTATTCCGATTCAGGCGGTTGTTGTGAACGGCCGGATCGTAGCTCGGGGCGAGTGGCCTGACGTCGAGGATGTCGCAGCGATCATCGAGTCCACGCTACCGACGCAGAGCGTGGCGGCGCCGGCCTGAGGCTACCCGCTTAGGGGCGTCGGTACACCAAGTCGAAGCGGACCTGGTCCACTCCAGGCACCGCGCGCACCACAGCACCGAGGCTTTGCTGCACGGTCCCCGTACCGCTGGGCGTGCGGGTGCCACCGCAGTCGGCGCAGATGACGGAGCCGATCAGCGTTACCACCCCACCCCGGACCGACACATTGATCGAGTCGGCAGGCACGTCCGACGCCGCCCTGATCGCCGCTTCGACGCGCGAGGCCAAAAGGCTGTCCGACCGAGAGGGTGACGCCTGAGCCGCCACCCCATGCGGAGCAACGCCGACTGCGGCCGCGACGAGCAGCATGAGCGTCAGGCGGCGGGCCGAACGACTCACTCGACCCGCCCCCCGCGTGCGCAGAAGACCTCGACACAGGTCTCAACATCCCGACGGAAGTCCGGATCGCTGAGCCACTCGCGTCCCACGATACGCAGCACGTCTGCATCGAGGAGTTCTCGCTTCAGTTCGTCGAGTAGATCCGCCGACGTCATGGTGACAATCTCGGTCGGGGGCTCCTCGCCCCACGGCTGGGTGTCCCCACGCGATGCACTGGAAGGCTCCGGCGGCGCCCCACCGGCCCCCGAACGAGCGTCCGCCCAGCGCATGTACAGGCGCTCACACGACAACTCGAGGACGCGCTCGTGCCCCCTCCGGAAGAGCAGGAGGAAGTCACGCCGGTCCATGGACATCCGCTTCACCCGGCGAGTGCCACGAGCGTGCGCTCAACGACGCCCCGAGTGAGCGGGACCTTGTAGGCATTCTTCGCGAGCGGACGGGCGCCAGCCACCGCGGCAGCGGCGACCTGGGCCGCGAGCTCCGCAGTGATGCGTTGGCCGGCCAGAAGACGCTCGGCCTCGGCGACGCGCCACGGCACCGGCGCTACGCCGCCCAGCACGATACGCGCCTGACGACAAACGTCGCCGCTCATGTCGAGAACTACAGCTGCGCTGACGAGCGCATGGGTCCACGCCTCCCGATCCATGACCTTGTGATACGTGCTCCGCACGCTGCTGGGCTGGGCCTGGATTTCCACCGAGGCGAGCACCTCGTCGTCGGTGAGCACGTTCTCGTGCTCGGCGTCCACACGCGGCGAGACGAAGAAGTCGGCGGCGGGAAGGACACGCTCTCCGCCGGGGCCGACGACGCGGAATGAAGCCCCAAGAGCCACCATCGCGGGCGCCAGATCAGACGGGTGCACGATATAGCTGGGGCCGCCACCGAAGATCGCGTGCAGCTGGTTCTCCCCGGCGATGGAGAAGCACCGGTTACCGCCGGCCTTGTAACAGGGAAAGCCGTTCCGGTAGTACCAGCACCAAGGCCGCTGCACGAGGTTGCCGGCCACCGTCCCGACGTTGCGGATCTGGGGCGTGCCGACGCTCTCGGCGGCCTCTGCCAGCACGGCAAAGCGCTGCCGGACGCGTACATCGGAGGCAAGCGCGCTCAAGCTGACCAGCCCGCCCACCGTCAACCCACCCCCGCTCCCCCCCTCGATGGAATCCATTCCGGGGATCGTCTTGAGGTTGATCAAGACGTCGGGTGCGGGAGAGCCCGGACGATTCGGGACCCTGTCCTTCACCAACTGAAGGAGGTCAGTGCCGCCGCCGGCGAACGAGACCGACTGTCCGTCTGCACGCGCGGACTGGGCCAGCTGAACAGCTTCCTGCACCGAACGCGCGTTCCTGTTGGCGAACGTCTTCATGCCAATGCCTCCAGGATCTTCTGGCGCGTGATCGGAAGCTCTTTCATGCGAACACCGATCGCGTTGTAGATCGCGTTCGCTACAGCAGACGGCCCGAGAATGATGCCCGCCTCGCCTACCGTCTTGGCACCGTAGGGGCCGTAGCCGTCGTCGGTCTGAATGAACGTCACTTCGATCTCGGGAACGTCCATGTGGGTGACGTGCCGCGCCCCGTAGTAGCCCGCATTGAGCGGATGCCCGTTGCGCGGGTCGTACAGCAAGTCCTCGTGCAGCGCCTGGCCGATGCCCTGGATTGCGGCCCCGCGAATCTGGTCTCGCGCCGGAAGCGGGTTGAGAATGCGCCCTGATTCATGAACGGCGACGTACTTCGTGACGCGCACGTGGCCAAGCTGCGTATCCGCCTCGACTTCTACGAAGTGCGCCCCGAAGCACATGCGGCGCTGCCCTTCCGTACCGGGCGTCGGGGTGGCCGAAGCGATCAGCACGTCGTCTCCGCTCGGTATCCCCCGGTCGGCCATTTGTCCCTTCAGGTCGCGCGCAGCCTCGACTACCGCGAACCCGGTCATCATCGTCGTGCGGCTCCCCGACTCCCCCACCGAGTATGGACACCGGTCCGTGTCACCCCACACGACCTCGACGCGCTCGAGGGCCACGCCGAGCTCCTCAGCCGCGAGCATGGCCATCGTCGTCTTTGCGCCGGGACCGATGTCCGTCACACCCACGAAGAGCGTGTAGCGCCCCTGCGAGTCCACGCGGAGGATGGCGCTACTGGGCCCAACTCCGGCCCGGAACATCATGAACGACATGCCCGCGCCGCGCTTGATGGGACCGGGGTCCGAGCCAGGCTGCGGGCGCCACCGGCTCGACCAATCGAAGAGGTCGCGGCCGCGCTCGATGCACTCGTCCAGCATGTAGTTCGTGAACCGGATGTCGTCGGTCGGCCGCAGCATGTTCTTCAGGGCGAAGTCGACCGGATCCATGCCGAGCTCGTACGCGATGCCGTCCATCATCGACTGGATGGGGAAGTAGCCCTGCGGTTCGCTCGGCCCCCGGAAGTTGCCAGAGACCATTCGGTTCGTGTGCACCGGGTAGATCGTCCGGTCCACGTCCTGGCAGGCATACGCATCGATGCCGCTCAACCCCCCCGACCGCCTCAGATAGGGACCCATTCCGCTATGGGCGTTGAGCCGGATGGCGGTCACGGTGCCATCGTTCGTCACCCCGACCTCCAGGTCCTGCACCGTGTGCCAACGTCCGTGCGTACCCAGCCAGTCGTCCTTTCGGGTCAACTCCACCAAGACGGGCGCATTCGTCTCCTTCGCGAGCGTGGCCGCGATGAGGTCGAAGTAATAGCTGCCGTTCTTGTCCCCGAACCCTCCACCCATGTACTTGCAGATGACCTGCACCTGGTGGTCTTCGAGACCCAGGTCTTTCGCATTGTCGTGTCGGCAGTTCGAGATGCCCTGCGTCGGCGTGTGGAGGACGAGCTTGTCGTCGCTCTCCCAGTACGCGATGGCGGAACGCGGCTCGAGCTGGGCGTCCTGCACGAAGGCCGTGGTGTACCGGTCCGTGAAGACGCGATCCGCGGCGCGGAAGCCAGCTTCGGGATCTCCGCTAACCCCGCCCATCGGAAGGGGCTCGTTGCGGATGTCGAGGCCGAGGTTGCCCTCCGGCCAGATCCGCGGAGCGCCGGGCTCGAGCGCCTCTTCGACGTCGACGACGAACGGGAGCTCCTCCCAATCGATGTCGATGAGCTCTAGCGCCTCTTCGGCGACGTAGCGATCGACAGCGGCCACGGCAGCGACCGGCTGTCCGACGTGGCGAACTGGATTGTCGAACATGTATCGCTTGTGGACCGTGATGTCCTTGGCTTCGTCGCTGTACTGACGGCCACCCGCGATCGACCCGGAGCCGTACACGACCTGGTGCGTCTCGTGGGTGATGACCGCGCGCACGCCCGGGAGCGCCTCGGCACGAGACGTATCGATAGAGCGGATCCGCGCGTGTGGGTGCGGGCTACGCAGCACACGGGCATACAACATCCCCGGGAACGTGAGGTCACGTGTGTACGTTGCCCGTCCCGTAACGCGCTCGTAGGCGTCGATCCGCCGAGTGTCGCGGCCGACCGTGTCCATCGGTCCGACCTGTGCCTGCTGCGTGCGGCTCGTCGGGGGGCTCATCGGGCGCCTCCGGACGTCTGCGCGGCGGCGAGGACGGCTTCGACGATGGAGTTGTAGTTCGAGCAACGACAGAGGTTGCCGACGAGCGCCTCGCGCACCTCGCCATCGGTCGGGCTGGAGTTCCGCTCGAGGAGCGCCGTGGCCGCCATCAACTGGCCGGGCGTGCAGAAGCCGCACTGCGGAGCGTTGTAGTCCATGAAGGCTTGCTGGAGCGGCGAGACCTCGCCGTTTCGCTCCAAGCCCTCCACCGTGACAACGGACCGGCCGTCTGCCCAGACCGCGAGCGTGCTGCACGAATAGACGGGTTCTCCGTCCAGGAGCACCGTACACGCACCGCACTCTCCGCGGTTGCAGCCGATCTTGGAGCCGATGAGCTGCAGTTGGTCCCGCAGGAGCTCGTTGAGCGTCCAACGGTCCTGAGCCTGGATGGTCCGGCGGGTCCCGTTGACTGTCAGCGTGATCGCTGTCGTCGGGACTGGCGCGACCTGTTGCACGGGTCGATTACCGCGCGCAGTGCCATCATCCGCCGACGCGAAGGTCGGGGTCGCACCTGCGACGACCAACGCGGCCCCCGTGCCCTCGAGGAAGTCGCGGCGGGAGAGGTCTGTGGTGGAGGGGGCGTCAGACGACGCCGCGTCGCTTCCGGTGGTCTCGGCCTGCTTGTCCTTCCGGTCCATGGATGCCTCGTCGCCGGGGTCGCTCATTCGCTGATCATACGGCGACGGCAGCGGCTTCGCACGGCGTCCCACGCCGCCACCCTGACGCCCGCACCATGCGGGCATCGTTGTTCCGCTCGCGGGCCGAAGGGTAGCTTGCCGGGAGGAGGGTGATGCCATGGAAGCGAAGAGCACGAGCAAGCGCTGGACATACGCGGAGTTCGCGCGCCTGCCGGAGTCGGGCAGCACCCGCTACGAGATCATCGACGACGAGCTGGTCGTGACGCCGTCGCCAGGGACCCGTCACCAACGGATCGTCACGCGGCTCGTGTTCACGCTGTACGGCTTCGTCGATACGCACGATCTGGGGGAGGTGTTCGTCAGCCCCTTCGACGTGCTCTTCGCCGAGGGCGACTACCTGGAGCCCGATGTCCTCTTCGTCCGCAAGGACCGCGCCGACGTGGTGACCGATCGTGGCATTGAGGGCCCGCCCGATTTCGTAGTCGAGGTCCTGTCGCCATCCACCGCAGCCCGCGATCGGGGCGTCAAGCTGGATCGGTATCGCCTCTACGGCGTGCCCGAGTACTGGATCGTCGACCCCCACGAGCAGACGGTCGAGGTCTGGAAGATCGGAGAGGGCTCGGTCGAGCCGGCCGTCCTCGGGCCCGCCGACGCGCTGAAGTGGCAGCCGGTCGCGGGGGACGCCACGCTTCAGATTCGGGTGGCGGAGTTGTTCGTGGAGTAGTTGTAGAGGGATCGGCACGGTCTAGGGCCTGGTCGGTTCCCCCGCGTACCCGGTCAGCT
>Ga0224512_10001172_pt1 | contig 25956 bp, 18 predicted proteins | sample SF_May12_sed_USG_4_FD_169103 | JGI IMG/M metagenome (GOLD analysis project Ga0224512, IMG submission 169103) | Sediment microbial communities from San Francisco Bay, California, United States - SF_May12_sed_USGS_13 | ecosystem: Environmental > Aquatic > Marine > Sediment | place: USA... | reverse complement strand
TCATGTCCTGCAAAATTTACAGATTCCAACGTGTTGTATACCGTAGCATTCTCGTATCTTGGAATCTTTAACACTGGATCCAGCACGACATCCAGTATCCCGTCATAGCTGAACTTTACCTTACCGTATCCTGCCTTTAGGAAATTGGCAGTGCCATGCTCTCCAACCTCATAGGGAACTATTGCAGGAAGTTCAGTTGGTATCAACTTGTCTTCTATCTCTACTGATTTTCCAACAGGAATCTCGTTTGTTATTATTCCAACATGATTTGCCTCATCCCATGTCAACTGGATATCATCAGAGTAATCTGTTGCAATAGGTATGGTACCGTCAATAAAGTCAAACTCCCAAGGATCTGCACCCCAAGTAGAATAGAAATAATCATTAATCTTGGAACGACGGTCCTCATGGATTCCAATCTCATCATCAGGGTTTGCATCAGTGCTTTCGTTTCCAAAGTAGTGCAATGCATAACCTATCCTGTCATCAAAGGCAACCTTTCCGTCATCAGACAAAACCGGATACACATAACTCTCATAGATTGGCTCATACTCTACTACCAACTCATCAATGGCATTAGTAAACTCGTCAATCTGTGGAACAATGTTGTACAACCTTGCAACGTATCTTATTTCATGTTCTCCAATGTCATCTAACGATGTGGCATTAAACACGGTGTTGCCACCACCATAATCAAATGTCCCAGTCCATGGGAGAAATCCTGATATCTCCATCGTGTTGACACAAAATGCTGCATCACAAAAGAACTCGTCTTCCAACACAAGGGGATCATGAATCTTTTCATATTCCACAAAGATGGTTCCGACCCTGTCATTTTTGAACAAGTATATCGGATTGTGAACCACGTTGATTGCGTCCCATACATAGTATGATTCATCAAGATTCCTTGATGTGTATCCTGCACTTTCAGTAAATTCTTCTCCTATCGTCCACATGTCTACAGTCATGTTTGGCAGCCTCATAGGCACTGCCTGTGTTGCGCTTGCAGATACTGTATTCCAATTGCAGCTCCATCCAGAACCTCCTTTGTGACAGACATACTGTTCTGCTATTGCCTTTTTTGACAAGGACACAGAACCTGCAGCATAGCCTGGTGTTATCACTCCAGTCCCAGAATCTGACGTGCTGCCATATGTGACTCCCTTGATGCAGTCAGGACCGTTTGGAACAGTATTGTTATTAGTTGACTGGATGGGACATGGCTGCCAAAAGGAACCGCATCCATCCTTCCAGGCTGTTGTGGTATAATCAAATGCGTCTCCTGGATAGAATGTCTTGTCAGGATTGTTACGATGAAATGTCCCATGATGTGCTGAATACACATCAATCTGAACATGAACAAAGCATCTCTCTTTTCTCAGGGTATCTGTATTTACATCACCACTTCCAGCTACCTGATGAACTGTATACAACAGGATGGAATCGCCATACGAATTTTGAATGTTGATTGGCATGAGAAAGGTTCCAATTATTAGCAGCATGATAAGAAAAAATCCAGATTTCACAAAATGAAATGATTGTTTTATTAAAAAGGCAGAAATTACAATTCTACTTTACTGGTTCTTGTAGAATGATGGAATCTTTTCTTCCAGTACGACACCGCATTTACCGCAGATTAATTCCCCTGCATATTCATCAGCAATTACTTTGCCGCAATGAACATTCTTTGAAATGTTACAAAATTCTTTGGATGACTCCATCATTAAATGACAATGAAAATTTTTCATAAAAGTAAAAAATATTATTTTTATTCTGTTGTATTTTCAGATTTTGTCATCTCTGATGTCAGATACGTAACGAATAGTTCTTCATCTTTGTTTTCAAAAATCAAAGAGTCAAGTGTAACGTCAGTTGTTTTAGAACAGTGAAAACATTTTATCTTCATAGAATGGAATGAATTATTTTAATTTAACCTAGATTTCCTTGAGGGAAACCAACTAGATCTTCTTTAATATCATGACTCTTAGAACAGAGCTAAGGACTATGTCCTCACATCATAATACATTGACTATACTGTGTTGGTGCGGCCACCACATGAAATATCACAACACAAAACAGCCAAACAACTGTACAAAGTGTGAGTCTTGTCAGTACTTTAGACCTGGGGGAAGTGAAATACTCTATAGTGACAAGCCGATAAAAGCAAAATTTGATGGAAGATGCAGAAAATGTAATGGAGCAATAAAGGCAGGAATCCATGAAATTATAAGAAATTCAAAAGGAGTTTGGGTTCATAAGGATTGTAGTGATTTAGAAAAACGATAATTTGAAAAAAAGATATGTTTAATTTTTATAATAACACATAGAAGGTTTGGAGAATTACAACAAGGATTTTGTCCAATCTGACAAAGAGATAGAATCTCTACTAAAAAAGGCATCAGATTTGTTTAAAAAAAGCAAATGGAAAAACGCTATCTTGTATTGTAACAAAGTTCTCCTAAAAGATCCCAAAAACAAGTATGCCCTTGATCTAAAGGCCATGTCTTTTTCCAGTCTTGGAATCTTTGAAGAGGCCATATTCTGCTTTGATCGATCCCTCCAAATTGATTCTCAAAACTATTTTGCCCTTTATGGAAAGGCTACAGTTTACTCAAAGATGAGAGATTTTGAAAATGCAATAAAATACTGTGATATCTGCTTGAAGATTCAAAAAAATCCCGAAATATATGATGTAAAGGGTGATGCTTTGATAAATCTCAAAAGAGGCAAAGAAGCAAGAGAATGTTTTGAGAAGGCATTAGAAATAGGTTCAGATAAAACTCTTGGACTTTAGAAAATACTTACAAAGATGTCTTACTATTTGGTTTTGAAAATTACCTATACTGTAACAGAAAGAACCTTTCTGCCATATGTACAATCAAAGTGAATTCTTTTCTCCGTGGTTTTACCACATGAATGACATACAAACTCGATTGACTCATTACATGTTTCACATTTCTGGTTTGTTTCCAATTCATTTCCACACAATCTACATGAATTTGTCATGTGACATGATAGATGTGAAGTGATTTAAAGAGTATGAAAATTAGAGAGACCTAATTAGCTTGTTCTAATTTTTCTGATGTGATGAAATATAATTTTAAAATGTTTGATTTTTTCTCACAACATCACTCCCTCAACATATTTGTCAATCATGATTTTCCTCCAGAATAATGCACCATGTAACTCATGTAATGGAAATCATTTCACGACATCACTCCATACTGGATTCGTCTACGACATCTTCACAAATTTGAGAGGAATCGGGTCTATTTAGAACTGGAAAAATTGTTAATTATTATAACAAATTTCTCTATTTGTGAGTGAACCAATCATCAGAGATTTGAGGGAAAGTGATCTCTCAAATGGATTCTTGGAAACTCTCCAGTCATTGACTACAGTAGGAGAAATCAATCCCGAAAAAGTCAAAGAGAGATTCAGAGAGATTGATTTGGATTCAAATTATTTTATAAGAGTGGCTGAAATTGATGGAAAAATAGTTGGTGCCACAACACTGATAATTGAACTAAAATTCATCCATAATTTAGGTAAAGTTGGACATATTGAAGATGTTGTAACTGATAAAAAGTTTCAAGGAAAAGGAATAGGTAAAAAAATTATCCACTCGTTACTGCAAGAAGCTAAAAACAGAGGCTGTTACAAGACCATATTGGATTGTGGTGATGAGGTAATTCCATTTTATGAAAAGATAGACTATGAGGGAAAGTCCTTTCATAAACATGGAAACTGTATGAGATTTGATCATTGATTTGATTCCTCTGAAAGGAATCTACCTGATTTCCTTGAAGGAAATCTACATCTGTCTGATGAGACAATGAGGATAAACAAGAGAATTAATCGTTCAATTGGAGATACCACATATTACAAGTACGGCATCACGATACCAAATTCTGTTATGGAAGAATTGGATTGGGATGAAACAATTCAGGTAAAGATTGAAACCAAAAATGACAAAATTTTGATTTCAAAAATTTAGAAAATGAATTACCAAAAATCTTTAGATCCTTAAAACGACAGATCTAGAAATATGTCAATCTAATGTATCCGTTGAATAATCCTCGATTAGATAAGAAAATGTACGCTTGTTTGACAATGAATTGATTTTCCTTGTATTGCTATCATTGGTTCTAGTTCGAGAAATTCTGATATGATCGAAAATATTTGTGTTATTATAATGTGGAATGTAAATTGAAAAATGTTAAAACATATTTTAATAGTTTTTTAATACATTTATTTGCAAAATAACTTGTGAATCATATTCATTATGCATTATGAACATATAATTACCATCTTCTGAAAACTCTCATATGTTTTTAGGCTTGGGCAAGGAGTCTATTTCCATCATGTTTGCAATATTCAGCGTGGGGGTAACATTATTTGCTTCTTCACCGCAGTTTACATTTGATGATGGTGATGATGACAATCGTGATCGTAAACTGTATTTTTTAGAAAACTTTGATAAAAAAACTAATGACATAGCAGAAATTGAAAAATTTATTCTGTATAATGCAGATGTCTCTCAAGATAGCAGAAAACTGACTCAATATGACATAAACGTTAATTCTACTTCCTCTTTTGAGCTCTTTGAAAATAAAACAGCTGATTTCTGCAAATCAGCCAATAATACTAAATGTATAAGACTCAATCTTGCCATTATTCCACTTTATTATAATGCCAACAATACTCTTGTTGCCAATAATACCTTAAACAATCTCATCCATCCAATAAATGATAATGCAGATAGACAAAATATTCAAATCCTAAATTTTACTAACACGACTAATCCAAAACAATTGTCTTCTGATGATGAAATTATGTTGAGATATTGGTATGCAAACTATACAATAAATGGTTTGAATGAATTTCCAGGTTGCAAGCAAACAATTTTTCCCAAAGAAATCAATGCCACTGACTCTCCTCCCAGTTACAAATGTACCCATAAGGAACTACATTTCATAGATAACTACATCAAGGATCTAAACTACGATTCGTATTATTTCGATGTGGGAAACAAGTATCAAAAAAATAGTTATTCCTTTTATCAAGACGGGATTAAAACATTCTTTGCAAGTTATATGAACTGGCTAATAATTGGTGTGGTGTTGATCACTTTAGTTGGATGGACATCAATTTCCAAAAACAAGGAGAATTCTTAATTTGTCACATAATGATGAAAATCATAACAAAGAAAATATCCTACAAAATTCTTTTTTTGAATCTCCAAGAATGGTGGTGTTCTTTTCTTTATTTGGATGGGTTGTGGCAGGATATGCATTTTTCACTCTAATAATCTTTTCAGGTTCCATTGGAAACTATCTTTTTCACACTGATAATCCTGCAGATATTCATTATGTAATGTTTGGATTAATTGCCCTAACTTTGCTAGCACGATTTGCAGGGGGTCTTTTCTTTGGTAGACTGGGTGACACCCATGGAAGACTGCACGTAATGAGAATTGTACTGTTTTCATTAACTATCCTGATGGCCATTTCACTCTTTCTGCCAATGCCAAATAACAATATGGAATTTGTTCCCATATTTTTTATCATAACTAGAATTCTTATTGGATTTTTGACTGGTGGGTTATGGCCTACAGGTGGGGTATATGCACTAGAAAAGATACAACATTTTCATCATACACATAGAAAACCAATTAAATTCAGATTCAAGAAAATTTTTCCTGCTAGTAATGATCGTACAAAAATAAAGACATTAGGCTGGCAGTCTGCATGGGTCCAAAGTGGGTTCCAATGGGCAATTCTCATTGAGGAATCAATCAAAATTTTCCTGATTCAGAATACCACTTATGTTGATTCTATATTGGGTAGTGATTACTCCTTTTCTGATCCTATTTTTGTTTCAAATTGGGTGTTTGTATCATTAATTGGAATATGCCTTGGTGTTATTGGAACCATTCTAGCATTTTTCATGAATGAATCAAGCATATGGGAGAAGAGAATGAAAAAAATTGATGAAAACTATGCTGAATCCAGTGTAAAAACTGGGGAAACCCCTTATCCTCTTGTTATAAAAAATGACGCACAAGATCCAAAAAACCACAAAAAAATTGTCAATCTCTGGCTTATCATGGCTGGTGTGATGTATCTGTTTTATTCTACTATGGCAATTATTCCTGGATATTTCCCACGTAGTGATTACATCGTCGAAGTTTGCACTGCGGACAGTCTAATTCCTTGCAATTGGATTTTTGGTGCATTAACATTTATCTTCATATCTTTGGCGGCCCACATACTCCCTGGGCAACACCTCACAAAGCTATGGAATGACAACGTACGCGGACATCATTCCTCAAAATGGACAGATGCACATCCTGAAATAAAAAAAGCCTATGACCTGGATGATAAAAGCGCCAAAAGCATCTTAAACAGATTGAAATATAGATGGAGGATTTTTTGGAACCCTTCTTTTTTCTATAGGGTTGCCATGCGTATGGATATAAAATTTCTTCCTATGCTAAATAAATTTACACGTTATGAACTTGATAGAAAGAAATTCATAGGAAATTCATATGAAAATAAAGATCTTTTAATAATTTTAACCCATGCATACATGGCATTGTATCCAGCTCTTATTTTGTTGGTCCTGTTCTTTGTTGTGTTTTTGATGTATGGTTCAACTGATCTTACTACAGTGATGGTTGATGAAAATAAGCATTATGAAGATAGTTTAAGATTTATTCTTTATGCATTATCTTTTCTCACCGTAGCGTTTATTTTGTTTGTTGTAACCTCTACTTGGTCGATCATACCCTCAACACTTTCTAGCATGTTCCCAATTGCAAGACGCAATTTCTGGACAAGTAGTATCTACACCGGAGGTACTATCGTAGGATTTGCTGCTCCCTTTGTCTCTATTCAAATAATTCAGCAATATGATCATGTTTGGCTGCTATTACCTCTAATCTTTGGCGCAATTTCAATAATTGTAGGTTCACGTTCACTGATCATGGAAAATCTTCATAGACCTGGAGATAATATAATTGAATGAATACCAAATTGTTTGTAGTCAGATATCTTAGAAAGAATCATGAAATGTACATTGACTCCTATTATTTCTCTCATGCCATTTTATCCGTTTTCCAATAGATAATACCTGTTTCAGGATTTCCTCCAACTAACAGAATGATTGAATCATTTGAAGATAACTAAACATTAGAGTTTAATTCATTATCTAATTTTGCATGTTTTCTATATTCGATTTCAACTATCAAAAAAAAAAGAAAAGATAAAAAAATTTCTTGATCAGGGATATATTACAACTAAAGAATACGAACATAAACGTAAATCTATTTTAGAAGAAATGTAATCTAATTTCTTTTAAGGAAAACATAAACTCTATGTTGAACAATAGGGCTAAACATTTCATTTCGATTCTCTTTAGGAGAATCACATGTATGTAAAATGATCTGTGTACATTATGCATCCATTATAAATCAATATAAAGTATATCCAAATTGTTTAATCGATTATAGTTCATGATCACTCTATGGAACTACAATGTGGTTACTGTATAGATGAAATTGGTGGGATAATGTTAGCTGAATGTAAACCACACAGGGAAGGGAAGTTCAGAGATTAGAATCCCTTAATAGATATTTACGCCATACAAAATCATGAAGATAACATATGATGAAAAAGTGTGTATTCATTCAGGAAAGTGTGTAAAGTCATTACCATCAGTGTTTCAAGTTAAAGACTCTAAATTTGTCATAACACAGGACGGAGCTAGTGAAGAAGAGATCAGGAAAGTAGTCGGGGCATGTCCATCAAAGGCCCTGAACATTGTAAACACTACCAGTTCTGATCCCATTTGATAAAAAAGTAGAGTGTTGACCCTACTACCAAAGATTACTATTCTGAATTCATGTTAGATGTTTGAAATATCCTACTGAGATTAAAAATGACATTGGTACATTTGATAGATGGACCACTAAATGATTTGTTAAATAAATTATGATTTTGGTTGTTCAAATTTTATCATACCTCTTCTTGAACTGTTACAATTGGGACATTTCAGAAATATTCTGTCTGGTGTAATCTTGGTAAATACAGTTCCACACTCCATACATACACGTAGATTTTTAGGGTCAATCATTTGAGAAATAATTGGATTTTGTGATTGTTAAAGTATGTGAATCAATGAGATGTTTCACTGTATAATTAGAGAATTAAAAATTATGTTATAGAGTGTGTTATAGGTATAATTGCGAACTTTTTAGATATTGGACATCTTGGAGTAGTTTGTTGATTTTCGTGCCTGATTAGCCCTAAATTCAACATTTTATTCTGTAATTTGCGACTGAAACGACTTAACCTACTGAAGCGACTGAATTTCAGTCGGTTTTAACTAATTACGGATAGTGTTTTCATGGAGGAATCATACCGCTGTGTCAGAAAACCTTGGATTGGTGGAAACGGTACAATGTATTTTGGGATCCCACCAAAGATAATTAAAAAATTGAATCTGAATAAGAGTCAATATCTCTTGGTAGATGTCATTGACGACATTATTGTAATTAAGAAAATGAATCAACAGTTTTCAAAAGCTAAAATTAAAAAAATTCAGATAAACAACATTGCAATTGACAAAGATAACTCAGGTGAATTAATCAAAGATGTTGATAAAGAATCAATGGAAATAAACAATGAAAATAATTATAATCCGTTAAGGGATGTCTTCTAGACTACACTACAAATGCTCTGACATTTTCCTTGTTAATGACTTGTGAATCATAAACATCTAGCAATTTTTTGCTTTCAGACCAGCAATGACACATGTCAAATCCCATGTCCCTCCACTTTTCCATGTTGAGTCTTGCATGCTCTGGATGACTTGCCAATTCACTTGCTGATTCTATCTCTATACTGATTGATTTTTCCTCATCAAAATGATATCCTATCAAGTCTGATCTGTACTTTCCTTTTTTAACATCTTGAGAAGCAGTAGTGATAAAAACACCCATGTCAAGATAGTTGTTTACTACCTTTTGTGTCACTCTGGGAATGTCCTCAGCTGTACCTATCTTGGCATCATCAAATGTAAAATAATCCTCAACTGTTTTTTTAGACAGAAAATACTTTATGTTTCGAGTTGAATCATCCTTGTCAACAATTCCATTCTTTGCCATATTCTTCAAAATGGATACGACATCATCACGGGTATCAGCCTTTACTTGTTCTGTAATCTCTGTTAGATTGAGCGGGCCTTTTTTGTGCAAAACCACCATGATTTGCCATTGTTCCTTTTCAGGCAATGGAACGGTAATGTATCGCAACCATCTGTTCTTTTCTATCTGCTTTTGATGTAGGATTGATGAATTGTCATCTGTTTCAAACAAGCTTTCTATCTTGCCATTCCCGTACAGTCTCTTTTGATTAGAGATGAAATCATTCAGGAATTGCTCATTATCATTAGTCACTGGAGGATGATGAAGCCAGAACTGCAAGGGTGTTGGCTGCTCTTCACCCGGAGCTGCACGCATCTTTATTGTCCAGTGATAGTCCTCCTGGGAGGCTAACTGCTGCTGAATTTCCTTTGAGAATCTCGGATCCCAGATGTTTGCCATTTTTGATGCGTCCTTGCCTGATACTCTTCCGGCTATCTGTGTTCCACAGTTTCCAGTGATTTCCTCCAGCAAAGAGTCAGAAATTTGGGCCGTAGTCTGGTGTGCCAGCAATAATCCCAGACGGTATGATCTGGCTTGAGATAGAATCATTGGCAATACATGCAGGTCTGATACTATCTGGAATTCATCCAAAGATAGTATGACATAGTTTCTGTCATCTTCTGCAGTCCGTGATGCTCTTTCCTGTATGGTAAACCACAACTTTATGACAAACGCCTGAATTGCCAACGGCTGTACATGATGTGCAAGATGCAGTGATGATATTCTCACTATTGTGTATTGGTTTGGCTCTATCAGGTCTTCAAACTTTACGGTTCCATGTCTGACACAGAATACTTTTTTTAATATTGGATCTGTTGCAAACTGCTCTACCCTGTTTAGCAACGGCACAAAGGATTCAGGGCGGAGTGTTGCAATGGATGTCAAGGCTTGTTTCATTGCTTCAGAGTCCGGCATCCCCAAGGCCTTGAACATTATCTGCAGAAACTTTTCTTGTTCCTCTTGTATGTTGATAATAATATCATACATGTCCAAAAAAGTTGGTGCATCATTGTTTTGGTACATGTAAAACAACAACACGCGAAATATTCTCTCCATCTGCACAAAGCTTTGCTGCTGGTTGTACCATTCTTTTAGAATCTCCATGAAATATCCGACATATCGTGAAACTGTTTCCTGTCTTTCTGATGGATTGTATTTTGGCAGCTCCAATGGATTAATTGAGAAATCAGTCTCAATTGGATCCAGGAAATTTACATTGCCATGATTAATTGAACTTTCACTGCACTGCTGGATGAACTTTAGAGAGTCATCACCTTTAGGATCCAGGTAAATGAATGCATTTGGAAATGTTCCATTGAGATTTGAGATTTCAAGATGTTTTGCAATTCCTCGGATTAGCGAAGTCTTACCAGAGCCAGTCCCACCTACGCAGTAAATGTGCCGTGAGAAATCCTCAGGCGATATTACTGAACACTGCTCATCAGTTGATTTTACTATAATGCCATACTGGCTGAAAGTTTTGGATTCCTCAGAATATCCTAGATTGAATCCTTTCTTTGATGTTAACTTGGATGGCAATGAGACATTCCTTGATGTATGCAAGTTTTTTGTAGTTACTGCATCCGGCAGATGCACAAACAAAGACATCTCGTCATTATTTAATACAAGAAACGGTAGTGGCTTTCTTGTCTTGTAGTTACCGGTCAGTTTTGATGTGTTAAAGTAATTATTAATTGCATTTTCAAACGGCTTTTTTGCAGCAGGGATAAGTCTTAATTCAAATAATGATTGTCGCTCAAAATGTCTCTTTACTCCAGATATTGTAATTGGTGAGCCAGTTCTTTTTGGTTTTTTGTTGTAGAACTTTGAATAATTGTAGGTGTATGACGTTAGATGTTCATAGTTTGACTTTATGTCATCAAAAGGGATTGATTCCAGATTTTTATTTTCAGATGAGGATAGTAATCCCCTGATACTCATGATGACATGTGACTTTTGCATCTTTTGTGAAGTGTCGGACTGCATTGTTTTGTAGTTGTTATAAAAGTCCATTCTGTTTTCCGGATTCTCATACGGTCTTGTTTCTTTGATCTCGTCAATCCAGTTACGGAACTTTTTGCTTGTGACAAACTTGATTCTGCGGTTTAGCTGGTTGTGATGTGACTTTAGATACGGGATAAAGTTGTATGGTGCAAAGACAAACTGAATCCATGCAAATTCTGCAAGCTGTATCATGTTTGCTATTCTGGTGATGGTACCATGTGCATTTGATTTGTCAAACAAGGCACTGTAATGACCGTGATGAGTTGACACGTCAAATATGTTATATTGTCTGGAGACCGAATACCAATCAGGTGTAATTGTCTTCAGATCAGAAAAGGTTGCATTGGGATACATTTGTGAAAATGCTGTCTTGAATGACTCGAGATCTTCTGAGATATGAGATACAAGAACAATCTTTAGTTGTTTTTTTGTACCATCCCACCAAATCTCAAAGGAACGGATTGTATTATGATATGGATTCCTTGAAGATAAACCAATTATGTTTGATGCTGATGTTATTGCAAGCTTGGTATTAATTGATATTGGCACAATTACCTGGCAGCAGGATATTTTTGACTTGTCTGTTATTCCAAGGAAGTCTCTTGTAGAGTCAAGCTGCCCATTTAGTTTTTGAATGTTTGATAGTGACCAGAATTTTCCCAAATGAAATCAAAAAGATATGTGAAATTTTGATAAAAGATGAGATTTTTAGGATTACTATTTGTGATAAATGTTTTCGATACTGTTAAAATAATAACCTGCTCTTCATTCAAATTCTTCAGAAGATCTAAGAAATTTTTGACAGATTTTACAAACGTATTCTTTTTTCCACATTCTACCTTTAGATGTTAATACTCTTTTTCCACGATAGTATACTTCATGTTCATGACACTTATGCGTCTGATCATGATTTTTGGAGATTGTATTGTCTAACCTGGAATGATCTAATTCTATAGAAGTATACTTATCAATTGGTTTTTTTCCTTCCTGTAATTGATGTAATCTGCTTTTTGCTAATTGAAAATGTGGATTTAATCCTATAATCCTTGTAAAACTTTTTTCTGCCTCTAGAAAATCATCTTTTTTATTACTAATTTCATAACGTTTAGAAAAAGCCTCACCTCTGGAAAAATGAGCGTAAAAGAAATTCCAATTTTTCTTTGTTGCATCATCTAGATGTTGTATGGCATGATCTAGACAAGATAATTTTTCTTCAATTAAATTTTCAAATTCGTATAGATTCATGTATGTTTTACCTAATGAATGATAAATAGTTTCCACTGAAGATGAAAGTGGAGCATGGTTTAATGCAGATCGAAAATCAGCAAGTGCATCATCTAGCAACAGATCATCATGAAATAAAATACCTTTCTCATAAGAAACAGTACCACGATTTTCTAATGCATGATAAAAATTTGAATCCTGTGTAAGTATATTGGAAAGTATGTCTTCTGCTTCATTTAGAATATCAAGTTTTTTATGATTATTGCTAACTGCATAACTTTTAGCAATAAGATCAGCTGCTTGATCATTCATTTTTATTAAATCTAGTGATGCTGAAGAACTAGAGTATTCTTCATAGTAAATTTTTCTAGGAATTTCAGATAAATCTTTCAATAAATCCAATAATGCTTTTTCATAGTTTTTTGAAAAATTAACTCTTTTCAGTTCTTTTAAGAAAAGTGGTACAACACATGGTTCAATTATTGCCGGAATAATTGTAATATTACGGCCTTCTAATTTTTCCATTAGTGCAGCCTTTAATTCCATTTTCACCCATCTAGAATCCACAGAATTAGGAGATAAAACTATGATAAAAAAATCATTATTCTTTATTCCATGTTCTAATTTATCTAAAATACTATCACCTACCTTAATTTCCAATTTATCAAGCCAGATTTGCACACCTGCATTTTTTAAATCACGGATTATTTTATCTACAATTTGTTTATCAAAATCTTTACTTGAGTGACTAAAAAAAGCTCTAGTCCCAAATTCTCTTTTTTCTATATTGCTATTTGACAAATTCTCTTTTTCCGTAGCATCACTATTTGACAAATTCTCTTTTAATTTCTTCATATATGCCATATCAATTTTTTTGGAATTTGGAAGTTGTTCGAATGATCCCATACTGTCCATGGACATCTTTACAGGATCGCATTCACCTGGAATCCAAGCAATACTAGATGAATAATCTAAATGATCTTTTGGGCCTAGTCTTATCATTTTTAATGTGTTGATGCAAGTTCGATATTCAGGTGTGTCTTCCTTAGTATTTTTGCGATAGATATTACGTGCTTGTAAACAAAGTTTGTTAGCTTTAGAAGTTTTGTTCATTTCTGCATGTATAACTCCTGAATTAATAAGACATTTTGCAAAAATGTTGCTGTTTTCTCCATCTCTGATTTTTATTATTTCTACTAATTCTTCACAATAGGATAAGGCTTTTACATCATTTTGAACCTCAAAATATGCTTTAATAATATCGTTTAAATTTTTAATGTATCGTGTATCTGTTTTTGTAGAGTTTATTTTTCTAATGTTCAATATCTCTTCTAAAATAGGAATTACTTTCTCATAGTTTTTTTGTTTTAAATATATTTCAGATAAATCATCTAATGTACGAATTAAACACCAATGTTGTGTGTTCACTGATTTTTTTAGCTTTTTTATAGTTTGTTCAAAGAAAGAAATTGTATCCATTTCATTTTCAAAGTTATGATTTAAAGCCGCAAAATTTTGTTGGCAAAATGTATAATCTGGACTATTCGTTAAATTAAGGTCTTCATAGATTTTTAACGCATCATTATACAGAAGAGCAGCAGGTTCTTTGTCTCCTTTTTTGGCATACAGTACAGCAGTATTAGTAAGAAATATTGCACTTTCTTTAGATTTTTTTCCAAAATTATCAATGAATCGGTTTAATGTTTTTTCCATTATGGGAAGAGCTTCTAAAGGGTTCCCAGAATATTGATACAATACAGAGATATCGTTCAAGCATATAAAATAATATGGATTATTTTTACCAACAGTTTTTTCTAATATGGCTAAAACCTTTTGATAATGTACTTTAGCATTATCATAATCTTTTATAAAAAATAATAATTCTGCCATATTCAAAATACTGATTGCATATTCTAAGTTATTCACTTGATTCTTTTCATAAATTTCAATTGCATGTTTGCAAATTGGTAATGCGTTTGCATACTCTCCTCTATCTTTATACACTTCAACATAAAAAATCAGAGCTAATGCATAATTGACGTTATATTTTTGTTCTTCTTCGGCAAACAATTTCATTGCTTCTTTACATTTTGTTTCAGCTTCTGCAAACAACCCCATCATTCTAAATAATTCTGCAAAATTTGCGAGACAAACTGAGTAATCCTCATAGTATTTGTTTGATTGATTTTTATAAATTAAAACTGCGTTAGTAAATGAATTTTTTGACTTTATATACTCTCCTTCTTGTCTATAAAGAATTCCCATTTGTGTCAAAATTTTTGCAAAACTAATAGAATTTTTAATTCCAAAATTTTGCATTATTGTTAAGGCTTCATGATATAGACATTTTGCTTTACCATAATCACCCATATCTCTATGTAATGTAGCTAATGTTGTAAGTTCATTAGCATACTCTAATTTTTGATTTTTTTTATGTAACTGATCACATATTTTTTTAGCGAGAATTATTGCTAGTTCATAGTTTCCTGTATTTTTAAGTTTAGCAAGTTGTGTTCTAGATTCAGTTAAATTATCCATTTCGGGATTTCCCTCATTCATGTTATTTAGAATTGTCTTCTTGTAATTTTATCTTCTGTTTTTCCAGTTAGTGTGAATGGTACTGGAAATAGGATAAAACATTCTTAAATACGATCTTTTTACTGTTTGTTTAATTTTTCTTAATTCCACAAAAATATTTAGATTACGAAGTTTAATTTAGATAATTTTTCTTTCACATAATTCCCAATACAAAACAAAATATTCCAAACATACAATCACTAAAAAACTTTCAAATTCTACTGATTTATGATATTATAAAAAAATCTTAGATCAATTAAGAATTAATTCAACAATCAAAAATAACAAAACAACTTAGAATTTCAGGCAACAACAAAAACACTGCAACCCCAAACATGTAAGCTGTTAACGGTGGAACGTTTTGTACATACATTTCATTTGATTGCAGTGATTGATTATCTCTTGTTACTCTATTTCTAGATGACAGAAACACAAATGATTTGACATTGGGCGTTATACTCATTGAATTCTCAGTTGAAATGACAAATTTGTCATATTTTCTTTTTCTGTGAACAGCTACAAATGCAAATATCTTTTTATGTTTTGGTTCTAGAAATTTATAGAATATGTCCAACTTTCTTGATCTGATCATATCAGATAAATTCAGGAATACGTTATACAAAGTAACAAAGGTCACAACCAGAAAAAATGTAGTTACCAGAATCATAATTGGCATCATTACAAACTCGTAATGAACCGGTAAAATTACAGCCATTGCAAGAATAGCAAACGTGTCAGCCAACCCTGCAATATTCCATCTCCATAGCATCATTCCTGCAAAGATAGATGTGAAAATTGTAATGACATGGTATGGAGTCATTTCTCCATCATCATAGTCCCAGGCGTATAATACGGCACCAATTATGCCAAAAACCAGCCATATTCCATCAGGAATTCTTCTTGATCTTACATCAAATGCTGCTGCAATGCCAAGCATTGATACAAGCAAAAGGATGCGAAGAGACTCTACTACGATTTCCACAAGAAACAATGAGTAATTACAATAAAACCCTGAAACTCAAAAGGTCCAGTCTCACTTCCAAATTTCAGGAAGTCAGAGTGGATCTTTCATTTCTATTGATTTGGCCAATGAACGAGAACAGATTCTTTTTTTCTGGTATGCTCATGACTGCTTTGAATTGTTCCTTCCTGCATTTTTCAAACATTTCATTTTGCCAAGACACAAGAGTTGCAAAGTCCTTGTCATATTTTTGCAAATGATCAAAAACTCCAGGGCTTATCTTTACAAAATCCCCGTTTGCCCAATACAACAAATTCCTGTCAGTCAGCATTCTAATTGACTGTGAAATATTTCTTGACGTATACACTGCACTTGCACATGCTCCATCTTCATCATCACATGACTTGTCAAACGCATCTCTGAACTTTGATAACATGTAACAGCTTGCCTTGCTGTTTGGATCTCTTTTGACTTTGCAGTACGTCTGGGACAAGATACACAATGACTGAAACGATATGTAATCCAACTTTACACATACTGCAAACCATCGTCCTGTATCAGATAGAAAATATATCCTGTTGTACTTTTTTTCATCATTAAACAGATATCCATCCAAGTGCATCTGTAATACAATCTTTTTTGTGTAAAGATGTGGCTTGCTTATCTTGGATGCCATTTGTGAAATTGTAAATCGCATATCCGGATACAGCATCTCCATAACCTTGCTGCATGTAGAATTTCTGTGAATTTTTTTCTTGTAGAACAAAATACGTTTTACTTTTCTGTCAAGTTCTGACAGATTATGGTTTTGTGTGTTGTTCATGAAACTATTGTACTACACTCCAGAATACGGACAGTTTTGAATCCTTTGGAAACATCCCTAGTGCGTCAATTAAATTTCTTGATGACTCAAAGTTCTTGTGCTTTATCTGAGATTTGTCAAAGTCCAGATGTCTTGTGACATCAAGCGGTATGGAATAGAGTGATTTTGTGCCTACAGAAGACGTCTTTATTATGGAATTATTATCTGATGGCTCTATTTTTGATACTCCACCAGTCCTCTTGTTTACCAGAATCTGAGGCTTGCCCGTCTTCTCATCAGGTATGATTATCATGTTGGGTATTGATTTTTTTACTGTCATGGTTTCGCCATCTATCTTTTCAGATTTAGAATCGCTGTTTTTGCGGAGATCACCATCATCCTGACTTTGTTTTGGATTGCTCTTTGCTGATGATAGTTGTTCTTCCTCTTCATGCTTTTTATTTTTGCTCTCTTTTTCGGATTCAGGTTTTTTTGATATTTCATTTCCTACATTTTCTAGCTTTGTAGGTATTGCTACAATTGATTCTTCTCTGTTATTTTCCTCGTGTGTTGCATCTTGTCTAATATATTTTATCATGGAATCAATCTGTTCAGGAGTGGTCCATGCAAATGAACCATCACTCATTGCATCCAAGTCTGAATGAATCTGAGATATCAACTGTAACTGGTGTGATTCTTTATCCAGTCTTGAAATCCTTGATATTACATACAACGGAACACATACCTGGGAGGGCACCAGATTATTTCTCTGTGATAGTCGGGTTACAATTAGCTGTAGTTGTTCAATTGATTTTGCAGAGAGAGGATTATTATTTTTGGAGATAATTATTTTCTCAAATGGTGTTCTGCTGATATGTAACAATTCAAGTATATCTTGTTTTTGTAGCTGGAGTTTTTCTTCAAGATAGCATATTCCATCAAAGAGTGACATTGGATTAAGCACTTCATTTTCCAGGATCTCTTTGAAATGTGCAAGTAAAATATCAGTAGATTCTTTGTAGCTGCCATTATCTACGATCACTACATTAACTTCTGAAATAGCATTTGGTCCTGCCTGCATACATCCCAATATGACATCATGATGATTAATTGCATAGAGTTTTTCGTCTACTCTTGCCAGTTTAATTTCAGGGAGTAACTCTGGATTATTTCTTGCAATCTCTGCAAACTTGTTAATATTGGATATGGTGCATATTCCAACGCTTACAGCTGGTGAAAGTATTTCTGAAATCTTTACCTTAGTCTTTGACTCTAGGATGTTGTGGCTCATTGTTTGATGCACCTCTGAATTGCCAGTGTCACGGCCCTTTTGGCCAGGGTGTTATAATCTGAATTATTACTATTATTTATCATGACAAATGACAGTCCATTATTTTTTATGGAAAAAGAAGAGAGTGGATTTGTAATAGTTTCATAGTATCTTGCTGCAATCCGTCTCAGGATGGTGATATCCTCTATATCATGATCTCTTTGTGCCTGAGAGAGATGCAAATTCAGGTAGAATGACTCCCTGATATTTGACTCGATATGACATTTTTCTTTTCCTGTCTTGAAGATGATGCTTTTTAGCATTGGTGCATTTTTTACGCCCAGACTTTGGCACACTATATCTCGGATTTTATCCTCATCAAATGGAATGCAGCTGTCTCTGCAGGTTTGGTAGATAACAAGACACATTGCCTTTGCTCGGGTAAATTTGCTTGTCTGTCTTTTCAAAGCACAGTATGACTTCCAGCAGTTCTCAGATGTGATGTCAGATAATTTTAGCTTGTCACAAATGTCTGCAAATGGAATAATATCAGAATTATTATTTTTCTCTAATCTCAGATTGGAAATATGCGTTATATTTTTTACATCATGGGGGTTTCCGCCCTTTTGTCTTTTTTGATACAAGTTGATTTTAGATTTTGTAATGTGCTGGTATGGAATGGTGTTACTATTGTTATCTTCTTCATCAAACCCAAATACAACTCCGCAATTCCTGCATACAATCTCTTTTTCCTCAACTGTTGTAACTAATTGAGGTTTTTTGTTTTGGCAAAGACATGTGTCTTGTAATAATGATTGCAAATTTTCTGTTTTATTTATTGTAGAATTTGTTTTGATGTTTTGTCTTTGTGAATCTGTCATGCAACAGAATATGGTATCAATTGCATATAACCACCCTAGTTATGTTTGTTACAAATGTTACAGATGCTAGCATGTATGCCTAGTTTTTTTTAAAAAAATTTAGATGTATTTTATTATCTGTCATTTCTGTTTATCACTTTAATGCAAAACATATCCTCATCGTACTCACTGGAAATTACATTCTCTCCAATCAACTCAAAAGCCTTTGTGTATGTCTTACATTCCAATTCAGACCAGTTACATCCAAGATTATGTTTGGAGATGAACACATCTGAGCAATCACCATTGTCATTGTTGTTTTGTCTAAGTCTATTTAGTTGCAGACGGTTTACCTTGTTCCATTTTAGAATATGATCAGACAAAACAGAATATGTTACGTCACCCTCCTGCAGTTTTATCTCCTTTATGATGTGTCTTGCCATGAATTCAGAAACCTGGTTAATCTTTGATTTATCCAAGATGCCGATAATTTTTTTCAGAATCTGCTTTGGGAATATAACATCGCCCTTGTGTATCTTGTAACCATAAAATTCAATCCATTGCGATATTATCTGAGAGCCTATCGTGCTGGGACCCTGTTTTGTGTCTTTAGATATTTTGTTTAATAAAATGAAATTTTCTTGATTTAGCCGTATGTTTAACTGGTGTGTCTTTTTGTTTAGCACTTAGACTCTGTCTCCTGTCTTTAAACAGGCTCCGATGTTTTTTGTAGTTGCTTTGTTAATACAAGATTCAAAATGAGTAGATATGTTCCCTGCCATTAGAGACAATAATAACGCAAAGATCGTAAATAAAATTTACGTAGAAATCCTATGTCTACGTAAATCTTTCAATGTTTTCATCATTATTTTAAAATTCTTTAAGAAATTTGCTCTAATGTAACGCTAATCTCATCGCCCAAAAGATTACGTTTTTTTAATAACTCATGGTAATGCTTTGGAATAATTATGATCTTTTTGTCCCCCATGTTGGAAACCTTTGTAACAAATTCCACACTTTTCACAATCTCTGTGAATGTCAGTATACTAAAAGTATATATCATATGGTATACTAATAGTATACCATAATGATGAACACGGGACTAGTTTTGAATTTAAGATTTCAAACAAAAGAAATAATTTTTTTACAAAAATGAGGAGAAGAATCAAAAATTGAAGATCCAGTTAATCCGAATTCATGAAGATGGGAAACAGCAACCGATTAGGATATTCTCTCACTCTGAAGAAGTAATCATACAAAGAACAAGAGTCAAGGTAATGGAAAGAAATACTGAGAAGATAAATGTAATGTATGTTCTAGAGGGACTCGGCCCTACAGGATGGATGACTATCGAGACTACTGGAAACCAGGAACTTTTTGCATATATCTATGTTGGAGATGAGATTACCACTTTTAACGCGTAATAATACAATAAGATAGTAATCGACTTTGGATTCTGAATTTATAATTTTGTTCTTGAAAATATATTGGAAAATCTTGAATAAATCACTGAAAGAAAATCTCGCAGTAAAGAAAGAGGACTTGGCAAAAACTCATAGCCTACCGCGTAAACAGCATGAGCAATCTAATATAGTTTAGACAAAGACCTGAAGAGTTTAAGTAAACCTCAAAGACCAAAATGGAATTGACATTACAGGAAAAACCAACACTGGAAAGATATTCTTAATTGTTATTGGAATTGTGTTAGTAGGATTAGGAACATTGTATGACGGGTACAGAAACAAGCAAGACAATCAGTCGTACTTAATATAATATCTCAAATTTCAGATCTACTTTTTAAATAAATTAAAATATTTCCATCCTCGTTCATTCACAAGTTTTTCAGCCGTTTGCATCGTAACACTTGATGGAATATCTCTATCATTAGCTATGACCAGAACATTTCCATGTGATGGTATGATCTCCTTTGCAGAAATTCCTACATTGTATTGTTTTAAGGGAGGAAATTCTCTTTGTATGTCAATTACTGTATCTTTTGTTATAATTACTCTGGGACAGCTTAAACATATTGGATCACAATCAATAACATCACATAGTGGTACCGGTTTGTCGATTTTGACTTTTATTAAAAGACCTAAATCAAATACTTTACATAATTTGTGATTGGCAACGCACTGAAATATTTGATGGCTTTTGGATAGTGGACAACTTCCAATAGAGTATGAATCAATTTCCACATTTGCGGTATTTATGAATTTAAATGAAAGACAATCGTTATCTGCTTCAATCAACATGGCTCCTGGTTGGTCGTCATACGTGAATTCAGATCCCTCTCGAATTGGAATTGGAACTGATCTAATATCTGCTCCTCCAATTCCATTAACAAAATATGGCGTTGGTCCAGAACCATCATTTATCAGTAATCTTTCATAATGGTGATCATGGCCGCCTAAAACAACATCAGCACCCCATTCTCCAAATGGTATTTCTTGTAATGGAATCAAGTTGAGATCAGATCCATGCGAACCAGAAGAGTATGGTGAATGATGAAAAAATACTATATTCCATCTTGAGTCAGAATTACTTAGCCCAGTTTGCAGCCAAATTGCTTGAATTGAATTAATATCTATACCATCAGGCTCTCTTCTATCACTATCATATGCAAAAAAGTGTACAGGATCTTTGACAAAATTATAATATCTCTCATTTCCTGGTAGTGTAAAATATTCCAGATAAGGTGAAATATCGCCTCCAATTGAAGGGGGATTATCCCAATCATGATTTCCTAGTGTAGGGAAAAATCTATTTGATATGCTTCCCTCACCAAAATTACCACGATAGTTTCCAATAAATTCATGATAATATTGGCCAACATTATTATCTATAGTGGAGGCTTCTCCATCTGGATAATTGTTGTCACCCACAGTTATAATGAAATCAGGATTCCATCTCTTTACAAGATTTGACACCTCTTCCTCCTCTGAAGTAGCATCACCATAATCACCAATTACCGCAAAAGATGTTTTCTTCACCTCAATCGTGTGGATAACATCAGTATTGTAAATTATACTTGCAGAGCTTCCAAGTATCGCATTATTTGTTATAACGATATTAGCATCATTGTTCTTATCATAATTTACAAAGACTCCAGAAGAACTTCTTGTCTCAGTCAATGTAACAGGTTGACTTCTTGCAGTAAAAGAACCGCCCTCGGTAACAGCTGTTGTAGCATCAAATCCTGGACCATCAAAGTTTATGATTTGCTGATAATCATTATCGTCTAATCGAACTACCAGTGTACCACTTTGTTGTACATCAGCATTAATGCTAAAGTCAGCATTATCTCCAAACATCAAATCATCTCTTAAGGGTCTAATGTCTACAGCACCTAGTGTTCCATCAGCTGCAGCATCACCATTTTCAGTGAACACTTGATATACCATCGTCTTGTTGTCAGGATTAGTACCAAATGTCCAAGAATCCTCATCTGTAGGATCAATGTTTAGTTGAACATCTGTGATAGTAAGATAAACTTCCGTATTGTGCGAATACTTTATTCTATCAAGCTCAAGGTTAACAAATTGATCAACAGTATCAAATGTGAGTGTTGTTGTTTGAACACCACCGCCTTTGTGATACTGAACTACTACGTTGCCTGTTGGATTTAAGTCATAGAGTTGTATGAATGGCCATGTAGTTGGAGTTAAACCAACAGGATTAGTTATTTGTGATGGTACTGACATGTTGGCATCTTTTGCTTCCCTAAGAACATTTAGAGCAGCAGGATCATCAGTGATGGCTGGGCTAGCATCAGTAGTACAATCACCAGTGGTGTCAAGTGCAACATCATCAATATCGCCAAGATCAAGACCAGTAAAGGCAGTACCTTCAGCTGCTGTACAGACATCACCAAAGTCAAGTCCTTCACCTGCAACGGTTGTTATAGCATCCGCAGTTTCAGCCATGGTTGTATCTGCAAAGTAACCATACCAGTTACCATCTACAGCTTGAACCATTCTCATGATCTTGCCGTTTATAGTAACGTCTGGCTCACCTTTGGCCTCATCTGTATCATTTATGTCTGAATCAATTACAACGACCTCAATTACTTGAGGCCCTGACATGTAGTTATCAAACTGTGAGTTTTCTGCGGAAACAAACAAATTAGAATTAGCTGATGAAACTATATGTGCAGTGTCTAACACATTCTCAAAAGTTACTGTCATGATATCTCCATCTGATACTAAGAGTGCATTGCTTACAGATTCATCAGTAGTAAGGTCTAAAGACCCAACAAAAATTCCGGTATCAGTACCTGTTTCTATAAGTGATATACTTGTACCGTCAGAATCTGAAGAAGAGATTACATTTACTAAAATAGTGTCTATGAGATCATCATCAATATTTCCATATTCTAGTGTTATAGATGGTGTCTCTGATGTAAAGTATGAATCTTTATCAAATCTGATAATAGGTAGTGAAAGTGAATCTCCTATTCTGGCAGTATCTGATGCACCATCAGCAGCTTCTGCTATTATGGCACCACCTTCTGCAACTCTAAGTCTGTGACCTGATGATTCATCAGTTGTTGTCAAAATTATCTCGCCTGTAAAAATTCTAGTATTATCACCAGTTTCTACTAGAAATATGTCTATTCCTCCAGCATCAGAGTCAGACCAAACATTTACATCAATAAGGTCAACAGAATCTGGATCTAGAAATTTATTTGAACCAACTTGAGTAATGATTGCAATATCATTTGACGGATATCTTTCCCTGTCGAATTCAAAGATAACAGGACCACAATTACTTTCTTGTACAATTATGCCGCCTTTACTTGTAGTAGATGGTATTAGATTAAACTCATTTTGGAGCTGTTCTGCAATACTAAAAAGTTCTGTGATATTATTTGCATTATGTGGTTGATTATCATGAAGGGCTTCTAGTTCTACTCCAAAAGATTCTGTTGGAGAGTCACTTGAAGTTATTCTATCCAAAGATAACTCGTAGACAGGTTCACCAGTATTGTCATGTAATAGTACTCTATATCGAAATTGTGTTACATCAAGTACAATATCATTTTCAGTGAGTGGAAAAACAAAATTAGGATGATCACTTTGTAATAATGCTATGGGGTTATCCTGTGAAGTATGTGGCGGGTTTCCAGAAAGTGTTTGGGTAACTTGTACAGAACTTAATTTCAGAGCGCCGTTTTCTGCACGAAACCAAACAGATGATAGTCGACTTGGGTCACTCTTGTATTGAACCTTCTGCCAATCAGGAGTCCATGGTGCAGATTGCAATTCTGAAAGTGAACTATCAGGAGGTAGTATATCATTTTGGGGAACACTATATCGTGTTCTATCTCGGAGCATATGAAGATTGTCAAATAAAGTATTATCTTTATCGTAATAATTATCCACATATTTTTTTGGATTGCCGTCCCATCTAACCTCTAAATTATATCCATATTTCTCACCACCCGAAGGAAAAGCTTTAACAATATTATCGAAAGTCATTTTATCGGTACTCCATTTGGCCTCTATTTCCATATCTTGCCAACCCGATTCACCACAAGCAATTTGCAATGCATAAACTGTGTTGGAAATATTTCCTGACATAGGATTTGAAGAAATGCTGTCAACCAACAGTATCATAAACACGGTTAACATAACATAAAAAAAGAAATCCATTTTATTCAATGATTTTATTTTATTGAATGGTATTTCATGAAACCTTATTACACGAATTATCACTGCAATACCATATATTCTAATAAATTTAGAGTTATTATTATTATCGCGTTATTAATTTAAAATTCATTTAATTTCTTGAACATTATTGAACATAATTTCATAATAAATGCCATTATGATTATATTCAACAATTAGCTTTTGAAAACTAATGTCTAAGATCGCACTGGTGCCGGGAGTTAGGGTTACTCGTGATTCTCAATCAGATGCTATCCGTACATGGTTCAACCCTTTCCCTGAATCAATGGCCAAGGCACCATTTGCTCCTGATGATATTGCTTACCAATTACTGAAGGAGAATGCAGAATTATTCAAGTGGAAGACAGAACTGCAGGACCTGCGCAACCAAACCGTAGTAAATGGTGAAAATGCATATTCTGTCCGTTTTACACAGGAATTCAAAAGAATTCCTGTCGATTCGAGTGAAGTCGTTGTTAACATATATGCAGACGGTCGTGTCTACTCAATCTATAACAATTATCATTATGACATTCCAAGGGAACTCAACCCAGAAAAAGTCAAGATCAGTGCCAAAGAGGCCAGAGTTCTAATTAACCGCTTAGTAAGAGGTTATAAGAAGGCAGAAATCAGCGACCCACAACTAATTATTTATCAATATCATAAATCCGAAAACCGTCCACCTAAACCATCCAAAAATATAGAGTCTTCACTTGACTCCGATACGTTTCTTGCTGCTGTTGCAAGTTACAGGTCTGAAACAAAGGCAGATGACCACGCACCAAAAGAAGGGGAACACTATCTTGTGTGGGATATAACTGTCACTACTAAGTATCCCTCACACGATTGGCGCATACTGATTGATGCATTGAGCGGACAGGTGATCAATGTTATAGATTTATTTCAGTATGCTTCAGGTAATTCCGATGTATTTGACCCTAACCCCATCGTAACAAGTGGCGATACAACTCTTAATGGGAGTTCACCAGTTGCCACACTAGATGTGGAGAGAATTTCAGTAACGGTCGATCGTCTCGATCCGGCTGTTGCCGGTAACCTTCACTTAGATGGCAAATATGTAAAGATGGCCGAAATAGAGTCCCCAACTTTTACGGAGCCGGTTAGTCCTACAGGCAATTTCAGATTCAGTTCAAATAATAGAAATTTTCTGGCGGCAATGTGTTATTTTCATATTGATCGTTTCCAGAATTATATTCAGACAGAACTGGAAATGACAAATGTCTGTAACTTTGCGATCCCAGTGGATCCTCAGGGTCAAAGTGGGGCTGACAATTCAAGATATAGTTCATCTAATCATGATTTAGCGTTTGGGGAAGGTGGTGTACCTGACGCCTCAGATGCCCATGTAATATTGCAT
>Ga0224512_10001171_pt1 | contig 25961 bp, 21 predicted proteins | sample SF_May12_sed_USG_4_FD_169103 | JGI IMG/M metagenome (GOLD analysis project Ga0224512, IMG submission 169103) | Sediment microbial communities from San Francisco Bay, California, United States - SF_May12_sed_USGS_13 | ecosystem: Environmental > Aquatic > Marine > Sediment | place: USA... | reverse complement strand
ACAGCTGCCGCCACAGCGAGCGATAGTTGGGGTACTCGATGTCCGGTACCAGCCATCCCGACGCCACCAGCTCGGCATGAAGCCGGGGCAGGTTGCGCCACGGCACTCCCATGTCGACGTGGTGAGCCAGATGCCAACCGGTGTTGTAGGGCGCGATCCAGTAGCGGGGCAGCCGACTCTGACGGATCACGTGGGTCGTCTTGCGCCGGTCTTCGGACCGGGTGAGACCGCCATGTTCGGCGAGCGCACGGAGCCGGTTTGACACCTTCCACCCCGTCGACCAGGCGACGAACCACACGGCGTACATGAGCGGACGACCGACGACGATCGAAACACCGAGCATGGCCACCTGGACGGCGAGGATCTGCAGAGCCTCCGGCTTGCGCCGACGGATGGCATGAAACAACACCTTCAGGTTCTTCCACGCACTGATACCGACGGCATCGCGCACCAGTTTGCGTCGGAGTGACGCCCGGGTGATGGGATAGCCGTCGTACAGGGAGAAATCCGGTTCGTCGGGGCCCATCTCGTCGCGGTGGTGAGCGAAATGGGCCCGCCGGTAGGCGAGCATGGCCTGCAACGACGGGTAGGCCAACAGCCAACGGCCCGTCAGGTCATTCACCCGTTGGTTGGAGAACAGAAGCCGGTGGGCGGCCTCGTGGGCGAGAATGTTCAGCAGGGCATGACCGCGGATCATCAAGGCAAAGGCGACAAGATAGGCCCACCAGGTGTTCAGCCAGCCGGCCAGCGTCACCACACCGAATGTCTGCACGAGGGCTCCGAGCAGCGTCAGCGTGTTGGCCGGATTGTTGATCCGCCGGAGCTCGTCGCGCAGCTCGCGGGTTGGTTTGGCACGCTCATTGAGCCGGTCGGTCGGCAGCGTGTCGGGCAACAGATCGGGGCCGGGGACCATGCCGCCCTTCGGCCTGCGGACCGGCCGCTCGGCCCGTTGCCGCCGCGCTTTGACCGCGTCGGATGATGTTGAGGCGCCGGCAACCGAACCTTCCATACGGGATACTCTAGCAACGTAGCGCTACAATGTCTGATCGATATGAGCAGTTTCTGTAACGCGCTGGAGCCTGCAACCGGATGACGACCGCGGCGAACTCCGAAGGTCCCTCCTTCAGCGCCCGATCTGTGGCACTATCCCTCCTTCTCGGCACTCATCCCCCCCGCCTCTCGACTTCGGTCCTGGTGGAGTCCGGTTCGCTGTTCGGCATCAACGCCGGAACCATGCGAACCGCCCTGTCACGGATGGCGGCCAAGGGCGAGGTGGCTCCCACCGCACACGGCTACGAGCTCGCGGGCCCGCTGATCGAGCGGCAGATGCGCCAGGATCTCGGCCGCCGCTCGCCGACGACGCAGTGGGATGGCCGGTGGTATTCGGTCACCTCCCTGCATGCCGCGCGTGAGTTGGCCGATCGCCGCGACCTGCGACGTCGCCTGAAGAGGGCCGGCTTCGGCGAGCTTCGACCGAACTACTGGTTACGGCCTGCCAACCGGGATCTTCCCGATCTCGGTTCGGGCCTCCTGGTGACCTCAGGGGAGCTCCTGGTGGAGGATCTCGACACGCTCGTCAAGCGACTGTGGCCGCTCGCCTCCCTCGAGTCGGAGGCGACTCGCTTACTCTCCGAGACTCGCCGGCTCGCCGGCCGGGAAGCCGACCTTCTGAGCCCCGACGGCGCCGACGATCTGGGACGATGGCTCGTCGAGACCTTCACGGTTTCAGCTGACATCATTCGGTTTCTTACCCGGGAGCCCCGCCTACCGCCGTCGCTGGTTGCGCAACCCTGGGCGCCCGACGTGCTGCGCCATGACTACAGCGGCTTGGAGCGGCTTTTCCAGCGCCACCTGGCCCGCTTCCTTCGGCGGCAACAGGCCGCTACCAGCCCGGAGGGCGCTGAAAGCCACCGGTGATCGACTCGACCATCGCCGCCGCCGCCAGCGCCGTGTGATCCTCCAGGAACGGACCCACCACCTGGAGTCCCATCGGCAGCCCACTGGAGTGCAAGCCGATCGGGACCGCCGTGGCCGGCAGGTACACGACGCCGAACAGCCCCATCCAGCGCATTTGATCGACGTAGGGCCTCGGCTGACCGGCGACATCGATGACGCGGGCGCTCATCGGTCGACTGTGGTCGTGCGGTATGGCCACGGTCGGGGAGATCGGCGCCAGCACCACGTCCCAGTCCTCGAAGAACTCCCGCCACCGGGCGCGCATTTGCAGACGCCGCTCGTTGGCCGACAGCCAACCGCGGTGGCGAATGGTGGCCCCGACCACGCCGAGTCCACCGTCGAGCCGCTCGCCATTCCTCAATCGCTCCGCCATCTCCTCGATCTCGGCGGGCGACCAGGACCCGGACTCGGCCGCGCCGAGGAGATCGTCGAAGACGCTGTCGGCTTTGGCGAAGTCGAATCCCGACGGCCGGGCCTCGGTCGACACCGTCGCACCGGCCTGCTCGAGACGACCGGCGACCGATTCGATAGCCGTCGAGATCTCGGGATCGACAGGGCAGTACACATCGTCGGACCACACCGCGATCCGCAAGCCGTCGGGCTCCCGACGACGGGCCGGTGGCAGGTCGAGGGACCAGGCCGTCGCATTCCAATCGTTCGGTCCCACCATGAGATCCAGCGCAATCCGGCAGTCCTCGACGGTGCGGGCCATGGGGCCGATGACGGCGATGTCGGCCTCGGTGTAGGTACCGGGAGGACCGGGAATCTGACCGCGGCCCGACACGATACCCCAGCTGGGTTTGTGGCCGACGATGCCGCACATGGAGGCGGGGTTGCGGATGGAGCCCGCGATGTCCGATCCAACCTCGAGTGCCGTGAATCCGGCCGCCACCGCACCGGCCGAGCCGCCGGAGCTTCCGCCGACGGTGCGCGATGTGTCCCACGGATTGTTGGACGTTCCGAACAGGTCGTTGAAACTCTGGACGTCACCGGCGTAGATCGGGAGATTGGTCTTGCCGTACACGATGGCGCCGGCCCGGGTCAGCCCCGCAACCGAGTCGGCGTCGCGGTCGGCGACGAAGTCCGCCAGCTCCGGTGCCCCCGATGTGGTTCGGAAACCGTCCACCATCATCGAATCCTTGACCGTGATCGGTAGTCCGGCGAGTGGGCCGAGTGACCCGTCTCGACCGGTTCCCCCGGTGGTTTCCAGACGGGCCCGTCGTGCATCGACCTCGTCGGCCCGTTTCAGTGCCCGTTCCGCGTCGAGTGTGACGACGACATTGATCTCGCCGTTCCGGTCCTCGACCCGTTTCAGTAGGCACTCGAGCAGCTCCCGCGACGACAGGGAACGGTCGGACAGCAGCGGCATCAGCTCCGCGACGGACAGGTACGGGACGGAGTCATCAGTCGGATCCACGGAGCCCAAGTTAGCGTTGACGGCAGATGACGGTCGAAAGCAGGATGGTGGAGCCGCCCTCAGGCTTCATGCGGTCGACAGGCAATCACCACCATCCGTGGCTAAGGGCGCCCGTATGCCTACTATTGACGGGGTGCGTGACCCACTACGATGGGCTCAACTACATGGACGTGGGAGAGAAGATGGCAAGAAATGTGGGGGGTCAGCGGTTGGCCGTTGCGCTGGCGGGTGCGGCGCTGTTCCTTGCTGGATGCGCAAGCCGGCCCAGCGCAGACGCTCTGACGCAATCGATTCTCGACGCGGCTGAAGTCGACGCCACCGTCTCCCTGACCGAGGCCCAGGCCCGGTGCATCGCCGATGAACTTCTCGACAGCAATCTTTCCGACACGACCGTGGCCGGCCTGGCTGAGAACTTCGATGAACCGGAGGTCTTGGCCTCCGACGCCGACTCCGTCGAATCGACCGTCGCCGAAGCGGCCATCGTTTGCGCCCAGTCCTGATCGACGATCCGTCTCGGAACACGCCCTCGACTGAGGAACACCGATCTTGACAGCTCGATCCGTCGTCCTTGGCCCCGACGTGAGCCGGGCCCAGTCGGCGGGCCACGCGGTCGTTGCGTTGGAGACCACGATCTTCTCCGAACTCGGGTTGCCCCGACCGCACAGCGTTCGGGCGCTCAGCGAGGTGACGGCCGCAGTCGTCTCGGGTGGCTCCACGCCGGCTCTCACCGCCGTCGTCGACGGTGAGGTTCGGTGCGGGCTCGAGGCCGTCGACCAGGACCGGATCTGTGGGCCGGCGACGAAGATGGCGGCCCGCGACCTCGGACGGGCCGTCGCCCAACGTTGGGCCTACGGTGCGACAACGGTGTCGGCCGCCGTGACGGTGGCTGCGGCGGCCGGTGTCGAGGTGTTCGCCACGGGCGGTATCGGCGGAGTGCATCGAAACGCTGCGGTCACCGGTGATATCAGCGCGGATCTCGGGGCCATCGCCTCCCACCCCGTCATCACCGTCACCGCGGGAGCGAAGGTCTTTCTCGATCTCGAACGGACCGTCGAACATCTCGAGACCCTCGGTGTGCCGGTGCTCGGCTGGCACTGTGATGAATTCCCGGCCTTTCATTCGCCCTCGAGCGGTGTGGCGTTGGGCGCCACGGTCACCTCCGCCGCCGAGGTGGCCCGTATCGCCGATGCCCACTGGCAACTCGGGGGTGGCGGCATCGTCGTCGCCTGTCCGATACCCGACCACGCCGCCATCGATCGAGCGGTGCTCGATGGCTGGGTCGAACGGGCCCTGACCCTGACCGGTGCCTCCGATCATGGTGGCCCCGACGTCACGCCGGCTGTGCTGAGTGCCCTGGCCGATCTCAGCGACGGGCGGACGGTGGAGGCCAACCTGGTTCTGGCCGAGAACAATGCGGTCGTCGCAGCGGCCATCGCCGTCGAGCTTGCGTCGGGTCGACCAACATCGTGAACAGGGGGCCCCTCTCCGGCTCGCTGGATCGAGATCGAATGGGTGATTTCGTCGCGGAGGTTCACGAATGGGTTCGGCGGCGGGCCGCCATCGGCCCCCAGAGCCGTCGAGCGCGTCGATTCGCACACTTCGGTTCCGGATCGATCATCTGTTTCCCGCCCGCCGCTCTGTTCGGGGAGCAGGCGATCCGCATCGGCTCCGGCGTGACGGTCGGGCCGAACGTGTCGCTGACCGCGGGGATGGCGCCGGGCCAGCCGTTGCTCAGCGATCGAATCGTCGTGTTGGGCGACCGATGCCTCATCGGACGGAACTCGAGCATCAGTGGACACCTGAGCATCGAGATCGGCGACGATGTCGCATTCGGCCCCAACGTCTATGTGACCGACCAGAACCACACAGGTATCGATCCAACGCTGCCGATCGGCCGGCAGGCTGCCCTCGAGAGGCCCGTGAGTATCGGCGCCGGCTCCTGGATCGGAACCAACGCCGTGATCCTCCCGGGTGTCACCATCGGGGCTCGAGCCATCGTCGGGGCCGGAGCCGTCGTGACCCGCGACGTTCCCGCCGGAACGGTGGCCGTCGGCTCACCGGCCCGGGTCGTCACCGAGACCGATCCCGACTCTCGGGCCACCACTGCTCGCCGGGCCGATCTGCCGGACGGGTGAAAGCTACGGGTTGGACACGGCGAAGGGGTCGCACTCCTCCGGATCGCCGCCGTTGAACCCGACCTTGAACCAGCGGACCCGCTGCTCGGCCGAACCGTGGGTCCACGTTTCGGGATTGATGCCAAGGCCGGACTGCGACTGGATCATGTCGTCGCCGACGGCGGCGGCCGCAGCAAGACCCTCCTCGATGTCGCCCTCCTCGAGAATCGGGACACCGGATTCCTCGGTGAGTCGCTGGTTGGCCGAATGACCCCACACGCCGGCGAGGCAGTCGGCCTGCAGCTCCAGGCGGATCGAGTACTCGTTGGCGTTGCCGGGATCGGAGCTCTGCGCCTGGCGGACCTGGTCGCTGATCCCGACCACCGACTGGATGTGGTGGCCGACTTCGTGAGCGATGACGTAGGCCTGGGCGAAGTCGCCCGGCGCCCCGAACCGGGTGCTCAGTTGATCGTAGAAACTCAGGTCGATGTAGACCTTGTTGTCTCCCGGCGCCGGGCAGTAGAACGGTCCAACGGCGGCGGTGGCCTGCCCACAGCCGGTCGACACGGCGCCGTCGAAGAGGACCAATGATGTGGGCTGGTAGGCGAGTCCCGCCTGATCGAAGTAGGCGTCCCAGGTGTCCTGGATGTCGAACATGAGGAACTCGAGGTACTCCTTGGTGTCGGCGTCGGGATCGACGGTCTCGTCGAGACCACCTGACACCGGCCCCGACCCGGAGGGGAGTCCGCCGGCATCGATGCCGAGGTCTCCACCGCCACCGCTCAGGTCGACGCCGAACAGCAGGCCGAGTATCACGACGATGATGCCGACCAGGCCACCACCCACGGCGACCGGGCGGCCGCCGCCACCCATACGTCGGCCGCCGGTTCGGCGGTCTTCCACGTAGCGGGCACCCTTGTCGGCGGTGCTCTTGTCGTAGCGAACCATTGTCAGTGCATCTCCCTGTCGCCTCGACGGTCGGATCGCGAGCCGCTACCGGAATCCTCGCGTCGACGACCCATCCGCCTTGTGGCCTCGCTGCTTCTTCGTCGGTGCGACCATGCTATCGCCGCCATGACGCCGGTCCGGGGTTGGCCCGACCAGGCGTTCAGCCCACAACGATCTCAACCAGCCAGCGGTCGACCGAAGGGCAACTCGTCCTGCCAGGACGCCAAGAATCCTTCGGCGCGATGGCAGGCGGCGATGAAGAGGGGATCCTCGCCGGTGTCAAGCGCACGCAAAGCCTCCTGCACCGCTTCGCTGAGCCGTGTTTCGCGGTCGGCACCGGGGCCGGCGAGATGGTCGGCGACGAGCGGTCCCGACGCTGATACGAAGTCGGGAACGTAGGTGATGTCGCGTCCGATCATCACGGCCAGGGCCTTGGTGGTGATCGGCAAAGGAGCCCAGGGCACGACGGCTGCCACGTTGAGCAATTCGGCACCCTGATGGTTCATCGCACCCGGTCGGGACCCGACGAGCATGGCGTCGGCCTCGGTGGCCCAGACGGTCCACGGCTTCCCTTCCACCACCTTCGGTTCGACGACGGTGGCGCCGGCTTCGGCTACGGCGGCCGTCAAAGCCTGATGGATCGGGTCGCCCAAGTCTCCTTCGACGAAGACCCGTTGGCCGTCGATTCGTCCTCCGAGAGCCCAGGAGGTCGCCGCCAGCACACCGTCGGTGAGGACGTCCGCCCGGTCCTGGAAGTCGAGCGCAGGGGTTTCGGCCGAGTCGCCGACGCCCTCCGAGGCGGCCCGCATCGCCTCGGTCAGCTCGTTTCCGTCGATGCCCTTTGCCGGCAGCAGCTCGAGCCGGCCGCTGACCAGCTCGTCTCGAAGCTCGGCCATGAGCGCGACGAGGGCCGGACCCTCGTCATCGCCCTCGGCGTTCAGACCGCCCGACGCTCCGCCCCGATGAATGCCGTGGAAAGCGAACGCGTAGGTTGCGGAGCGGGCCAGGTCGGTCGCGCTGCGTTGGAGGATCTTGCGACCGCGACGGATGATTCCCGACGAGGGGCTGTCGGCGAAGTCCCGAACGACGAACCCGTCGACTGTCTGGAGATTCTGAACCGGCATAGGTGGCTCCAACCTAGTCGGTGGCGGGCCGTGACGCAGCCGAGCCTCGTCGGGATCAGGCGAACGGTCCTCCGACGAAGGCCGCGGCGAACACCAGCGACACGATGGTCATCACTTTCAGGAGGATGTTCATGGCCGGACCGGAGGTGTCCTTGAACGGGTCGCCGACGGTGTCGCCGACCACCGCGGCCTTGTGTGGGTCGGAACCCTTGCCGCCGTGATTGCCGGCCTCGATGTACTTCTTGGCGTTGTCCCACGCGCCTCCGGCGTTGGCCATGAAAATGGCGAGGGCGAAACCGGTGACCAGTGCTCCGGCGAGGAAGCCGCCCAGGGCGTTGACGTCGATGAAGCCGATGACGAGCGGTACGACGACAGCCAGCGAGCCCGGCACGATCATCTCCTTCAGCGACGCCTGGGTGGAGATGGCAACACAGCGGGCCGAGTCGGGTATCACGCCTTCCCTACCCTCCCGCAGGCCGGGAATCTCGCGGAACTGACGGCGAACCTCTTCGATCATCTGCTGGGCGGCCCGGCCGACGGCGTCGATGGTGAGAGCGGCGAAGAGGAACGGCAGAGCGGCGCCCAGAAACAATCCGATGAACACACTGACCGAGCCCACATCGAGATCGAGCGACCCGCCCGCCTTGATGACGGCGAACTCGAAGCTCTTGAACAAGGCGAGTGCGGTCAGGGCGGCCGATCCGACCGCGAAGCCCTTGGCGACGGCGGCGGTGGTGTTGCCCAGCGAATCCAGGGCGTCGGTGACCTCACGGACCGACGGATCGAGTTCGGCCATCTCGGCGATACCACCGGCGTTGTCGGCAATAGGACCATAGGCGTCGACCGAGACAACCACACCGGTGGTGGCCAGCATCCCGATGGCGGCCACGGCGATGCCGTAGATACCGCCGAAGCCGATGGGAACGGCGTCGTTGGAGTCGGCCAGAACCTTGAGGGTCATCTCGCCACCCCAGTAGGCGACGGCGACGCCGATGACCACGAGCACCACCGAGGCGGCTACCGAGACCATGCCGGCGGAGATGCCGCCGAGGATCGTGGTGGCCGGACCGGTCTCCGACTGCTTGGCGATCTTCTTGACCGGACCGTAATGGTCCGAGGTGTAGTACTCGGCCGATTTGCCGAGCGCCCAGCCGGCGATGAGGCCGCCGATGACCGCCAGGGCCAGACCGATCGGCGTGTCGAAGCTGTCGCCGCGGAAGAGCCAGAAGGACAGGGCGATGGTGCCGACGAGCGTGATGCCCATGGCGATGTTGGTGCCCATGTGAAGGGCGCGGCTCAAGGCGGAGGAATCGGTCGAATCCCCGCCCTTCACGGTGAACGAGCCGATGATCGACGCAATCATGCCGACGAAGGCCACCGCCATGGGGAACATCAGCAGGGGAACATGGATGTCCGGGTCGATCGCATCGGCGTTGATATTCAGTGCGAAGGCGGTCAGCGCAATGGGGGCGAGGATTGAGCCGGCATACGACTCGAAGAGGTCGGCACCCATTCCGGCGACGTCGCCCACGTTGTCGCCCACGTTGTCGGCGATGGTGGCGGGGTTGCGAGGATCGTCCTCGGGGATCCCGGCCTCGACCTTGCCGACCAGATCGGCTCCCACGTCAGCCGCCTTGGTGTAGATACCGCCACCGACGCGGGAGAACAGGGCGATCGACGAGGCACCGAGGCCGTAGGCGGTGATGATCTCGAAGGCATCGGCACCAGCGGTCCCGAGAACGAAGAGGATGTAGCAGGCGCTGACACCGAGCAGGGCCAGGCCGGCGACGCTGAACCCCATCACGGCTCCTCCGCGGAAGGCGATGGGCAGTGCCTTGACCGGTCCCTCCTTCGCCGCTTCGGTGGTGCGGGCGTTGGCCATGGTGGCCACGGTCATACCGGCATAGCCCGCGGTGGCCGAAAGGACGGCGCCCATCACGTAGCTGACGGCGGCCAGCGGATGAATGACGGCGGCGATCAGGGTGGCCATGATCACGACGAATCCCGAGACCCAGGTGTACTCCTGGCGGAGAAAGGCCTTGGCCCCCTTCTGGATCTCGTTCATCAGGAAGACCATGCGCTCGTTCCCCGGGCTGGCCTTCTTGACGTCGGTGTAAAAGAATCCGGCCAGACCGAGTGCGGCCAGGGCGGATACCAGAGCTAGATACGGAACTGCGCCCACGAGAATCTCCTCCACAGGATTGCGATAGACGGCCGCCTGGACGTGCGTATCACGAGGCCGGAGTTAACCGAGTGCCTGCTCGTACCCATGCCCGGATCGCAAAGCGACGACCGGTGAACCGTAGTTGGGAATACCGCCGACGACAACAATCGAAGGCCGGTTGTGCCCAATTAGCAACAACGGTGGCCGACTGCCGCCACCTGCTCGGCCAAGCCCACTGATCGGGATCGCAGCGGTTCGACGTCAGCCTCGATCGGCTGCCCAGGCGCCACGGAGGGCGTCGGCGAGATACACGGCATCGACCGTTCCCGCCGTTTCCCGAATACTGTGCATCGCCAGTTGCGGCGCGCCCAGATCAACCGTCGACACGCCGAGCCGAGCTGCGGTGATGGGCCCGATCGTCGACCCGCAGGGCAGGTCGTTGCGGTGGATGTAGAACTGCAGCGGAACCGACGCCGACCGGCACACGTCGACCATGAACGACTCGCTCAACGCGTCGGTGGCGTAGCGCTGGTTGGCGTTGCGTTTGATGACGATGCCGGCATTCAGCGCCACCTGGTGGTTCGGATCGTGTTTGTCGACGTAGTTGGGATGGGTGGCGTGGGCGCCGTCGGCCGACACGGCGATCGACCGGGCCATGGCGGTGAGAAAGCCGTTGCGGTCGGCGCCCTGGGCGTAGGCGATTCGTTCGAGCATCGACAGGAGAAGGTTTCCGGCGGCGCCGGTCGCCGACTCCGAACCGATCTCCTCGTGGTCGTAGAGCACCAGAACGGGGGTGGCCGACGCCGCCTCGTGCCCGCCACCGTCGGCCAGTCCGGCCAGCGCCCTGGTCGCACAGAAACTGGAGAGCAGGTTGTCGATGCGGGCCGAAGCGATGAACTCCCGGTCAAGGCCGAGCCGGGCCGGCGACTGCAGATCATAGGGCATCAGATCCCACGCCAGGATGCGTCCGGAATCGACACCGATCCGATCACTGACGAATGATCGAAGTCCGGTTTCCTCCCCAGGCTCACCGTTCGACTGCGCCAGGGTCCACATGGGCGTCAGATGTTCCTGTTTGTTGAGGTCGAGGCCGTTGCTGCTGATCTCCCGGTCGAGATGGATGGCCAGCTGGGGGATCGTGAGCAGCGGTTCATCGAAATCGATGAGGACCTGTTCGATGGCGCCGCTCTCGGACTGCACCGAAACCCGGCCGGCAAGCCCGAGATCGCGGTTCAACCACGAGTTCAACAGGACGCCGCCGTACACCTCGAGCCCGATTTGGGCCAGTCCGGCACTGATCACGTCAGGATGGCTCTTGACCCGGAAGTTGGGCGAATCGGTATGTGCGCCGACCACGACGAACCCGGCATCGGGCCGTCGGTCGGGCTGTACCCAGGCGATGAGTGTCCCGCCGCTGGCCGTCAGGTAGCGACCCGGGCGGCGGGACAGCTCGTTGCCGGGATCGACGGCGACGAAGCCCGCTCCCGCAAGCAGCTCGGAGGCCCGTTCGACCGCATGATAGGGCGTTGGTGAGGCGCCGATGTCGGCGAGGACGCCGTCGACGAAGGCCGACGACCGGCGATCGATGCCGGTCGGACCGGTCAGATCGAGGGGATCGTTGGTTGCTGGCTCGCTCCGGCTGTCGGTCATTGGTCTACCTTCCGATCCCATACGAATAGTTTCAGCGGTCGATGTTCCGCCACCAGGCGAAACCCGGTGAGCCGCCCAGCGGGCACGGCCTCCGGCACGGCGACGTTGATGGCACCCATGATGGCAGCACAAAGGGCCGCAACGGTGCTGCTCCCACCGATCGCGGCACGCCATGGAGCGGCACGCCGTGAACCGAGCCCATCAGACCTCTCTGGTTGTCGATCGTTGTTGGCGATCAACTTGACCCTGCCACCACTGAATCAGATATCATTGAAATTCGGCTTCGGTGCATGTGCCGTCGACCTCTTACTCCGTGGAAACGATTCCGTGGTGATGGGTTGGCCGTGGCTCCGTGACGAAACTACTTTGGGCCAGTGACGTCCCGAATCGCCTGAACGTCATCTCACGCTCGGCTGCAACGCCTGCCGATCGGCACGTCGCCGTGTCGCCCGAAGCGGACTGGTGGCTGGTTCAGGGTCCGACATCGATCGCCACGAGCGACAGGAGAGGTTGCTTGCCTACCACGCCCCACGCCCAAGGACTCTACGACCCCACGTTCGAACACGACGCGTGCGGCGTGGCCTTCGTGGCCGACCTCCACGGTCGACGTAGCAACGAGATCGTGCGTCACGCCCTCGACGCCTTGACGTGCCTGCAACACCGCGGGGCGACCAACGCGGAACCAAACACCGGCGATGGCGCCGGAATCCTGATCCAGGTGCCCGACCGCTTCTACCAGGACCTCATGCCCGGTCTTCCGCCCGCCGGGCAGTATGCAACCGGTATCGGCTTCCTGCCGACCGACGAGGACCAGCACCGCAAGGTCGTCCAGATGATCGAGGAGATCATGGCGTCGGAGGGGCTGAGCGTGCTCGGCTGGCGGGAGGTGCCCGTGGACCCGTCCGACCTGGGGCAGCAGGCGACCGATGTGATGCCGTCGTTCCACCAGATCTTCGTGGCCGGAAACGAAGGCCAGGCCGGCCTGGAACTCGACCGCGAGGTCTACATCGCCCGCAAGCGCATCGAACACGAGCTGACCGACCTGGCCGGTGATCAGGCCTACTTCGCCAGCCTCAGCTCCCGAACCATCGTCTACAAGGGCATGTTGACGACACCCCAGTTGCGGTCGTTTTTCACCGATCTGTCCGACGATCGAATCGAGAGCGGCGTCGGGCTTGTCCACTCCCGGTTCTCGACCAACACGTTCCCGTCCTGGCCGCTCGCCCACCCCTACCGTTTCCTGGCCCACAACGGCGAGATCAACACGGTGATGGGCAACCGGAACTGGATGAGGGCCCGGGAGACACTTCTCGCCGCCGATCACTGGGGTGACCGGGTCGACCGGATCTTCCCGGTCTGCACGCCGGATGCGTCCGACACCGCCAGCCTCGACGAGGCGATCGAGCTGCTGCACCTCGGTGGCTATCCCATCCATCACGCGGTGTTGATGTGCATCCCCGAAGCGTGGGAGAAGAACGACGAGATGCCCGACACGTTGCGGGCGTTCTACGACTTCTACTCGAGCGCCATGGAGCCATGGGATGGACCGGCGTCGGTCACGTTCACCGACGGCCAGGTCGTCGGGGCGGTCCTCGACCGCAACGGCCTCCGCCCGAGCCGCTATGTGGTGACCGACGACGGACTGGTGGTCATGGCCTCGGAGGTCGGTGTCATCGACGTCGACCCGGCGAAGATCGTCAGCAAGGGTCGTCTCGAGCCGGGCAAGATGTTCCTCGTCGACACAACCCGTGGTCGCATCGTCGGCGACGGCGAGCTCATGGCCGAGCTGGCCGAAGAGCACGACTATCGTGAATGGCTGACGGCAGGGCGGCTCCACATGGCCGATCTTCCTGAACTGGTCGAGACCACGACCACCTGGCTTCCCACCGAGGAGCTGATACCCGAGCAGGTGGCCAACGGCTACACCTCCGAGGAGCTCGACCTCCTCGTCGATCCCATGGCCGTCCACGGCAAGGAAGCCATCGGTTCGATGGGGACCGACACCCCGCTGGCTGTGCTGTCGAACCGGCCCCGTCTCCTGTTCGACTACTTCAACCAGCTGTTCGCCCAGGTGACCAACCCGCCGCTCGACGCCATTCGAGAAGAGCTGGTGACCAGCTACCGTGTGCTGCTCGGTGAGCAGGCCAACATCCTGCGCCCGGGGCGCGATTGGTGTCGCCAGCTCGAACTCGAACACCCGGTCATCACGCCGTTCGAACTCTCCCGGATCGGCGCCGCGGGCGAGGTCGCCGGTTGGACGCAACTCAACGTGGCCGAGATCTCCGGGCTCTACCCGGTCAACGAAGGCGAGGCAGGTCTACGGTCGGCGCTCGACGACATCCGTAGTCAGGCCTCCGCGGTGATCGGAGACGGTGCGACCGTGCTCGTCCTGTCGAACCGAGGTGCCACCGCCGACCTTGCCCCCATCCCCTCGCTCCTGCTGACCGGCGCGGTGCATCACCACCTGGTGCGCGAGAAGCTGCGAACCCAGGTCGGCATCATCACCGAAGCGGCCGACGCGAAAGAGGTCCATCACTTCGCGCTGCTTCTCGGATTCGGAGCCAATGCCGTCTGCCCATCACTGGTCTTTGCCACCATTCGTGGCCGGATCAACTCCGGTCACATCCCAGTGGACCGCGTCGAGGCCTTTCACAACTACGTGAAGGCGGCATCGAACGGGGTGATCAAGGTGATGTCCAAGATGGGCATCTCCACGGTCGCCTCCTACACCGGGGCTCAGATTTTCGAGGCGATCGGCCTCGGCCAGGACATCGTCAGCGAGTTCTTCACCGGTGTCACGTCCAAGCTCGGCGGGATCGGTCTGGCCGAGGTCGCAGCCGAATGCGCCAAGCGGCACGAGCGGGCGTTCCCCGATCGGCCGGAGCTTCTGGCCCACCGAACCCTCGAGCCGGGCGGCGAGTACCAGTGGCGGCGTGAAGGCGAGTATCACCTGTTCAATCCCGAGACGGTGTTCAAGCTGCAGCACTCGACCCGCTCGCAGCGCTACGACGTCTTCAAGGAGTACACGAAGCTGGTCGACGACCAGGCCGAGCGCCTGGCCACGCTGCGAGGTCTCTTCCGACTCCGCTCCGATCGCAATCCGATCCCGATCGAGGATGTCGAACCGATTTCGGAGATCGTGAAGCGTTTCGCCACCGGTGCCATGAGCTACGGCTCCATCTCGGCCGAGGCCCACGAGACGCTGGCCATTGCCATGAACCGCCTTGGCGCCAAGTCGAACACGGGTGAGGGTGGCGAGGACCCGGAGCGGTTCGAACCGCTGGCCAATGGCGACTCGAAGCGGTCGGCCATCAAGCAGGTCGCGTCGGGGCGCTTCGGTGTGACGTCGCTGTATCTCACCGAGTCCGACGACATCCAGATCAAGATGGCTCAGGGTGCGAAGCCCGGTGAGGGCGGGCAGTTGCCCGGCAGCAAGGTCTACCCGTGGATCGCCAAGACCCGCCATTCGACCCCTGGTGTCGGTCTGATCTCGCCGCCGCCCCACCATGACATCTACTCGATCGAGGATCTGGCCCAGCTTATTCATGACCTCAAGAACTCCAACCCGGAGGCCCGCATCCACGTGAAACTGGTGGCCGAGGTCGGGGTTGGAACGGTTGCAGCCGGCGTTTCGAAGGCCAAGGCTGACGTTGTCCTCATCTCCGGCAACGACGGCGGAACCGGCGCATCGCCGCTGACCTCACTGAAGCATGCCGGCGGTCCGTGGGAGCTCGGCCTGGCCGAAACCCAGCAGACCCTGCTGCTCAACGACCTGCGGGATCGCATCGTGGTTCAGGTCGACGGCCAGATCAAGACCGGTCGCGACGTGGTGATCGCGGCTCTGCTCGGCGGTGAGGAGTTCGGGTTCGCAACCGCGCCCCTGGTGGTGTCGGGTTGTGTGATGATGCGAGTCTGTCACCTCGACACCTGCCCGGTCGGTGTAGCCACCCAGAATCCGGAGCTTCGGGCGAAGTTCACCGGCAAGCCCGAATTCGTCGAGACGTTCTTCGAGTACATCGCAACCGAGGTGCGGGAGTATCTGGCCGAGTTGGGGTTCCGCACGCTCGACGAGGCGATCGGCCGAGTCGACTGCCTCGACACCGAGCGGGCGATCGACCACTGGAAGGCCTCGGGACTCGACCTGTCGCCGATCCTGTACATGCCGGACATTCCCGATGGCGCCAATCGGCACTGCGTCCAATCGCAGGACCATGGCCTCAACAAGGCCCTTGATTTGCAGATCATCACCGACGCCAGGGTCGCGCTCGAGGAGGGTCAGCCGGTCAGCCTCGTCTATCCGATCGCCAACACCAACCGCACCGTCGGCACCATGCTCGGCCACGAGCTGACCAAACGCCACGGCGGTGCCGGGTTGCCCGACGACACCATCGTCGTCGACTTCACCGGGTCGGCCGGACAGTCGTTCGGCGCCTTCGTCCCCCGGGGCATCACGCTGCGATTGGAGGGCGACGCCAACGACTACTTCGGCAAGGGCCTGTCGGGCGGGCGCCTCTCGGTGCGCCCGCCGGCAGCATCGACGTTCGCGGCCGAGTCCAACATCATCGCGGGCAACGTCATTCTCTACGGGGCCACGAGCGGCCAGGCGTTCATCCGGGGTGTGGTCGGCGAACGGTTCTGCGTCCGCAACTCCGGTGCCGAGGCGGTTGTCGAGGGCGTGGGTGACCACGGGTGTGAGTACATGACCGGCGGCATTGCGGTGATCCTCGGTTCGACCGGTCGCAACTTCGGCGCCGGCATGTCCGGCGGCGTTGCCTACGTGTACGATCCGGACGGAAGGCTCCCGCATCGATACAACCCGGAGATGGTGGATCTCGAGCGGCTCGACGCAGCGGATCAGGCGGATCTGCACCGCCTAGTCCGGCTGCACCAGACCGAAACGGGTTCGACGGTCGCCGGGAGGCTGCTGTCGGAATGGGATGCTTCGCTCGAATCGTTCGTGAAGGTCATGCCCACCGACTACCGCCGAGTGTTGAATGCCCGCCGTCGAGCGGAGGAAGCCGGAACCGATCCGATTCAGGCCATCATGGAGGCGGCACATGGGTGATCCGAAGGCGTTTCTGACCGAACAGCGTCGGACTCCGACCAGCCGGCCGGTGATGGTCCGGTTGAAGGACTGGAACGAGGTCTACGAGCCGATGCCGGCCGACGAGGTCTCGCTTCAGGCATCGCGCTGCATGGACTGCGGTATCCCGTTCTGCAACAACGGCTGCCCCCTCGGCAACCTGATCCCGGACTGGAACGATCTGGTCTACCGCTCCCAGTGGCACGCAGCCATCGAGGCGCTCCATGCCACCAACAACTTCCCCGAGTTCACCGGGCGGTTGTGCCCGGCTCCGTGCGAGGCGGCGTGTGTGGCCGGTATCAGCACCGAGGCCGTCAGCATCAAGAATGTCGAGCTCAACATCATCGAGCGGGCATGGGCGGAGGGCTGGGTTGAGCCGGTCATCGCGTCGAAGAAGACCGGCAAGTCGGTTGCGGTCGTCGGTTCCGGGCCGGCCGGCCTGGCCGCCGCGCAACAGCTGACCAGGGCTGGCCATGCCGTCACCGTCTTCGAGCGGGCCGACCGGATCGGTGGGCTGCTGCGCTACGGGATTCCCGAGTTCAAGATGGAGAAGTGGGTTCTCGACCGTCGGCTCGGACAGATGGAGGCCGAGGGCACGACGTTTCGGACCAAGGTCTATGTCGGGGGCCCGGAGGATCATCCGGATCGGATCCCGGCCGTCGATCTGACCGATGAGTTCGACGCCGTGGTGTTGGCCGGTGGTGCCACCGACTGGCGGGATCTACCCGTGCCGGGACGGGAACTCGACGGCATCCACCAGGCGATGGAGTACCTGCCGCTGGCCAACAGGGTCCAGGAGGGCGACCTCGACGAGCCGCCGATCACGGCCGTGGGCAAAGCCGTGGTGATCATCGGCGGTGGCGACACCGGTGCCGACTGCCTCGGAACCGCCAACCGTCAGGGCGCCCGCTCGGTCCACCAGCTCGAGATCATGCCGCGGCCACCCGACCATCGATCCGAGTCCACCCCGTGGCCGACCTGGCCACTGATGATGCGGACCGCGTCGGCCCACGAGGAGGGCGTCGAGCAACTCTACGCTGTGTCGACGTCGGAGTTCGTCGGCTCCGATGGAGCGGTCACCCATCTACGCGGTCATCGCGTCGACGTCCAATTCGTCGACGGGAGGCCGAGCTTTGTTCCCGTCGAGGGGTCGGAGTTTGAGCTCGAGGCCGAGCTGGTTCTGCTGGCCATGGGCTTCACCGGGCCGGAGACCACGTCGGTGGTCACCGAACTCGACCTCGAGGTCGAGGGGGGCCGGGTCAAACGCGACGGGAACTGGCGGACGTCTCGCCCCGGTGTCTTCACCTGTGGGGACATGGGGCGGGGTCAGAGCCTGATCGTGTGGGCCATCGCCGAGGGTCGAGCCTGCGCCGCGGCGGTGGATGCCGAGCTCATGGGATCGACGTTGTTGCCATCGCCGGTTCGCCCCACCGATCGTCCTCTCACCTGAACCCCGGGATTTCGGGCAACCATCGCAGGTGACGTCCTCGGCGAAGTGAAGCAGGACCGTACGAAAGCGTTCGAGTCTGCTTACGTTGCGCGGAAGCGACAGGGGGCAGCAGCCCGCTACTGGCGCGGGAGCGGTTTGGCCGTCGCGGGTGTCTCGTCGACGATCCGCTCCAGCAACATCCGGTACAGCGTCGAGCAGACACGAAAGGCGCTTTCACCGGTGGCGGTGATGATGTCGGCCACCGTGTTGCGGCCGTTGATGAGCGCCAGGTAGCGCCACTCGTCGGCGGTCACCAGGCGTTCGACATTGTCGTCGGGCAGCACGGTGGCCAGTTGGAACACGGCGTTGGTGGACGGAATCCGCTCGGCGATCTTCCGCCAGATGTCCAGCCGCTGCTGGGCCTGGGCCAGCAAGGTGGCCGTGTCGTGGGAGAAGTGGTCTCCGAGCTTGTGGCGGCGGTTCGACTCGAAGCTGAAGCTGGCGCCGGACGGTACGAGCATCTCGAACAGAGCGTTCAGGTTGTACTCGTGCAGCAGGCGACGGATCGCCGGTTCGGCCTGAGGCCGGGACGCAACCAGCTGCTCGATCACGCTGCCGTGCTCACCGCCGGAGGCGAACATCGACTCGATCTCGCGCATCGACGCAGCCTCAGCCCCGAACAGCACGGCACTGATCGGTGAACCCTTGGCGCTGGTGGCCAGATAGATCTGGCCGTCGGAGAACCAGATCTCGCTACCGTCCTCGAGCGTCAACGCCCCGGTCCGACGCCGGTTGGCCAGACTCTGAAGGAGGGAGGCGAGAGGGAACTCCTTCAGGCTTCCGTGGAGGGCATCTTCTGAAACAACGGCAGACACAAAGGTCTTATCGCCAAACCGGAGCCGGAGTTGAGGAATCATCTGCATCGCGGCGGTCGGATCCGGTGCCTGCTCGAGAGAAACAGGCAATCGCGGCTTGATCCTTAAGACCTGACGGGGTGAGCCGATCCTAAATCGTGGCCCAACAACTGCGAGAGGACTATGGGATTCCTACCAACGATCCGCCAACGGTTTCAAACTGATCTCCAGTATCGACTTGGCCTGGTTGCCTATGTACCCATTCTGTGTCTCGGGGTGCTGGCGGCCGGGGGTCTCGTCTTCCTCCCCGGTTCGACCGGTGTCCGTGTCTACGGCATCTTCGCTCTTCTCGGTGTCGGTGTCTCCGCGCTGGTCGCCCACCGAACGATCAAGTCGGTGCTCGACTCCCTCGACCGGGTGGCCGGCTCGGCCCGGGAGCTGGTGTCGGCGCAGGAGGCACTGCTCGACAACAACGGTGAACCGATCGAGGCGTGGCGCGAGCTGGACGAGTCGTCGCAGGACGAGTTGGGCTTTCTCGCCTCAGCCGTCAACGCGATGCACCGCAACACCCTGGAAATCGACCGGAACCAGAACGCGTCGATCAGAAAGGGCATCTCCAACATCGTGATCAACCTGGCACGCCGAAGCCAGGCGCTCCTCGATCGCCAGGTGGAGTACATCGACCAATTGGAGAGCACCGAAGAGGATCCCGATCGCCTGGAGCAGATGTTCAAGGTCGATCACCTCGCCACTCGCATGCGGCGAAACGCGGAGAGCCTTCTCGTCCTGGCCGAGGCCGATCCCGGTCGACGTCGGGGCGGACCCGTCGACGTCGCCGACGTGCTTCGGGTCGCCATGGGCGAGATCGAGAACTACCAGCACATCGACCTGACCTCCATCGAGCCGGGCCAGGTGACGTCGGCCGCCGCCGTCGATCTGGCCCACATGGCCGCCGAGCTGATGGAGAACGCAACGCAGTTCTCCCCACCGGAGGCGCCGGTGGAGGTGTCCGGTCGCCTCGTCGACGGACAGTACCTCGTCTCCATCATCGACCATGGCGTTGGCATGCCCGACGATCAGTTGATCAAAGCCAATGCGACCTTGACCGATCCGCCGGAACTCGGGCTGGCCATGGGGCGTTCACTGGGTTTCGTCGTGATCGGCCGGTTGGCTCAGCGCGTCGGGGCACGGGTCGATCTGATCAGGACGGCGAACAGCGGAATTACCGCCCGGATCGCCGTTCCGACGTCGGTCTTCACCGAGGTCGGTGACAACAGCGGCGTGCGACGGTCGGTCCTTGTTCCGGAAACACCGCAGCCCGAGGCCCCGGTCGTCGAGGAGGATCAGAGCCAGAACCGGTCCCCGGCTCTCAGCAAGTTGCTCGGGCTCGACGTCGCCTCGCTCGCGGGGGGTGGAAACGCCGCGGCCCCGGTGGCCGCGCCCGCAACGGGCACCCCGGCCGCGCCGGCACCTGACGACGCGCAGGATACGTGGACTCCGCCGCCCGTGACACCGGATGCCCCGATCGCACTGCCCCCCGAGGTCGCCGCCCTGGCCGAGGCTGTGCCTCGGGATCAGGGGTGGATCCCACCGGCCGTCTCTCCCGACGCCAACGCGACGCCGCTGGCCGATCGGTCGACGGCGAGCCCGCCGCCGAGCTCCACAGCACCGGAGGCGATGCCGATCGACCAGCCGTCGATGCCAGCCGCCGAACCGGGTGCTCCAGGGGCCACGACGGCACCGCAGCACCACGTCGTCGCCGATCCGTCCGCCGCCGAGTTGACCCCCGATGCTCGGACACCGACACCGATCGACGACGGGTCACCGTGGTCGACGGCTGCCGCGTCGCGGGAACCGGCCGAGACCGTTGCGATGGGTCGGCCTCCATCCAACCTCGAGGACGCCCTCCCCACCGGCCAGGCGTTCGAGTCGGGTATGGCGGCGCTGCTCGATGAACATCGAGATGAGGACCAGGCACCGTCCGCGCCGGCAACCGAACCGGCGAACCCGACGGGCCCCGACTCGACGATGTCGGGCCTGACCCGACGCAAGCGCGGACAATCGAGGGTGCCGATCGGCGAGGGACGTCCTGTCGCCGCCAGCACCCGAAATCCCGAGGAGATTCGATCGATGCTTTCCCGCTACCGGGACGGCATCAAGGGGAAAGGTCCCCTGCCGAGAACCGTGAGGAGGGATGATGGCTCATCTGAGTGATGCAGCGACCAACGTCAACTGGTTGGTGAACAGCTTCGTGTCCCAGGTACCCGGCGTGACCGAGGCCGTGGTGGTTTCGTCGGATGGCCTGCCGATTGCGGCATCGACCGGGCTCGACCGCGATTCGGTCGACCGGTTCTCCGCGGTGGCCTCGGGACTCATCGGTCTTTCCTACGGAGCCGCCGGTCGGTTTCGGGGCGGAGCGGTCACCGAGGTGATCGTCGAGATGGAGAACGCGTTCCTGTTCGTGACCGGCATCAGTGACGGATCATTGCTGGCGGTCGTGGCCGACGCCGGTTCCGACATCGGCCTGATCGGCTACGAGATGGCGGTCCTCGTCGAGAAGGCCGGTGCAGCGCTGACACCGGAACTGCGGGCAGAACTCCAGGCGGCGCTTCCCCGATGACCACTTCCGGACCAGCCCGGCCGGCCTCCGCCGCGGCGTCACCCACGTTCCGGGTTCGGCCCTACACCCTGACCGGTGGCCGTACCCGCACGGAGGTCGAGCTCGGATTGGAGACCCAGATACGAACGACGGAGCAAGGCATGCGCCGGGCCGGCATGCTCGCTCTCGAGCTGCGGGACATCGTGGAGATCTGCCGTCAACCGTTGTCGGTGGCCGAGGTGTCGGCCCACCTCCACGTGCCTCTCCAGGTGGCCAAGGTTCTCGTTGGCGATCTCATCACCAGCGGTGATGTCGCCAGCCAGGCGGTCGTCGAGACCCAGCAGAGTGGCCGTCCTGACATTCAGCTTCTCGAGCGGGTCCTCGAGGGCCTGCAGAGTCTGTAGGAGGCAGCAGATGAGCACTCCGATTCCCGTCAAGATTGTCGTTGCCGGCGGCTTCGCCGTCGGCAAGACCACGTTCGTGACCTCCATTTCCGACATCGAACCGCTGACCACCGAAGCTGCGATGACCAAGGTCTCGGAGGAGGTGGATCATCTCGGCGACGCCACCTCCAAGAAGGGCACAACCGTGGCGATGGATTTCGGTCGTGTGGCGTTGAGCCCCGAACTCGTGCTGTACGTGTTCGGCACGCCGGGACAGGACCGCTTCCACTTCATGTGGGATGAGTTGGTTCGAGGCGCCATCGGCGCGGTCGTGCTGGTCGACACCAACCGTCTCGACGACTGCTTCCCCGCCGTCGACTACATGGAGCACACCAACGTGCCGTTCATCGTCGCCATCAACGCGTTCGACGGCATCCTCCGCCACCACCCCGACGACGTGCGCGAGGCGCTCGATGTGCCCCATCATGTTCCGATCGTCGTGACCGATGCCCGCAACCGTGCCGCCGTGCGGGACTCGATGGTCTCGCTCGTCCGGCATGCGATGACGGTGGCCGCCACCGCCGCCGTCGGCTAGCGCATCAAACCATCGCGGCGACCGGCGCGTTCCGGCGGATGGCGGAGATGTCTGCGGTTCGGTAGCTGGCCAACCTGACGCTCCAGGAGTCGATGACTCGACGGTCGTCGGTGAAGGCGAAGAAGGTGGTCAGGGGACCCTCCTGCTGATAGGCATCGGCCCCATCGACGAAGTCGGTGGTCTGGTCGTTGAGGGTGATGGCGAACTGGGCCATGGTCCGATCCTTTCTCCGTGAATCCCCGGTGCGTGACGTTTGGTTCGTTGCAGTTGGCTCCGTGAGTCGGTTCCGTTTGTTCTGCTGACACTGTTCAACCTAACCCGCCATGCTTGTGGGGTGCTAGAGGGGTAAGCCTGTGGATTTCAATACTTATCCACAGATCCGCCGTGCACGGGATCGTTGCCTGGCGGTGGTCGCCGCAGCGTGGTTGAAGCGTAGGCTGGAGCCACTGATGGCGACCTTCGACCAGCTGCGGCCGGACTGGCTGACCGAACCCGGAAGCGACCGCTTCAACGCCCGCTCATCGGGGTACACCGCGGCGATGGCCGCTCATCAGGATGCCGTCGAGGCCGGCGAACCCGGCTACCTCGACCCCGAGTCGGGGCTGTTCGTCATGACGGCGGTCTTTCTCCGCGATCGCGGGTGGTGCTGCGACTGCGGCTGCCGCCATTGCCCGTATCTCCGCTGAACGGGGTCCATCCACGGTTTTTTGTGCTCCGGCGGTGCGAATCGGCCCGCTAACGGCCGATCGCAGCCGAGGCCAGAGCCCGTGGTTCGGCGACCCCGAGCAACCGAGGACCATCGATATCGACGAGGTGGGCGTGTCCGAACAAGCCCTGACCCCACGGCCTCGGGCTGACGGCGTGACCACGGGCGGTGAGGCCGGCCTCCCACGGTGATCCACGTTCGACGGCGACGGTGATCTCGTCGGCTTTGGCCCAGGTGTCGAAACCGACCGCATCGGGCACGGTGAGGGTGAAGCGGGGCGCCGACAAGGCATGGTCGACCGGCTCTCCGGCCTGGAGAATGCGGGCCAGGAGTTGGAGCACCACCTGCGGCTGGCCGTCGCCGCCCATCGTTCCCAGCACCATTCGAAGCCCGTTGTCGGGTTTGGTGACCAGGGCGGGGCACAAGGTACTGGGTGGTCGCCGCCTGGGTCCCAGTTCCGCCGGATGCCCCGGCTCGAGCGAGAAACCGATGCCGCGATTGTGAAGAAACACGCCGACGTCGGGCACGGCGATGTGAGCGCCGAAACCGGCGGCGTTCGACTGCATGAGGCTAACACCCATACCGTCGCCGTCGACTGCGCAGAGATAAATCGTGCCTCCGCCGGCTACCGGTGGGGGAACCGTCGACGCCCGATCGGGATCGATCCGGCGTCGACGATCGGCGAGCGCCTCGGGCGTGAACAGGGGCGAGAGATCGGCCCCCTCGTGGAGCACGGAGGCCCGGTCGTGGGCCGCCTGCTTCGACGCCTCGATGAGCACATGCGCCCAGGCGGGATCCGCAGTGTCGGTTGGCAGGCCGTCCATCCCGGCGACGAGAGCGGCGGACAGCGCGGTGAGGTATCCCTGGGAGTTGGCCGGCACCGTCCAGAATGTGTGACCCCAGACGGGAGCACTGATCGGTTCGACCCAATCCGCGGCCGGCCGGGCCAGGTCGGCCGGCTGATACAGGCCGTCACCCATGTCGAGCAGCCGTTGGCCGAACTCGCCTTCGTACCAACCGCTCCGACCCTCCCGGGCTATTGCCCGTAGTGAGCGACCCAGGCCTGGTCGGGTGATGAGGCCTCCCTCGGACCGGTAGCGACGGTAGTCGTCGGCACCGTCGACATCGACCACGCGGTCGATCGCGGCCTCGAGAAGCGTGGTGGGGGGGAAACCCTGTTCAGCAAGTTCGATCGCCGGGCCAAGCAGCCGCTCGAGCGGAAGCCGCCCATGACGCTCGTGCAGGGCCACCCAGCCGTCGACGCAACCCGGCACCGGCACCGATCGCAGATCGCCTCGCAACGGCATGGACTCGAAGCCTTCGGCCCGCAGCTTCGCCGGATCGGAACCCGAACCGGCCCGTCCCGAGCTGTTGAGGGTGTCGGGAGGACCTGACGCCGCGTGCACCAACGCCCACAGGTCGCCGCCCATGCCGCACATGTGCTGGGTCGTGACGGCGAGCGCGGCGGAAGCAGCGACCGCCGCGTCGGCCGCCGTCCCGCCGTCGGCCAGGACACCAAGGCCTATGGCAGAGGCGAGGTGATCGACCGTGCAGATCATGCCCCGGGCGGCGCGTCGCGCCGGTTCGAGACGGGGACCGTCGTGCCATGGGAGGTGGTTCACGGGGACTCACCGCCTGCGTCGGCCCCGAGACTTCTTCCGCGGGCCGCCAGGACCTCGGCCAGCACGTCGATGGCGTCGGTGATGATCGCGTCGGCACCGGCGTCGAGAATACGATGCATCTCGTCGGCCTCGTTGACCGTCCAGAAATGAACCTGCACACCGAGACGTTGGATACGCCTGATCAGCCACGGTCGATCGAGGCGGATTCCGTAGGCCTCGACCGGGATCTGGAGACAGCCGTAGGGCGGCGACCACCGAGGCCAGAGAAGCGACGCCGCAACCACCTTCAACGCCCCTCTTGGCCCGGGGGAGGTGCACAACCGATCACCGAGGAGAGCACGGATACGACTGATCCGTTCGTCGGAGAACGATCCGATACAGACCTGATCGACGACCCCGAAACGTTCGATCAGTCGGGCCAGCGGCTCAACCGCCTGATCGGATTTGGGATCGATGTTGAAATACGATTCGGGAAAGGCCTCGAAGAGTTCCTCCATCCGGGGAACACGGTGGCCATCGCCGATTTCGATCGCCTGGACCTCGGCCACCGTCATGTCCCGGATCCTGGCCTCGTGCCCGGCGACTCGTTCGAGGCTGTCGTCGTGGAACGCCACCAGTACGCCGTCAGCTGTGAGGTGGACATCGGTTTCGAGGTGTGAGTACCCCGATTCTACCGCTGCGGCGAACGCGGCCAGGGTGTTCTCGGGGGCCACCGTGTCCCCACCTCGATGGGCGATGCCGAACGGGGTCGATCGAGCAAGATACGGCCAGGTCATCCGATCAACCGTAGTGGTGTCGAGCTGGTCACGGCGAACGTGGAGCAGGGCCGTGACCGGCGACGGGTCTGGAGCCTCGAATTGGGTTGACTCGAATCGAATCGGGATAAGGTACGGACTGTTCCCCGGACACGTGTTTGATGCAGGCGGCAACGAGACTCCAGGGATCGACGGCCCGCAACGCCCAGGCACCGCAGGGAGGAACGCACGATGAGAGCGGACGCACGTCCAGGACTGCAAGAGGACATCGCCCCCACCGCTGCCGTGGCCGTCATCGAGTCCTACCCGGCCGGTTACCGGATGTCGATCGCCGACGGACCGTGACAATGGGAGCCGGCAACCCGGAAGACCTCGCGCAGGCGATCGCCAACGGAGCGGGCCGGCTCGATCGGATCGCCGCAGTCATCGCCGGATGCGATCCGGTGGCCCCGCCACCGAGTGAGATCATGGCGTCGCTCGACAAGTTGGCCGTTGGTCTCGACGGCAACTCGCCGACGGCGGTGATCCGCCACGTGTTCGACGGCTTGGGATTTCTGGGCAA
>Ga0224512_10001170_pt1 | contig 25986 bp, 25 predicted proteins | sample SF_May12_sed_USG_4_FD_169103 | JGI IMG/M metagenome (GOLD analysis project Ga0224512, IMG submission 169103) | Sediment microbial communities from San Francisco Bay, California, United States - SF_May12_sed_USGS_13 | ecosystem: Environmental > Aquatic > Marine > Sediment | place: USA... | reverse complement strand
AGCAGTGCGTCGAACGTCGGCGCCCGCAGCCGCAGCGCCAGCTCCGACATGTGATCTACGAATTCGTGGCCCGCCTGCGCATCCCCATCCATCGGTCATACCCCGTGACGTGCGCTTCCGGCCGCACCATTGCGGGCGCGGCCCCAGACCATGAACGTTGTACCCAGGGGGTAGCACCGTCCACTCACCCCGGCGGGTGCCGGGACGCGCGAGGGGAGGTGTCCGTGTTCTTCGCCAACCGATGCGACGCCGGCCGCCGACTGGCCGCGCAGCTCCACCCCTTTGAGACGCACCGACCCATCGTGCTGGGTCTCCCGCGCGGCGGCATCCCCGTGGCGTACGAGGTCGCGCACGCGCTGGGTGCGCCGCTCGACCTCCTGATGGTGCGAAAACTCGGCGCCCCCGGGCAACCGGAGCTCGCCATCGGGGCCGTCGCTCCCGGCATCGTGGTGCTCGACGACGAGACGATCGCGCTGCTCCGGGTCCCCGAAGACTACGTCGCACGCGTGCGTGTGCAGGAGACGCACGCGCTCGAGGACGGCCTCCGGCGATTCCGCGGCACCCGTCCGTTTCCCGACGTGGCCGGGCGGACGGTCATTCTGGTGGACGACGGCATCGCCACCGGCGCCACCGCGCTGGCCGCCGTGGACGCCGTCCGCGCCCACGGCGCGGCGCGGGTCGTCGTCGCCGCGCCGGTCGCGGCCCCGGACGCCGTGACCCGTCTGCGCGCGGCGGCAGATGATGTCGTGGTGCTCGAGACGCCGCCCGCCTTCCAGGCGGTCGGCTACTGGTATTCCGACTTCACCGCAACGACCGACGACGAAGTGCGCCAGATGCTGCGGCGCGCTCATCGCGAAGAAGACGCACATTACCATCCGCCGGCGACCTCGTGAGCACCGCTGACCGGGAGATGCAGCCATGGACGACCGACGGTTTCGCGTGACGCTGACCCGGCGTCAGGCGTATGAGTTCCTGGCGACGTTCGGCGAGGACGATCGCCAGTTGTTGCTCGACGAGCCCGCGCCGCTTGGCGGGGGCCATGGCCCCAACGCCACGCGCGTGCTCGGCGCCGCGGTCGGCCACTGTCTCGCCGCCAGCCTGCTCTTCTGCCTCGGCAAGGCGCGCGTCGACGTCGGCGATCTCGGCGTCACCGTGGACGGCACCGTCGCCCGGAACGACGCGGGTCGGTTGCGGATCACCGACCTCAAGGTCACCCTCGCGCCGAGCGTGCGGCCCGCCGACCGCGACCGGCTGGGTCGCTGCCGCGAGCTGTTCGAGGATTTCTGTATCGTCACCCAGTCGGTGCGGACGGGGCTCACGGTGCACGTCGACGTGGCGCCCTCAGACCGGCTGTGAACCGCCGTTCACCCGGTCTTGCGCGGACCTTCACGACCGGTCCCGTAGCGTCGCAGTGAGCAGCCGGACAGCCTTCTTGCAGGGGGAGGACCCATGACGGGCGTTCGCTGGCAACCCACCATCGTGGGCGTCGACACGTCCCCGGAATCGGTGGACGCGGTCCAACTGGGCTGGGCCCTGGCGGAGGCCGCGGGCACCCCGTGTCGGCTGATCCACGCCACACCGGAGGCCTGGACGGTTCCCACGGCCCCGCACACGTTCGCCATGAAGCCCGAGGCGCTCAACGAGTCGGCGCGCGCGGCGGCGAGCACGGCGGTGGTCGAGGCGCTGGCCGGCAAGGTCCCCGACGCGGCCCTTGCAGCCCTGGAAGTCCGGACCGGCCGTGGCGCGGCGGTGTTACGCGACGCCGCCCGGGAGGGCCCCGCCGGCGTCGTCGTCCTGGGCGGCAAGCACCACTCGCTCCTGGGACGCTGGGTCGTGGGCTCGACGGCGCACACACTGGTGCGCTCGCTCGAGATCCCGCTGCTCGTCTCGGCCCACGTGCCGCTGCCGATTCGCCGGGTCGTGGCGGCCGTCGACCTCTCCGACGCCGCGGGGCCGACCCTCCAGGCGGCCGAACGGTATGCCGAGTTGTTCGGCGCCGCCCTGCACGTCCTGCACGTCGTCGAGCCGCTGCCGATCATCCCGGACACGCCGCTGCAGTTCAACGACGAAGAGGTGTTCGCCCGCTCGCGCGAGCACCTGGAGCGCTACGTGTGGCCCCGGATGGAGTATCCGGGTGCCACGTCGGGGCTGCGGCGCGGCGCGGCGGTCGACGGCATTACCGCCGAGGTGGAGGACCGCAAGGCCGAACTGGTCGTCCTGGGGTCCCACGGCAAGGGCTGGGTGGACCGGATCCTCATCGGCAGCCTGACGGAGCGGGTCCTCGGCGCCCTGCCCTGCTCGATGCTCGTCGTGCCCGTGCTGGGGCCGACGGACCATCACCGCACCCGCCCGCGTGAGAGCGAGCGGTCGAGCGAGGTGCCCGCGCGCTGATCCGAGCCCTCGCGGCTTGAAGAGGCCATCGGGAGCATGAAGACCACCTAAAGCCGGGTCGGCCACGATCGGCGCCCGTGGCATCCGTGGCCTTCGACAAGTAGCTTCGTGGCATATGGTTGTACCTCCCAGCCAGGTACTGAGCGGCGAGGCTAGGCTTCAGCGACTCGTCGAGGCGGGCATCCGGATCAACGCGGAGCGCTCGCTCGACGCCGTGCTGCAGACGGTCGTCGATGCCGCCTGTGAGGTGATCGGCGCCAAGTTCGCGGCCCTGGGCGTGCTCGACCTCACCGGGACCGAGCTCCGGCGGTTCGTCACCAGCGGGATACCCCAGGAGCAGGCCGACCGGATTGGCGACCCGCCCACCGGCAAGGGCATCCTGGGACTGCTGATCTTCGATCCACGTCCCCTACGGCTCCGCGACCTCGGGAGTCACGCCAAGTCCCACGGGCTCCCTCCCAACCACCCGCCCATGCAGTCGTTCCTTGGCGTGCCGATCATGGGACGCAAGGGACCCATCGGGAACCTGTACGTGACGGAGAAGACCGGCCGCGCGGAATTCTCGGACGAGGACGAAGCGATCGCCGTGCTGCTCGCCGCCTCCGCGGCGGTGGCCCTCGAGAACGCCACGTTGTACGAGGATTCCCAGCGGCTGGTCCACGAGGTGAAGTCCATGCAGGCCTCGCGGGACCGCTTCTTCGCGATGATCAATCACGAGCTGCGGAACGCCCTCACCGCCATTTACGGTTGGGCCGATCTGCTGCTCCGCAAGCTCGGCGCCGAATCACCCCGGGCGGCGCGCGAGGTCTACGAATCCGCCGAGCGCACGCTCGCCCTGCTGAACGACCTGCTCGATCTCTCCCGCATCGAAGCCGAGCGGCTGCGGCCAACGATCCGCGACACCGACGCAAGCAGCCTCGTCGCCGATGCCATCGCCACGCTCGAGCCTTCGGCCGCCCTGCGGGGGATCACGGTGAAGCCGGAGGGCACCCGTGAGCCGGTCGCCTGCCAGACCGACCCGCAGCGAGTTCGCCAGATCCTCATCAACCTGCTGAGCAACGCGGTGCGACATACGTCGGACCGGGGCCTCGTGCGGGTGGTCCTCCATGTGGACGACCGGCACCTGCGATTCGACGTGGTGGACCGGGGGCCGGGCATCGCCGCTGCGGAACAGTCCCGCATCTTCGAGGCGTTCGCGCGGGCCGGCACGTCGGACGAGCGGGGCACCGGTCTCGGGCTGACGCTGTCCCGCCAGTTGGCGCTGCTGCTGGGTGGGGATCTCCGGGTGCTGAGCGAAGTCGGTGTCGGGTCAACGTTTACGCTCGACGTGCCGCGCTGGTTTGGACGGAGCTGACGTCCTTTAAGATCAATTCACAAACCCTTTAGTCTCGAATCACCGAGGCCTCCTACCTTCCGAATCACTATGCGGATTCTCGTGGTGGAGGACGACCGGAAGGTCGCGGGTTTCATCGAGATGGGGCTGCGTGAGGAGGGGTACGCGGTCGATCTCGCGCGCGACGGGGACGAAGCGATCGTCCTGGCGCATGTGAACGACTACGACGCGATCCTCCTGGATCTCATGCTCCCGAAGAAGAACGGGTTGCAGGTGGCCGCCGAGCTGCGGCGTGAGGGCCGCACGACCCCGATCCTCATGCTCACGGCGCGGGACGCCTCCGAGGACGTCGTGCGCGGGCTCGACGCCGGCGCGGACGACTACCTGGCCAAACCCTTCAAGTTCGACGAGTTGTTGGCGCGCCTCCGGGCGCTGGTGCGACGCGGGGGGGCGACGCGGGTCGAGCGGCTCGTGGCGGGTCCGCTCGAGCTGGACCGCCTCAAGCATCAGGCGTACGCCGGCGGCCGGGCGCTCGATCTCACGCCGCGCGAGTTCCAGCTGCTCGAGCACTTCATGATGCACAAGGACGACGTGGTCCGGCGTACCGAGCTGCTCGAGAAGGTCTGGGACATGCACTTCGACCCCGAGAGCAACGTGGTGGACGTCCACGTGGGCAACCTGCGCCGGAAGCTGCGGGAAGCCGGGTACAGTGGCATCATCAAAACCGTGCGTGGCGTCGGCTTTCGGCTCAACGGCTCCGGTTTCACGACGTCGTCGTCCTCGTCCTGATGCAGTCGCTGCGCCGCACGCTCTCCGTGCGGTTCTCGCTCACGATGTTCATTGCGCTCCTGGTGATCGCCCATTGGGCGTCGCTGGGAGCGCAGCGCATTCTGCGGCGGGAACTCGACCGCGGGCTGGCCGCGGCGGCGCACATCGAGACCGCGATCCTCGCGGCTGGCGGCATGGTTCCCCCGCAGCCGGGGCACACGGACTCCGCCCAGTTCATCGAGGAGATCAACCGGTTCGTCGTGATCCGGGATGCGTCTGGTCGGGTGCTGGGAACCAACACGCCCCTGGCCGTCGCGATGCCGGTCGACAGTACGAGCCTCGCCGCGGCGCGCTCCGGTGGGACGGCGTGGGCGACCCAGCGATGGGGAGGCCAGACCTACCGGTCGGTCTACCTCGGGGTCGCGCACGACGTCGCCGGGGACACGCGGGTGGTCCAGGTCGTGGCGTCGCGGGGCCCGATCGACGCGGCGGGGCGCCAGGTCGTCTTCCTCATGTTGGGGACGGTCGCCCTGGGCACGGTCGCGACGATTCTGGGTGGCGGGTGGCTGAGCAAGTCCGTCGTGGCGCCCGTTGCGGAGATCACGGCGCAAGCCGAAGGCATCCGGCCCGGAGCCGTCGGACAGCGCATCACGTCACATGCCCACGTGGAAGAGTTCAACCGGCTCGTGAGCGTGCTCAATCAGATGCTCGAGCGGCTCGACCGCGGGCTGCTGGCCCAGCGGCGGATCATCGCCGATGTCGGGCACGACTTGCGGACACCCATCACGGCGATGCGGGGCGAGGCGGAGGTGGCGCTCCGGAACCCGCGCGCCCCGGAGCAGTACCAGCGCGTGCTCAAGAGCCTGCTCGAGGAGATCAACCATCTCGGCACCATCAGCGACACCCTTCTCCTGCTCGCGCGTATCGAGGCGGGGGAGCTGGAGCCCCAGCGCTTCTTGACCGACATGCGGGAGCTCGTCACCCGCGCGGTGCAGCGGATCCAGCAGCGCGCCGCCGACCACCCCATCCGCTACGAGGCGCGCGGTAACGGGGTGGGATCGGCGGCCGTGGACGTCCGGATGGTCTCGCTTGTGCTGGACCACCTGCTGGACAATGCGGTCCGGCACACCCCGGCGGAGACGCCGGTCACCGTGTCGGTCGCGGGCGACCCGGGCGCGGTGCACCTCACGATCGAAGACCGTGGCCCGGGCGTGCCCGATGCGGTGCTCCCGCACCTGTTCGAGCGCTTCTACCGCGGGGACAGCGCGCGCGGACGCGGCGGCGCGGGCCTCGGCCTCACGGTGGCCGCGGCCATCGTGGCGGCCCATGGCGGTGCCATCCGCGCCGAGCGGGGGGAGGGCACCGGCCTCCGGATCATCGTGGACCTGCCGCGGGGCGGCCTGGCAGCGGGCGACGGCTTCACGGACTAATTCGCACCGATTTCACCACTTTTTCACGTGGCCTTCCCGGGAATTTCACTTCGCGTCCCCGATGTTCCCAGGTGACGAAGTGGGTCCGGAGGGTCGTATGGTGCGAAACGTGGGAGCCATCGATGCGATGCTGCGGGGGGTGCTGGCTGCGCTCCTCGTGCTGTTTGGCGTGATCCTGCACGAATCCCAGGTTCTGTCGTTCGCCGCCATCCTCCTCGGCATCGTGCTCATGGCGACGGCGCTCACGCGTGAGTGTCCCCTCTACCGCCTGCTGCATATCGGGACCCGCCGGCCCCCGTCGGCCGGACCCGCGCACCGGACCTGATTCCCCGACCCTTCGGCCGTCGGAGTCCGCCTCATGCACCATCGCCTGTCCCTCGTGCTCGCGGGGGTGGTGGCGGTCTGCGCCGCCGCTCCGTCGGCCATGGCCATTCCGGCGTTCGCCCGGAAATACGGCGTCACCTGCAGTCTCTGCCACAACCCCGCCCCCCGGCTCACCGCGTTTGGCGACGCGTTCGCCGGCAACGGCTTCCGCATGGCGGCCGCAGAGCCGGCGCGGGATACGACCGATACAGGCGATCCGCTGCTCGAGCTGGCGCGCGACGTGCCCCTCGCCCTCCGGGTCGACGCCTACATCCGAGCGTACACCGCCGGGGAAGCCAGCACCGATCTTCAGACACCCTACGCGCTGAAGCTCCTGTCCGGCGGCACGCTGTCGTCGAAGCTGTCCTACTATCTCTATTTCTTCCTGTTCGAGCGCGGCGAGGTGGGCGGCATCGAGGACGCCTTCCTGTACGTGAACGACATCGGGAACGTCCCGGTGGACGTGGCCGTGGGCCAGTTCCAGGTATCGGACCCGCTGTTCAAACGGGAGCTCCGCCTCGAGATCGACGACTACGCGATCTACCGCGCGCGGCTCGGCACGCAAACCGTGGATCTCACCTATGACCGCGGGATCATGGGAATCGCCGACATCGCCGGCTTCACCCTTTCGGCCGAAGTGGTGAACGGCAACGGGCGCGGCGAGGCCCAGCCCAACCGGCGCCTCGACGACAATGCCTTCAAGAACCTGTTCGGCCACCTGACACGCGCGCTCGGGCCCAACCTGCGGCTCGGGGTCCTCGGCTACTACGGCCGGGCCCGTGGCGTCTCGGCGACCACCATCGACACCGTCGTGAACACGACGTGGATGGTCGGCGGCGACGCCACGATCGCATTCGGTCCGGTGGAGCTCAACGGACAGTTCCTCCACCGCGAGGACGACGCGCCCACGTTCACGACGGGCGAAGCTCCCGTGGAGTTCGACGGCGGATTCGCCGAACTCATCGTGGCGCCCCCGCAGAGCCGGTGGTACGGGGTCGCGCTGTACAACCTGATCGATGCGAGCGCCCCGCTGCTCGACGTGCGGCTGGGCGGCACCGCGCCGGTAGACCGCTACCATACCGTGACGGGCGGCCTCGGGTACCTGCTGCGCCGGAACGTCCGCTTCTACGGGGAAGCGACGTGGGACATCGAGCTGGAGGCGGGGCGGTTCGGTCTGGGGGTCACGGCGGCGTTCTGACCTCCGAGCGGCCAGCGGGGTAGCAAACGGGATGGTTGAGGTCACCATCCCGTTACATTTGGGTCGTTGAATCGTGACCGCCACCAACCACCCTTTGCGAGGTTCAGCCATGCGTCTGCTCTCATTGCTCCCCGTGCTGCTGCTCGTCGGCCTGCCGATCACCGGACTCGCCCAGAGCGTGGATTCGCTGCCCACCGGTGTGACCGCGGACATGATCGCACAGGGCAAGACCCTGTTTGACGGACCCGGGATCTGCACGGCCTGTCACGGCACCGACGCCAAGGGCGTGAAGGGTCTCGGCCCCAACCTGACCGACGCGGAATGGCTGCACGACGACGGCTCCTATGCGGCCATCCGCGCCGCGGTTGAGAAGGGTGTACCGGCGAACCTCTCCAAGACCGGCATGGTCATGCCCCCGCGTGGCGGCAGCCAGCTCACCGACGAACAGGTGAAGGCAGTCGCTGCCTATGTCTGGAGCCTGAGCCACGGGGCTCCCACACACTGAACCTCACGGTGGAGTCTACCGTATGCACCGTACGCCCGTCCTGCTGCTCGCCGCGCTTCCGCTCGCGGCCCCGACGACACTCGCCGCCCAGCTGCGACTGCCCGACGGCGTAACCGGCACGCTGTCGGGCCGTTTCCAGATGCAGTTCAACTCGACGTCCGTCGACTCGCTGAGCGGCACACGGGTGCCCGAGACGGAGATGCGTATCCGCCGCGCCCGGCTCACATTCGACGTCACGTTCAACGATCTGTTGTCGGCCCGGATCGAGCCCGACTACGGGTCGTCGGGCTTCTCGCTCAAGGACGCCTACGTGCGGCTCAGCTTCTCACCGGCGTTCCGCGCCACGCTGGGGCAGTTCAAGCGCCCGTTCGACCTGTTCGAGCTGACCTCGTCCACGCGCATCCTCGTGGTGGAACGCGCGGGGACCATCCGGGGCGTCGAAGCGTGCGGCGGCATCGAGTCCGTCTGCGCCCTCAGCGCATTCACCGAGGAGCTGGGGTATTCGGACCGTGACGTGGGGGTGCTGCTGGACGGTGACGCCGGCGGCGTGCTGCACTGGGCCGCGTCCCTCACGAACGGCGAGGGACAGAACAAGCAAGAGAGTAACGGCAATAAGCAGTACACCGGGCGGGTCTCGGTCGAACCGGTCAAGGATGTCGTCGTGAGCGCCAACGCGTCGGTGAAGGACTATGCCCACCCCACGACCGGGGCTCAGGCGTTCGCCAACGCGTTCGGTGGGGATGTCGAAATCGGCAATTCTAGCCGCGGGGTGCACGTCCAGGCGGGCATCGTGGCGGGCGACAACTGGGCGGTGCCGGCCGGGCTGGAGGAGGTCGCCTCGTTCCTCACCGGTCAGGCCATCGTGACGTACAAGGCGCCGTTGGCCCACAAGTACGTCACCGGCGTCGAGCCGGTGGCGCGCGCGACCTGGGGCGATCCAAACACGGACGCGGACGACGACGCGGGCTGGCTCCTTACCCCAGGCATGATTGTACATTTCGGCGGTCGGAACGTGTTGTATCTGAATCTCGATGTGTGGCTCCCGTCCACCGGGACGAATGAGTACTCATTCAAGACGCAGATGAACTTCCATTTCTGACCTGGAGCGAGAATCCATGATGGCGCGCAATCTCGTCGTATCGGTGGCGGCCGCGCTCGTGCTGGCGGCGTGCGGGGGCGGGGGTGAGACCGAGCAGCAACCGCCGGCCGCGGCACCGGCGGCGGCGGCACCTGCCCAGACCCCGGCTGCAACGCCCGCCGCGCTGCCCGCCGGGGTGACCGCGGCGATGGTGACCGAAGGGAACCAGCTGTACCACTCGACGGGGATCTGCTTCACCTGCCACGGCCAGAACGGCGTCGGTGTGCAGGGCCTGGGCCCGAACCTCGCGGATGCCACGTGGCTCCACAGCGACGGCAGCTATGACGCCATCGTCGGCCAGATCACGAAAGGTGTCCCGGCCAACGTGTCCACGACGGGCGTGATGATGCCGGCGAAGGGCGGCGCCAACCTGTCGGACGCGCAGATCAAGGCGATCGGGGCGTACGTGTATAGCCTGCGGGGAATGTAAAAAGACGGAAGGGCGGACAGACGGAGGATGGAAGGTGCGCACCCGGCGCGTCCTTCCGTCCTTCCGTCCTTCCGTCCTTCCGTCTGTCCGCGCTACCGCGGCACCCGCACCGACACCCCACCTGACAGGAACCAGTCCGTCGCCGCCTCGTTGAGTCCGACGCCGCCGGACAGATCGAGTTGCACGTTCGGCCGGAGCGCGAAGACGAACCCGCCGTCGAGCGCCCGCCACGAGGCACGCCCCGCACTCACGCCGACGACGCCGTAGCCCTCCACGAACGCCGCGAGACGGTCAGTGAGGCCGCGGCCGATGGCGACGCTATACGCGAGGTCGGTGCGCAGGCGCTCGTCACCCGATCCGTCGGTTTCGGTGGTCCAGATCGCGCCCACGTTGTAGCCAAGACCGAACCCGTTGCCCAGATCCTGCGCAAACGCCGCCTTGACGAACGGGTCCACACCGTCCGCGCGAAACGCCGCGTCGCCAACGGGCAGCGTCACCATGCCGAGCAGGGCGATCGTCGGCACGGCGCCCCCACCCCGGACCAAGCGGAGCTTCGCCCCGGCCGCGAGGTCGCCGAACCCGTTGAACGCCGAGAGGCCGTCGCCGCTCACGCGCTGCCATCCCACGAACCCGAGCCGGAGCTCGACCCGCTCCAACACTCCCATGCGCAGGAGCGCGTTGCCCACGTTGAGCGCACGGAGGGTGCTCCCCGCACCCGCGTCGTCCGCGGCGTGGAGTCCGCCGAACTCGAGTTGCACGAAGCCGCGGGGGACCAGGAACGCGGACTCGGTCTGGTCCGGGCGGTCCGTCGCGATCGGGGGCGGCGCGGGCTGCGCGTGGGCCGCGGCGGCGGCCACGAGCAGCGCGCCGGCAATGACGAGACGGCGCATGAGAATGCCGACGGAATTGGTCCGCACACGGTAATGGTCGCGGCCGGTGCCCAGCAAGGGCGCGGCCCCCGCCGTACGCGCGGGCGCCGCGCCGATCCTCCACAGTCGCGGGGACGCCTACGGCGCACACCGTTCCGTCGCGCGGTACTCCGTTTTGCCGTTCGGCCCGAACTGCAGGAACGTCACGGCCCGGCCCCGATCCCACCCGATGGGTGGAATCTCCGCCTGCGTGAAGCGTCGCGTGACGCTGGCCATGCCCGGCCAGAACCGCGCCGACTGCCGCTGCCGCACGAGGGCCTTGTGCGTCTGGCTGAAATCGGGCTGGCCGGTGGACAAGTCGATCGGGGTCACGCTGAGCTCACCATCCGCGGTGAACTCCATCGAGTACTCGCCGGTCGCCGTCAGCGCGTCGGTCTGCCGGAAGTGCACCGGACCCTGCACGTAGATGTAGGGGACCTCGGCGGTGGCACATACCGGCTTGGGAATCACGATGTCGTACACGAGCGTGAGCGTCTGCTCGGCGGTCCCGGGTACGAGCGCCGCCTGGCCTGCGACGTTCAGCACGGTGGCGTTGCCATCGGTCGGCATGCCCACATTGCCGTCAACATCGGTGATCGGCGGGATGTCCGGGTACACGAGCTGATCCAGTCCGAACGCCACCACGCCGGCCCAGACTTCCGCTTCGATCCAGCGGAACGTGGGCGCGGCATTGATGCCGGGCGCGACCCCGATGCCGCCGGGATACGCCACCAGTCCGGCGCGCACGAAGTCCACCGTCACCAGCTGCTCCGCCAGCTCCCAGCTCAGCACCCGGTGGTCCGCCGTGTTGGGGATCAGCAGCTCGAAGTGCGCGTTGCCCACGGTGCGGTCGCCCGCCGGAAACAGGCGCAAGTGCATTCGCACTGGGCCGTAATCCCCGCAGGCGAGCTGGACGACGGACGCCGTCCACCCACCGCCCGCATTGGCCACCTGCTCGTCCCCGCCCAACGCATCCTGCCACGTGCAGTTCAGGGGGAACACGTTCGGGAGGCCAAAGGCGCTGCGGTCGCCGTTCGGCAGCGCGAGCAGCGCGGCGCGCAGCATCCGCGGGTCCACATTGCCGGTGAAGATCAGGTTGATGGGGTCCTGGGCCGGGGCTTCGTAGTAGTTGAGCGTGTAGGGGTAGAACGTGAATCCGGCTGCGGTTACCTGCCCGCCCGGCGCGGGATACTGACTGGCGGCGGCGATGCCCGGACCCGGATCGAGGCCCGCCGGGCTCGGGTCATCCGTACAGGCAACGCCCAGCAGCAGAGCGGCCGCGACCGCAGTACCCGCCCGGGTAAGAATGAAAGCAGACATCTTCCCTCCTCGAATGAGACGTCGGAACCGGCGTGTGGTGGAGCCGACGCTAGGAGGAGGGCGTCAAGCGGGCGTCAAGCGGGCGTCAAGCCGGTGGCCTCCCAGATGCGGCGTCTCTGGCCATCGGTGAGCATGTCCATCGCCACGATGTCCCGGACGATGCGGGCGACGAACGTGTACCCGCGCGCGTCGGAGGCGATCCAGCGGTGCCATTCCAATTCGTCCAGCGCGTCGCGCAATGGGTCCGTGTCGAGCCCGGCGGCACGGGCGATCAGCGACTCGTCCGCGCGATCGGGCAGAATCGAGAGCGTCGCCAGGGTTCGCTGGGCGCTGGCCGACAGTCCACGGAATCCCACGCGGACGGAGGCGACGACGGCATCCGGCAGCTCGGCGGGGAGCGTCTCTTCCAGCGTGCGGTGAGGCGCGGGCCAGACACCGGTCCCCAGGTCGCTGGGCTCGAGTCCTAATGTGATGGCGTGGAGCATCTCGACGGCGAGCAGCGGGAATCCTGCGGAGTCCGCCAGCACCCGCCGGGTCAGCCGGTCGAGCTGCTCGACGCCGTAGTCGGGCATGGCCCACGCGGCGAGTGCGCGGAGGGCGTCTGCCGTCAGGCGTTCGAGTCGCAGCGCGACACCATCCACCGTCTGCCCAATCGCGGCGCGCACGTCGTCGAGCAGGGGGTGCGCCACGCCGGCGCTCGCGGCGATCAGCACGAGCAGCGGGGCGGCGGGGACATCCCGGACCAGCGCCTCGAGCGCGCCGAGCGAATCACTGTCGGCCCACTGGGCCTCGTCCACGGCCAGCACCACGGGGCCGTCGTGACATGCCGCCGCCACGACCTCGCGAAACGCGCGGCCGAGCCCGACCGGCGTCGTCTGCCGGGCCGTCGGGAACCGGTCCGCCCACGTCGGGATCTCGTGGGCCAGCGCCGCCAGGGCACCGGGCGGTGCCGCGGCCACGCCCGGTGCCGCGTCCAGGCCGTCGTGGGCGATGCCGCGGACGGTGCTCCACGGATCGTCGCGGTCAGCCCGCACCGCGATCGCCGAGGCGACGCTCGCACCTGCGAGCACGGCGCGGTGGAGCACTTCGTCCAGCAGGCGTGTTTTGCCCATCCCGAGATCACCGGAGATGACGGCCACGCCGGGCTGCCGCCTGCCCGTCACGCGGTCCAGCAGCGCGCCGAGCGCGGCGAGATCGTTTTCGCGTCCCACGAGCGGGGTGCGCCGGGCCCAGAGGCGTCGCGCGTCACCACCTGAGGCGCGGGGCGGAGCCGGCCCGCGCATGGCCTCGATCCGCCGGGCGAGGTCCGCCGTGGCGGCACTCGGCGTCACGTCGGTCTCCCGCGTCACCAGCTCGCGAAACCGCGCGAAGGCGGCGAGCGCCGCCACGCGGTCACCGGCGAGCGCTTCGGCGCGCATCAGCGTCTGCAGCGCCTGATCGGAGAGCGGCTCGAGGGTGACCGCGCGGCGTGCGTGGGTACGCGCCTCTATCGTCTGCCCGCGCCTCACACACACCTCGGCAAGACGGCAGGCGGCGTCAGCGGCGCGCGCACGCCACGTCGCGCGTTGGGCGGCGAGCCAGTCTTCGAACGGTGACGCGTCGGGCACGCCGAACCCCTCCATGAAGTCACCGGCGACGAGCCCGGCCGCCCGATCCCACTCGCCCGCTTCCGCCCATCGCTCGCAGTCGCTGGTGTCGAGGGTGACGGCATTCGACCGGAGTCGCACCTGGTTGCTGTCGCTCTCGAGCGCGTCACCCAGGCTCTGGCGCAGGACGCGGATCGCTTCGCGCAGGGAGTGGCGCGCCGCCGACGCGTCCTTGTCGCCCCATAGCAGCCCGATCAGGTGGTCGCGCGTTCGCGCGCCCCGGGGCGAGAGTGCCAGATAGACCAACAGCGCGAGGTTCTTGCGCCACAACAGCTCGGGGGGCGCCGCCTGGCCGTCCACCGTCACCTCCACCGGGCCCAGCAGTCGACACGCGATCATCGGTTCTCCCGCGCGCACGTGGCGGCTGCGTCGGTCGCCTCGCGCCACGCCGCGCCGTACGCGGGATCGGCATCCCGCCACCGACGAGCGACTTCCGGCAGGAATGCGCAGGCCGCTCGCTCGTCGCGGTGCGCGAGCGCGAGCGTGCCGCGCCGGTACCGCCCCCAGGTTTCCAGCGCCCAGTCGATCTCGCCCGTCCTGGCGGGACCGGCGGGCCAACCGTCCTCGAAGCTGGCATTCTCATACCACAGCCACGCCGCGTCGGCGCCGGCGTCATCGAGCCGGCGGAGCCAGTCGCCCCGCCCGAGGTACAGCACGGCGCGGGCGAACGGGTCGCCCAGCATCGCGTGGTAGGCTGGCACCAGCAGCTCATCCGCGCGGGCGAGCGCCGCCCGCAGCGAATCGCGTGCAGCCAGCACCAGGGCGTCGACCAGCGTTCGCAGGCGGGTCACCGTGGTGTCGTCACCCCCGAGGCCCGCGCGCGCGGCGCTCAGGGCAGCCTCGTCGCCCCGCGCGAGGGCATCCAGCGCGAGCGTCCACTGCGCACGCATCCGAAGTGCGGCCGGGGTCGTGGCGAGCGCCGTACGGCTGCGTTCCCGCTCGGCGTCCAACACGCCCGGAACACCGAGCGCCGGCAGCAGCAGCCGCCACTGCCGCGCCTGAAGCACGAATTGCGGATCGCCGCTCAGCGTCGCCGCGGAGTCGAACCGCCGCAGGGCCGCCTCCACCTGGCCGACCGCGACGAGCGCGAGCCCCTGCCCGATGAGCGCATCGGCGCGGGACCCGGCATCGGGAGCCAGCGCCGCCAACGCGATCCCGTAGTCGAGTTGCGCACGCGGCACGCCAAACGACAGTCCCAACCGGAGCATGCGGGCGAGCGACGCGGCCCCACCCGGGGCACTGATGATCTGCGACCGCTCCAGCGCCGCCTGCTCGGGCGCGAAGCGCTCCTTCCACACGAGGTCCAAGAGACACGCCAGACACAGCTCGCGTTCGGTGGTGGGGTACGCCACGGCCCCGTAACGCTGCAATGCCCGCTGGGACGCGGCCGAATCCCCACGACGGATCAGCGCCCAGGCCAGCGTGGAGTACGCCGGTGCGAGCGACGGGTTGCGGACGATCGCCGAGTCGAGAATCCGGATGGCGCTGTCGCGCGGGACACCCGCGAGGGCGCCGCGGTGAAACAACTCGTTGCCGAGCAGCAACCACGGCTCGGCATTGAACGGGAACGCCCGAATCGCGTCCCGGTACGCCACCAGGCGCTCCGGCCCGACGCCGAGGTCGCCCCGGATGAGCAGCGCGTCGAGCACCGGGAAGTCCTCGGGATATTGCGCGTACACGGTCGCGAGCTCGAACCCGTACGGCACCCGACGCCAGCGGCGCACGTTGTAGAGCCCCCACCAGGCCTGCCCCAGGGTGGGCTCGAGTCGGACGGCCTGCGCGTACAGGCTCTCGGCCGCGATCCAGTTCTCACGCGCGAACGCCCGGTGCCCCGCCAGCATCGCCTCCACGGCCGCGGCGTTCCCTCCGGCGAGTTTGGGATAGCCCACGAAGTCGGCATCCCGTCCCGGGCGGACGGCCCGCACGATCGCCGCGGCCAGCTGGTAGCCCAGGTTGCCGAGTGTCGCGGAATCGCGCAGTGCCGTGGTCACCAGTGCGACGGGACGGGGACGACGCCGGGCATCGGCCACTTCGAGCCGGATCTCGAGTGAGTCGCCGCGCCGCCGGATCTCGCCGCGGGCGACGTTCGTGGTGCGCAGGGTTGACCATGCCTCCGGCGGCAGCGAGTCAATGCGGCCCATCGAGCCCCACCACTGGGCCGCCTGCTCGAACGGCGTCACGCGCAGCGTGTCGACACGGAACGCGTTCTCCAGATGGATTTCGGTGGCCTTGGCAAGATCTTCGCCGACGCCCGGATCAACGCCCGCCGTGGCGAACGGCAGGACCGCCACGTCCGACGTGACGGATCCACCGCGGTTGCCGAAGACGTTGATGCCGACGAAGACGGCGAGCGCCGTGGCGGTCGCGCCACCGACGGTAAGGACCGGCACGAGCGACGGCCGCCGCGTGGCCCGTAACGCCGCGGCGAACGATGCCGCGTCCGGCCAGCGCCGCTGCGGCTCGAGTGCCAGGGCGCGCTGCAGCACGCGCGTGAGCGGCGTCGGTATTCCCCGCCAGTCGGCGTCGGCAGGATCTCCGATCCCTTCCCACCGCTTACCCTTCAGCGCCTCGTACAGCACCATGCCCACGGCGTACACGTCCGCGGCGGCGCTCACGTCTCCCGACGCCAACTGCTCCGGCGCCATGTAGGCCGGCGTGCCCGGACTGTGACCCGGCTGGGTGAGGGTCGGATCCGACGCGGTCCGCCGCTTGGCGATTCCGAAATCCCCGAGCACGGGCGCGTCGTCCCTCAGGAAGATGTTGCTGGGCTTGATATCGCGGTGGACCACTCCCTTGGCGTGCACCTTGGCGAGGCCCTCGAGCAACGCCCGTCCCAGACGCACCACCTCGCGCGGTGGCATGGACCCCTGCTGCAGCTGCTCCCCCAACGATCGCCCGAACAGCTCCATCACGAAGTAGTGGAGTCCGTCCGAGCGGGTGGGATCACCGACCTTGTAGATCGTGACGACGTTGGGGTGGGACACGCTCGCGAGCGTCTGCGCTTCGCGCAGAAACCGCTCCGCCGCCGCGGCGGTCGCCAGCTCCGGCCGGAGCAGCTTGATCGCCACCGCCCGGTCCAGCGCCGGGTCGCGCCCGACGTAGACGATTCCCATTCCGCCGGAGGCGAGCTCCTGCTCGACCTCGTACTCGGGGCCGAGCGCGCGACGGAGACGTTCGAGCAAAGCGGACATGGCACCAGCTGTTCGGACGCGGAGTCTACGCTATGGGCGCCCCCGCACGGGGTCAAGCAGCCGGGACGCGAGGCGACGGCCGGGATGCCGAGAATTCCGTTTGGCGGGCCGTCGCTGCACTTTTCGCAGGGGGAGCCGCCACCGACGTACGGGAGGGAAGCCGTCATGCCACTTACCTTGACCTATCTCGGCCACGCGGGCTTCGCATTCTCCGACGGGCGACACACGCTGCTGGTCGATCCGTTTCTGACCGACAACCCGGTGGCCACCCACACGCCCGCCGACCTGCGCTGCGAGTATATCGCCCTCACACACGGACACAGCGACCACGTGGGCGATACGGTGACCTTGGCGACCGCCAACCAGGCGACCGTCATCGCCGTGTTCGAGATCTGCAACTTCCTCGCGGAGCACGGCGTGAGGAAGGTCGAGCCCGGCAATCCCGGCGGACAGATCAGCACGCCGTTCGGGTGGGTGGCGTTCACGACCGCCTTTCACTCGTCGTCCTTCGAGGGCCGGTACCTGGGCATGCCCTGTGGTCTGGTGATCCGCATGGGGGACACGACCGTCTATCACTGCGGCGACACCGGCCTGTTCGGCGACATGAAGCTGATCGGCGAGGTCTATCGGCCCGACATCGCGTGCATCCCGATCGGTGACCGCTTCACGATGGGCCCGGCGCTCGCGACCAAGGCGGCGGAGTTCATCCGACCCAAGGTCGCGATCCCGATGCACTACGACACGTGGCCGCCGATCGCCCAGGATCCCGCGCGCTTCGCTCCCAAGGGTATCGACGTGCGCGTGATGAAACCGGGTGAACGCTGGCAGTATGGGCGGTAGCGACGGGGGCGACGCCCACGTGACCCGCGCGCCCTGATCATGCGCGCCGTCGTCATCACGGGCCCGGGCGGTCCCGAGGTCCTCGAGATGCAGGACGTCGACGAGCCGACCCCCCGAGCCGGCGAGCTGCGTGTCCGCATCGCGGCCTTCGGCGTGAACCGCGCGGATCTGCTGCAGCGACGCGGACGGTATCCTGCGCCCGCCGGCGCACCGCGGAATATCCCCGGCCTGGAGTTCGCCGGTGTGGTGGACGCCGTGGGGGCCGCGTCCGACGCCCGCTGGCATGAGGGCGACCGCGTGATGGGAATTGCCGGCGGCGGCACCTACGCCGAAGCGGTAACCGTCCCCGCCGGTCACGTCGTGTCCGTGCCCGACGACTTCGGATTTGTCGAGGCGGCCGCGATCCCCGAGGCCTACGTCACGGCGTTCGACGCGCTACAGCGCGTCCTGTTGCAGGCGGACGAGTGGCTGCTGATTCACGCGATCGGGAGTGGCGTGGGCACCGCCGCACTCCAGCTCGCGCAGGCGCGTGGCGCCCGTTGCATCGGCACGAGCCGCACGCGGGAGAAGCTCCACCGGGCGCTGGCGCTCGGTCTCCATGTCGGGATCGACACGACGACGGACGACCTGGTGGCCGACGTGCGGCGCGCCACCGATGACGGTGCCCACGCGGCTCTCGACCTCGTCGGCGGAGCGCTGTTTCCCCACACGCTCGCGGCAATGCGCGAGCGGGGGCGCATCGTGGTCGTCGGGCTCACGGCCGGCCGAACGGCCGAGCTCGATCTCGGCCTGTTGTTGCGGCGCCGGCTCCGGGTGGAGGGAACCGTCCTCCGCTCGCGCCCGACCGCCGAAAAGACGGCCCTCATGATGGCCTTCGAGCGCGCGGTGATGCCGCTCGTCGCGCAACGGGTCGTTCGGCCGGTGGTGGACCGCACGTTCCGCTTCGACGACGTGGCGGCGGCCCACGCCTACATGGAGTCGAACGCCAACTTCGGGAAGATCGTGGTGGAGGTGGCATGAGATCGATGCTGGTGCGGCACGAGTCCTGGCCGCTGCGTGGGGTCTTCGCGATCTCGCGGGGCGCGCGGAGCGCCGCCGAGGTCGTTGTCGCCGAGGTGCGCGACGGCACGCACGTGGGCCGGGGCGAGTGTGTCCCATACCCGCGCTACGGCGAGAGCCTCGCCGCGGTCATGGCGCTGCTCGAGGCGCAGGCCGACGCCGTCCGCCACGGACTCGACCGGGCGGCCCTCCAGACACGCCTGCCGCCCGGCGCTGCCCGAAATGCGCTGGACTGCGCCCTCTGGGACCTGGAGGCCAAACTCCGCGGTCGGCGTGTCTGGGAGCTGGCAGGGCTCGAAGCACCTCCCCCGGTGGTGACGGCGTACACGATCAGCCTGGGAACGCCCGCGGCCATGGCGGAGGCCGCCGGAGCGGCACGCCAGTACCCGCTGCTCAAACTCAAGCTCGGCGGCGAGGGCGACGAGGAACGGGTGGCCGCCGTTCGGGACGCGGTTCCCGACGCCCGTCTGATCGTGGACGCCAACGAAGCGTGGCCGGCGGACCGCCTGGGCGAGCGCCTCGCCGCGATGGCCGGCCTCGGCGTCGAGTTGGTCGAGCAGCCGCTCCCCGCCGCTGCCGATACCGCGCTCGCGGACGTGCCGCACGCCGTGCCCGTGTGCGCGGACGAGTCGTGCCATACCGCGGCCGACGTTCCCACGCTGGTCGGCCGCTACGACGTGGTGAACGTGAAGCTCGACAAGGCTGGCGGACTCACCGAGGCCCTGCGCGTCGTGGACGCCGCTCGCACGCACGGCCTCGGCCTCATGGTCGGCACGATGATGGGCACCTCGCTGCTCATGGCCCCGGCCATGCTGCTCGCGTCGGCCGCGCGATGGGTGGACCTCGACGGGTCGCTCTGGGTCGCGGAAGATCGGCCGCACGGCCTCTGGTGGGTGGACGGACGGCTGCAACCGCCGCAACCGGCGTTGTGGGGATGAGATCCGGCGGATGGGCGGTTGAGCGGATGGGCGGTCGACGGCGCGGCGTTGGGCCTCACGCTCGGGTCATCGGCCCGCAACCCGCCAAACCGCCCACCCGCCCACCCGCCCGTCTCGCCCGCTCACCCCGGCTCCCCTAAGTTCTCTCCCATGCCTGACGTCCCCGACACCCTGCGCGCGGCGCTCGCCGAGCGCTACGAACTCGAGGCCCTCGTGGGTCGCGGGGGCATGGCGACGGTGTATCGCGCGCGCGACGTGAAGCACGGCCGGCGTGTCGCGGTGAAGGTGCTGCGTTCCGATCTGTCGGAAGTCATCGGCCCGGAGCGGTTCCTGCGGGAGATCGAGATCGCGGCACGTCTCACGCATCCCAACATCCTCCCGCTGTACGACTCGGGCGAGGCGGATGGCACGCTCTACTACGTCATGCCGTTCATCGCCGACGAGTCGCTCCGGGGGCTGCTCTCCCGCGTCGGGCTCATGGACACGGAAGGGGCGCTCGAGATCACCCGGCGTCTGGCCGATGCGCTCGATTACGCCCACCGCCTCGGTATCGTGCACCGCGACATCAAGCCCGAGAACGTCCTGCTACCCGGCGGTCAGGCCGTGCTCACCGACTTCGGGATCGCCAAAGCCGTGAGCGGTGCGACGAGCGCCGCGGGGCTCACCCGCACCGGGATCGCGCTCGGCACCCCTGGCTACATGAGCCCGGAACAGGCGTCCGGACTGCTGGAGCTGGGCCCAGCGACCGACGTCTACAGCCTTGGAGTCGTCACCTACGAGATGCTCGTCGGCGCGCTTCCCCGAGCCTGGGTGCTGCCGGAGGCGCTGCGCGCGGGCCGGTTCACGGAGGTCCCGCCGGACCACCGGCAGCAACTCGACCGCCTCGAGCCCGGCACGGAGCGCGCCCTGGTGCGGGCCCTCGCCCTCCGCTCGGAGGAGCGGTTCGTCACGCCCGGCGAGTTCGCGGCCGCGTTGCTGCGGCCGGAGACCCTCGCCGTCCCCGTGCGCGCCACGCCCGACCTGGCGCCCGTCCCGGCACCGGAGCCAGCTGAATTGGCGCCGCGGCGTACCCCCCGGCTCGTGACACCAGCGCCGGTCGTGGAACCGCCGGTCGCTCCCTTTCTGGGCGCGCCCACGCATCTCGTACTGGAGCGGCTCGTGGAGGGCGAGGTGGATCCGGAGGAGTTTCCCGGACTGATCGAGGAGATCCGGGCGACGTTCAACCTGATCGGCTACTCCTCCTCGACCGACCGATCTCTGATCTGGACGGGACGCCGCCCCAAGAAGCCGCTCGACTGGACGGATTGGGGAGGCATCATGGAATCGATGGGTGATGACGACAACCCCAACGTCATCGTCCGCATCGTGACACGACCCGGTCACACGCGCATTCGCGTCGAGCAGCGTCTGGGGGAGACCGCGGGTGGGATCTTCGGCGGCATCGTCGGTGGGGCGGGCGGTGGCGGCGGCGGTACCCTACTTGGTGTCGGGCTGGGGGCGTTCGGCTGGCCGGTCGCCCTCGTGCTCCCGGCGGCCGTTCTTCTGGTCGGGGGCAGCTACGTCCTGTCGCGCACCATCTACCGGACCGTCGCGGCCACGAAGCGGCGCACGCTCGAGACCCTCATGGATCGGCTGGTCGAGTACTGCGCAGAGGTGGCCCGGTAGAAGGGCCCGGATCCTGAACGGCAACGGGCTCGCGAGTGGCGCACCGGCCGCCCGCGAGCCCGTGTGTGGGACTGTCGCGCTTACTTCCCGAACGGCACCCCGAGACCCATGTGCAGCTGCACGTCCAGCTGCTTCAGCTCCTGTGCCGCCGCCTGCGCGCCCTGGTAGGTCGCGTTGTACGCAAACAGATCGGCACCCACGTGCAGGCCGATCGGACCAAGCCGAATCGCCGCGCCGCCGCCGAACACGCCCGAGACGTTGGACTTGGCCGCTTCGCTGGTGAACGCCACCCCGCCGCGGCTCACGACCCCGACCCCGCCGTTCACGAACACGGTGAGCGGGCTCGACGCCGGAATCAGGAACACGACGATCTGACCGGCGCCGTTGAACAGCCTGGCCGGCTCCGAGGAGATCTCCGTGCTCCCATTTCGGAGCCGGAACGTCGTGGGCACGTAACTGCCGCTCACATCGAGACCGATCCGATTCGCGAACAACAGACCGACCCGGGCGCCGAACGACGGGCCCGCCCGGAGCTTGTAGACGTCCCCGGTCGTGCCGACGTCGTACATGACGTCGGTGGGCACGTAGAGCCCGATCTGCGGACTCAGGCTGAACTGCTGGGCCGCCGCGGGGGCGGCCTGCGTGAGCAGCATCGCGCCGAGCGCGAGGCCGGTCAGTTGATGGAATCGCATGGTGGTCGGGCCTCCTTCCCCGATGCCTCCTGGCCGGGGGCGCCGCCAATCGGCGCCCGGAGGAGTCAAGGTAGGGTGGCCGCGTCGCCACTTGCGTGACCCGGGTCACGATACACCTTTTTGGCCTCCATGCCCCCGCCACCGTCTTCCGGCCGCCGACGCGCCCTGCTCGCGACCCTCTATTTCGTGGCGATGGCGGTCGCCGTCACGTTCCCCGGCGTCATCCCGTTCAATCGTATCCGGCCCTTCGTGTTCGGCGTGCCGTTTGTGTTGGTCTGGTATCTCGCCTGGGTCGCCGGCGCGCTGCTCGTCTTCTTCGCGCTCTACCGCACCGAGGACCCGTGAGCGACTGGCGGCTCGTCCTTGCGGTGGTGGTCGCCTACCTTGCCGCGAACCTGTTCGTCGGCCTCCGGGCGGGCGCGCGCGCCACGGACACCGTCGCCGGGTACGTGGCCGGCGACCGCGGGTTCGGCACGCTGGTGATGTACTTCGTCACCGGTGCCACGATCTTTTCCGCGTTCGCGTTTCTGGGCGGCCCCGGCTGGGCGTACAGCCGCGGGGCCGCGGCGTTCTACATCTTCGCCTACGGCGTCCTCGGCATGGCTCCGTACTGGGCGCTGGGCCCGTGGGCGGCACGGCTCGGCCGGCGGCACGGCTACGTCACGCAGGGCGCGCTGCTCGCCCACCGGTACCAGAGTCGCTGGGTTGCCGTCGTCGCGGGGGTGGTGAGCGTCGTGGCGATCGTGCCGTACGTCGCGCTCCAGATGCGCGGCGCCGGCATCGTCTTCGAACAGGTGACGGGGGGCCACGTCCCGCTGTGGCTCGGCGCCGCGCTCGCGTACGCCGTCGTCCTGCTCTACGTCTGGAAGAGCGGCGTGCTCGGCGTCGGCTGGACCAACGTGTTCCAGGGCGTGTTCATGATCGCCGTGGCGTGGGGCCTCGGCCTGTATCTCCCGCACGAACTCTACGGCGGCATCGGGCCCATGTTCGAGCGGATCGCCGCCGCGCGTCCCGAGCTGCTCACCGTGCCGGGCCTCGACGCCGCGGGCCATCCGTGGTCCGCCGGCGCGTTCAGCTCCGCTGTCCTGGTGTCGGCCATCGGCATCATGCTGTGGCCGCACCTGTTCATGAAGGCGTTCGCGGCCAAGGACGACGCCACGATCCGCCGCACGATCGTCCTGTTTCCCACGTTCCAGCTTTTCCTGTTCCCGCTCTTCGTGGTGGGGTTCGCCGGCGTGCTCTACGGCTCCGCGCCGGCGTCGCCGGACGCCATCATGCCGCACATCGTGCTCACGTCGGGCCTGCCGCCGCTCGTGGTGGGGCTGTTCTGCGCGGGCGCGCTGGCGGCGTCCATGTCCACCGGCGATGCGCTCGTGCACGGCGCGGCGTCCATCGCCGTCGAAGACGTCTGGGCAAGCGGCCGCGACAGCCGGCTGTCGGACCACGCCCGGCGGGCGTGGATCCGGCGGCTTGCGATCGTGGTGGGTGTCGTGAGCTACGTCATGGCGCTGACCAGCAATCGCTCGCTGGTGGGACTCCTGCTCGCCGCCTATGGGGCCATCGTGCAGCTGGCGCCGAGCGTGTACGGCGCGTTCCTGTGGCGGCGTGCCACGGCGGCCGGCGCCGTGGCGGGACTCGTGCTGGGGGCGGCGGTGACCGGCCTCCTCGTGCTCCGACCCGACTGGCGGCCGTTCGGCATTCACGAGGGACTCGTGGGTCTCGTGGTGAATCTGACCGCGTTCGTGGTCGTCTCGCTCGGGACCCGGCCGCCGGACCCGGTGCACGTGGTTGACTGGGTCGAGACGAGTCGCCGCCGCACCTGAGCTTCAGTCGGCGTCCCAGCGTACCGGATCACCGATCGCGATCGGTCCGTCGTCCAGGACTTCTCCGTACACGCCGCCGCGCCACCCCGGACGCAACGCGTCGGTCAGGCCGGGATACGCCTCGTCCATCCGCTCGCACGGTCGCGTCTCGCCGTTGACCCGGATGCGCACGCGGCCCACGTGGAGAATGCGTCCTCGCGTCTCCGCCAGCTCGACGCCGCTGATCAACAGGTTGGCGCGCCGCATCACCGGATCGACGCCGGGCCCCAGCTCCTCGCGCAGTTGATCGAACACCTCTCGCGCGATGATCGTCACCTGCCGCCGTCCGCCCTGCTCGGCGTTTCCGACGATCCCCTGCCCGACGACGAGCTGGGCGGACGTCGCGGCGTCCATGGGGCCGCGGCGCGCACGCTTCACCCAGATGGCGTCGAGACGTCCGGTGGAGGGCACGTCGGGTATCGCGTTGGCGTTACTTCTTCGTCTTCTTCTTGCGCTTGGCCAGCGCCCGGCGACCGGCGATGCCCGCCGCCACCGCGGCGCCCGCCGCCGCGGCGGCACCGACACCCTTCAGCACCTTCTTCGCCGTGGCGATGCGACGCTTCTTCTTGGCGCGGCGCGCCGGCGCCGCAGCCGCCTTGCGCACGCGCTTGCCGGCCTTGGTCGCGGCCGCACGGGCCTTCTTCGTGCCACGCCGCACCGCCTTTTTCGCTTTGCTCACTCTGGTCGCCATTGTCTCTCCCTCCTGTGGAAGTCGTCACCGAATCCTCAGCAAAGATACCGTCGCGGGGCCGGCTCCCGCACGGGAACGTGCCGGGCACGCAAGAAGGCCCCGGCCGCCAACGCTGGCCCCCCAGCCCATTCTCGTCGTTCTGGCGTTTCAGCCCGGCAGATCCTCAGCCCCCGCCGCCGAGCGCGTAGAAATCCCTTATGCCGATGGCACAAAACCCGACCGGCGAGCCGGAGGATCCCGCGACAACCGCCTTGCGTCCGCCGCCCGAACTCAGCACGTTAGCGGAGGTTAACCTCCCGGCTCGGGCCGACCATTGCGCCTCTTAGGCGGACGGACAAGCGGGCACAAGGGCTTATGCAGTTCCGTATACTATGAGTTAGGCCGACAGTAGCGCACGGCGGCGCATACTGTGCTGGAGACAAACAGGCGTCCATGAACAGGAGCAACCAATGACGCGGATGGGCATGGGACTTCTCGTATTCTGCCTCGGTGGACTCGTGACAACTCAAGCGACCAAGTTGGTAAGCGACCAGGCTTCAGGAGAGGAGAGGAAGATGCAGCTCGGCAACTTTTCGGTGAGTCTTGCAGTCAAGGATATCTCCGCGTCGCGCGCGTTCTACGAGAAGCTCGGCTTTCGGGTGATCATGGGCGATCAGGCGAAGAACTGGCTGATCCTCCGGAACGAGACCGCCACCGTCGGTCTCTTCCAGGGGATGTTCAGCAAGAACACTTTGACGTTCAATCCAGGCTGGGATAGGGAAGCCAGCGCCTTGCCGGACTTCGATGACGTTCGCGCCATTCAACGAACGCTCAAGACTCGCGGCCTGACGCTGGCAACGGAAGCCGACGAGTCGACGTCGGGACCGGCGAGTGTGATGGTGCTCGACCCGGATGGCAATCCGATTCTCATCGACCAGCACGTGGCCAGCCCCAAGAAGTAGGTGGTCCCGACGCCCGTCACGGCCATGCTAGGCCGCGTCACGCTACAGCACCACTTATGAACAACGATTCGCCGGAACGACAAGAAGCAATTGCCCTGCACGCGCGGGCGCGGAAGACTGGAGGAGGCACACTGTGAACATCGTGTTGTGGGTCCTGCAAGTCCTCGGCGCGCTCGTGTACGGAATGTCGGGGGTCATGAAGGTCTTCATGTTTGACAAGGTCAGCGCCGACGTCCAGTCCTTTGGAGCACTGCCACGCCAAGTGTGGACGACCCTTGGCATCCTCGAGCTCGTTTGCGCGGTCGGGCTAATCGTCCCTGCCGCCCTCCACTGGAAGCCGTCACTCACGGTGGTGGCCGCCACCATCCTGGCGATCGAGAGCCTCGTGTTCATTTGGGTGCACGTCCAGTACCGCGAGATCCCGCCCATCATCATGAGCGGTGTTCTGGGCCTCCTCATGGCGTTCATCGCGTATGGCCGGATAGTCCTCAAGCCGATCTATTGATCGGCCGACCTCGTCCGCAATGGAGCGACACAAACAGGAGCGGCCTAACACGACCATATGAAAGCGCGGAGCGGCCCGCGGGCGGCTCCTGAGGAGTTTCGGAGCATCGCCAGGCGAGCCAAGTTCCCGTGGTCTTCCACAGGAGGCTCCGATGCGTTGGGTCGGGTTGGAT
>Ga0224512_10001169_pt1 | contig 26004 bp, 34 predicted proteins | sample SF_May12_sed_USG_4_FD_169103 | JGI IMG/M metagenome (GOLD analysis project Ga0224512, IMG submission 169103) | Sediment microbial communities from San Francisco Bay, California, United States - SF_May12_sed_USGS_13 | ecosystem: Environmental > Aquatic > Marine > Sediment | place: USA... | reverse complement strand
CGCTCCAGGTGCTCGATCTTCCACGTCAAACCGACCGGATGGCGTGGCTCGCTCAGCACATCCCATCGCTCGCCGGCTCGGGAATCGTCTATTGCCTCACGATCACCGACGCCTACCGGGTGGGCCGGTGGTTGAAGGGCCAGGGGATCGAGGTCGAGGTCTACACCGGAGCCACCGACCCCGACATCCGGCTCGGCATCGAGGAGCGACTGACCGCCGGTGATCTCGACGTGGTCGTGGCGACGTCGGCCCTCGGCATGGGATACGACAATCCGCACATCACGTTCGTCGTCCACTTCCAGTCGCCGGGTAGTCCGATCGCCTACTACCAGCAGGTCGGCCGAGCGGGTCGCGCCGTCGGGCACTCGGTCGGCGTGCTGATGTCGGGCGCCGAGGATGCAGACATTCAGGACTATTTCATCGAGTCCGCGTTTCCGGCCGAGCGCCTCACCGACGCAGTGATCGGGTCCTTGCGGGAGGCACCGAAGAAGCTCACCGAGCTCGAGCGCGAAGTCAACCTGGGTCGCGGCCGACTCACCGGCCTCCTCAAGATCCTCGAAGTCGAGGGAGCGATCGCCAAGGACGGCACGACCTGGCGTCGATCCGAGCTCCCCTGGTCGTACCCTCGAAAGCGTGTCACGGCGGTCACCGAGGAGCGTCGGCGTGAGCAGGAGGCGATGAGTCGCTACTCGGAGACCGACGGCTGCCTCATGCGCTTCCTGCGCGCCGAACTCGACGATGCCGGTGCCACGGAATGCGGTCGATGCGCCAACTGCCTCGGGCGACCGGTCGTGCCAACCGACATCGATCCGGGGCTGAGCGACGCTGCGCTCGAGTTCGTGGGACGCACGTCCATCGTGATCGAGCCGAGGAAACGCTGGCCCGTGGGTGTGAAGTGGGGCAACCTCTCCCAACTCGGAAACGAGGAGGGTCGGGCGCTGGCGTATCGAGGTGACCCTGGCGCGGGCGCGGCGGCAGCATCGGCGATCAAACGGGGAATCGGGTTCCCGGCGCCGTTGGTCGACCAACTGGCGGCGCTGGTCGAGAAATGGGATCCAGAAGTCCCTCCTACCTGGGTGACCGCCGTTCCGAACTCGGGAGAGACCGACCGGACGTCGGACTTCGCTGCGCGGCTCGCAGAGCGGATCGGGCTGCCGTTCGTGCCTGCTGTCGTGCGCATCGCGCAACGGCCGCCGCAATCCGAGATGTACAACTCCGCTCAGCAACTCGCAAACGTCCGGGGCGTGTTCGAGGTCCACGATCCACTGACCGGGCCGGTGCTTCTGGTCGACGATCTCGTGTCTTCACGTTGGACGATCACTGCTGTCGGGCACCTCCTCCGCACCGCCGGCGTTGAGGCGGTCTTGCCGATCGCACTCCTGGATGCGTCACGCGGCGGCGTCTGACCTCCGTCTTCACGAGAACTCCGTCGCGTGGACGCTTCGGCGATCAGGCCGCTGCCGACGGGCTGGTCAGGATGCGGGAAGAGGAGAAGCTCGCTCGAGAGCTGGCGACTGCCGATTCGAGGATCACCGGATGATCTCGCCGAGGGCGGCGAATCTCAGCATGTGGGCTTGGCCACTGTGGAGGGTGTACTCGTGGATCATCTTGATCAGGGTTGCGCCCAGCGGCCTGCCGTGGCCGAGCCCCACTTCATCGAGTGATTCGAGTGCGGCGAGTGCGGCGTCGGCTCTCTCGACTTCGGCCAGGTAGCGACCGAGATCCTCTTCGATCGACTCCACCGATCCACCTGCGTAGTCGTCTTCGCCGTAGATCATGTGGCGTTCCCCGCCGCCGAGACCCCAGGCGAGGTAGACATGCTCCATCTGCTGCATGTGTCGAACGAGGCCCAGGACTGAGAGCTCGACCGGTGGAACCGACCATTGGACGACCTGATCTGGCGTCAGGGCCCGGAGCTTGCGGATGAATTCTTGCCGCTGGTAGTCGAGCCAGGCGATCAGCAGATCGCGCATCGCCAGGTCCGGCGAGGGTTCGGAGGCTTTGGAGAAGTCGAGCGACGAGAGCAGGTCGGAAGTCATCGTCGCGAGTATTGCTCGAAGTAGGCCGGCATGTTGCACGGCTGATCGCAGGCGCTTCGCCGTCTGTCGCATGCCTTGGTAGCGTCAAAGCCATGAAGATGAACGACGATCTCGCCAAGCTGTTCAACGATCAGATCACCATGGAACTCGCCTCGTCGGTGACCTACCTCCAGATGGCGGCTCACCTGGAGACCGAGGGCCTGACCGGGATGGGGGGCTGGATGCGGATCCAGTCCGATGAGGAGCACGCCCATGCGCTCAGGTTCCTCCAGTTCACCCTCGATCGGGGCAACGACGTCGTGATCGGGGCGATGGCGGCTCCGGTCCGCCCCAACGGGTCCGTCGCAGACGTGTTCGATGCCGCCCTGGCACAAGAGCAGAAGGTGACGGCGTCGATCTCCAACATGTACTCCGCCGCTCAGCAGGGCGCGGATGTTTTGGCCCTGCCATTCCTCCAGGAGTTCCTCACCGAGCAGGTCGAGGAGGAGGCGGCAGTTGGCGAGATCATCGACCGGCTGCGGCTGGCTGGCGACGACGGTCCGTCGCTGCTGCAACTCGACCGGGAACTCGGGTCTCGAACGCCTGAGGAGGAGTGACCTGCAGCATTGGCGTTGGCGGGCGGGTCCGGACGCCCCATCCTCTCCGGTTGCTCGGTGGTGAGCCTTGATGCTCGGCCCGACGCCGCCGCCCGCCGGCGGCCGGGCGGGCCCACACCAACTTCGTGTTCGGGCTCCTGGCTGCCGCAGCGATCGTGCTGGTTCGCGGCCTGGGTTTCTGTCTGTCCGGAGCTGAGGACGAGAGCCAGCCGGCCGAATCGGTGCCCGTGACCACCATCGCCCCCTGAGACTTCTCGGTTTGCGTCTCTGGCGCAGGCTTCGTACACTCTCGTTCGCACTGCGCAATCCTGCGCATGCGACCCCAACACATGTTTGGCCGGGTCGCTCTGCGCGTCGAACGACGGAACAGAGTCGCAACCCGGCACACCGCGGCCAAACCCGCGACGTACCCGTCGAACCAGGAAGGTTCGGGACGGGGTACCTCTCGCCAGGTGGTCGGATGGGATCGGACTCCGTTGTCCGGTGCTGCCGTCTGCCTCGCGCACGTACCCGCAAGCGAAAGTAGACAAGGCGCACATGGCTGACAACGAAGAGCAGAAGATCCGCATCCGGCTCAAGGCCTACGACCACCAAGTCGTGGACGAGTCTGCGCGCAAGATCGCCGAGACGGTGATCCGGACGCAAGCCACCATCAAGGGCCCGATCCCTCTTCCGACCGACATCCACCGGTACTGCGTCATCCGCGGTCCGCATGTCGACAAAGACTCCCGCGAGCACTTCGAGCTGAGGATCCACAAGCGGCTGATCGACATCATGGATCCCACCCCGAAGACCGTCGACTCGTTGATGCGTCTCGATCTGCCCGCCGGTGTCGAAGTGGAGATCAAGCTGTGATCGCGTTTCACGTTTCACGTTTCACGTTTCACGTTCTGGAGGTTCGGTCATGAGTGACGACACCAAGACCGTGGAAGTAGAGGTCACGGAAGACACTTCTGAGGAGACCGAAGTCGTCGAGGCCGCTGAAGAAGCGTCGTCCGACGGTGCCGTGTCCGAGGAAGCCTCGGAAGAAGTCGTCGATGAATCCGACGACGAGCTCGTGGAGCTCAACGCGATCGTCGGCGAGAAGCTGGGCATGACCCAGGTCTTCACCGAGGATGCCCGCGCGGTGCCCGTCACGGTCATCAAGGCAGGGCCCTGCTACGTCACACAGGTCAAGACCGAAGGTGTCGACGGCTACGACGCCATTCAGATCAGTTTCGGCGGAGTCAAACCCAATCGGGTCAACAAGCCGGACGCCGGACACTTCGCCAAGGCCGGTGTCGCTCCCGCTCGTCACCTCGTCGAAGTCCGGGTCGATTCGACCGACGGCTTCGAGGTCGGCCAGGCGATCGACCTGGGTGCCTCGTTCACCAAGGGAGCCCGCGCCGATGTGACCGGTGTGTCGAAGGGCAAAGGCTTCCAAGGCGTGATGAAGCGTCACAACTTCAAAGGCCAGGGCGCAAGCCACGGAAACCACAAGAAGCATCGTGCCCCCGGGTCCATCGGTGCCTGCGCAACACCTGCTCGGGTGTTCAAGGGCATGAAGATGGCCGGCCGGATGGGTGGCGATCGCACCACGATCCTGAACCTCGAGATCGTCGACGTCGACACCAAGAACGGCCTGCTCGTTCTCGCCGGCGCCGTCCCCGGTCCCAAGGGCTCGGTCGTGATCGTTCGAGGGGCGGTGAAGGCTCGTGCCTGAGATCAAAGCACCACTGTTCAGCATCGACGGCAAGGAGAAGGGTGAGGTCACCCTCGACTCCTCGATCTTCGGCATCGAGCCGAACATCCCCGTCATCCATCAGGTCGTGACGGCCCAGCTCGCCGGTCGGCGACGCGGCACGCACTCGACCAAGACCCGCGCCGAGGTGCGGGGTGGCGGTCGCAAGCCCTGGCGTCAGAAGGGACTCGGACGTGCCCGACAGGGTTCCATCCGTGCGCCTCACTGGGTCGGCGGCGGCATCGCCCATGGCCCCAAGCCCCGTGACTACTCCCAGCGCACCCCCAAGAAGATGAAGCGCCTCGCCCTCACGTCCGCACTGTCCGCCCGGGCATCGGAGTCGGCGGTCAAGGTCGTCGAAGACTTCTCCTGGGATGCGCCGAAGACGAAGGCAGCCGCACAGCTGCTGAGCCAGATCGGCGTCGAGGGCAAGGCACTGGTCGTGCTCGACAAGAGCGACGTCAACGCCCAGCGGGCGTTCCGGAACATTCCGACCGTGCGGCTCGCAGAGGCCGGCCACGTCACCACCTACGACGTGATGTGGGCGGAGGATCTCGTCTTCAGCACCTCGACGATCAATTCGCTCGCCAACCCGGCCGGGTTCGACGTCAGCGACAGCGACTTCGTCAAGGAAGAGGCGACCAGCACACAGGGAGGTGACGCCTGATGGCCAAGAACCCTCGTGACATCATCATCGAGCCGGTCGTGTCGGAGAAGTCCTACGACCTGATCGAGCATCAGAACACGTACACGTTCATCGTCGACCCGCGGTCCAACAAGACCGAGGTGAAGCAGGCGATCCAGTCCATCTTCGATGTGGACGTGATCAGGGTCAACACCCAGAACCGCAAGGGCAAGGTCAAGCGCACCGGCTACACCGTCGGCAAGCGCAAAGACATCAAGCGTGCCCTCGTGACCCTCGCCGAGGGTCAGTCGATCGATCTGTTCGGAGTTTGAGATGGCAGTGAAGAAGAGAAAGCCGACGTCACCGGGCCGCCGCTTCCAGACGGTCTCCGACTTCGCCGACGTCACCAAGGGCAACGACCCCGAGAAGTCGCTGATCGCCAAGAAGTCCTCCACGGGAGGACGCAACGTCAACGGTCGCGTGACCTCCCGCCACAAGGGCGGCGGCCACAAGCAGAAGTACCGCATCGTCGACTTCCGACGCAACAAGGACGGCGTGCCGGCCAAGGTCGCATCCATCGAGTACGACCCCAACCGCAACGCGCGCATCGCCCTGCTCCACTACCTGGACGGGGAGAAGCGCTACATCCTGGCGCCGGTCGGCATCGAGGTCGGCCAGATGGTCGAGTCGGGCGCGGGCGCGGACATCAAGCCGGGCAATGCCCTGCCGCTCCGCAACATCCCTGCGGGTACCACCGTTCACGCCATCGAGATGCGTCCTGGGGGCGGCGCCAAGCTTGCCCGTTCCGCCGGAACCAGCACCCAGCTGATGTCGAAGGAGAACAACATGGCACTCCTGCGGCTCCCTTCGGGTGAGATGCGTCAGGTGCCGCTCGACTGTCGGGCGACCATCGGCCAGGTCGGCAACACCGAAGCCGAGCTGATCAGCCTGGGCAAGGCCGGTCGCAACCGGTGGAAGGGCGTGCGCCCACAGACCCGCGGTGTCGCAATGAACCCCGTCGACCACCCACTCGGTGGTGGCGAAGGCAAGTCCGCCGGTGGCCGTCACCCGGTCAGCCCGTGGGGCCAGCCGGAGGGCCGCACCCGCAAGAAGAAGAACCCGTCGAACAAGTACATCGTTCGTCGCCGCAACGCCAAGGGCCGGAGGTAACAGGTGGCTCGCAGTCTGAAGAAGGGGCCCTTCGTCGACGATCATCTGATCGAGAAGGTCGAGGCCCTCAACTCCAAGAACGAGAAGCGCGTGATTCGCACGTGGAGTCGTCGTTCGACGATCGTTCCCGAGATGATCGGACACACCATCGGTGTGCACGATGGGCGCAAGCACATCCCGGTGTACATCACCGAGTCGATGGTCGGTCACAAACTCGGCGAATTCGCTCCTACGCGCACCTTCCGCGGTCACGTGGCCAAGAAAGAGAAGGGCGTCCGACGATGAAGGTCAAGGCACAGGCCAAGTACATCAGGGAGTCACCGTTCAAGGTCCGCCGCGTGCTCGACTTGGTGCGGGGCATGCCGGTCGAGGACGCCCAGGTCGTGTTGTCGCACCTCAACCGGGGCGCTTCCGAGCCGGTCTCCAAGGTCCTGAAGTCCGCGATCGCAAACGCCGAGCACAACTTCGCGCTCGACGCCGAGGATCTGATCATCGCCGAGGCGTATGCCGACGAGGGCCCGACACTCCGCCGCTTCCGGCCACGCGCCCGAGGCCGTGCAACACGGATCGACAAACGAACCAGCCACATCACGATCGTCGTCGGTGACGGTCTCGAAGACACCCGGGAGGTGAACTGATGGGTCAGAAAATTCATCCATATTCCTTCCGGATCGGGGTCGTCTACGACTGGAAGTCCAAGTGGTACTCCGACAAGGACTACGTGGAACTCGTCAACGAGGACGCTGCGATCCGCGACTGGCTCCGTGAGGAGATGCGTCGTGGAGCGATCTCGCGTATCGACATCGAGCGGACTCGCGACCGGGTGGTCGTCGAGATCCACACGGGCCGCCCCGGAGTCGTCATCGGACGGAGAGGCACCGAGGCCGAGCGGCTTCGTGGTGTGCTCGAGAAGATGGCGTCGAAGCCGGTCAAGCTCAACATCATCGAAGTCAAGGACGCAGAGACGGACGCTCAGCTGCTCGCACAGGGAATCGCAGACCAGCTCGAGAACCGGGTGGCGTTCCGGCGTGCCATGAAGCGTGCCGTCACAACTGCGATGAAGTCCGGCGCCCAGGGCGTCCGGGTCGAGTGCAAGGGCCGGCTCGGTGGAGCCGAGATGGGTCGCCGCGAGTGGTATCGCGAAGGCCGCGTCCCGCTTCACACGCTCCGTGCCGACATCGACTACGGAACCGCCACTGCGCGCACGACGGTTGGCGCCATCGGCATCAAGGTGTGGGTCTACAAGGGTGATGTCGTTCCCGGAGCGACCGACGCCCAGAAGATCGCTGCGGAGGCCGCGCTCGCCAGTGGTGGTCCTGCCTCACGCGGCCGCGCCGCACCGGCCAAGGCCGTTGCAGAGCAGGCCGCCGGCGAGTCCAAGGTTCCCCGCCTCATCGAGGCCGGCGGTGGTAAGCGTCTCGTCGAGGCCGGCGGTGGCAAGCGCGAAGGCGGCAAGCGTCTGATCGAGGCCGGCGGCGGGCGACGCCCGAGCGCCGAAGAGGCAGAAGCGCAGTACCGCGAAGAGCGTGAGGTCATCGAGAGTGCCGACGAAGCACTGCCCGAGGTCGACGAAGACGTCGAAGTGCAGACCGAAGACGCCCCGGAGGGCGTCACCGTCGAGCAGGCGCCCGTCGATCCCGCTGCAGAGAACGCCGCAGCTGACGGCGAAGAGGAGTAGTCGTCATGTTGATGCCAAAACGTGTCAAGCACCGCAAGGTGCATCGAGGACGCCGCAAGGGTGTCGCGAAGGGCGGTACCGAGGTCAACTTCGGTGAGTACGGCATTCAGGCGCTCGAGGAGGCCTGGATCACGAGCCGCCAGATCGAGTCCGCCCGTATCGCGATCACCCGTGCCGTCAAGCGTGGCGGAAAGGTGTGGATCAACATCTTCCCGGACAAGCCCGTCACCCAGAAGCCAGCCGAGACCCGGATGGGGTCCGGCAAGGGCAACCCCGAGTTCTGGGTCGCCGTCGTGAAGCCCGGACGTGTCATGTTCGAGCTCGCAGGCGTCGACGAGGACTTGGCCCGTGAGGCCATGCGGAAGGCCGGCCACAAGCTGCCGGTCAAGACCCGGTTCGTGAAGCGGGAGGAACTGTGAGCGCCGGACACCTGCGCGATCTCGCGCACGACGAGCTCGTCGAGAAGCTGGACGAAGCCAAGGAGGAGCTGTTCAACCTCCGGTTCCAGCTGGCGACGAACCAACTCGACAACTCCGCCCGGATCAGGGCGGTCAAGAAGGAAATCGCACGGATCAGCACCGTGATCCGTGAACAGGAAATCGAAGCGTGGCATGCACAGCAGGCCGCAGGGAAGGAAGCGTGATGGAGGAGCGAGCAAGACGCAAGCTGCGCGTCGGCGTCGTCATCTCCGATGCGCGTGACAAGACCGTGACGGTCGAAGTTCCGACCTCGTCGAAGCATCCTCGCTACGACAAGATCGTTCGACGCAGTTCCAAGTTCCACGCGCACGACGAGAACAACGACGCCAACGTCGGCGACACCGTGCGGATCATGGAGACCAAGCCGATCAGCAAGCAGAAGCGCTGGCGGGTCGTGGAGATCGTGGAGCGTGCCCGATGATCCAGCAGGAGAGCCGGCTCAAGGTGGCCGACAACTCCGGCGCGCGCGAAGTGCTGTGCATCCGCGTGCTCGGAGGCTCGCGTCGCCGGTATGCCGGTGTCGGCGACGTGATCGTCGCAACCGTCAAGGACGCCACACCCGGTGGCAACGTCAAGAAGGGCGAGGTCGTGAAGGCCGTCGTCGTCCGGACCAAGAAGGCGTCCCGTCGCCCCGACGGGACGTACATCCGGTTCGACGACAACGCCTGCGTGATCATCAACGCCGAGAACCTGCAGCCTCGCGGCACCCGCATCTTCGGTCCGGTCGCCCGAGAACTGCGCGACCGCAAGTTCATGCGGATCGTCTCGCTGGCCCCGGAGGTGTTGTGATGAGACTCAAGGCAGGAGACAAGGTCATGGTGATCACCGGCAAGGACGCCGGCACCGAGTCCGTGATCGAGCGTGTGTATCCCGGCGAAGGCAAGGTGCTCGTCGAGGGTGTCAACACCGCCAAGAAGCATCAGCGGCCTCTCGGTCAGCAGACTCCCGGCGGGATCATCGACCGCGACATGCCGATCGATGCGTCCAACGTGATGATCGTGTGTTCGAAGTGCGGCCCGACTCGGATCGGCCACCGCTTCGACGACCGAGGCAAACATCGGATCTGCCGCAAGTGCGGAGGTGATCTCAAGTGACTGCACCGCGTCTGAAGGTTCGCTATCACGAAGAGGTCAAGGCGCAGCTCCAGTCGGAGCTCGGGCTGTCCAACCCCATGCAGGTCCCGCGTCTCGAGAAGATCGTGATCAACATGGGCATCGGTGAGGCCGTTGCAGATCGCAAACAGATCGAACAGGCCGTGAACGAACTCTCGACCATCTCCGGTCAGAAGCCGCGGGTGAACATCGCTCGCAAGTCGATCGCAGGCTTCAAACTCCGTGAGGGGCAGGCTGTCGGCGTGTCGGTGACGCTGCGCGGCGACCGGATGTGGGAGTTCTTCGACCGCCTGCTGGCGATCGCCATCCCGCGTATCCGAGACTTCCGTGGCCTCAACCCCCGGTCGTTCGACGGACGTGGCAACTACACGTTCGGCGTCAACGAACAGCTGATCTTCCCCGAGATCGACTACGACGACGTGTCGACCACCCGTGGCATGGACATCACGATCGTGACCACGGCCGAAACCAACGAAGGCGGACGTGCGCTGCTCGATGCATTCGGGTTCCCGTTCCGCAAGACCGCCGCTCAGGTGTAAGGAGGTTCGACCGTGGCCAAGAAATCAATGATCGCCAAGGCGAACAGGAAGCCGAAGTTCAAGGTGCGTGGCTACAACCGCTGCAAGCGCTGCGGACGCCCCCGCGGATACCTGCGGGATTTCGGAATGTGTCGTATTTGTGTGCGTGAGCTCGCCAGTCGCGGTGAGCTCCCCGGTGTCAGAAAGGCTTCGTGGTAATCATGATGACCGATCCAATCGCCGACATGCTGACCCGTGTCCGTAACGCTGCTGCCGTCGGGCACAAGACGGTCGTGCTTCCGTCGTCGAGAATGAAAGAGTCCCTCGCCGAGATCCTCGTCTCGGAGGGATACATCGACCGCTACGAGGTCAAGGAGGCCGGAGCCGGCAAGCAGCTCACGCTGGTCATGCGCTATGGAGACCGTCGGAATCCGGCGATCACCGGTGTGACCCGAGTGAGCAAGCCCGGTCACCGCATCTATCGCGGTGCCTCGGAGATCCCTCGGGTGCAGGGTGGACTCGGCGTTGCTGTCGTGTCGACGTCCCAGGGGCTCCTGCCCGACCGTGAGGCGCGCCGCCGCCGCCTCGGTGGCGAAATCGTGTGTGAGGTCTGGTGACATGAGCAGAATCGGAAAGATGCCTGTCGCAGTGCCCTCTGGCGTCTCCATCGACATCGACGGGCGCAGCGTGAAGGTGAAGGGCCCAAAGGGTGAACTGAACCGTGACTTCCACGAGCGTGTGTCGATATCGGTCGACGAGGGCGATGCCATCGTCGAGCGGGTCGACGACTCAAGGGAGAGCCGTGCGCTCCACGGCCTGAGCCGTGCCCTCCTCGCCAACATGGTCGAGGGGGTCTCCGATGGGTTCAAGAAGGAAATCGAGATCGTCGGCGTCGGATACCGCGCCGCCCTGAAGGGACGCGATCTCGAGATGCAGCTGGGGTTCAGTCACCCGGTGAGCTACTCCGCTCCCGACGGGATCACCTTCGAGGTCCCGGAGGCAACGAAGATCGTCATCACGGGCATCGACAAGGAGCTCGTGGGACAGGTCGCCGCGAACATCCGCAAGATCCGGCCCCCTGAGCCATACAAGGGCAAGGGCGTCCGATATGCCGGCGAGCACATCCGCCGCAAGGCAGGAAAGGCAGGTAGATGATGGCAGTCTCCAAGCAGGCCTCACGCCAGCGTCGCCATCGCCGCGTGCGCAAGCATCTGGCGGGCACCGCAAGCCGTCCGCGGCTGGCGGTGTATCGGTCGAACCGGTACATCTATGCCCAGGTGATCGACGACAACAGTGGTCACACGCTGGCGGCTGCATCGTCACAGGAGAAGGACCTCCGGTCGGAGACGCTCTCGTCCGACACCGCAACCGAGGTCGGCAAGCTCGTCGCCGAGCGAGCCAAGGACGCCGGCGTCTCGGCCGTCGTCTTCGACAGAGGCGGATTCAAGTACCACGGTCGGATCAAGGCACTCGCCGATGCGGCCCGCGACGCAGGTCTGGAGTTCTGATGGCACGAGACGAACAGAGTCAATTCGACGAGCGGGTCATCCAGATCAACCGGGTGGCGAAGGTGGTGAAGGGTGGACGCAGGTTCTCCTTCACGGCACTCGTGGTCGTGGGTGACGGGAACGGCAAGGTCGGGATCGGCTATGGCAAGGCCAAAGAGGTTCCTGCCGCCATCCAGAAGGGCATGGAGATCGCCCGCAAGTCGATGGTCCTCATCCCGATGGCCGGTCAGACGATCGTGCACACCCATGTCGGTCGCCATGACGCTTCGAAGGTGCTCGTGAAGCCTGCGGCTCCCGGTACCGGTGTCATCGCCGGTGGAGCGGTTCGTCAGATCCTCGAGGCCGCAGGCGTCAAGGACGCCCTCGCCAAGTCGATGGGTTCGGGTACACATCTCAACGTGGCCCGGGCGACCATGGAGGCACTGACCGGTCAGCGCCGCCCCGACGAGGTGGCGAAACTCCGAGGCAAGCTGGCCGACGACATCGTTCCGCCTGGACTGCTGGCCGCCTATCGCGGGACCGAGTCGGTCCGGGCCGCGTCGAACAACTGAGAGGTCGCTCAATGGCAGACAAACTCATCGTCACGCTGAAGCGGAGTGTCATCGGCGAGAAGCCCAAGACGCGGGCCAACGTCCGCGCGCTCGGGCTCCGCAAACTCCACCACAGTGTCGAGCACAACGACACCCCTGACGTTCGAGGGATGTTGCACAAGGTGCGGCATCTCGTCGAGGTCGAAGAGAAGTAGCACGTCTCACGTCTCACATCACACATGGGTGAGTGGGACGAGACGCGAGAGTCGAGGAAGTTGATATGGCAAACAAAGAGAGAGAGCAGCTGAGGCTTCACCACCTCGCGCCCGCTCCCGGATCGAAACGGTCGAAGACACGCGTCGGCCGCGGCGAGTCGGGCAAGCGGGGCAAGACGGCAGGCCGCGGGACCAAGGGCCTGAAGGCTCGGAGCAAGGTTCGTCTCGGGTTCGAGGGCGGCCAGATGCCGCTCATCCGTCGCATCCCGAAGCTCGGTGGATTCAAGAACCCGAACAAGGAGATCTTCGCGATCGTCAACGTGGGCGTGCTCGAGGAGATCTTCGACGCCGGCGCCACTGTCGGACCGGACGACCTCCGCAACCGCGGGCTCATCAAGCATCGTGGCCGGGTGAAGGTGCTCGCCGAGGGCGACCTCTCGAAATCCCTGACAGTGCGCACCCATGCGATCAGCGGCGGCGCCCGTACGAAGATCGAAGCTGCCGGCGGTACCGTCGAGCTCATCGAGTCCTGAGGTGTGCCGTCACCCCCGAGATGCCTCAGCGAGGCGCTACCCGGGGGTGACGGTTACCCTTCCACCTGTTCCCGAACCCATCTGAGGCCATGAACGTTCTCTCCATCTATCGCCACATGTTTGCGGTGCCGGATCTCCGTCGGAAGATCCTGTTCACGCTCTTCATCTTCGCCGTCTACCGCTTGGGAGCGGCGATCCCGGTTCCCGGGGTCGACCTCGACCGGGTGAGGCTGGTTCAGGAACAGCAGTCCGCTGGAGGCATCTACGGCCTCCTCAACCTGTTCTCCGGCGGTGCGCTGGAGCAGTTCTCGGTGTTCGCCCTGGGCATCCTTCCCTACATCACCGCGTCCATCATCATGCAGTTGCTCACCGTCGTGATCCCCAAGCTCGCTCAACTCCAGGAGGAGGGTGAGGCGGGCCGTAAGGTCATCACACAATGGACCCGATACCTCACCGTCGTGCTGGCGCTCATCCAGTCGACCGGCTTCACCTTCCTGTTCAACACTGGTCAGTTCACCAACGGGATCTCGCTCATCCCCGACTACACGCCTGGCCGGGTGTCGCTGATCGTGCTGACCATGACCGCCGGAACCGCGTTCGTCATGTGGCTCGGTGAGCTGATCACGCAGCGAGGGGTCGGCAACGGCATGTCGCTGCTGATCTTCGTGTCCATCATCAGCCAGTTCCCGTTCGTGATCTCCCAGATCTGGGGACAGACGGCAGCTGCCCAGCTCTGGGGCCGGTTCATCACGATCATGGTCATCTTCGTGGTGATGATCGTTGCGATCATCTACATGGACCAGGCGCAGCGACGCATCCCGGTCCAGTTCGCCAAGCGGGTCCGAGGCCGGAGGGTGATGGGCGGCCAGTCGACCTACATCCCGATCAAGGTCAACACCGCCGGCGTCATCCCGGTGATCTTCGCCACGTCGATCCTGCTGTTCCCCGCGCTCGTCGTGACCGCCATTCCGTCCGACGGCCGCTTCATCCAGCAGATCCGCACCTGGGTCGACACCAACCTCGGTGCCGGTGGAGGAGCGACGTCGATCTGGTACGTGATCGCCCTCTTCTTCCTGATCATCTTCTTCACCTACTTCTACACGGCCATCCAGTTCGACCCGGTCCGTCAGGCCGAGATGATCCAGCGTCAGGGAGGGTTCATCCCCGGAATTCGTCCGGGACGACAGACCCAGCAGTATCTGCAGAACACGCTGAGCCGGATCACCCTGCCGGGCTCACTCTTCCTGGCCATCATCTCGGTGCTCCCGGCGATTGCCGGCTTGATCTGGGGGATCGCGATCAGCTTCTCCGGTGTATCCATCCTGATCGTCGTCGGAGTCGCCCTGGAGACGATGAAACAGATCGAATCCCAGCTCACGATGCGCAACTACGAGGGGATTCTGACCTGATGAGTTCACAGTTCACAGTTCACAGCTCACAGTGCGAAGGCCCCGGACTGGCAAGTGATCGTGATGCTCGTCAGGGCAATGGGGTCGGGAATCTGCGGCGGCGCAGCCGTCTCGGGGGAACTGTCAACTGTCGACTGTCGACTGTCAACTGCGAGACGGAGTCGAGCTCATGAGGCTCTTGTTCGTTGGCCCTCCCGGCGCCGGAAAAGGAACCCAGGCCCAGCGTGTCGCCGAGGCCCTCGAGATCGCACACGTTTCGACCGGTGACATGTTCCGTGCACTCGACCCCGACACGGAACTCGGCAAGCGGGTGAACGCGATCATGGAGTCGGGTGGGTACGTCTCGGACGACATCGTGATCGAGATGCTGCAGGATCGGATCTCTCAGCCGGATGCCCGGAACGGGTACATCCTCGACGGCTTCCCCAGGACCACGGCACAGGCCGCGGCTCTCGACGACTTCCTCGGCGAGGCCGGCCTGGACCGGGTTGTCCTGTTCGAAGTCGACGAGGACCAGGTGGTGCAACGGATGCTCGACCGCGGTCGCGCCGATGACACCGAAGAGACGATCCGCACTCGACTCGAGGTGTATCGCGAACAGACCGAGCCGCTGATCGCACTCTACGAATCGCGCAGCATCGTCACGCACATCGATGCCTCGGGCACGATCGAAGAGATCACCAATCGCGTCTTGGCGTCTCTCGAGTCCGAATGAGTCACGCTCACGGTTGAAGATGACAGATGACAGACGACAGATGACAGAGAATGCCTCGGTCGTGGCTCGTCTGATCGGACTGCGTCGGCGGAGCCGACTCGGCTCATCTGTCATCTGTGAACTTTCATCTGTCATCTCTGGAGGGACGGAGTCCCGCCCGTGATCACCATCAAGTCGGAGTCGGAATTCGAGAAGATGGTCGTCGCCGGTCAGGTCGTTGCCGAGGTCCATGCCGAGATCCGCAACGCAGCCAAGGTCGGAGTGACGCTCAAGGCATTCGATGAGATCGCCGAGAAGATCATTCGTGACCGTGGGTGCGAACCCTCGTTCCTGCACTACCAGGGCACGTATCCGGCCTCGATCTGCGCATCGCCCAACGACGTCATCGTGCATGGGATCCCGACCGACGCGGTGCTGAGGGATGGGGACATCATCGCCATCGACGTCGGTGCGATCTATGGGGGACTACATGGGGACGCCGCGTTCACCATGGGAATCGGCGACATCTCCCCGCAGGCGCAACGCCTGATCGACGTCACCGAGGAGGGCATGTGGGCCGGCATCGCCAAGGTGAAGCACGGAGCCAGGGTCGGCGACATCGGAGCAGCAGTGGAGGCGGTCGGACTCCGTGAGGACTACGGCGTCGTCCGCGAGTACGTCGGTCACGGCATCGGACGTGCCATGCACGAGGAGCCACAGATCCCGAACTACGGAACACCGGGCAAGGGCATGAAGCTTCGCAAGGGCATGGCGGTCTGTATCGAGCCGATGTTCAATCTCGGTACCGCCTCGTCCACCGTCGACGACGACAACTGGACCGTTCGCACCGCCGACGGGCAACTGTCGGCGCACTGGGAACACACCGTCGCGATCACCCGAAAGGGCGTGATCGTCACGACGCTGCCCGAGGGCGTCGAGCCTCCGGTTCCGATCGGCTGAGGAACTCCGGTATGCGCTGTGCGCATTGCGCTGTGCGCCTCGGTTGGCACGGCCCGTTCCCGCTGGTTCGCCAGCACGTGCGCAAGCCGCATACCGCATGCCGCACACCCCGCGAGTGGCAGGTTCTGTCAGAGAGACACTTAACCGGCGACCCGGACTGACGACAGGGTTCTCGAGGCCACGGAACGGCCGAGCGAGACCGAGAGGCATCACGGACGATGCGAAACACACTTGCATTTCTGCTCTTTGTCGGCATGGCCGTCGGTGTGGCCGGCCCAGGCGACGCAGACGCCGGGAACTGTCCTCCCGGCTACGAAGAGGTGGCGGTCGGCGATTCGATGCAGTGTGCCCACCCGGACGGGGTGCCGTTCAAGAGCACACGTCCGACCTCGTTCTATGCGATCGAGGCAGAGGCCCGAGCGCTGGATTGCTTCGGGTCCGGAACCGAGGGCAACCGGCTCCAGGCGGTCTACGTCACCGATGGTCCGGCGACACTCACCAGCGTCGATCGTTCGGCGATCAGCCAAGGCATGGTCAACGTCCAATCGGTCTATCGCACATCCTCGCGAGCGGTCGCCGATGTCGACCTCGTGCCTCGGTGGGTTCATTCATCGGACTGCGAGCCATCGATCGAAGTCGTGCAGGTAACGCCCGAAGCGCTCGCCGACTTCGCCGCCACGATCCAGGCGGTCTCAGATCAAGGTCACGATCGGCCGGACCGCAAGTACATCATGTGGACTGACTCCTCGGTGTACTGCGGTATCGCGGCGGTGAGCATCGACGACTCCAAGACGGAGAACCGGAACGACGGTCACCATCCAGGCTTTGCCCGCATCGACCGTGGATGCTGGGGTTACCAGGGCTCCGTGATCGCTCACGAGGTGACCCACACCCTCGGCGCCGTGCAACCGACGGCCCCGAATGCGACACCATATGGTCACTGCACCGACGAGTACGACCTCATGTGCTACGTCGACGGTCCCGGCGTCGACACGTCGATCGCCTGCTCGAGTCAACGAGGCGAGCTGATGCTCGACTGCAACAACGACGACTACTTCCACCCCGATCCCCCTCCAGGCAGCTGGCTGTACTCGCACTGGAATGTCGCCGATTCCTCATTCGTGGAACGGATTGCGACCGCCGAGCCCGTCGAGAACGGCATCGATGGTGAGTTCGCTCCCCGATTCGTCGATGTCGATCAACAGGGTCCCCACGGGCGAGCGATCGGCTGGCTCGCCGACCGCGGTGTGACCCGCGGCTGCGACGTCGGGCGCTTCTGCCCCGACCGGCCGGTGACCCGGGGGCAGATGGCGGCGTTCCTGCACCGTTTCGTGCCGGATCTCCCCGTCGTCGCGGATCCGACGGGATTCGAAGATGTCTCACCGGGTGAACCGTTCTCTGCCGACGTCGCCTGGCTCCTCGGAACCGGCTTGACCAGGGGGTGTGACGAGACGAGGTTCTGTCCCGACCAGGTGGTCTCCCGTGGGCAGATGGCCGCGTTCCTCTACCGGGTCTTCGCCGCCGGGGCCGTCTCGGGCGAAGCCGTCTTCACGGACGTCGGTGACGATTCCCCGTTCCGCACCGAGATCGCATGGCTGGCCGAGGTGGGTATCAGCAACGGATGCGGCAACTCCGTGTTCTGTCCCGACGCGACCGTCACGAGAGCCCAGATGGCCTCTTTCCTCCACCGAGCAGGAGAGATCTACTTCGACGAGTGATTCAACGATGTGGGCTCCGCCGAGCACCCCCGATGCCGGCGGAGCCCCAAGTCGAGAAGTCCCGAGCAGCTGCGCCAAAGGCTCGGGACTTCTCCGCGTCCGGCTCTGACACGCCTGGGGGCTCGTCTCGAGCGTCGTCAGTTCTCCGATGACGCCAAGGCGAGCGCAGCGAGCGAGGCTCAGTCCTTCTCGGCGAGTTTGCGGAAGCCGTCATCGACGCGGCGGCGGTCCTTGTTGAGGAGGTCGGAGGCGCGCCCGACGACCTCCCGCCCGAAACGTTCGCGGGCGCGGTCGATCTGTTCGTCGATTGCCGCCTGGTGATCGGCTGCGACGGAGCCGGCGTGCGAGACGTCACCGTCGTCGAGTGTCAGCTCCATCTGGACGGCACCTTCATCGGACAGCTTGGACATGCTGATGCCAACGAGTGTGAGCGGCCCGTCGTGGTCGCCTCGAGCATCGTCGAGAAGGGCCATCGCGGCTCGGTGGAGCGCGGCGGTGGTGTTGAGCGGGGCGTCGAACGTCGTCGCCCTGGTGGCCGAGGTCATATCGTCGAACCGGACCCTGAGAGTGAAGGTCTTGCCGACCTTGTGCTTCTTGCGCATCCGACTGCCCACCCGATCGGCGAGGTGCAGCAGGACTCCGCTCAGCTCTTCGGTGTCGGTCAGCCCGCGTCCCAGCGCCGACTGGGCCCCGATCGACTTCGCCCGCCTGGTCGTCTGCACAGGCCGAGGGTCCCGGTTCCAGGCGAGTGCGTGCAGGTGATGGCCTGCACCCGGCCCGAGCCACCGGCTCAGGGCCTCCACGGGCGTGTCGGCCAGCTCGCCGACCGTCTTGACGCCGCGCTCGTGGAGCTTGCGCTCTGTGACCGGGCCGATACCCCAGATCACGCGGATTGGAAGTGAGTGGAGCCAGTCGATCTCGTCGTCGGGATTGACCAGGAGCAGTCCGTCGGGCTTCGCTGCCGCCGAAGCGACCTTGGCGAGGAACTTCGAGGATGCCACGCCGATCGAGATCGGCAGTCCGGTCTCGTTTCGCACGCGGCGGCGGATCTCACGTCCGATCTCGGCAGGATCGCCCAGGAGGTGGGTAGACCCGGACACGTCGAGGAAGGCCTCGTCGATCGAGATCTGTTCGATCAGCGGAGTGAAGTCGCGCAGGATCTCCATCACCTGGTCCGAATACTCCGAATAGGCATGGAACGATCCGGAGACCACGACCGCCTCCGGACAGCGTTCCAGCGCGCGGCGGACGTTCATCGGGGCCGAGATTCCGAAGGCGCGGGCCTCGTAGCTGGCGGCCACCACCACGCCGCCTCCGACCAGGATCGGCCTGCCGGCGAGCGACGGGTCGAGGATCTGCTCCACCGAGGCGTAGAACGCATCGAGATCGCAGTGCAGGATCGGCGTCCTTGACATGTGGCCGACTCTACTCGAACAGGCGTTCGATGATGGAGGGCTTTGCGACACACGAGACGTGCGATCGCGTTGCAGGCGAGTCGGCCCTGGCTCCCTTTCGCGTCTGACGGCGACGGACTAGTTCGATCGTGCATCGCTCAATCCCCCCATCAGATTCTGGTGACCGGTGCCGATGACGTCTTCATGCAGCGGGTGTACGTGACTATCGATGTCGAGCCTTCAGCGCGCTCCGTGTCTGCCGACAGGAACTCGGGATGACCACTGCAGCGGCCCGTGTACGACAGACAGCTCGCAACCCGCTTCGCGCGGGCTGGTTGTTCACTGCCATTCTCGCCCTGCTGACACCCGCAGTCTGGCTGGCCGTTCCCTCGGGAGAGATCCACGTCGGCTTCGAGCTCACCTGGTGGTTCGTAGCGCTGACGGCGTTCGCAGCCGAATCACTCGTGATTCATCTCGAGTATCGAAAGGATGCCCACTCGTTCTCGATGGGCGAGATCGCTCTCGTCGTGGCGCTCTTCTCAGCCACTCCTTCGTCCACACTGACCGGTTGGCTCATCGGATCCGCAGCCGCACTGGTGTTCAGCCGCCGACAAACGCTGCTCAAGATCTCCTTCAACATCGCTCAGTATGCGCTGAACGCAGGAGTCGCGGTCTTCGTCTTCCGCGTGATCCTCCCCGATCTCGACCCGCTGCAACCACGAGCCGTGGTCGCCACTCTTGCTGCAGTCGCCGCAGCCTTGATCGTCTCCGAGGCATCGATCGTCATCGTCATCTTGCTGACCGGAGGGCAGATGAAGCCCAAGGACGTGCTGGAGACGGTTTCGTTGGGACTGTTCGGAACCCTGCTGTCCGGCACGTTGGGTCTCTTGGTCGTCGTGCTGGCAGTGGCCGCGCCGTGGGCCGTCTGGATCGGCGCGGTCCCCCCGGCGATCATGTATCTCGCATACCGCAGCCACGCCGAGCAGCGCAACCAGACCGAACGGCTCCAGTCCATGCACAGGGTCACCGAGTCGATTCACACCGCGCCGGTCGTCGACGAGGCCATGGCGGCGGCGGCATCGAGCGCCCGCCAGCTCGTCGAGGCGACTTGGGTGGAGATCGTGGTCATCGCGGGTGGCTTCCGGGCCCTGCGCACCTTCGCCGACGATTCGGAGGCGCTGTCGATGGTCCCGACGGTGATCCGTCCCGAGCTCGTGAGATGGTGGCCGCGGGTGTTCGGCGAGGCCGGGACGTTCATGGATCGCGAGGGAAGCTCCGCAGTTACGGCTGCACCGCCGATTCGCAAAGACATGATCGTCGTCCCGATCATCGGCACCGAGGCGATCCACGGGTATCTGCTCGCCGCCGACCGAGTGGGTGATGTCAGCTCCTTCGATCTGAGAGACGCGCGGCTCCTGGAGAGCGTCGCCAAGCAGGTCAGCGTCGCGCTGGACAACGGCATGCTCGAGACGTCGCTCGCAGCGGTCACCGAGCTCAAAGAGCGGCTCGAAGAGATGGTCGAGTCGAAGGACCGCTTCATCGCATCCATCAGTCACGAGCTGCGCACGCCCCTCACCGCTGTCGTCGGACTCTCCCAAGAGCTCGATCGCAACATGCACACCTTCTCCACAGAAGACGTCGCCGAGTTCATCCACATGATCTCCGACCAGGCCACCGAGCTCTCCCACATCATCGAGGACCTCCTGGTCGCCGCCCGCGCAGACATCGGTACGCTGGCGGTACGGCCCGAACGTCTCGATGTGATGGCAACGGTCGAAGCGCTCACCTCGCCGTCCCTCGCCTTCGCTGGAAGCGATCCACTGCCGATCATCGGCGATGCGCCCTACGCGTTCGCCGATGGCGTGCGGTTCAGGCAGGTCTTGCGCAACCTGCTGACGAATGCTCGGCGATACGGTGGAGAGAACGTGTACGTCGAAGTCGGAAGTCGCGGGAAGCTCGTGACCGTGACGGTGGTCGATGATGGCGAAGGCGTCCCGGACGACCGGATCGAAGCGATCTTCGAGCCGTACGAGCGAGCACATGCCGAGCCGACCCAGCCGGGCTCGGTCGGGCTCGGGCTCTCGGTCGCCCGTCAGCTCACCCGCATGATGGGTGGTGATCTCGGCTACAGCCGGATCGACGGGACGACCAGGTTCGAGATGTCGGTGCCACGCTACATCGAGGCCTCCCGGCCCATCGTCTCCTCGCGTCTCTGATCGGGTACGGTCTGCCCGACCGCGGGCCGATGCACGCGCTCGCCGTGTCGGTTTTGCGTTCGCTGCCGCATGTGTCGTATCATGGCGGTCCGGTTTCCGGTCGTTCGCGCGTGTGACCAGGCGGATGCTTTCGAGCAGACGTCGATCACGGTCGTGAGCGTGGTCCAACGACCCATTCTCCCGTCCCGTCGTCATCGTGCCCGGGTGGAAGTGTGGGCGAGCCTACCGCCGGGCCATCACTGGAAGCCGAGAATGACACGTAGTCGATATGGCGGCGGTCCGCGAACGGGCCGACAAGGAGAAACACATGAAGGTTCGTCCTTCCACGAAGAAGATGTGCGAGAAATGTCGCATCATCCGCCGGCGCGGCCGGGTATGGGTGATCTGCGAGAACCCTCGGCACAAGCAAAGGCAGGGCTGACATGGCTCGTATCGCCGGAGTAGACCTCCCACGCGACAAGCGGATCGAGATCGGCCTCACCTACATCTACGGCATCGGCCTGACCCGAGCACAACACATCTGCGACGCACTCGGAATGGATCGTGACACCAAAGTGCGTGATCTCACCGATGACGAGGCCGCCAAGATCAGGCGGTACATCGACAACAGCTACACCGTCGAAGGTGACCTGCGTCGCGAGGTTCAGCAGAACATCCGCCGCAAGATCGAGATCGGGTCCTATCAGGGCATCCGGCACCGACGCGGTCTTCCCGTGCGCGGCCAGCGCACGCACACGAATGCCAGACAGCGCAAGGGGAAGCGCTCGGCAATCGCAGGGAAGAAAAAGGTCGGGAAGTAGGGATAGCCAATGACCTCCAAACCAGCACAGGGAGCCAAGCGCGTCCGTCGCCGTGAGCGGAAGAACATCGCACACGGCCAGGCGCACATCAAGGCCTCGTTCAACAACACGATCATCAACATCACCGACCAGGCCGGGAACACCGTCGTGTGGACCTCGGGTGGCTCGGTGGGATTCAAGGGATCACGCAAGTCCACGCCGTACGCCGCGCAGGTGGCCGCCGAAGAGGCAGCCCGTCGCGCCGGTGAGCACGGAATCCGCAAGCTCGACGTCATCGTGTCGGGTACCGGCTCGGGTCGTGATACCGCAGTACGCACGCTCCAGAACATGGGGATGGAAGTGACCGGGGTGAAGGACATCACCCCGACCGCCCACAACGGCGTGCGTCTCAAGAAGCGTCGGAGGGGCTGACCATGGCTCGTTACACAGGACCCCGTCACAAAGCATGTCGGCGTGCCCGCACTCCGCTCTGCCAATCGAAGAAGTGCCCGGTCGACACCCGGCCCTATCCACCCGGTGAACACGGCCGCGGTCGTATCCGTGAGTCGGACTACCTGATCCAGCTGCGCGAGAAGCAGAAGCTGCGCACCATGTATGGCGTGCTCGAGAGGCAGTTCCGTCGCTACTACGAGCTGTCGGACCGTCAGCCCGGGATCACTGGCGACAACCTGCTCCGGTTGCTCGAGTCCCGCCTCGACAACGTCGTGTGGCGCTCCGGTCTCGCTGCCACGAGGCCGCAGGCTCGCCAGCTCGTCAACCACGGACACTTCCAGGTCAACGGCAAGAAGGTCGACATCCCGTCCTATCGGGTGCGCGCCAACGACGTCGTGACCGTCAAGGAGAAGTCGAAGGACCTCGTTGCGATCCAGCATTCGATCGAGTCGCTGTCCCACCCCATCCCGGATTGGCTCAGCGTCGATCACGATGCGCGCAAGGTCGAAGTTCGCGACCTTCCACGACGTGACCAGATCGACACAGCCATCAACGAGCAGTTGATCGTCGAGCTCTACTCCAAGTAGCCCGATTTCGAAGAGGAGTACCACATCGTGTTGATCGTTCAACGTCCACAAATCGAAGAGCAGCAGTTGTCGGACAGCCGTTCGAAGTTCATCGTCGAACCGCTCGAGCCGGGCTTCGGCTACACGCTGGGCAACACGCTCCGCCGCACCCTGTTGTCGCGGATTCCCGGCGCTGCCGTCACCTCGATCCAGATCGAGGGAATCCAGCATGAGTTCACCACCATCCCCGGCGTCGTCGAGGACGTGGTGGATATCATTCTGAACGTCAAGCAGATCGTCGTCCGGATGGACGGCGTCGACACCCAGACCCTTTACCTGTCGGCCAAGGGCGCAGGCGAGGTCACCGCCGGAGACATCAAGGTCCCGGCCGGGGTCGAGATCGTCAACCCGGACCAGCTGATCGCCACGCTGTCGGCCAGCGGCCGGCTCGAGATGGAGTTGACCGTGGGTCCGGGCGTCGGTTATCGGACCGCCGCCGAGGCGATGACGGTCGGGGCCATCGGAGTCATCCCGGTGGACGCCATCTACTCGCCCGTTCGCAAGGTCGCGTATCAGGTCGAAAACACCCAGGTCGGTGACATCACCAACTTCGACCGCCTCGTACTCGATGTCGAGACGAACGGCGCGCTCACACCGAGCGAAGCCGTGTCGTCCTCGGGCAAGACACTCGCAGAGTTGATGACCCTCTTCGCCGACATGGGCGAGGGCGTCGGCCTCGAGCTCGGTGAGGTGCAGACGGAGAGCTCGAGCTCGCCGGACCTCGATCTTCCGATCGAGGCCCTCGATCTGTCCGAGCGCCCCCGGAACTGTCTCCGTCGCGCACAGGTGAAGACGGTTGGTGAGCTCGTGCAGCGGACCGCCGACGATCTCCTGAACATCACGAACTTCGGACAGAAGAGCCTCGAAGAGGTCACGGCGAAGCTCGATGAGCTGGGCCTCTCGCTCGCCGACGGAGGAAACTGATGCCTCGTCCTCGCAAGGGCGCGCGTCTGGGGAACTCTCCCGACCACGAGCGCAAGATCCTCGCCAACCTGACTGCATCGCTGATCGCCGAGGGCAAGGTGGAGACCACCCTGGCAAAGGCGAAGGCCGTTCGGCCGTTCGCCGAGAAGATCATCACCAAGGCAGGCAAGGGCGACCTGCACGCTCGCCGGGTCGTGCTGCGCACGATCACCGACAACGAGGTCGTCACGAAGCTGTTCGACGAGGTGGCCCCCGCCTACGTCGACCGTCCCGGTGGCTACACACGGATCACCAAAATCGGTCCACGGCGCGGCGATGGTGCCGAGATGGCGGTCATCGAACTGGTCTGAACGAGTCGCTGTGTGCCACACGCGAGCACGCGCCATGCACTGAAGCCCGGGTCTGAACCCGGGCTTCACGCATTTCGTGTGGCAATACGACACGGCACGAAGCCTTAGCTCCCTGGCGCCACGGCCGACTGATCATCATGACGCTTCAAGGTCGCGCTCTACCGAACCGTCGTCGACGGCTCTTGCGATTGATCGGGGCGGGCGCCCTGCTCACCCTGACCATCGTGATGGGATTCGTGCTCAGGACGCGAGCGACCGAACTCGAGGGGTATGAGGAGCTGGCGCTCACACTGAGGTCCGAGCTCCACCAGGCCGATGCTGCACTTCTCTCCGTTCTCGTGACGGGGGAGATCATGCCGGAGCGCCGTGCCGATCTGATGGGGTCTGTGGCCGAACTGCAGCGCCTGGCGTTTGAGGTCGTGGAGCGCGGAGTGGCTCCGCCGGCCCTGATCGACGAGGTCGAACGGTTCTCCGCCGGTGCCTCAGAGACCCTCGATGGGGTGGACCGGGGTGCCCCGCTCGAGCATCTGATTGCCGTACACGACGATTCCATCGTCCTTTCGTTCCTCGCCACCAGTGAGATCGTCGATGTCACGGTCGAAGACATCAAAGAGGCCGCTGCACACAACCGCCGCCTGGCCGACGTGGGTGCGGTGATCGAACTGACCGTGGTCGCACTGGCGATCGCTGGAACCGTTTCGTGGTTGCGTCGGCTGAGTAGTGCCGAGGAAGCCATGGGGGACAAGGACCGATTCATCGCCACGGTGAGCCATGAGCTCCGGACCCCGCTGACGGCTGTCGTCGGCATGGCAGAGCTTCTCCGAGAGTCGCCGGACATCGGTGCTGAGGCGCGCGAGCTCGTCGATGTGATCGCAGAGCAGGGGAGAGACGTCTCGTTCATCGTCGAGGACCTTCTCGTCGCCGCGAGAGACCAGATGTCGGATCTGTCGATCGTTCACGAGCCAATGGACGCCTGTCAGGAAGCCGAGGCCGCCGTCGCGGTGGTTGTCGGTTCGATGGACTCCGAGATCGCGTGTCACGTCCACGGACAAGCGAAGATCGTCAGTGACCCGCTGCGATTCAGACAGATCGTGCGGAATCTCGCGACGAACGCCGTGAAGCACGGCGGCGGCGATGTTCGGGTCGATATCGGTAGATGCCGCGACCTGCTCGTGGTTGCCATCAGTGACCGCGGCGAGCCGCTGTCGGCCGCCGATGCGGATGCCATCTTCGAACCGTATACGCGGGGCCCGGGCCGCACCGTGACCGGATCCGTCGGCCTCGGACTGCCCGTCTCCAGGATGCTTGCGCAGCGCCTCGGCGGTGGTCTGACGTACTCCCACCTCCATGGCCGGAACGTGTTCTCGCTGGAATTGCCTGCCGGGACGGCGGCGTCGCGCCCGGACGCCGCTGACCACGATCCGGCCCTCGAATCCGTCGGGTGAGGCCGCGACCTCCGCGAACCCGACGCTGCCGGATGAGTCGATCCGGATCGCAACTACCGTTTCCGGCGTGAACGGCAACGGAACTCCCTATCTCGACTTCGCTCGTGACGAGTGGGCGAGGCTGCGCGCCGCCACCCCCATGACGTTGACCGAGGAGGACGTCGATCGGATCAAGGGCATCAACGTCGAGCTGTCGGTGCCTGAGGTCGAGGCGGTCTATCTGCCACTCTCCCGCCTGCTCAATCTCTACGTCCGTGCGTCGCAGCAGCTGTTCACGGTCACCGACACCTTCCTGGGCAAACCGTCCGAACGG
>Ga0224512_10001168_pt1 | contig 26011 bp, 17 predicted proteins | sample SF_May12_sed_USG_4_FD_169103 | JGI IMG/M metagenome (GOLD analysis project Ga0224512, IMG submission 169103) | Sediment microbial communities from San Francisco Bay, California, United States - SF_May12_sed_USGS_13 | ecosystem: Environmental > Aquatic > Marine > Sediment | place: USA... | reverse complement strand
GGTCCCTTCCCGTCATGGAACTCGAGGGGGACTCCCATCGCCTCCACGGGGATGAGGATGTCCGAAAAGAGGATCGCCGCATCCACGCCGAGCCGTTCGATCGGCTGGACCGTCACCTCCGCCGCCAGCTCGGGCGTCTTGCACATCGTAAGGAACGAATTCTTCCCCCGAATCTTCTGGTATTCCGGGAGGTATCTCCCCGCCTGCCGCATGATCCAGACGGGGGTCACGTCCACCGGCTCGCGCCGGCACGCTTTTAAGAATCGGTAATCCGCCATCGCCACCTCACAATATGGGGACGTTCGTAAACTTTTTAATCCGGAGCCTTGCATTCGGTATGGGAATACCGGGCGATATATGCTTCAGATGAAACCCTTGCGCACAGGAAAAAGTTTACGAACGTCCCCGGTTTGACTTCCTCGCCTCGACCTCCGCCGCCAGCCGTCGTTTCGTGCGGACGGGGACGTAGTCGCAGAAAGGCTCCTCTTCGAGATAATCCTCCAGGACGGCGTCGGCCCGGGCCCGGCATCCCCCGCAGACGTTCAGGTATTCGCAGTCTCCGCAGCGCCCCTTGTACTTCTCGAACGCCCGGAGCGACTCGAACAGCTCGGAGTGGTACCAGATTTCCCGGAAATGCTGCTTTTTGACGTTACCCGCCACCACGGGGAAGTAGGAGCAGGGCTGGACGTTTCCCTTCGAATCGATGAAGGCGATCGTCTGCGCGCATATGCACCCCTTCCCCCCGCCCGTGGAGAAGGAGAGCGTCCTCGGCTGGATCTTGAGCCCTTCCTCCTTGGCCTTCTGCAGCCGGACTCGGTAGTAGTGGGGGGCGCAGGTGGGCCTAACGAGCATGTCGGTCTCGTTCTTCTCCATCTGGTAGTGCCACTCGAGGATCTCCTCGTAATCCTCCTTGCTGATCAGTTCGTTCAGGATCTCCTCCCCCCGGCCCGTGGGAACGATCATGAACATGTACCAGGCATGGGCGCCGATTTTCTTGGCGAGCCGGTACGTGTCCGCGATGTCGTGCTGGTTCCGCTTGGCGAAGGAGGAATTGACGATGAATTTGATGCCGTTGCGGTTGAACGTGTCGGCCGCTCGCAGGGTGGCCTCGAAGGCGCCCGCCTGCTTCCGGAAGTCGTCGTGCACGGCCGCCGTGGACCCGTCGAGCGACAGGGAGACGATCTTGATCCCGCTCTCCTTCATCTTGGCGCAGATCTCGTCGGTCACCAGCGTCCCGTTGGTGGCGATGCACATGCGCAGGCCCTTGTCGGTCCCGTATTTCGCGATCTCGAAGAGGTCCTGTCGCAGCAGGGGCTCGCCCCCCGAGAGGACGAGAACGGGGCTGCAGAAGGAAGTGATGTCGTCGATCAGCTTCTTTGCCTCCTCCGTCGTGAAGTCGGAGTCGAACGAGGACATCGAGGAGGCGGAGCGGCAATGGATGCAGTTCAGGTTGCAGCGCCCGGTGACCTCCCAGGCGAGCCATTTCGGGATGAATTCTTCCTTGGACACGCGGTTTCCTTTCTTCTCTTTTCGGGCTGCGGCAAAGGGCAACGGTCCTGCCCCAAACGCAATAACCCTATATTATAATCGAAGAAAGTGCCTATTTCGCCATTTCGGCGTACTTCTTCGCGTTCTCCCGGTCCCCTACCTCCTCGTACGACTTCGACAGCATCGCTGCCGCCTGCTTGGTCGGGAGCAGGTCCATGCTCCGGGACAGCTCCGGGATCGCCGCGCGGTATGCGTTCTTCTGGTAGTGCAGCGCCCCGAGCAGAAGGTGGGGTTCGAAGAACTCGTCGTCCAGGCGGATTGCCTTGCGGAGCGGACCTTCCGCGGCGGCGTAGTTCTTCCGGATCAGGTGCACCCGGCCGATCGACGAGGGAAACGGCGCTTGGGAAGGCTCGCGGACGGCCGCCGCCTCGTACTTGGCAAGCGCCTCCTCGTACCGCTTCCCATCGAGCAGCTTGTCCCCCTCGTCGGCGATGTCGTAGGCCTTCTGGACCTCCCGCAGCTTCTTGGTCTGTTGGAGGAAGACCGTCTCGTTGAACGTATAGTTCGGGTTTTTCGCTATCCCGGGGTATCGCTGGGCGATGCGGGCCCGGGCGTTGTCCAGCCTCTCCTTGGAGAAGGGGTGGGTCCGGAAGAGCCCCTCCACAAACATCGGGTTTTTCCCGCCCTCCAGTTCCGAATAGAAATATTCCTGGAGTTTTATGGCTCCTTCCGGGTTGTACCCCGCCTTGACCATGTAGTCGATCCCCAGCCAGTCGGCCTCGCGTTCCTGCTCCCGCGAAAAGCCGTTGTTGACAAGCGACGCGGTGATGCCGGACAGTTGCATCATCCCCGTGCTTCCCCCCGTGGCGATCGAGACCCCCGCAAGGAGAACGTTGGACGCCAGCGCCCGCTGGTATCCCGCCAAGGAATGCTTGGCGGTTACGTGGCCGGTTTCGTGCCCGAGAACCGCCGCCATCTCCGCCTCGCTTTTAAGCCCCACGAGCAGGCCCCGGTTGATTACGATGAACCCGCCGGGCAACGCGAAGGCGTTCGGGACAGAGGAGTTCAGGACCCGGTACCGGTAATTCAGGTCGGGACGGTGCGACACGCGGGCCAGCCGCATCCCGACGCCCTGGACGTACGCCTCGAGGGTGTTGTCGCGGTAGAACCCCCCCTGCTGCTGCACGGCCGGTCCGTAGGCTTTCGCCCCCAGGGCGGCCTCCTCCTCCGGAGAGAAGGAGACAAGAGAGAGTTCCGACTTTCCCGTGACGGGGTTGACGGCACAGGCGTACACCGCGAGGGCCAACGCGGTGAATGCGAACAGGGAAAGGGCAACGCCCCGCAGCGCTCGATTGTCCATCCTTGGCACCTCCTGATCCGAAACCACGCGATATTGGACTTCCTTTCATTATTTCACGCCCCCCCCGGGGCGGCAACCGGGGACGGGTATGTTGGACGATGCCGGCGCGTCTGATATATAAGAAAACCAGGGAAATTTCGCCAAGGAGAGACCCGATGGGACGGAAGAGGTCGAGAAAACGGATCAAGCGATGGTCTCCTGCCGGGACGCAGCCGGGGACGCTGGTGGCTCACGCCGAGGCGGGGGCGGAGGCTGCCCAGATCCATATGTTCTCGTATGGTCCGGACCGGTGCGAGGAGCGGGTCCTGCGCCCGGAGGAAATCCCGTCTCTCTCCGTTCCGGAAAAGGGTGTTCTGTGGCTCGACATCTGGGGACTATCCGACACCGGCGTCGTGAAGGCGGTCGGGGACCGGTTCGGCTTCCACCCTCTCGCCCTGGAGGACGTTCTGAATATCCCGCAGCGCCCCAAGGTGGACCGGTACGAGAACCACCTCTTCATCATCCTGCGCGAGGTCGCGTATCCGGCGGAGACGGAACAGGTGAGCATGTTCCTCTCCGACCGCCTGGTGGTGACGTTCCAGGAGCGGCCGGGAGACCCGTTCGACCCGATCCGCGACCGCCTGCGGAAAGGATTGGGAAGAATCCGCTCCCTGGGGGCGGACTATCTTCTCTACTCCCTGTGCGACGCCGTCGTCGACTCCATCTTTCCGACGCTGGAGAAACTGGGTGAGGAGGTGGAGACACTGGAGGAGACGGTGATCAGCGAACCCTCCCCCGAGACGCTGCGGGGGATCCGCGGCGTCAAGAAACAGCTGCTGGAGATCCGTCGCGCCATCTGGCCCGCCCGCGACGCCATAAGCGAGCTGTTGCGCGAGGACTCCGACCTCATCCGGCCCGAGACCCGGGTGTTTTTGCGGGACTGCTACGATCACACGATCCAGGTGATGGACATGATCGAGACGTACCGGGAGATGGCGGCCAGCCTGGTCGACGAGTACATTTCCTCCGTGTCCAACCGGATGAACGAGATCATGAAGGTCCTCACCATCATGGCGTCGATCTTCATTCCCCTTACCTTCATTGCCGGGGTGTACGGGATGAACTTCGACCACCAGGCCTCGCCGTACAATATGCCGGAACTGTACGCGAAGTACGGCTACCCGGCCGTCCTGATCGTGATGGCGGTGACGGCGGGGGGATTGGTCTGGTATTTCCGGAAGAAGAAGTGGCTCTGACGATCTTGGAAGCGTTCCATACCGCGCTCCGGGGATGGATGCGCCGGTTCCGGGCGACGATGATTGGCGTGTCACTCGGCAAATGTCAGATCAGGAAGCAGGTGGAGGGATTGAATGGGATCCATGTCCCAGTCGCAGGGCGGTGAGCAGGAAACCAACGTGGGGTCCACCTGCTCACTATCGGTACCGCCCGCCCGAGCGGACTATTCTCCGCCTCCGCCCAACGCCGCGTAAAGCCTCACCTGATTGGCGACCCCCGCCAGGCGGACCGCGATCAGCGCCTGTTGCGCTGCATAGAGGGACCGCTGCGCATCGAGAACCCCGAAGTAGTCGTCGATCCCCTTTTCGAATCGCACCGTGGAGAGGCGATAGGTCCGCGCGCTCGCATCGACCAGGGATTGCTGCGCCAGGATTTGCCGGTCCACCGTGCCCCGCACGGCGAGGGCGTCCGCCACTTCCCGGAAGGCCGCCTGGATGGCCCTCTCGTACTGCGCGACGGCGATCTCCCTGTCCACCTTGCTCACCGCAAGTGCGGGCCAGATCCGTGCGTCGAAAATCGGCAGAACGGCCTCGGGCGAGAACGTCCAGGCGCCGGATCCGGAGCCGAAGAGCCCGGAGAGCTCGCTGCTCGCCGTCCCGACCGCGGCGGTCAGGGAGATGCGGGGAAAGAATGCCGCCCGGGCGGCGCCGATGTCGGCGTTGGCCCCCTTGAGCAGATGCTCTGCGGCAAGAATATCGGGGCGCTCCAGGAGCACCTCGGAAGGCAGGCCCGGAGAAATCTCTACGGGAGGTCGGACGCGTCCCAAACCTTCGGGCAGCAGCTCTCGCGGCAAGGGGGCGCCGACCAGGAGGTCCAGGGCGTTCTCATCCTGCGCCACAAGCTGCGTGAATCGGGCGACATCGGCCCGCGCCGCATCCATGCTCGTCTGGGCGCGGCGCAGGTCCAGCTCGGATGCAAGCCCGAGCTCGAAGCGCCGCCGGACCAGGTCGTAGGCGGCCTGCTGGCTTTCCCGGGTGGACTCGGACAACTGCAGGTTTTCCCGGTCCGCGGCGAGGACCAGGTAGGCGTTGGCGACGTTGGACACGACCAGGATCCGGGCGCTCCGGCGGGCCTGATCCGTGGCCAGGTAGTCCTCCAGCGCACGATCCTTCAGGCTGCGGATGCGGCCGAAGAAATCGATCTCCCAGGAACTGACGCTCAGGTTGACATCGTACCGCTCTGTCGTGATCGCTTCCCCGGTGCTTCCGGACGCCGAAGAGGGCCCGCGCTGTTTCTGCCCGCTGCCGACCGCATCGACCGCCGGGAACAGTTCGGCCCGCCGGATGCCGTAGAGCCCGCGCGCCCGTTCCACGTTCAGGGCGGCCAGTCTCAGGTCCCGGTTGCTGTTCAAGGCCATCCCGATGACCTCTTGCAATTTCCGGTCGGGGAAGAATTCCCGCCAGCCCAGGTCCGGAGCCGCCGGAGCGCCGGGCGCCGCGGAGGTCACCCGGTACGCTGGCCCTTCCGGCCAATCCCGTGGAACCGGTGCTTCGGGGCGGGCGTATTGCGGCGCCAGGGAGCACCCGGCCAGGAGGATGGCCATGCCGACCGGCAGCAGAGGGAATTTCGCGTTCATTTCGCCGGAACTTCGGTGGGAGAAATGTCGGTGATCACCGCCGCGTGCCGCACCCTGCGCCTGCCGAGGGTGTTTTCGATCAGCACGTAGAAAAGCGGCGCGAAGACCGTCACCAGGAAGGTGGCGGTCACCACCCCGCCGAGGACGGCGGTTCCGATGGCCTTTTGCGCCCCCGCCCCCGCACCGCTCGCAAGGGTCAGGGGCAGGACCCCGAATCCCAGGGCCAGCGAGGTCATGACGATGGGACGCAGCCGCAGTTTCGCCCCTTCCAGGGTCGCCTCGATCAGCCCCCTCCCCGCGTCCGCGCCGGCCTTGGCGAACTGGACGATCAGGATGGCGTTCTTGGTGGTCAGGCCCAGGGTGGTCAGCAGCCCGATCTGGAAATAGATGTCATTGGGCAATCCCCTAAGCCCCGAGGCGATCACGCCGCCGACGGCGCCCAGGGGAAGGGCCAGCATGATGGAGATGGGGATCGGCCAGCTCTCGTACAGCGCCGCCAGGCACAGGAAGATCACGAGCACGGAGAAGGCGTAAAGGATGGGCGCCTGGGAGCCGGCCATCCGCTCCTGGTACGAGATCCCGCTCCAGTCGAAGCCGATCCCCCGGGGGAGCTTCGCGGCGATCTCTTCCATGGCCCGCATGGCCTCTCCGGAGCTCTTGCCCTCCGGTGCCTCGCCCCAGATGTTGATGGCCGGGAAGGTGTTGTATCGCCGCAGCTGCGGCGAACCGTAGGTCCAGTGCCCCGAGGCGAACGCGGAGAACGGCGTCATGGCTCCCGCGCCGTTGCGGACGTACACCCGCGCCAGGTCGGAGGGCAGCCTCCGGTAGGGGGCGTCGGACTGCACGAACACCCGCTTGACCCTCCCCCCCTGGATGAAGTCGTTCACGTAGGCGCTGCCGAAGGATGCCGAGATCGTGTCATGGATGGAGTCGATGGGGACCCCCAAGGCGCCGGCCTTCTCCCAGTCCACGTCGATCCGGTATTCGGGCACGTCCTCCAGGCCGTTCATGCGAACGCGGGTCAGCCTCGGGTCCCGGGCGGTCTCGGCAAGCAGCTGGTCGCGGGCCGCCATCAAGGCCTCGTGGCCCAAGCCCCCCCGGTCCTGCAGTTGGAAATCGAACCCGCCCGACTGGCCCAGCTCGCGCACCGCCGGCGGCGCGAACGCGAACGCCCTGGCATTGCGGATCTTCGAGAACTCCTTCATGGCCCGGCCCACGACGGCGGTCACCTTCAGGCCCGGACGGTCGCGCAGCTCCCAGTCCCTAAGCTTGATGAACGCGAACCCCGAGTTCTGCGCCACGCCGGCGAAGCCGCGGCCGGTGATCGTAAAGACGGACTCCACCGCATCCTTTTCCTTCTCCTCGAAGTGGCGTCGCACCTGGGCCATGACCTCCTCGGTCTGCTCGAGGGTCGACCCCGCCGGCAGCAGGACCTGAGCGTACATCGAGCCCTGGTCCTCGTTGGGGAGATAGGCGGTGGGCATCCTCCGGAACAGCAGCCCCAGCGCCGCCGTGATCAGCACGAACACCAGGAGAAACCGGAATTTCCGCGCGAGGGTGTACCCGACGAGTTTCAGGTACAGGTCCCGGGCCCGGTAGAACATGCGATCGAACCACCGGAAGAACGGGCGGAGGAAAGAGAGGCCGGTTTCGGCCGGTTCCTCTCCCTTGTGCACCGGCTTGAGAAGCGATGCGCACAGCACCGGCGTGAGGATCAGGGCCACCACCACCGACAGAAGCATGGAGGCGATGATCGTTATGGAGAACTGGCGGTAGATGACTCCGGTGGATCCGCCGAAGAACGCCATGGGGCCGAACACGGCCGAGAGCACCAGCCCGATTCCGATCAGGGCGCTGGTGATCTGGTCCATGGACCGGGACGTCGCCTCCCTGGGAGAGAGACCCTCCTCGCTCATGATCCGCTCGACGTTTTCCACCACCACGATGGCGTCGTCCACCAGAAGCCCTATGGCGAGCACCATCGCGAACATGGTGAGCATGTTGATGGAGAACCCGAACAGGCCCAGCACCGCGAAGGTCCCCAGGATCACCACCGGAACCGCGATCGTCGGGATCAGGGTGGCGCGGATGTTCCCCATGAAAAGGTACATCACGAGGAAGACCAGCACGATCGCCTCGAACAGGGTCTTGACCACCTCCTGGATGGCCACCTTCACAAAGGGCGTCGTGTCGTACGGGTAGATGGCCTTCATGCCGGGAGGAAAGTATCTGGACAGCTCGGTCATTTTCGCCTTGACGGCATCGGCGGTATCCAGGGCGTTGGCGCCGGCGGCCTGCCGAACGGCGAGTGCGGCCGCGGGCTTGCCGTTGAAGAGCACGTTGGACCCGTAGCGCTCGGTCCCCAGTTCCGTCCGTCCCACATCCCGCACGCGCACGATGGAGCCGTCGGGGTTGACTCGCAGGGGGATGGCACCGAACTCCTCCGGGGTGCGCAGCAGGGACTGGATGACGACGGAGGCGTTCAATCGCTGGCCTTCGACCGAGGGCGATCCCCCGAACTGGCCCGCGGAAACCTCCACGTTGTAGGAGCGGAGGGCGCGGACGACGTCGTCGGTCGTCAGGCGGTACGCGGTCAGCTTGCCGGGGTCGAGCCAGACCCGCATGGCGTACGGAGAGCTGAAGGTCTCCACCTCGCCCACGCCGGGGACCCGGGACAGCACCTTCTCCAGGTTGGACTGGGCGTAGTCGCCCAGGTCGAACGTATCCATGCTTCCGTCTTCCGAAACCAGGCCCACGACCAGCAGCCAGTTCCGGGTGGACTTGCTCACCGTGACCCCCTGGCTCTGCACCACCTCCGGCAGGCTCGCCATGGCGAGCTGGAGCTTGTTCTGGACCTGGGCCCAGGCCAGGTCCGGGTCGGTCCCCGGCGCGAAGGTCAGCTCGATTCTCCCGGCACCGGACGCGTCGCTGGTCGCGGACATGTACAACAGCTTGTCGAATCCGATCATCTTCTGCTCGATGATCTGGACCACGCTGTCTTCCACGGTCTGAGCGGAGGCACCGGGGTAGAACGCGGTGAGGGCGATCGACGGCGGGGCGATGGGCGGATACTGCGAGACGGGCAGATTGTAGATCGCCAGGCCGCCCGCCACCATCATGATGATGGCGATGACCCAGGCGAAGACGGGGCGGTCCAGGAAAAATCGCGAAAGCATCACCTGCCCCCACTCGAACCCGCGGCCGGTTTGGCCGCCTCTCCCGACACCGCGCCTTTCTCCCCTCCGGAACTCATTGGCACCACGTTCACGGAGTCGCCGGGCCGCACGTTCTGCAATCCCTCGACGATCAACCGGTCGCCGGGCGACAGCCCGGAGGCGACGAGCCACTTGTCGTCGATGGCCCGGTCAAGGTGGAGCATCCGCTGTTCGACCTTGCCCGCCCCGTCCACGACCAGCGCCAAGGGATTTCCCTTCGGGTCGTGTGCGACCCCCTGCTGGGGAACCAGGATGGCCTCCGCGTTGACGCCCTCCGTCAAGATCGCCCGGACGTACATGCCCGGCAGCAGAACCCCGTCCGGATTCGGGACGATCACCCGCAGGGTGACGGACCCGGTGGTCGGATCGACCGAAACGTCCTGGAACTGAAGCGTTCCCTCCGAAGGATAGGGCGTGCCGTCCTCGAGGATGATCCTGACCTTGTTCTGCTTCGTTCCGTCTCTCTTGAGGCGGCGGTCCTCCAGGCGGCGCTTCAAACCCAACAGCTCGGACGTGGCCTGGGGAACATCCACGTACACCGGATCCATCTGCTGAATGGTGGCCAGGGCCATGGGCTGATGCGCCGTCACCAGGGCACCCTCGGTCACATTGGACCTGCCGATGCGGCCGGAGATGGGCGCGGTGATCCGGGTGTATCCCAGGTTGATGCGGGCCGCTTCGACCGTCGCCTTCCAATAGTCGACATCGGCCTCGGCCTGCTTCAGCGCGGCTGCCGCGTCGTCGTAGTCCTGTCGGCTGACCGCATTGTCCGCAAGCGCTTCCCCGTAGCGTTCCGCCTTCGACCGGACCGCCGGCAGATTGGCCTCGGCCCTGCCGAGGGCGGCCTTCGCATTCCCGAGCGCCGCCTGGAAGGAGGCGGGATCGATCTGGTAGAGCGCCTGGCCTGCTTTCACTATCGCCCCTTCCGAGAACAGGCGTCTCTGGATGAGCCCGTTTACCTGGGGCCGGATTTCGGCGACCCGGTAGGCGGAGGTGCGACCGGGAAGATCCGTGGTCAGCACGACCGGCTGTGTCCCGACGGTCACGATCGCGACGTCCGGAATGGGAGGCGGAGCGGACGTCCGCCCGTGCGTGTTCTGGCAGCCCCCGAGCAGGAGACCGCTTGCCAGGACGATGAACGCCCTCTTCAGTTTCCGTCTTTCACAACGAATGTCGAATTGCATCGGAACTCCCCCCAGGTCGATGAATGACCGTTTTCGGTTCGAAAAAGGGTTATGCGTTCGCGAATTCCCGGGCAAGCAATCCCCGGAAGAAGATATCCAGGATAGCGTCCGGAGAATCCGGGAACGGATGGCGTTCGGGCGCTTCGATCCACAGAAGCAGAAACGCGTTGAGAACGGTGTCGAGAGCGACGGCGAGCTGGTAGGGGCTGGCGATTTTCCGGAACCGTTTTTTCCCGATTCCCCCGTCGAACACGGCGGCCAGCCGTTCCAGGAAATCGTAATACCGCTTTCTCACCTCGTCGTTCAGGCTTGCCTTGAGGTTGTAGCTCGCACCCCGGCTCTCGGCGATGTACAGGCGAAGGAAGGGAAGATTCGCGGAAAACAGCTCCCCCTTGGTCCGCACGTAATTCCGCAGCCTTTCGATCTCGTCCCCCGGCGTTTCGATCGCCCGCACGAGGGCGTCGTGGAACCTGTCGGACTGCTCCAGCACGAGGGCCTGGTAGAGATCCTCCTTGTTCCGAAAGAACTTGTAGAGCGTCCCGATCGCGAACTCGGCCTTCCGGGCGATCTCGTGCATGGATACGTTGTGGTATCCCCTCTCCGAGAACAGATCGAGCGCAGCGGCGATTATTTCCTGGCGCTGCCGCAATTTCTCCCGTTCCCGCCTCGGGAGTTTTTGCTCTCTCATCGCCGTATCCTCCGCTGGCCCGCCCGGCAACCGAAAAATGTGAACATAGCGTCGCATTATGGAATTGCATGTCACGCTTGTCAAGGGAAACCGGTTGGGAACCGGTGGGTGCGATCACGATGCACGCGAAAGGCGGGACAGGGAGGACTCGAACCCCCACGGGTCTCCCCGCTACCACCCGGCGATTTTCAATTACATACAAATCCTGCCTATAATATCCGTCCCTTCTTGATCCAACTCGACGCCCCGCGTCCGTGGTTGTGAGACAAGGACCGGGAAGGGACCCTGATGGAAGGAGGGGACGTCGATGACCGCACCCTTGTTCGCCCGACCGAAGGAGAATGTGGTGTTCGACCCGAACCGCTTTTCGCCAAAACCGCTGTTCGAAAGCCCCGAGATGAAGGTCATCCAGGCCGCATTCCGGGCCGGCCAGTTCATCCCCGTCCACAAGCCCGACGTCCACGTGGTCCTCTACATTTTGTCCGGCGAAGGAGAGGTCGTGGCGGGGGAGAAGCGGCGCCATGTCAAGGAAGGGGACCTCGTCGTCGTCCCGCGGAAGGTGGCCCGGGGCGTGAAGGCGAAGACCGACATGGTCGTCCTGCACGTCGTCTCTCCGCCGCCTACGGAGGCCGACCACGGCGACATGGCGGCGAGGATCGCCCGGGGGGATTTCGAGCTGCCGGCTTGATCGCCCCGCCTGTTTTTCCCAGGCGGCAGGAACACAACGCTTTGATCAACCCAGGAGGTAATCCATGCGCTATCTGATACTGGGAGGGGGGCCGGCGGGGATCGCCGCCGCGAAGGCCATCCGCAAGCGGGAAACGGATGCCGCGATCGTCATTGCCACCGAGGAGACGGCACAGCCCTACCTGAGACCGCTTCTGCCGGATCTCATCTCGGGAGACACGGTGCTTTCCGCCTTGGCCGACCCGCAGGGGGAGGACCTCGAAACGAAGCGGATCGCGCTTCGCAAAGGGAAACGCGCCGAAAGGCTTAACGCGGCAGAGAACCGCGTATATTTCACCGATGGGACAGAGGAAGAGTATGACTTCCTCCTCATTGCCACGGGAGGGAAGCCGATACTGCCGGCCCCCCTGAAAAAACCTCTCGGTTCGATCCACTCGTTCGACTCCCTCGAGGATGCCCTGCGGATCAAGGAACGGGCGGCCCGCCCCGGCGTCTCGGTCGTGTACGGCCCGGGCTACCTCGCCATCGAGGCGTGCCGGGTCCTGCGCAAGGCGGGACAGGACGTGATTTGGCTCAAACCGGGCCAGCCCCGGTTCGGCAATCCGATCACGGGGGAATTCGAGGCGAGCGTCATAAACGAGATCCAGTCCCGCGGCGTCGTGCTCAAGGACGGGGCCGATATCGAAAGCGTAACGGAGGTCGACGGGGAAACCGCCCTCGTGCGCACCGCCTCCGGCGAGGAGATCCGGTGCCGGATGATCGTGGCAGCCACCGAGCGCCTTCCCTGTACACAGTTTCTGGAAGGAAGCGGGGTGAAGGTCGGGACGGGCGTTGTCGTAGACGACTACCTGCGGACCTACGTAGGGAACATCTACGCGGCGGGGGACTGCGCGGAACTGCACGACAAGGCAACCGGGGAGAACCGGATCAATTTCGGGTGGCGAAGCGCCATCAAGCAGGGGCAGCTGGCGGGGGAAAACATGGCGGGCGGGGGGAAGCTCTACATCCGCAAGCAGGAGGACTATCTGTGGCTGCTCTTCGGGACGTCGCTTCTGGACCGGTCCAAATAGCGGGCGGAGGAAGAGCACGCCCACCGTCGCGGGGCAGGGCTGCGATTTTTCTCCTGGCTGTGATCCTGACTCTTCCCTTTTTTCCGTCCTCCGTGCTACGGGGGGAGAAGGCGGAAGGAAGATGAGAGCGAAGGTCGCCTGCCTGACCGCCTTTGCCGTCGCAATGGCGTTCGTCGAGGCGGCAGTGGTCGTCTATCTCCGGGAGATCATCGGAACGGGACCGGTCTTCCCCATGAAGGAGATTCCCGCGTCGCTGCTCTTCGTGGAGGTCTGCCGGGAGATGGCGACGATCGTGATCCTGGTCTCGGTCGCGGTCCTGTCGGTCCGGGGCGGTCTCCGGCGGATGGGGGCGTTTCTCCTGGCGTTCGCCGTCTGGGACATCTTCTATTACATCTGGTTGTACGCGATGATCGGGTGGCCCGCCGGCATTGCCGACTGGGACGTCCTGTTTCTCATTCCCTTGCCGTGGGTGGGGCCGGTGTGGTCCGTTCTGTTTCTCAGCACGGGGATGATCGCCTTCTCGGTCCGCTTCCTGGGCGCGCCGGAGGACGCTCCGTTTTCCCCCGGCCCGTGGGGGTGGGCGAGCGGGTTGGCCGGCGCCGGGACCATCGTCGCAACCTACATTTTCGAGTGGAAAAAGATCGGGTACGGGGCCGGGGTTCCGACGGAGTTTTCCCTCCTTCCCTTCTTCCTGGGGGTCGCTTTCCTTTTCGCCTCCGGATACATCACGTTCCGTAACGCCCCCCCCCAGGGCGGCTAGCAACCCGGATTTTTCCCGTTACGTAACGCCGGCCGCCAATCCGCTTGACGCCGCACGAGACGCAGGTTTATAGTTCATTTCTGCCGTTTATCGTTCCCCGGTAGCTCAACCGGCAGAGCGGGTGGCTGTTAACCACTAGGTTGCAGGTTCGAGTCCTGCCCGGGGAGCCAAATATCCCGGTGTGCGAGCCGAGGCTGGGTTGGGTAACCCGAACCGTATTTCGATCGTGCGCCGATCATGGATAAGCACCCTCTTCACCACCCGGTGGAGAAGGTGCTTTTTTTGGTTCGGAGTCAAACCGGGGTACATTTGGTTCTGTCAAGCTCCTGCCTTACGGCCAACCCTAGTTTCTCGATAAAATAGGGTTTTTTCACGTAGGCGCCTGCGCCGAGGGCCTGAGCGGCATGCACACGATCCGACTCGGAAAAACCGCTTACGATAATCGCCTTCTGATTGGGAACGATCTCCAGGACCCTCTTGTAGGTGTCCAGCCCGTCCATACCCGGTTCCATGATCATATCCAAAACCAATAGATCGCAGGGGCGACCCTTCAGGAACTCCACCGCTTCTTCCCCGCTGGCAACGCTCGCAATGGCATAATCCAATTTCTTAAGCATATCGGCAGCCAGATCCCGCTGTTCCTCGACATCATCCACAACGAGAATGGATTCGCCCTTTCCCATATAGAGAGAAAGGGGGACCGGTGCTCGTTCCGCAGTGATCGTTTCCTCCGATACCGGGAAATACAGGGAGAATGTGCTCCCTTTTCCTTCTTCCGACTGAACATTGATGTAGCCGTCATGATCCTTCACCGTACCCCAGGCCACAGCCAGCCCCAATCCTGTTCCGCTTCGCCCCATGATCTTCTTCGTGTAAAACGGCTCGAAGATGCGTTTCAGGTCGGCCTTCGATATTCCTTCCCCCGTATCGGACACGGAAAGAACGACGAAGTTTCCCTTCTGAACCTCATCATACCCCTCGATCGGTTTCTCCAGATATTGACTGGCCGTCCGGATGGTCAAGATACCGCCGTTCGGCATTGCTTCGCACCCGTTGGAAACCAGATTGAACAAGGTCTTGCTAAGATGTACGGAAGAACCGGAGATATTCGGCAGGTCGGCTTCGAGATCGTGCTGGATCTTCACGGATGGGTGGAATGAAGACAGACCCTGGAACTCCGGTAATTTGGGCAAGTCGGCGACGATTCCGTTCAGATTGAGTACATCTCTTCCCAGAACCCCCCTTCTGGCGAGGGTCAGCAGGTCCTGCACAATCGCCGCTGCCCTCTGGCCTCCTTTCATGATCGCCTCGAGCTGGGGTCTGATGGCGCTCGACCTATCTTCCCGATCCAGGAGGAGTTCCGCATAGCCGACGGTGACGCCCAGTACATTGTTGAGGTCATGGGCGACGCCGCCGGCCAGGACTCCCAGGGCCTCCATCTTCTCCGCCCGGATCAGACGCTCCTCCAGGGTTCGTTTCTCCTCCTCCGCCCGTTTACGTTCGGTAATGTCCCTGGCCAGCCCGGTCGTACCGGTCACTTCCATCCGATTATTTATGATCGGGGCTTTGAAGGTTTCGACCCATACGGCACCGCCGGTCGCGGCTACTATCTCCTCGACCCCTTTCCCGCGGCGCGTTTCCATGACCTCGATATCATCGGCACGGTATTTCTCGGCCAGCTTGCGTGGCCAAATGTCCAGATCGGTCAATCCAACCACCTGATCGACGGAGCGGCCACAGGATTTTGCATACTGTTGGTTGATCATGATGTACCGACCCTCGGTATCCTTGAGCCAGGCCAGGAAAGGCATGTTGTCAAGAATGGTCCGCTGCCGCACTTCGGCTTCGGAGAGCACCTCCTCCGCCCGCTTGCGCTCGGTGATGTCGGTGTCGGAGCCGCGGTATCCCGCAAGATTGCCGTTGCCGTCCAGAAAGGGAATCCCGTAGGTCGACACCCAGATCAGCCGCCGGTCTTTGGTTTGAATGGCGTTCTCCAGGTCGAGAAAATGCCCTTTGCGGGCGAACGTTTCGAACGATTTCGTTTTGAACTCTTCGCGCCCCTCCGCCGGGTGGAGGTCGTAGAAGTGTTTCTTGCTTATTATCTCTTCGGGCCGATAGCCTGTAACCGCCTCGGAAATATCACTGACGTAGGTATATAGCCCCTCGGCATTGACTTCCCAGTGGAATGTCCCCGTCTGTTCGGCGAGCTGATGGAAGAGGGCATTAGCCGACTCGGCGCTGTTTTGCGCAAGGCGCAATTCCCGGTTTTTTCGCGACAGAAAAACAATCGACAAGCTCACGACCGAAAAAAGCAACACGGCCAAAGCAATCAGTACGCCAATTATCAAGGTTCGAAATTGGTCATAAAAACCGGGGCGTGGATGTAAAACAACGGCCTGGGAGCGAATATCATCGGGCAAATCGATCCCGTGTTGCTGCAGGCTCCTGTCATCAAAGATCCAGGCATTGGGACTCTTTCGTATCGGCGGCAGATCGACAATCGGCTTGCCGTGCGTATAAGCCAAAAATAATCGCGCCGCATTCTGGCCCTGTTTCCAGCCGCTCGTCACATAGCCACCCAGTACGCCTTCGACAATATACGCATCTTCCATGCTGATAACGATGCGCCCCGTGCGCACGAGGCTCTCCATGATTTCGTGCAGGGGAAGAACTTGGTCATTTTCGTCGGTTATGCCCCCCAGGGTGGTCAGGAAGAGATATTTGCCCGGCAGATCGTGCAGCCGTGCCAGGACACGATCCAATCTCTTCTCCGCGATGAACGTCACGCGCAGACGATAGGGGATCAACTCACGGTGCAACTCGCTCTCGATCGCCCGATAGGTGTTACTGCCATCACCGACAAAAAGGAGGTCGTTGGCCTCCTTGTCCACGCGGAGCAGCCACTCGATATTGGGCGCAAACTCCTTGAGTTCAAAAACCCCCGTGAAAAGGGCTGGATCGAGACTGCTTTGCACGCCGTAGTCATTCACCCCGGAAAAGAAAACGGGCACACCGGGGAAGACGCGGGAGAGTTGGTCGCGGCCAAACAACAAGGCGTTATCGTCTGTGAGATAGATCGCCGCCAGGTTGGCATTCGCATACTTTACGCGTAAATGGCGAGCCATCTCGCTCGCGTACGTCTCGTCATAGGCTCGTCGTTTGGTGTCCAGATACTCGGTGCTGACGAGGAAATCCACGTGATCCAAATGCGCATCGGCTGCAACTGTTTGGATGAAACCCTCGTGCTGACCCTTGGTCCAGGGGTATTCCTGCGAATAGGAATGAATTATTAAAATCTGCGTTGCAGGCGCGGCGTACAATCTTACGGGCGCAAGCAGACAGAAAGCCAGAGCCAGGCAAGATGCACGACGTATGGGACAGAGGTATTTGGCGATTGGAGTTTTCCTCATGCGTTTTGCTCCTCCCCGGTAGAGAAATGCACCGAGCCTTTAAATATCCTGGCGCCCTGTAAATCTATCGGCAAACCGTGGGGTTATCTTGAATATTTCCAGATGTTCCTAAGCCCCGCGGGACGGAGATTTTGACTTGGTAGGCAGGCAACCGGCGCACCCCCATCATTTGACGGCGATCCTCAAACGTACGAGTTGACATTACATAGGAATATATACTATATAAGATTATGTCCAGGAAACCGGGTCAGGCGGAAACGATTCTCCGCGAGCAGGGGGCGAGGGTGACGCCGCAGCGGGTGGCGATTCTTCGGGCGGTGGAGGCTACCGGAAGCCATCCCGATGCCGATGCCGTATATCGGCACGTCTCGCGGGAATATCCCCATATTTCCCGGGATACGGTCTATCGGACCTTGTCGATGATGGAGGAAAAAAGGATCATCGGGTCGGTCCTTTTCGTCGGGAAAGCGAAACGGTATGATCCGATTACCGCCAAGCACCACCACCTGATCTGCCTCCGGTGTCGGAAGATCATCGATTTTGCCGCACGGAAATTCGATCAACTTGCAGCACCGTCAAAGGCGATCGAGAAATTCAAAGTAGTAAGAACCACCGTGCACGTGGAAGGGGTATGCCACGATTGTCAGGACCGGAAAGACGCGTGAGATGGGCAGCGAAACACTTTTATTCATAGTCGCGCTGTTCAACAATTCACACAACGAAAGGAGTAAATATTATGAATGAAGATAGCAAGTGCCCGGTAACGGGCAGAACGAGCAAACAAGTAGCCGGCGGAGGAACGTCGAACCGGGACTGGTGGCCGAACCAGTTGAAGCTTAACATTCTGCACCAGCATTCCCCCAAGTCCAATCCGATGGGCGAGGATTTTAAGTACGCTGAAGAATTCAAGAAACTCGACCTTGCTGCCGTGAAAAAGGACCTCTACGCGCTGATGACCGACTCGCAGGACTGGTGGCCGGCTGACTGGGGTCACTACGGGGGGCTCTTCATCCGGATGGCGTGGCACAGCGCAGGCACCTACCGCATGGGCGACGGCCGTGGGGGCGCGGGTTCCGGCTCCCAACGCCTTGCGCCCCTCAACAGCTGGCCGGACAACGTGAACCTCGACAAGGCGCGCCGACTGCTTTGGCCGATCAAGCAGAAATACGGGAGGAAAATCTCCTGGGCCGACCTGATGATCCTCGCCGGCAACGTCGCCTTGGAATCGATGGGTTTCAAGACCTTCGGTTTCGCCGGCGGGCGCGAGGACGTCTGGGAGCCGGAAGAGGATATTTATTGGGGCTCCGAGGCCGAGTGGCTTGGTGACAAGCGCTACACCGGCGACCGGGATCTCGAAAATCCGCTCGCTGCCGTGCAGATGGGTCTAATTTACGTCAACCCGGAAGGCCCGAACGGCAACCCGGATCCGGTTGCCTCCGGTCGTGACGTTCGAGAGACCTTCGCGCGCATGGCGATGAACGACGAAGAGACCGTCGCGCTCGTTGCGGGCGGGCACACGTTCGGCAAGTGTCACGGCGCCGGTGATGCGAAACATGTCGGGCCTGAGCCCGAAGCGGCTGGCCTTGCGGCGCAGGGCTTGGGCTGGAAGAGCAGCTTCGGCAGCGGCAAAGGCGTCGATACGATCAGCAGCGGCATCGAGGGCGCCTGGAAGCCGAACCCGACCAAATGGGACATGGGCTATTTGAAGGTAATGTTCAAATACGAGTGGGAACTGGTCAAGAGCCCGGCTGGCGCGCATCAGTGGCTGGCCAAGAACGTAGCCGAAGAGGACATGGTGGTTGACGCGCACGACCCGTCGAAGAAGCACCGGCCGATGATGACCACGGCGGACCTCTCGTTGCGGTTCGACCCGATCTACGAACCGATCGCGCGGCGCTACCTGCAGAACCCTGAGGAATTCGCGGATGCCTTCGCCCGGGCGTGGTTCAAACTGACGCACCGCGACATGGGCCCGCGCGCATGCTATCTCGGCCCGGAGGTTCCGGCCGAAGAGCTCATCTGGCAAGACCCCATCCCCGCGGTCAATCACAAGTTGATTTCCAGGCAGGACATTGCCTCCCTTAAGGGCAAGATCCTGGCTTCGGGGCTGTCCGTTTCCCAGCTGGTGTCGACCGCCTGGGCGTCGGCGTCCACCTTCCGTGGCTCCGACAAGCGCGGCGGTGCGAACGGTGCGCGCATTCGCCTCGCGCCGCAGAAGGGATGGGAAGTCAACCAGACGGCCGAACTGGCGAAAGTGCTGAAAACTCTCGAAGGTATCCAGAGCCGGTTCAACAGGGCGGCCTCTGGCGGCAAGAAGGTCTCGCTTGCTGACCTGATCGTTCTGGCCGGTTGCGCAGGCGTCGAGAAAGCCGCAAAGAAGGCCGGTCACAATGTGACGGTTCCCTTCACGCCGGGACGCATGGACGCCTCAAAGGAGCAAACCGATACGGCCTCCTTCGCCGTGCTCGAGCCGATCGCGGACGGCTTCCGCAACTACCAGAAGAAGCGCTATGCCGTATTAGCCGAGGAGTTGCTGGTTGACAAGGCGCAATTGCTGACCCTGACCGCACCCGAAATGACGGTGCTCGTGGGCGGCATGCGCGTCCTGAAGACCAACTTCGGAGGGTCCCAGCACGGCGTCTTCACCAAGCGGCCAGAGGTGCTCACCAATGACTTCTTCGTGAATCTGCTCGACATGAGCACGACGTGGAAGGCAACCACAAAAGACGAGAACGTATTCGAGGGTCGTGATCGCGCAACGGGCGCACTCAAGTGGACCGGCACCCGTGTCGACCTCATCTTCGGTTCGAACTCCCAACTCCGGGCCTTGGCGGAAGTTTACGGATGTGAGGACTCCCAGGAGAAGTTCCTGCACGACTTCGTAGCGGTGTGGAGCAAAGTCATGAACCTTGACCGTTTCGACCTCGATTGATCGTAGCAGAAACGTCTTCGAGGGCTTCTGACAGGGCGACGAAAAAGTCGAAGTAAGCCATTTCTCTTGGGCGTCATAATGTAAGGAAGGGGAGGCTTGACCATTCGTCAAGCCTCCCGCGGCTCTCGCCACCTTGGGACACGGCAGTTCGGAAATTGTGTGAAAATCCTGTATATTCGAATGGAAATGAAGAGAAACCGGATCCTGACTGCCGCCGTCACCCTCGCTATGGGGATCTGCTTGTCGACGTGCCTTTATCCCAACGGGTTCCGAAAGGAGGCCGGCCCGCCGACCTCCCATACCGTGACCCGGATCGGGGATGCCGCGTATCGGATCGATCTCCAGGGGCTTGCGAGCACGAGCCGGCACGGGGTGACCTTGCACCTGCTTAAGCAGGCCGCGTCGGTCACCCTGGAGAAAGGGTACGACTACTTCATCGTGAGCGGCGGGGAGGTTCGCGGGGAGAACGAAATGCAGTCGACACCCTTTGCCGGATCGTCCCCGGAATCGCCCAGCGGGTCGCTGGCAGAGGGAACCGCCCGCCTCTCCCAAAGGTACTCCGGGTCCGTCCTGTTCCACATCTTCAAAGGGGAGAAGCCCCCGGACAATCCGCTCGCCTTCGATGCCCGGGCTCTGGCCCGGTAGACCCGTTCGTCTCATCGATACCCCCTTGACGAAACGGTTTGGAACCGGGTACGAAGAATCATCGAATGACAAGGAGGAACGCATGTCGACGGAGAAGAATCTGAAAGAGGCGTTTGCGGGCGAGAGCCAGGCCAACCGGATGTACCTGGCATTCGCCAAGAAAGCGGAGTCGGACGGATACCCCCAGACCGCGAAGCTGTTCCGCGCGGCCGCCGCGGCGGAAACGGTGCACGCCCATGCCCACTTCCGCGTGATGGGAGGGGTGAAGGGGACGGCGGAAAACCTCAAGGCCGCCATCAGCGGGGAGGGGTACGAATTTCAGAATATGTACCCGGACTTCCTCAAAGAGGCGGAAGCGGAAAAAAACATTCCCGCAGCGGTCTCCTTCCGGAATGCCCTGGCCGTCGAAAAGATCCACCACGACCTCTATTCGCATGCGCTGGAAAGCATAAGCAAGGGTAAAGACCTCCCCGGGCAGGACATCTTCGTCTGCGAAGTCTGCGGAAATACGGTGTACGGCCACGCACCGGACAAGTGTCCGGTCTGTGGCGCGGAGAAATCGAAGTTCACGCGGATTCCTTAGAAAACGCGCAAGGCACGGCGGAGGATCGCCTGCGGTTTGTTTACCGGAGCGAAGCCGTCCGCCTATTATCCCCGCCGCGGAAGCGTTCGGGAGCTGGATGGGCTATTGTCTCCCTCCCCGTTTTCCGGTAGTATAGGAAAAGCGGAACGGGTTCGGTCAACCAGCAGGTAACCGCTCGTCAATCCACAATAGACCAGGGCAGTACACAGGCGCGGAAGGCGGCCCGGCGGCCGTGTCTTCCCCTCGACGGTAGGGATTCCCTTCCCCCGCGGCCTGCGTCGGAGGCAGGAGGCAGGGAGTTCCGGCAGGAGAAGGGGCCCCCATGTTCGTGCATGCATTCAAGAGGGCGACCTGTTTTACCAGGCCGGTGGTGGTCTCCCGCCGGTATTTCGACCGGAGCACCGACTGCGGGTGCGGCGCCTTCGTCGTGATAAACGACGAGGGCTGGATCGTGACGGCGGCCCACCTGTTGTCCTCGTTCGGAAAAATCCAGCAGGACGCGGAGGCGATCGTCGAGTATTACCACACGATCCACACGATCGAGCAGGAGGAGGGAGTGCCCCGGGAGGAGAGATTCGAGAGGATCCGGCGCCTCGAGGACAACCCGAAGTGGATCACCAACCTCTCGTACTGGTGGGGCATGGACGGAGTGCAGCTCGCAGACATCCGGCCCCTCCCGGCAGGGGACCTCGCACTCGGCCGTCTTACGCCGTTCGACCCGAATGCGTGGGCCGACTACCCGGTCTTCAAGTCCCCCGGCGACCTGGGTGTCGGGACGGCTCTTTGCAAAATCGGGTATCCGTTCCAGAGGATACAGACCTCCTTTCGCGAAGCGAACAATTCCTTCGATCTGGGCCCCGCGGCACGAACGCTGGCCTGCTTTCCGATGGAGGGGCTCTATACCAGGACGCTGTCCGCGGGAAAATCCGGCGACGGGAGGTACGACATCAAGTTCCTGGAGACGTCGTCGCCGGGGCTCAAGGGCCAAAGCGGGGGCCCCATCCTCGACGCGAACGGCACGGTCTGGAGTGTCCAGAGCCGGACCGACCATTACGCCTACGGCAGCGTCTCCCGGACGGAAAAGGACGGGAGGGAAATCGAGGAGGACCAGTGCATCAACCTGGGGGTCGGCATCCATCCGGAGGTGATCGTCCACTTCCTGGAGGATAACGGGATACGGTTCGCCCTTTCCGACTACTGACCGTTTCCCCCGAGACGCCGCCCGTTCCCGGCGGCTGCGCACATCTGCTTCCTCTCCCATTTCGCCGGGGAAACCATCCCGGTTCCGCCGGAATCGAAACCGCATCATTTGGTTCCCGTTTCCTGAAGATCGACTCCGCTGTTCCGGGCACAATGGTGTATATTCGTTCGTAACCACCTCCCAGGAGGACTGCCGTGCAGGATTTCGAAAAACTCGGGGTGTTCTACCTCGGGCGCGAATTCGACCTTGCGAAAAATGTTCTGAAGGAGGATCTGGTCCTCTACGATTCCCGGGACCTGGTCACTCACGCCGTCTGCGTGGGGATGACGGGGAGCGGGAAGACGGGGCTCTGCATCGGTCTCCTGGAGGAGGCGTTGATCGACAACATCCCCGCCATCGTGGTGGACCCGAAGGGGGACCTGGCCAACCTCCTGTTGACCTTCCCCGATCTGAAGGCGGACGATTTCCTCCCCTGGATCAACGAGGAGGAGGCGCGCAGGAAAGGGGTCTCCCCGCAGGAGTACGCCGCCAAACAGGCGGACCTCTGGAAGAAGGGGCTGGCCGAGTGGGGGCAGGACGGGGCGCGGATCCGGAAGCTTAAAAGTTCCGCGGAGTTTACCATCTACACGCCGGGCAGCACCGCGGGCCTGCCCGTCTCCATCCTCAAGTCGTTCGCCTTCCCGGGGAAGGCCGTAACTGACGACAGCGAACTGCTGGGGGAGCGGATCGCCACCACGGTGACCAGTCTGCTCAACCTTCTGGGAATAGAAGCCGACCCGATCCAGAGCAGGGAGCACATCCTCCTTTCCACTATCCTCGATACTGCGTGGAAGCAGGGGCAGGACCTAGACCTCGCCGGGTTCATCCAGGCGATCCAGTCGCCGCCGGTAGCCCGCATCGGCGTCTTCGATCTCGAGTCCTTCTTCCCTTCCAAGGACCGTTTCGCTCTCGCCATGAAGCTCAATAACCTCCTGGCCGCGCCCGGCTTCTCCGCGTGGCTCGAGGGCGACCCACTGGACATCGACCGTATGTTCTACACGGCGGAAGGAAAACCCAAGCTCTCCATCTTCTCGATCGCCCACTTAAGCGATACGGAGCGGATGTTCTTCGTCTCCCTCCTCCTCACCCAGCTTCTGGGGTGGATGCGCTCCCAGTCGGGCACGACCAGCCTGCGGACGCTTTTCTACATGGACGAGATCTTCGGGTACTTCCCCCCCGTGGCCAACCCCCCGTCGAAAGCCCCCCTGCTGACGCTGCTCAAGCAGGCCAGAGCGTTCGGGCTGGGGATCGTACTCGCCACCCAGAACCCCGTCGACCTGGACTACAAGGGGCTGTCCAACACGGGGACCTGGTTCCTCGGCAGGCTTCAGACGGAACGGGACAAGGGGCGGGTGCTGGACGGCCTGGAGGGAGCGGCGGCCGGCGGGGCAGGCAGGTTCGACAGAAAGCGGATGGAGCATATCCTCGCCGGCCTGGGGCAACGGGTGTTCCTGATGAACAACGTCCACGAGGACGCGCCGGTCGTTTTCCAGACCCGGTGGACGATGTCGTACCTGCGCGGACCCCTGACCCGGACGCAGATCAAGCAGCTGATGGACCCGGTCAAATCTTCTAGGCCGGAACCCGCACGGGAGGCCGGTCCCGCCGCCGTGCCCGCGCCGACTGCGGCAAAGACAAGCATTGCAGCTCCTGTCTCCGCCCGCCCCGCGCTTCCCCCGGAGGTCCCCCAGTATTTCCTCCCGGTCCGCGGTGCGCAGCCGGAGGGGGCGAGCGTTCACTACGAGCCGATGCTGCTGGGGGTCGCCAAGGTCTATTACGCCAACGCGAAAGTCGGGGTCGCCGCCCAGAAGGAGGTCTGCCTGCTGGGCGAGTTTTCCGAAGGCCCCTCCCCGGTCGACTGGGACGAGGCCCGGGAAGCGGAGGTGAAGGAGAGCGATCTCGAAAAATTCCCCCATGACCCGGACTCCTCCTTCGGGGAGCTGCCCCGCGAGGCGTCCAACGCGAAGAGGTACCCGGAGTGGGGGACCGCCTTCAAGGAGTGGGTCTACCGGAATCGGAAATTGGAGGTTTTCAAGAGCCCGTCCCTTGGGACGGTATCCGAGCCCGGGGAGTCGGAGCGGGACTTCCGCATCCGGCTAACGCAGGCCTCCCGGGAGAAGCGGGACCAGCAGGTCGAGCGGTTGCGGCAGAAGTACGCGCCCAAGATCGCGACCCTTACGGACAGGATCCGCCGCGCCGAGCAGGCGGTGGAGCGGGAAAAGGCCCAGGCCACGCAGCAAAAACTTACGACCGCCATCTCCTTCGGGGCCACGATTCTTACTGCGCTGACCGGGAGAAAGGCTGTAAGCCAGTCCACGCTGGGGAGGGCCGCGACCGCGGCGCGCGGCGCGGGCCGCACGCTCAAGGAGTCGCAGGACGTCGCCCGGGCCGGGGAGAACGTGGAGGCGCTTTCGAAGCAGCTTGCCGACCTCCAGGCGCTTCTGGACCAGGAGACCGAAGAGATCAAGGCGGGTGCCGACCCCCTCGCGGAGGCCCTGGAGACGTGCGAGGTCCGGCCGAAGAAGACCGACATCTCCGTCTCCCTGGTTTCGCTGGTGTGGTTCCCCTACATGCGGGACAGCAAGGGGGGGATCGCGCCGGCACGCTGAGGGGGCGGACACGCCGCACGCGCGGCGCGGGACATCGGGCGGGCCCCGGAAGGGGAGTTTCTCCCCTCCGTCGTCACTCCCCGTTCTCTGCTGCCGTCTCGAGGCTCAGGAGCTTCGGCCCCTGCTTGATCCGAAAGGCGCCGTTTACCGTCTCCCAGATCCAGCCGGAATAGCCGTACCCCCCCACCGCCTTCACGACGAAGGCTCCTCTCCACGATTCGGCCCGCGTCTGGTTGAGGGCGATCGTCCCGAACTTCCCGAAGGTGTAGCCGGGAACCGGGTGGCAGTATGCTTCTCCCGAAAGATTCTCCGCCGTCTCTTTTGCCTCCTGCCCCCCGAAGACGGCGGCGCGCAGGCCGTATTTGTGGTCCCTGGCGCGCCTTTGCACCTCCTCCTTCGTATCGAACGGCGAGGTGAATGCCACGGGGCCGAAGACCTCCTCGCGCATCCCGAGCATGTCGTCGGTTGCGTCTCTAACGATCGTGGGATGGACCAAGTCTCCTTCGACTCTACCGCCGAGGACGATCTTGGCACCCCTTTCCACGGCGTCCGCGAGCTGTGCCCGGATCCGTGTGACGGCCAGACTGCTCGCCACGGGGGAGACGTCGGTCCTCTCGTCCTCCGGGTCCCCCACGATCAGTCGTGCGGCCTTTTCCTCGAATCTGTCGAGAAACTCGGGGTAGATCGACCGGTGGACGAAGATCCGTTTCGGGGCGGTGCACGTCTGTCCCGAGTACATGAACTTCGCGGTCATGAGGTCCGACAGGGCGAGGGAAAGGTCCGCGTCGGGGAAAACGATGAAGGGATCCTGCCCCGGCCCCTCGAAGACAAGCTTCTTCCCCGTCCGGCGAAACGCCTCTTCGTACGGAAGGACGTTTCCGTCGAAGCCGAAGACGACCACGGCGGAGGTTGCGGGGTCATGAAGGGAGTTTTCCACGAAGCTCTTCCCGCTGCCGCGGTAGAAGGCGATATCGTCCCCGAAGATCGGGCGGTAGAGGGATTCCGTGAGATCGCAGATCCCGGTCCCCTTTGAGGAGAACTTCACGGTCACCCGGTTTCCCACCATGTAGATCGATGTGATGGCCGTGTTGAGCCAGGCGCTGCCGTTGTAGGAGAGCATGAGGGAGACACTCGATCCTTCGCCCCCCAGGGGACGTTTCCCGTCGAGGAAGGATCGGGCATCGGCGTACATCCCGAGCCGTTCGACCGCGATGTCCACCTCTTTGGCGGTGTCACGGACGGTAAACCGGATGTCCTTTACCGCCTGCCCGATGATCTCGCCCCGGCGC
>Ga0224512_10001167_pt1 | contig 26041 bp, 24 predicted proteins | sample SF_May12_sed_USG_4_FD_169103 | JGI IMG/M metagenome (GOLD analysis project Ga0224512, IMG submission 169103) | Sediment microbial communities from San Francisco Bay, California, United States - SF_May12_sed_USGS_13 | ecosystem: Environmental > Aquatic > Marine > Sediment | place: USA... | reverse complement strand
CGGGGAAGAAAACGGGGAAGGCGAGAACGTGGCGGTGGCACAGAAACCCATGGTCCGTCGTCAGCCTAAAGTCGGCCGCAATGAACCGTGCCCCTGCGGTTCAGGGAAAAAATACAAACATTGTCACGGTAAGCTTAACTGAACCATGGCGGTCGGCCTGCAGGGATTGCCCACGCTGCATCCGGTCCCCGGCGTGCGTCTGGGAACAGCCGCTGCCGGCATCCGAAAAAAGGACCGGCGTGATCTGGTGGTAATCGAATGTGCGCCCGGTACCCTTGCCGCCGCCACATTTACCAAAAACCGTTTCTGTGCCGCTCCGGTCACGGTGGCGCGCGAACACCTCAAAAAAAATCCACCACGCGCGTTGTTGGTGAATACCGGTATTGCCAACGCCGGCACCGGAAATCCGGGCCTCGAAGATGCCCTTGCCAGCTGCGAAGCGTTGGCGAAACACCTGCATTGCCAACCTGGGGAAATTCTTCCGTTTTCCACCGGTGTTATCGGCGAACGGCTCCCGCGTGAGCGGTTGCTGGCGGGACTACCAGCCTGTGTCACGAATCTCAGTGAAGATGGCTGGGCCGAGGCGGCGCACGGCATCATGACTACCGACAGTTTGCCCAAGGGGTGTTCTCGTCAAATCAGGATCGGTTCACGCTCTATCACCATCACCGGTATCGCCAAAGGGGCCGGAATGATCCGTCCGGACATGGCCACCATGTTGGCGTTCGTGGCCACGGATGCCGCGGTCACCCCGGCCGCACTCCAGTCCTGCATTTCCTCGGCTGTGAATGTGTCTTTCAATCGCATTACCGTAGACGGGGATACTTCTACCAATGATGCCTGTGTGTTGCTGGCCACCGGGGCCGCCGGCAATGCCGTTATCGATCAAACGCAAGATGAGGCTTACTGGATTTTCTTGGATGGCCTGACAAAAGTATTCACGGACCTCGCGCAAGCCATCGTGCGTGATGCCGAGGGCGCGACCAAGTTCATCACCATCGAGGTAACGGGGGGACGCAGCGAGCCTGACTGTCTTGCCGTAGCCTATACAATCGCTCATTCCCCGTTGGTGAAAACGGCCTTTTTCGCGAGCGACCCCAACTGGGGGCGTATTTTGGCTGCCATTGGACGAGCACCGATTGAGTACCTGGAAATCGACAAGGTGGCGATTCATCTGAACGATTTGTGCGTGGTGCGCCATGGCGCCCTGGACAGTGGCTACAACGAGGCCAAGGGCCTTGCTGAGATGCGTTTAGCGGAAATCCGGATCGGGGTGGAGTTGGGAACCGGGTCTTTCGCCACGCGAATCTGGACCTCGGATCTCTCACACGATTATGTACGAATCAACGCCGAGTATCGCACCTGACTCCCGGCGTTAAACAGATTTTCTCGAATATCTGATATCCACAGTCTATCTGGTTGTGGAAGCGAGGGACTGATACCACTGATGCATGCGCTCTACCTCTGATTCGAGACGCTTTCTGTCAGCATTATTCTCGATCACATCATTTGCTAATTGCAGCCGTTGCGCTCGGCTCGCTTGTGCCGCCATGATTTTTCGGATTTCCGATTCGCCGAGACCGGTGCGGGCAGCGGTACGCTGAATTTGGACATTCTCAAAGGCATCCACCACCAACACGCGATCCACAAGATCGGTAAAACCGGATTCAATCAGAAGTGGCACCACAATGATGACATAAGGTGCCTCCAGTGCAGCAAGTTTTTCGCGGACGATGGTCCGGATGCGCGGATGCAGGATATGTTCGAGATGTTTGCGGTCCTCGGGGTTGTCGAAGACACGCTCACGAAGTTTGTCACGATCGATACGGCGGCCTTCGTCTAGAATCGAATCTCCGAAAATCCGTACGATTTTACTGAACGCCTCCTGACCGGGTTCTGACAGGTTGCGGGCTATCTCGTCGGTATCGATGATCGGTACGCCGCGCATGGCGAAGAGGGATGCAATGGTAGACTTGCCACTGCCAATTCCCCCGGTCAAGCCTACGCGCAACAGGGCCATCGGGTTAGTAGCTGATATGTGCGAATTGGAGATAAAGCCGGGTCAAGTCGTTCCCCCACATGAGCGCTATCCATCCAGCAATACATAAAAAAGGACCAAAAGGGATGGGCATCCGCCGATCATGGCCGAAGAACAGAATGAAGCTTAAACCCGCGATGGCGCCGACCAGCGATGACAGCAGGATGATCAGGGGAAGGCTTTGCCATCCCAGCCAGGCACCCAGCGCGGCAAACAGCTTGAAATCGCCATAACCCATCCCTTCCTTCCCTGTCGCCAGTTTGAACGCTTGGTATACCAGCCAGAGAAAAACGTAACCACTGGCAGCTCCGATTACCGCGGAAACTGTCGGTGTAAAGATAGCGTAAGCATTCAGGATTAATCCCCCCCACAGCAGCGGTAGGGTGATATCGTCCGGCAGTAGCTGACGGTCAACATCGATAAAGCTGAGTGCAATCAAGCTCCAGGTCAGTGCCATGGCGGCCAGTGCGGCGATACTGTAACCGAAATGCCAAGCGACGGCCGCTGTCAATCCACCTGTCAGGAGCTCGACGAGTGGATAACGCCAGGAGATGGGCTTGCCACACGCCGAGCATTTGCCTCGGAGCCAGATAAAACTCAAAACAGGAATGTTTTCCAATGCTGTGATGGCATGGCCACAATGTGGACAGCATGAGCTTGGTACCGCCAAATCGAAACGCTTTGTTTTCTTTGGCGGCTTTTGTTTATCCGGCCTGAGTATTTCTTGACACTGACTCTGCCACTTCCGTTCAAGCATGACCGGAAAACGGTATATAGCGACGTTTAGAAAACTGCCAATCGCCAGTCCAAACACACCAGCGATTATAGGAAATGCGATAGGATAAACGGTGAAAAAAGCGGAGATATTATTCATCGGGCGGGATTATGCCCGATTAGCTCAGAAAAACAGTAACTCTGATAGAAATTAGACGGTGGCTGCAAGCTTGAAGATCGGCAAGTACATGGCGACGACCAGACCACCGATGACGATGCCGAGAAAGGCCATGATGATCGGTTCCAGCAGGCTGGAGAGGCCTGCCACGGCATCGTCGACTTCCTGTTCATAAAAATCCGCTACCTTGCTGAGCATTTTATCAAGTTCACCGGATTCCTCGCCGATGGCCACCATTTGCACAACCATGTTGGGGAAAAGCCCGGTGGCGTTCATCGACGCTTGCAGCTGCATGCCGGTACTGACATCGGACTTGATGGCCATCGTACCTTCGTAGTAGACGCGATTGCCCGAGGCCCCCGCGACAGAATCCAGCGCTTCCACCAGTGGAACGCCGGCGGCGAACATGGTGGCCAACGTACGAGAAAACCGGGCGATGGTAGCCTTTTTGACGATCTCGCCGATCACGGGCGCTTTGAGCAAGATGCGATCCATCGAATGCTGCATTTTTTCCGAACGTTTATACGAGTAGCTGAGGAAAACCACTGTTCCAACGATCGTACCGATGATCGCCCACCACCACTCCTGGAACGCTTTGGAAAGGTCAATGACCATCCTGGTCATTGCCGGCAGGTCGGCACCAAAACCCGCGAAGAGACTCTCGAATTGGGGTATGACGAATACAAGCAGCACCGCAGTAATGATGAACGCAACCACTATAACTGCCGTGGGATAAAACAAGGCGGATTTAATCTTGCCTTTGATGGCCTCGATTTTTTCCTTATAGGTGGCAACTTTGTCAAGAATGCCGTCCAGAATACCGGCGGCTTCTCCGGCCTGAACCAGGTTGCAATACAGGGCGTCGAAATAAAGCGGATGCTTGCCGAGGGCCTGTGTCAGGTTAGTGCCCGACTCCACGTCTTGTTTGATGGACATGATTATTTCTTGCATGGACGGGTTTTCATGTCCTTTGCCGACAATTTCGAAAGACTGAGCCATCGGGATACCCGACGTCAGCATGGTGGCAAGCTGACGCGTAAATACGGCGATATCCTTGGTGGTGATTTTTTTCTTGAATCTGAAGGCCGCCTTGCGTTGTTTGGCTACTTTGACGGGATTGATTCCCTGGCGGCGCAGGGTGGCGTTCACGTAAGCGACACTCGCCGCCTCCATGATTCCCTTGACCTTCTTCCCCTGTTTATCGACACCTTCCCAGTTAAAGGCATCGAATTTGGGTTTCTTGACCGTTGCTTGTGCCATGGTTTACTCGTTGGTTGCCGTCTCAACTTCTTCCAGGCTGGTAATGCCTTGCTTGACCTTCATCAAGCCTGCCTGCCGCAGATCTGGAACGCCATCTTTTCTGGCTTGCAATTCGATATCCAGCTGATTGCCGCCGCGCATGATGATGGCGCCGATTGCTTCTGTGACCGGCATGACCTGATAGATGCCCACACGTCCTTTATAGCCGCCATTACAAGCATCGCAACCCACGGGGCCAAAAACAGTCAGGCCATTCACATCTTCCTCCTTGAAACCTGCCTTGAGCAGGGCCGGTTTGGGGATATCTATGGGTTTCTTGCAGTGCGCGCACAGGCGCCGAGCCAGGCGCTGGGCGATGATGAGGTTGACCGCCGACGCGATATTAAATGGCGGTACACCCATGTTGGCCAAACGCGTTAATGTGGAGGGGGCGTCGTTCGTGTGCAGGGTGGAAAGTACCATATGGCCAGTTTGTGCTGCCTTGATCGCAATCTCAGCGGTTTCGAGGTCGCGGATTTCTCCGACGAGAATAATATCCGGATCTTGGCGCAGGAAAGCTCGCAGGGCCGAGGCGAAATTAAGCCCCGCTTTTTCATTGATATTAACCTGATTGACACCAGACAAGTTAATTTCCACAGGATCCTCGGCCGTGGAAATATTATTATCCGGTGTATTTAGTATGTTCACGCCTGTATAGAGGGTAACGGTTTTACCGCTGCCCGTCGGTCCGGTAACGAGTACCATGCCGTAGGGTCGGTGAATCGCTTCGAGGAAAAGTTCTTTTTGAAAATCCTCGAACCCCAATTTTTCCACGCCGAGCGTTGCTGAGGTCGGATCGAGAATACGCATGACGAGCTTCTCGCCCCAGAGTGTCGGTAAGGTGCTGACACGAAAATCAATTGAGCGGTTTTTTGAAATGCGCATCTTGATGCGGCCATCTTGGGGAATACGACGCTCCGCAATATCGAGCCGGGAGAGGATCTTAATGCGCGCGGCGATGCGGGACGACAAAGCCAATGGCGGGTTGGCGACTTCGTGTAGCATGCCGTCCTGGCGATAGCGGACGCGATAGGTTTTTTCGTAGGGTTCGATATGAATATCTGAGGCGCCACGATTGATGGCATCCATCAGTACCTTGTTGACAAATTTGACGACGGGAGCGTCATTGACACCTTCCTCTCCCCCAACGCCCGCCTTTTCCTTGTCTTCATCGCCGGCAATGATTTCCAGGTTTTCAAGACTGTCATCGCCCGCGAGGTCGCTGAGGGTCGTGTCTTGGGCATCCAGAGATTTTTCAATGATGGCGGAAAGCTTAGTCTCCTCGACCAGTATTGGTTCTGCGCCCAGGCCAGTGTGGAATTTGATCTCGTCCAAAGCCTGCAGGTTGGTCGGATCGGCGACTGCAACGAAGAGTCTCGTTCCGCGCTTGAACAGGGGCAGGACATGATGACGCCGGATGATTTTCTCATCGACCAACTTGACCGGCGCCATTTCCAGATCGAGTGAAGTAATTTCATACAGCGGAATGCCGAAATCATCGGATGCCACCTTCGCAACAGTCGCGCTGTCGAGTTTTTTACTCTCGACCAGTTGTGTGACAAAGGAGGTTCTTCTGGAAAGCGCTTCCGATTGAATGCGTTCCGCGTCTGTCGGACTGAGTAGATTGTCGCGCACCAGCCTCAGGGCGAGGCCGCTCAGATTACTTGCCGTGGTTGCGGTTGCCATCGTGGTGGATTCAGGTCAGCGTCACTGCTTTTGTACTGAATTTACCAAATATAGTTTAGATACCTGTACGCGCCAATTCATTTTTAATCCTGTATTCCAGCAGTTACGCGCGTTTGTCGAATATTCATCGGTTATTTCGTGATTTCCCTTAACGTGATTCCCGACCGGTCACTGGTGGGGGCGGTAGGCCACTTGGCAATATGGTATTTTCGAGTAAATGCCAATAAACATATCCAAACCTTAAGGATAGTCAGAATCTCTTTAATCTCCATTTCGGTATTGCCATAAAATAACAACGGCTATTGACAAAAAGCCCATAATTGATTTAGAATCATTCTAAGTTAAGGATGTGCTCACTGTATGTAGTTTCAATTCAATGAATCTTAATGAAATCATTTTTAAATTCATAACTTTATTGTAAACCGACTTAAAGCGAGGAGTTTCACATGACAAAACTCAAAGGAAGCAAAACAGAGGGTAATCTGAAGGACGCGTTCTCTGGCGAGTCCCAGGCCAATCGACGTTATCTCTATTTTGCCGCCAAGGCGGATGTCGAGGGGTATAACGACGTATCGGCGGTGTTTCGCTCTACGGCTGAAGGCGAAACCGGCCATGCGCACGGGCATCTGGAATACCTGGAGCAGTGCGGCGATCCGGCCACGGGTCTTCCGATCGGCGCCACAAGCGAGAACTTGAAGGCTGCCATCGCCGGTGAGACCCATGAGTACACTGACATGTACCCCGGCATGGCCAAAACCGCGCGTGATGAAGGTTTCGCCGAAATCGCAGATTGGTTCGAGACCCTGGCCAAGGCCGAGCGTTCACATGCCAACCGCTTCCAGAAAGCGCTCGACACACTAGGTAAATAATCTGGTATGCCGTGCGGGGCCGGATAAACCGGCCCCGTCGTTTCTTTTTTTAAGCAGTCCTTGTCAGTAATTGAAGGAAATATCATGACTCCTGGATCAGACGAGCGACGCGAGGGCAGTCTTCAAGCGCCGACACGCCATCCCTTGGGATGGCAGGACCCCGGGTTTTACGACGAAACGGCGCTCATGAAGGAACTTGAGCGTGTTTTCGATATCTGTCACGGTTGCCGTCGCTGCGTGAGCCTGTGCCATTCGTTTCCCTCGCTATTCGATCTCGTCGATAATTCGCCCACCCTGGAAATGGATGGGGTGAAAAAAGAAGACTATTGGCAAGTCGTGGACCACTGTTATTTGTGTGATTTGTGCTTCATGACCAAATGCCCCTACGTGCCGCCGCATGAATGGAATGTGGATTTCCCGCACCTGATGCTGCGCGCCAAGGCAGTGAAGTTCAAGAAGGGTGAAGTAAGGAAGCGCGACAAGTTGCTAACCAGCACCGACATGGTCGGCAAATTAGCTGGCATTCCGGTCGTGGTGCAAGCCGTCAATGCCGTGAACCGCTCAGGCGCCATGCGCAAGATGCTGGACAAGATGCTCGGTGTGCATCCCGATGCCATCCTTCCCGAGTACCACAGCGATACATTGCGCAAACGTATCAAGAATCATGGTGAAGATGGTCTTGTCGCAGTTCCCGCCGGTCGCACCCGCGGCAAGGTTGTGCTGTTCACGACCTGTTATGGCAATTACAACGAACCCCACGTGGGAGAAGACCTGATAGCTGTTTTTGAGCACAACGGCATTCCTGTGAAACTGGCGGAGAAAGAGCAATGCTGCGGTATGCCCAAGCTTGAACTCGGGGACCTCGAATCTGTGGCACGCGCGAAAGCGGCCAATATTCCGGTGCTGTCCAAACTCGTGGACAAGGGCTTTGACATCGTCGCACCAGTGCCATCCTGTGTGTTGATGTTCAAGCAGGAATTGCCGCTTATGTTTCCCGATGACCCGGATGTGGCCAAAATCAAGCAGGCCATTTTTGATCCTTTCGAGTACCTGATGCTGCGGCACAAGGAAGGCAAATTTAATACTGATTTCAAGAATGAATTGGGATCCGTGTCTTACCATGCGCCGTGCCATCAGCGCGTCCAGAATATCGGACCCAAGACCCGTGAGGCGCTAAGTCTGGTACCGAATACCCGGATCGAAACCATCGAGCGCTGTTCCGGGCACGACGGGACCTACGCGGTAAAAAGCGAATTTCACGAAATTTCCATGAAAATATGCCGCCCGGTGGTTAATCGTATACAGCAGGCGAAGACGAACCACTATTCCAGTGACTGCCCCATGGCCGGACATCAGATCGAGAATGGATTAAATAACGGGCAAAAACCGGAGCACCCACTGACGTTGTTGCGTATCGCTTATGGACTGGAGTAGGGGGAGATTGTCATGGCAAATGTAAAGGTTATAGAGATTCGGTGCCATGATAAGCGATTCGATAAAGAGCTGCGGAATTACCTGTTCACCAAGAAACCGAGAACCGGCCTGGAGCACAAGTGCAAGGAGTGAGCCATGTTGAATCAAGCTACCCGTCAACCGAGTGAGAACTTTGCGATGAAAAAACTGACGCGTGACGATCTCTATTCGCTGGAAAAATATACCGAGCTGCGTCCCGGATTCCGCGACCAGGTGATGGCACACAAGAAAAACCGCCAAGTGGCCATCGGCCCGAATGCCACGCTGTATTTCGAAGATCGCCTGACCATGCAGTACCAAGTGCAGGAGATGCTCCGCATTGAGCGGATTTTCGAGGCCGAGGGCATCAGCGACGAACTCGCCGCCTACAACCCCATGATCCCGGACGGCGGCAATTGGAAGGCGACGTTCATGGTTGAGTTCCCGGACGTGGATGAGCGCCGCGAGGCCCTGATGCGCCTGAAAGGCGTTGAAAACAAGGTGTGGGTGCGCGTGGCCGGCTTCGAGCCAGTTCGCCCGCATGCGGACGAGGATCTGGAGCGCGAGGACGAGGAAAAAACCTCCGCCGTCCATTTTCTGCGCTTCGAACTGTCACCCGAGATGATCAAGTCGGTTAAACAGGGCGTCGCCGTGGCCATGGGCATCGATCATCCGGCCTATATGCATCAAGTCGATCCCATTTCGGCGAACACACGCGATTCGCTCGCCGCTGACTTGTCAGGATAACCTCCGCCCGCTGGTCTTGCCGTCAGGCATGCCGGTCGTAGGGATGGCGCCTCGCCTCGTGCATGGTGCGTATCTGCTGTATACTCCGCGCCCGATGCATGGAACCACGCATGTTTCCTCCCGTTGGATCAGGGAAAAAATATTATTCTTTGTACGCCTGCTTTTCTGCCTGGCGCTGACCGCTGCCACCTTTCCCCTTTCGGCGAAAAACGGCCAGTTCAGCACCGAGCCGGAATATTTCGAATTTGACGAAAGTCTGGTCGAGAAGTGGAAAGAAAGCGAAGTCACCTTGCCACCTTACCCGAAGGACCAAGATCTTCTCCCGGTGACCCTGCCGGTGACGGACACCCTCAAAATCTATATTGACCGTGCGTCTCTTTCGCGCGGCGTCGATCGTGTCGCGCGGTTCACGCTTGTGGTGGAAAGCCCTTCCGGGGCGCGCAGCATCTTTTTCGACGGTATTCGTTGTGAAACGGGGGAATACAAGACTTATGCCTTGGGAACCTCGGATCAGGCCTTCACGCCGGCCAAGAATGCCCAATGGCAGCGAATCACACAACCCGCAATCAATGCATTTCGATTTCATCTTTATCGAAATCTCATCTGCGATACGCACTCCTCCGCTCGGGCTCCCAAAGAGCTTGTGCGCTTATTGACGCAATAACTTCAATGAACTTTAGTTAGTTTTACTATCTCCCTGATTACTTATGAGCACTGCATACGATTCCTCCGCGATAGAAGTCCTCACCGGACTTGAGCCGGTGCGCCGCCGTCCGGGCATGTACACCCAGACGGAACGTCCCAATCATCTCGCCCAAGAGGTTGTCGATAACAGCGTTGATGAGGCGATCGCCGGGCACTGCAGCGCTATCGACGTTACATTGCATGCGGACGGTTCTCTGTCGGTGGCTGACAACGGGCGCGGCATGCCGGTGGACAAGCACAAGGAAGAGGGTGTTTCGGGGGTCGAGGTAATCCTAACGCGCTTGCACGCAGGCGGAAAATTCTCGAACAAAAATTACACCTTTTCCGGCGGTCTGCACGGCGTCGGCGTGTCAGTGGTCAACGCACTTTCGCACAAGCTGGAAGTCACGGTTCGGCGAGATGGCAAGGAATATCACATGTCCTACGCCGATGGACAGAAGACCTCCGAACTGAAAGCGGTTGGCAAGGCGGGTAATAAAGTTACCGGCAGCATTATTCGTTTCTGGCCCGATGCCCAGTTTTTCGACACTCTGAAATTTCATGTCCCGCGCCTGAAACATGTATTACGCGCCAAAGCGGTGCTGTGCCCGGACCTCTACATCAGCTTTACCCACGAGTCCGATGCCAAGGACAACGAGGAATGGCATTACGAGGGCGGCCTCAAGGATTATCTGAAGTCACAGATCGAGGGCTGGGATTATTTACCGGCTGATCCCTTTGTCGGTCATCACAAGAGTGAGGACGGCGAAGTGGACTGGGCCATCGTCTGGCTGCCGGCGGGCGGCGAACCGATCATGGAGAGCTATGTCAATCTCATCCCGACCACGCAGGACGGCACGCACATCAACGGTTTCCGCGCCGGTCTGACCGATGCCATGCGCGAATTCTGCGAATTCCGCGACCTACTGCCGCGCGGGGTAAAGCTTGCGCCCGAGGATATCTGGGGTAAGTCGAGTTATGTATTCTCGCTCAAGATGCGGGATCCCCAGTTTTCAGGACAAACCAAGGAGCGCCTGACCTCGCGCGAGGCCGCCAGCATCGTCCAAGGTGTGGCCAAGGACGCATTCAGCCTGTGGCTCAACCACCATGTGGCCGACGCCGAGATGATTGCGGCTTTGGCAATCGAATCCGCGCAGGAGCGCCAACGCGCCGATAAGAAGGTTGCACGCAAAAAGATTGGAACTGGCCCGGCCTTGCCCGGCAAACTGGCCGATTGCGTAACCCAGGACCTCTCGCGCACCGAACTGTTCCTGGTGGAGGGTGATTCTGCCGGCGGTTCAGCCAAACAGGCACGTGACCGCGAATTTCAGGCCATCATGCCATTGCGTGGCAAGATTCTGAACACTTGGGAAGTCGATCCCGCCGAGGTCCTTGGTTCTCAGGAAGTTCACGATATAGCTGTGGCCCTGGGTGTGGACCCGGGATCGAGTAATCTCGAAGGCCTGCGTTATGGGAAAGTCTGCATACTTGCCGACGCCGATTCCGACGGTGCACACATCGCAACATTATTATGCGCCTTGTTCGTGCGCCACTTTCGCCCCCTGGTGGCGTCCGGCCGTGTATGCGTCGCCATGCCGCCGCTGTATCGCATCGACGTGGGAAAGGAAATTCATTACGCTCTTGACGATGATGAGAAAACAGGAATTCTCAAACGTATCGAATCGAACAGTTCACGCGCCAAGCCAATAGTCACGCGCTTTAAGGGTCTGGGGGAGATGAACCCCGACCAGCTGCGCGAGACCACCATGGACCCCAAAACACGCCGGCTCGTTCAACTCGAAATTCAAAGCGGAGACAGCACCAACAAACTCCTCGACATGCTGCTAGGGAAGAAACGCGCCTCGGATCGCAAGGAGTGGCTCGAAAAAAATGGAGACAAGGCGGAGGTCCTCTAGTGCCGACGATCAAAAGTGCTATTGACATCGGTACGTCGGCAGAAATCGTTTGGCGTGTGTTGACCGATTTTAATGCGTACCCGCATTGGAACCCGTTCCTGATTTCCGTCTTTGGGCCTCCGGTGCCGGGGCAACGCCTGAAAATCCAGGCACGCTATCCGCGTGGAGACACAGTAGAGTTTACGGCGCGTGTGGTGAAGTCCATCCCAGCCGCCGAACTGCGTTGGCGTCGTCGGCGCATCATTGAAGGGATATTTGATCGAGAACAGGCGTTTTTCATCGTCCCCAATGGCATCAAGGGTGTACGTTTCATTCAGCGCGAGCACTTTTCCGGTATGTTGGTGTCGCTGATCATGCCGTTCATTACAGATAAAACACATAAGGCTTTTTCCATGATGAACCTCGCGTTGAAACGCACGGCCGAAGCGAAACGCTGATGGCGAAGAAATCCAATATCCGCGAGCATGCGCGCGGGAAAAAAAACAAACCTGTGAGAGCTCGTACCCCATCGAAGGTGAGGCCTCGTGTATCCTCGATTGAACGTCTACCGCTGGCCATCTTCACCGAGAAGGCTTACTTGGACTATTCCATGTACGTCATTCTCGATCGCGCGCTGCCGCACATCGGTGACGGTTTGAAGCCGGTGCAGCGACGCATCATTTACGCCATGTCCGAGCTGGGCTTAAGCGCTGCCTCCAAGCACAAGAAATCGGCGCGGACCGTAGGCGACGTGCTTGGAAAATTCCATCCACACGGCGACTCCGCCTGTTACGAGGCCATGGTACTCATGGCGCAACCGTTCAGTTATCGCTATCCACTGATTGACGGGCAGGGCAACTGGGGTTCACCCGACGATCCCAAGTCGTTCGCCGCCATGCGTTATACCGAGTCGCGACTGACACGTTTCGCGCAAGTGCTGCTTTCTGAGTTGGAACAGGGGACGGTGGACTGGCATCCCAATTTCGATGGGACCTTGCAGGAGCCGAAAATCATGCCGGCGCGCCTCCCGCACGCACTGCTGAACGGCACGACGGGCATCGCGGTCGGCATGGCCACCGACATCCCGCCACACAATGTGCGCGAAGTCGCGGCAGCGTGCGTGCACCTGCTGGAAAACCCGGACGCCACGCTCAAGGATCTTTGTAAACATATCAAGGGCCCGGATTATCCCACCGAGGCCGAGGTCATTACGCCAAAAAAAGAGATTCGTGCCATTTACGAGACCGGCAACGGAACGATCCGGGCCCGAGCCAAATGGGAATCCGAAGACGGCGATATCGTCATTACTGCACTGCCGTACCAGGTGTCGGGATCGCGGATCATCGAGGAAATCGCCCGGCAGATGCAGCAAAAAAAGCTGCCCATGATTGAGGACCTGCGCGATGAATCTGATCATGAGAATCCGACACGACTCGTGATTATTCCGCGATCCACCCGCATCGATCCGGTGGAACTCATGTCCCACCTGTTTGCCACCACCGACCTTGAGCGCACCTACCGCGTGAACCTGAACATGATCGGCTTGGCAGGCCGTCCACAGGTTTACAATCTTAAGGAGCTACTCAAGGAGTGGCTGAGCTTCCGCACTACCACGGTTCGCCGGCGGTTGCAGCACCGCTTCGATCGCGTAAACGCGCGGCTGCACATTCTTGATGGCTTGTTGATTGCCTACCTTAATCTGGATGAGGTCATTCGCATCATCCGTCGCGAGGACGAACCGAAACCGGTGCTCAGGAAGCGGTTCAAGTTGAGCGAAATGCAAACCGAGGCAATACTGGAAACCCGATTGCGACACCTGGCCAAGCTGGAAGAGCTGAAAATCCGCGGGGAACAGGAAGAACTCACGCGAGAACGCCAGCATCTCGAGAAGACACTTAAATCTGCGCGACTGCTGAAGCAGGTCGTGCGCGACGAGTTAATCGAAGATGCGCATGAATACGGAGATGCGCGCCGCTCGCCGCTGGTGGAACGCGAGGCCGCGCAGCCGATTGACCAGACGGCGCTGCTGCCGGCGGAACCGGTCACCGTGATTCTTTCGGAGAAGGGCTGGGTGCGCGCCGCCCGGGGGCACGAAATGGACCCGCGCACGCTCGACTACAAGGCTGGTGATAAATTTCATCAGGCCGCGCATGGCCGAACCAACCAGGTTGCGTTGTTTTTGGATTCCACGGGCCGCAGCTATTCCTTGCCTGCGCATAAATTGCCTTCGGCGCGCGGTCACGGCGAGCCGCTGAGCAGCAGTCTCAATCCGCCACCGGGGGCGACATGGGCTGGTGTGATGATGGGTAGCCCGGAAGATTTATATTTGCTCGCGACCGACGCTGGTTATGGTTTTGTCGCGAAATTCGAGGACCTGGTTTCCAACAAAAAGGCCGGCAAGGCGGTGCTCAAAGCGACGAAAGGTTCGAGGGTATTATCACCGCAGCCCGTGGCTGATATCAAAAAGGATTCACTCGCGGCTGTCACGACCACTGGAAAAATGCTGGTGTTCAAGGTGAAGGATTTGCCGCAGATGCCAAAAGGCAAAGGAAACAAGATCCTGAATATCCCGACAGCGAAATTCAGCAATCGCCAAGAAGCGTTGGCTGGCGTGGTCGTTCTGGGAGCAGGTCGGCCGCTGATTATCCGCGCGGCGAAAGGCGATCTGACTGTTTCACCGGAGGAGATTGAACTTTACGAGGGCGAACGAGCTCAACGGGGATCGAAGTTGCCGAAGGGCTATCAGGACGTGAAGGCCATCGAAATCACGAAATAACCTGCTCCGTTAGAACGGTATATTGTTCACCGATCATCGCCATGAGGCAAGTTCACAGGAATCGCCGATTCATGTTGTAGAAATCAGAAAGCAGGGTGAACGAGTGGATCTGCCGGGACGAGATAAACTTTTGCCAGTCCCTTGACTCGCTGTCACGTCTCGTAGAAAAGAAACTCAAGACGTGACAAAGTTCGTTTCGAGCGGCAATTAAGAGGCGCGCATGTTCGAAATACCCACCGCTGACATCCTTAGTCTGGCCTGGTTCATCTCCATCTGGGTGGGTTACACCTGGTATGCCGATCGCGGGGCGTGGCGACCGCACTCGCTGCGTGCTGTCATGCATGCTCACCGCGAAGCGTGGATGCGCCAAATGGTTTTACGCGACAACCGCGTCGCGGACGTCAATATTCTGCGTAATTTGTTACAGGGAGTGTCTTTTTTCGCCTCAACGACGCTACTGATCCTGGCCGGGTTGCTGGCAATTCTCGGCGCCAGCGACCGTGGCATTGAGATCGTGCGCGCGCTTCCGTTCGCTGCCGGAACCACGCTGGGGCAATGGGAGCTTAAACTGCTCGTGCTGGGCATCATCTTTGTCTATGCGTTTTTCAAGTTCACCTGGGCGTTGCGTCAATTCAATTATTGTTCGGTATTGATCGGTGCGACACCGAAATCCACCGATAACGATTATGCACGGCGTGCCGCGGAGGTCAGCACTCATGCCTCGAAGGATTTCAATCAGGGGCTGCGCGCCTATTATTTCAGTCTCGCCGCGCTTGGCTGGTTTGTGCACCCGTGGGTGTTTGTGGCGGCTGCCACACTGGTCACGGCAGTGCTGTACCTGCGAGAGCATCATTCAGCAACCTTGAAAATGCTGTTGCCTGGCGGCATCGAATGATTAAGGAGATGGTCCTTGGCTCACGCAATTGCTCCGCTCAGGAAGGAGCAAGCGGGTAGAATACGAGCCCTATGCGTATTGCCGCGATCCTTGAATACGACGGCTCGAATTTTTCCGGCTGGCAGCGGCAGGATAAGGCACGTTCCATCCAAGCTGTCGTGGAAGAGTCCCTTTCCCGTGTGGCCGATGAACCTCTCCAGGTGACGGTCGCCGGACGCACGGACGCCGGTGTGCACGCGGCCGCGCAGGTTATTCATTTCGACACCGGTGCCGCGCGCAGCGCCTATTCCTGGGTGCGCGGCGCCAACAGCCTTCTACCTTCTGACGTGGTTATTCTCTGGACCGGTCCGGTGGGGGATAGTTTTCACGCGCGTTATTCCGCTACAGGCCGCCATTATCATTACGTCATTCACAACCGCCCGGCGCGGCCAACTTGGCTCGCTCGGCGCGTCACGCATGATTACCGGCCACTGGATACAAACAGGATGCAACATGGCGCGCGCTTTCTGGTTGGCGAACATGATTTCACCTCATTTCGAGCCACCGAGTGCCAGGCGAAAAGTCCGGTGCGGGAATTGCGGTCACTGGAAGTTACGCGGCAGGGGGAATTTGTTCATATCCGCGCCCACGCCAATGCCTTTCTGCAGCACATGGTGCGCAATATCGCCGGTGTTCTGATGACTATTGGCGCGAGCGAACGCGAGCCGGCTTGGGCCGGCGAGGTGCTCGCGGCGCGAGACCGCAAGGCCGGTGGCGTGACCGCCGCGGCCGACGGTCTTTATCTGGTGTCGGTCACTTACCCGGTATCGGCCGGCATCCCTGATTTCCCGCATGCACTTCACTTTCCGTATCTGAACTGACGGAAATATCTATAAGATAGGCGCTCGCTATGAAGATGACAGGAGAAAGGAAGAATGGATAAAAAATCTTGGTACGACCTCGGCCCCGTGGAAAAATTTCGTCAGACGCCCATCACGGAAGTGAACGCCGATCATCTTCGGCTGGCGATAACCTGGCAAAACGGAAAATTCGGCGCTATCTCGGCAATTTGCAACCATGCCGGCGGGCCGCTCGGACAGGGGAATCTGGACGGCGAGTACGTGGTTTGCCCCTGGCACCACTGGAAATTCCATTGCCGTACCGGATTGGGCGAACCCGGATATGAGGAAGACGCCGTGCCAAGCCATGCCGTGAAGGAGGAGGGCGGTTATCTCTACGTACAGCTTGAACCACAAACTCCGCGCCGCAAAAGACCGCATCCGCCGCATCTGCTCGATCGACCGATAAAGCGTGAACCGGGAGCCATCCGTGTGGCGGGTATTTCCACCACGGCCATGGACCGGGACTATCCGCGTTACTCGACTTCTGAAGCTTTATTGCAGGTAGCACTCGATCATGCCGCCACCGAACTCAAGTGTGATACACGCCTGATCCGGCTGGATCAGTTGCGTTTCCGTCATTGCGAAGGTTACTACTCCAAGAGCGCTCGCGCCTGCACCTGGCCGTGTTCCATCACGCAGATGGACCCAGAGGACCAGATGGAGCAGGTGTATGAAGCGCTGGTACACTGGGCCGACGTGGTGTTGCTGGCCACGCCGATCCGCTGGGGCGCCTCGGGTTCGCTCTATTACAAGATGGCCGAGCGCCTCAACTGCGTGCAGAACCAGATCACCATCAAAGACCGCGTGCTGATCAGCAACAAGGTTGCCGGATTCATCATCATGGGCGGACAGGATAACGTGCAGGACGTGGCCGGTCACCTGCTCGGATTCTTTTCCGAACTCGGATTCCAGTTTCCGCCGTTTCCGTACATCGCTCATTCGCGCGGCTGGTCGGCCGAGGACATGGAGCGCAATGTGCTGCACGTGCAGCATAGCGAGGAGTTGCGCCGTGGCGCGCGCGAGCTGGTTCACCGCAGCGTGGAATTCGCACGCTTGATGCTTGATCATTGCGCCGCAGTGGAAAAAACCGAGCGCGGCGGGCGCAAGGCCCACCGGCTGGACATCGAAACGATGTAATGGTCGCCGGGTCTGGCGGCTTCCGCTGATTTCCGGGCTCTGATAAGCTTCGCGGCCTTCCGGAGAGCATATGCGTACGCGCGTGAAAATCTGCGGCATCACCCGCACTGAGGATGCCCTGGCCGCGGCGCAGGCCGGGGCCGATGCCATCGGTCTGGTGTTCGAGCCGAAAAGTCCGCGTGGCGTGAAACCGGAGCAGGCCCTCATCATCACGCGCGCGCTTCCGCCGTTCGTCACGGTGGTGGGGCTGTTCGTGAATGCGGCGTTTGATACGGTGGAAACAGTCCTGAAACGCGTCCCCCTCGATCTGTTACAATTTCACGGCGACGAGACCCCCGAACAGTGCCGCCGCTATCACCGTCCCTACATCAAAGCCATCCACATGCGAGACAAGGTCAATCTGCCCGACCAGGCGCGCCGGTATTCCGACGCCGAAGGGTTGCTGCTCGACACCGCCACGGCGGATATCGCCGGTGGTTCTGGCCAGGTCTTTGACTGGAACCGGGTCACCGCCAATCTTGGCAAGCCGGTGATCCTGGCCGGCGGGCTGACGCCGGAGAATGTCGGCGAAGCGGTCCGAACGGTGCGTCCTTTTGCTGTGGATGTCTCGAGCGGGGTTGAACAGTCGAAGGGCATTAAGGACGCGCAAAAAATATCCGCTTTCATCGAAGCTGTCAGAAAGGCCACGGCATGACGGCTTACGACTTGCCCGACAAGCGCGGACACTTCGGCGAATACGGCGGCATGTTCGTCTCCGAGACGCTGATGCAGCCGTTGCAGCAACTGCGCGAGGCCTACGAACGGCTACGCAAAGACAGGAAATTCCAGAAAGAATTCGCCGAGGACCTGCGCCAGTACGTCGGTCGACCGAGTCCACTGTATTTGGCGAAACGCCTGACCGAGAACTGGGGCGGGGCGAAGATCTACCTCAAACGCGAAGACTTGAATCACACCGGCGCGCACAAGATCAACAACACCATCGGCCAGGCACTGCTCGCACGCCACATGGGAAAACCGCGCGTGATCGCCGAAACCGGCGCGGGCCAGCACGGTGTCGCCACCGCGACCGTGGCCGCGCGCTTTGGCATGCAATGCGTCGTGTACATGGGCTCCGAGGACATAAAGCGCCAGGCGATCAACGTGTATCGCATGAAATTGCTGGGAGCCGAGGTGATACCGGTGGAATCCGGTTCAAAAACGCTCAAAGACGCATTGAACGAGGCCATGCGTGATTGGGTGACCCATGTCGAAAATACCTTTTACATCATCGGCACCGTCGCCGGACCGCATCCTTATCCGATGCTGGTGCGTGATTTCCAGAGCGTGATCGGGCGCGAGACGCGCGCCCAAATCAAGGCGCAGGAAAAGCGGCTGCCGGACGCGCTCGTCGCCTGCGTCGGCGGTGGCTCCAATGCGCTTGGCCTGTTTTACCCCTTCCTTAAGGACAAGAAGGTCGCGATGGTTGGCGTGGAGGCAGCCGGGGAGGGGGTGGCGACCGGGCGACATGCCGCGACGCTGTGCGCCGGAAAGCCCGGTGTGTTGCATGGCAACCGCACCTATCTTCTGGAAACCGAGGACGGCCAGATCACCGAGACCCATTCCATCTCCGCCGGTCTCGACTATCCGGGCGTGGGGCCGGAACACGCCTTCCTCAAGGATTCCGGACGGGCGCAGTATGTTTCCATCACCGACCGGGAAGCGCTGGAAGCGTTTCATGAACTGACCCGGATCGAAGGCATCATGCCGGCGCTGGAGTCGGCGCACGCGCTGGCCTATGCCAAAAAGCTCGCGCCACAACTTGGCAAGAAAAAAATCATCGTCATTAATCTCTCCGGTCGTGGCGACAAGGACATTCACTCGGTCGCGGAAATTGAAGGGATCAAATTCTGATGTCGCGCATCGCCAGTAAATTCGAGGCGCTGCGGCAAGACGGTCGCCGCGCGCTCATACCTTATATAATGGCGGGCGACCCCGAGCCGTGGCTGACGGTCTCCCTGATGCACGCGCTGGTCAATAGCGGCGCGGATATCCTCGAGCTCGGTGTTCCTTTTTCTGATCCGATGGCCGACGGACCGGTGATCCAGCGTGCCTCGGAGCGCGCGCTGAGACATAAAATCAGCCTCACGCGCGTGCTGGAAATCGTGCACGAGTTCCGTGAAAAGGACAAAACCACGCCTATCGTGCTCATGGGTTATCTCAATCCAATCGAGGTCATGGGTTACGTGCGTTTTGCCACGTCCGCCTCCGATGCCGGCGTCGATGGAGTGCTGACCGTGGATATGCCGCCGGAAGAGGCCCAGGGGCTCCAAGCGGCGCTTAAACCGCGGGGGTTGGATACCATTTTTCTGCTGGCGCCCACCAGCTCGACCGCGCGCATCAAGCGCATTGCCCGTGCCGCGCATGGATTCATCTATTATGTCTCACTGCGCGGCGTGACCGGCGCGGCCAACCTGAACGTCGCGGAAGTGGCGGGCAAACTGAAGGAAATCCGCCAGCACACGAAGCTGCCGCTGGGCGTCGGCTTCGGCATCAGCGGGCCCGAGGTGGCCGCACAGGTCGCCGAATCGGCCGATGCCGTCATAGTCGGCAGTGCCGTGGTCCGCCGCATGGAGGAAATGGCGGGAAATCCGGATAAAATCCTTAAAGAGGTGCCGGCTTTTATCGCCCGCTTGCGCGCGGCCATGGATCGCGTCACCCTCGTCCCAATATCCGCCACCGGAGCAAACCGATGAGCTGGTTCGACAAGCTGGTCCCGCCCAAGATCAAGAGTCAGGGTGGCGCCAAAAAGGCCTCGGTGCCCGAAGGGCTGTGGAAGAAATGCCCTGCCTGCACCACGGTGCTGTACAACGCCGAGATCGAAACCAACCTCGAAGTATGCCCCAAATGCACACACCACATGCGCATCGGTGCGCGCCGTCGGCTCGATATTTTTCTCGATCCGGAACCGCGTGCGGAAATCGGCGCCACGCTCTTTCCTGTTGATCCCCTCAAGTTCAAGGACACCAAGAAATACCGCGACCGCCTGGCCGAAGCACAAAAGACCACCGGGGAACGCGACGCGCTGATCATGATGGAAGGTGCGCTCAAGGGAATGCCGCTGGTGGCGGGGGCCTTCGAATTCGGCTTCATGGGCGGTTCCATGGGCGCGGTGGTGGGTGAGCGTTTCGTGCGCGGCGTGAATGTCAGCCTCGAAAAGAAAATTCCGCTGTTGTGTTTCTCCGCCAGTGGCGGGGCGCGCATGCAGGAGGCATTGCTGTCGCTGATGCAGATGGCCAAAACCAGCGCCGCCTTGACGCATTTGAGCGACGCCGGGATCCCTTTCATTTCCGTGCTCACGGATCCGACCATGGGCGGCGTGTCGGCGAGCTTCGCCATGCTGGGCGACATCAATGTCGCTGAACCGCGGGCGCTCATCGGTTTTGCCGGGCCACGCGTGATCGAGCAAACCGTGCGCCAGAAGCTCCCCGAAGGCTTCCAGCGCTCGGAATTCCTGGTGGAGCATGGCGCTATCGATCTCATCATAGATAGGCGCGAAATGCGCGATAAAATCGCGAGCCTATTGGCGATACTGACGCGCCAGCCCCCCCCGGAAATCCAGCAGCGCGAATCGCCGGAGTCCGAATCTGGCATCGCGGAATCGTCCTGAGCATCTCCGTCAATTCTCTTCCGTCCCGCACGCTAGCCGACTGGCTAGCGTGGATCGAGACGCTGCACCCGCGCACCATCGAACTCGGGCTCGATAGGGTGCAGGCCGTGCTCGACAACATGGGGCTACGCCGCCCGCCCTACGGCGTGATCAGTATCACCGGCACCAACGGCAAGGGTTCGACCACGGTAATGTGCGAGACAATCCTGCGCCATGCGGGCTATAGAGTCGGCGCCTACACCTCGCCGCATCTCATTCGTTACAACGAACGCATCCGCTTGGACGGCCGTACCGCGACAGACGCCGAACTGTGCGACGCCTTCGAGCGCATCGACGCCGCGCGGGGTAACGTGCCGCTGACTTATTTCGAGTTTGGCACCGTCGCCGCCTTTGCTTTGTTTCATGCAGCAAAAATCGACATCGCGGTGCTGGAAGTCGGGATGGGCGGGCGCCTCGATGCGGTGAATGCGATTGATCCCGACGTGGCCATCCTCACGGCGGTGGACATTGATCACACCAGCTGGTTGGGCCACACGCGCGAGGCCATCGGCCGCGAAAAGGCCGGGATCTTCCGTCACGGTCGTCCTGCGATTTGCGGGGACCCGAACCCGCCGGAAGTGGTCGCCGCGGAGGCTGCACGCCAGGGCGCAAACCTGCTTCAGATCGGCTGGGATTTTCAAATCGAGCGCTCTGCCACGGATTGGACCTGGCGTTTCGGTGAGCGATTGCGTTGCGGCCTGCCACACCCCTCGCTGCGCGGGGATTACCAGCTGTACAACGCCGCTTGCGCGCTGACGGCGCTGGAGATGCTCGCCCTGCGATTTCCGGTGACCCAGGCGGATGTGCGCGAAGGATTGTTGGCCGGTGTGATTCCGGGGCGATTTCAGGTGTTGCCGGGACGTCCGGTACGCGTGCTGGACGTGGCACACAACGCCCAAGCGGCGCGCTCATTCGCCGCGACGCTGAAACAGCAAATGATTCCCGGCCGCACGCTCGCCGTGATCGGCATGCTTATTGACAAGGATATCGCCTCGGTGATCCACCCTTTGGTGGACATGGTGGATCGCTGGTATCCCGCCACCCTGAATGTGTCACGCGGGGCGAGTGCCGCGCAGTTGATGGAATTTCTAACCAGCACAGGAAAGTGCGCACCGGCTCGCGGATTCAATGACGTGCATCAAGCGTACGCGGCCGCGTTGCAGGAGGCCAGTGAATTCGATCGTGTCATTGTCTTTGGCTCCTTCCATACGGTCGGTGATATACTCGCCGCACTTGGAGAAGCGTAATGCCCATGGCGGACAGAGACGACGCCCGTCCTGAATTCAATCCCAAACACCGTATCGTCGGTGCGATCGTGCTGGTCGCGCTGGTGGTGATTTTCGTGCCCATGATCCTGAGTGAGCGCGATCCGCCAGCGGAAATCAAAGGCGAACGCGAGGTTCCCGCCTCCACCACCCCATCCGAGACCAAGGTTTTGGTGACGCCAGTACCGGCAGCCGAAATCAAGCCGAAGGAGGGAAGTGAGGCGGCCCAACCGATCGCCCCGGCCGAAACCAAACCCAAGACAGAAACCAAACCCGTAACGGCAAAAAAACCGGAACCGGCGCCGGAGAAAACGCCAAAGCCGGACGCGGAAACCAAGATCGAAGATGGCTGGATGGTACAGGTGGGCACCTTCTCCAACACGCAAAATGCCGTGCGTCTGCGGGACAAGCTCAAGCGCCTGGGACACAGCGTGCACACTGAAACGGTCACGATCAACGGGAAAAAGGCTTTGCGCCTGCGTGTCGGGCCATTCGCCGATCGCGCTAAAGCGGACAAGGCGCAAGCGCAGATCCGTAAGGAAACCGGCGTGGCCGGTGTGGTGCAATCGTCATCGTGAGTGCGCATGACTGGTTTTGATCTGCTGATCTTCGTCACCCTGGCAATCTTCGTGGCATTTGGCGCCTGGCGTGGCCTGCTGCGCGAGGCGGTCTCGCTGCTAACATGGGTGCTGGCCGGTGTGCTGGCGTGGATCTATGCCGCGCCGGTTTCGCAGTTCTTCAGCGAGATGATCGCGGAAACGGCGCTGCGCCAGATATTCGCCTTCGTGCTGATATTCATACTGGTTTTCGTGCTGGGCCTCTTCGCCTCCTGGTTCCTCCATAAATCTTTACCGCGCCGGCGCGTCTTTCAGCTGGCCAACACCGCGCTCGGCGGTGTGATGGGGGCGGCGCGCGGCGGTGTGCTGGTGGTTGCGGTCTTCCTTGTCGCCGGGCTGACGTCATTTCCCCAGCGCGACTGGTGGCGCGAGTCCACGCTCACGCCGGTTTTTGAACGGGCGGCCGTCTATGCCGCTGGTTATATCCCGCGCGATATTGCCCGGCACATCCGCTACGGCTAGAATTGGCTTTTAAGACCTCGAGGTTTCCGCATGTGCGGCATCATCGGCACCCTGGGTAAAGCCCCGGTGAACCAGGCCCTGTACGACGGCCTGCTCGTGCTCCAACACCGCGGTCAGGACGCCGCCGGCATTCTCACCTGTGACGACAACCGCATTCACCTGCGCAAGGACAACGGCCAGGTACGCGACGTGTTCCAGGAACGCCACATGCTCGGCCTGAAAGGCAACATGGGCATCGGTCATGTGCGCTATCCCACCGCCGGTTGTGATTCCCCGGCCGAGGCCCAACCGTTTTACGTGAATTCCCCCTACGGTCTGGCGCTGGCGCATAACGGCAATCTCACGAATGCTGACCAGCTGAAGGACGAGCTTTACCGCGAAGATTTGCGGCACATTAACACCGACTCCGACTCTGAAATCCTGATCAACGTCTTCGCGCATGAGTTGCAGGCGGTCGCCAAGCTGCGGTTGGCCCCGGAGCATATCTTCAAGGCCGTCTCCGCGGTGCACCGGCGCTGCCGCGGTGCTTACGCCGTGACCATGCTGGTCACCGGTTTCGGTATTCTGGCGTTCCGCGACCCCTTTGGCATTCGCCCGCTGGTATTCGGCAAGCGCGAAACTGATCAAGGCACGGAATACATGTTCGCCTCCGAGTCCGTGGCGCTTGACGTGGTCGGTTTCGATTACGTGCGCGATGTGGCACCCGGCGAATGCATCCTGGTGGACCTGAACGGCCAGGTACATAGCCAACAGTGCGCCGAAAAGCCGACTCACGCCCCGTGCATCTTCGAATTCGTGTACATGGCCCGCCCCGACTCGATGATGGACGGCATCTATGTGCACAAGACGCGCCTCCGTATGGGCGAGCGCTTGGCGAACAAGATCAAGCGCGTCTGGCACGACCTCGACATCGACGTGGTGATCCCGATCCCCGATACCTCACGCACCGCGGCCCTGCAGATGGCCAACGAGCTCGATTTGCCCTACCGGGAGGGCTTTATCAAGAACCGCTACATCGGCCGCACCTTCATCATGCCCGGCCAAGCCGAGCGCAAGCGCTCCGTGCGCCAGAAGCTCAATGCCATCGACGTCGAATTTCGGCGCAAGAACGTGCTACTGGTAGACGACTCCATTGTACGTGGGACAACCAGTAAGCAGATCATCCAGATGGCGCGCGATGCCGGCGCGCGCAAGGTTTATTTCGCCTCGGCGGCACCGCCGGTGCGCTTCCCCAACGTCTACGGCATCGATATGCCGTCGCGCAACGAGCTGATCGGGAATGGCCGCACCGAGGACGAGATCGCGGCTGTCATCGGCGCCGACAAGCTCATCTACCAGGATCTGGAAGACCTGATCGAAGCCGCGCGCGAGGGCAATCCCAAGATCCAGAAGTTCGATTGTTCCTGCTTCAACGGTGAGTACATCACCGGCGACGTGGATCGCGCCTATTTGGATCGGATCGAGAACCGACGTAACGATTCCGCTAAGACCCACCGCAGTGTGAACGGTCAGAATGAGAATGGGATGGTAACGGCGGAGGTGTTGACGTTTCCGAGGTAGATTTAGCGATTGACTGAAAAGTTGAATAAAGCCGCTCGATGGGCGGCTTTATTTTTTATCGAGCGGGCTGCGATGCTCGGCAGCGGCTACGGGTGATGAATAAAACCTGCCATGTGTTGACACGATTGGTTGGGTGATATAACTTTTGTCTCAATTGGCGCCGATTTGAGCTTCAGCTTGCGGGCGCGATACAAATGCCGCTAAAGCGAGAGTTCCCGCTCTAGCCGCATTCGCGGCTTTTTTAATGCCCGTATCCCACCGCCAGCCTGCGCCGCAACTGTAATCAAGGAGCAGCAGGCCATGTCTGACGATTCTGATGATTGGGGCTTCGATACCCGCGCGGTGCGCTCGGGCCAGCATCGAACCAATGAGGGCGAGAATTCCGAGCCGATCTTCGCCACGTCCAGCTATGTGTTCAAAAGCGCGGCGGAGGCAGCGGCGCGGTTTTCTGGCGAGCAATCGGGGAACATCTACTCGCGTTTTACCAATCCCACGGTACGCGCCTTCGAGGAGCGTCTCGCGGCACTGGAAGGCGGGGAACGCTGCATTGCCACCGGATCCGGCATGGCGGCCATTCTTTCTACCTGCCTCGCACTGCTCAAGAGTGGCGATCACATCGTTTCGTCACGAAATATTTTTGGGCCGACGATCCTGCTGTTCAATAACTATCTCGGTAAGTTTGGTGTCGAGACATCCTACGTCTCACTCGCGAATTACGATGCGTGGGAAAAGGCGATCAAGCCGAACACAAAACTCCTGTTCCTGGAAACGCCATCGAATCCGCTCACCGAAATATCCGATATCGCGCGCCTGGCGAAGCTGGCGCATGCCAAGGGCCGCCTGCTGGTGGTGGACAACTGCTTCTGCACCCCGGCGCTGCAACTGCCAATCAAGCTGGGCGCCGATATCGTGATTCATTCCGCAACCAAGTACCTTGACGGTCAGGGTCGTTGCGTCGGCGGCGCGGTGGTGGGGAGTAAAGAACTGGTGGGCGAGAAGGTCTACGGCTTCATGCGCACTGGCGGTCCGGCTTTGAGTCCGTTCAATGCCTGGGTGTTCCTGAAGGGATTGGAAACGTTGAGCCTCAGAATGAAGGCGCACTGTGCCAATGCGCAGGAACTGGCAAAGTGGCTTGAGATGCAAAAACGCGTGAAGCGGGTTTGTTATCCGGGCCTCGCCTCGCACCCGCAGCATGAGCTGG